>JADMIO010841908.1_pt1 | contig 112044 bp, 105 predicted proteins | sample 8958161 | NCBI WGS metagenome assembly JADMIO01 (sample SAMN16585339, study PRJNA669376) | soil metagenome | isolation source: Crop rotation soil | place: USA: Cullars Rotation, Alabama | collected 2011
GCGACAACTTGTCCACGTGGAATTCTAAGCTTAGGATCCCAATGTGCTGGAAAGGGGCGCGTCTGGGTCGAAAGCGATACGGGCCGCGGCAGCACGTTCTATTTCACAGCTCAATTCGAGAAGCCCGTCGGGCTTACGGAAGCTCCCTTGCCGGAGCAGATCACGCACCATGCGCGATCCTTGAAGCTCACGGAAAAGGTGGATCGGCCGCTCCATGTGCTCCTCGCGGAAGACAACCCGGTCAATCAGGAACTGGCAGTCGAGCTGCTTCAAATGCGAGGGCATTCTGTTCGCATCGCCGGTAACGGCATCGAAGTGTTGTCGGCGCTGGAGCGGGAAGCCTTCGACGTCATCCTGATGGACGTGCAAATGCCCGACATGGACGGTTTTCAGGCAACAGCCGCCATTCGCGCGCGTGAGAAGCAGAGCGGCACGCACATTCCGATCATCGCGATCACCGGATACGCGATGAAGGGCGACAAGCAGCGCTGCCTCGACGCAGGCATGGATAGCTACATTTCAAAACCGCTACGCTCCAAGGAACTTTTCGAGGTGGTGGAACAGTACACAGCAGTATGATTCACGAAATGCTTTCGGATAATTGCTCTCTGTCACCGAATTCAGTAAGATGGGCGGCGCATGACTAAATCTTCAATCGCAAATCCCCTGCCTCCGGCATACCTGTGAGAGTGTTCAAGAGGTAACATGCCTGTCCGGCTCTTTGTTGGGAATCTTCCCTACGACGCTACAGAAGACGACATTCGCGCCCATTTCGCCACGGCGGGAAACGTATTAAACGTTTTCGTTCCGCTGGATCGAGAGACGGGTCGAAAGCGAGGCTTCGCGTTCGTTGAATACAACGACAACGCAGAAGCTCAAGAGGCGATCCGCCTCTTTAATAACCAGCCTTTCAAAGGACGGCCGCTCGCCGTCAATGAAGCTCGCGCCAAAGAAGCACGTCCCCCTGGACCCGGTGGAGGTTCCGGAGGTTTCCGTCCCTCAGGAAGCGGTGGGTTCCGCCCGTCTGGTCCTGGAGGAGGCGGTGGATTCCGTCCGTCAGGCCCCGGTGGTGGCGGATTCCGTCCATCCGGCCCGGGTGGCGGTGGTGGTGGTGGATTTCGCCCCGGCGGCCCGCCCCGCGACTTCGGCCGCTCTGAGGCGCCACCCGATCTGGGCAAACCGAACCGCAAGTTCGGACCTGATGCGAAGCCCTTCAAGAATCGCAGCCAGAAAGCCTTCCGTCCGGAGGGTGGCAAGCGAACCTTCAAGGAGAAGAGCACCGGCCAGCTCTACAGCATGGACGATGACAACAGCGCCGAAAACTATAACGAGCCAGAAATCGATAATTTCGCCGAGGCGGCAGACGACGAGTCTCCCGAGAACACCTAAACCTAGGCTCTTCATTTCCGGTCTAATTCGACATGAGACGCAAAACGATTGCCCCAATTGTTTTGGGTTTGTTGCTGTTATTCACGACCGCCAAAGCTAGCCCGGCGCCAACGGAACCCACTGAACAGGAAAAAATAACCCACGTCCTAAACCGGGTCGGCTTCGGAGCGCGACCCGGCGATGTGGATCTCGTCCAAAAGATGGGCATCCGGGCCTACATCGAGCAGCAGCTCAACCCCGATTCCATCAGCGATGCGCGCGCAAGCGACCAGGTAGCCCACCTCGCTTCGCTGCACATGAGCCAGGAAGAAATCTTCAAACACTATCCCCAACCGCAAGACCTCGCGAAAGAGCTCGGCATCGCCAAAGCAGATCAAGCCGCGAATCGCGGCAAGATCCAGGAATACATGAAGGCCAACATGCTGGAGCGTCCCGCCCAATTGTTGCAGGAGCTTACTGCGAACAAAATCGTTCGCGGCGTCGAAAGCGACCGACAGCTCGAAGAAGTGATGACCGACTTCTGGTTCAATCACTTCAACATCTATTGGGACAAGGGATCCGATCGCTGGCTGACCACGGATTACGAAACGAACGTCATCCGGCCGCATGCTCTCGGCAAGTTCAAAGACCTGCTGCTCGCAACAGCGAAAAGCCCGGCAATGCTGTTTTATCTCGACAATCATTTGTCGACCGCGCCGGCACCGGCAGTTCAAGCGGCACTGCAAAAGCGCCAGGCCAATAACCCAAAAGCAAAGGCGGCGAAACGGAAGCCCGGCATCAACGAGAACTACGGCCGCGAGCTGATGGAGCTCCATACGCTCGGCGTCGATGGCGGGTACACCCAGAAGGACGTCTCCGAAGTTGCGCGGGCCTTCACCGGCTGGACGATCGATCGTCCGCGTCAGTCGGCCCAGTTCATCTTCCGCCCGGCGATGCACGATCGCGGTGAGAAGACAGTGCTCGGGCACCGCATTCCCGCAAATCGAGGAATGCAGGACGGCGAGCAGGTCATCGACATTCTCGCGCATCACCCCAGCACGGCACACTTTATCGCAACAAAGCTGGTGCGCCGCTTCGTGAATGACGATCCCCCGAAGTCGCTGGTCGACAAAGTTGCGGCAACCTACATGAAGACCGATGGCGACATTCGCGAAATGCTCCGAACGATCTTCTATTCCGACGAGTTCATGGCGCCGGAAAACATTGGCAACAAGATGAAAACGCCCTTCGAGTACGCGGTCTCTGCGATTCGCGCGCTTGGCGGCGACACCGGTGGGAACCAGCAGATCGCAAAAGCGATCAGCACGATGGGCCAGCCGCTGTATCAATATCAGCCGCCCACTGGCTTCCCGGATCGCGCCGACTACTGGATGAGCGATGGCGCGCTGGTGGCTCGTTTGAACTTCGCGGTAACGCTCGCGTCCAATCGTATTCCCGATACGCGAGTGAAACTCAATGGTTTTAAAGATGCGCAGGCGGCTGCACTTTTTCTCGGCTCGCCCGACTTTCAGAAAAGGTAGGTGTCTATGTCGCAATCACGGCGTTATTTTCTGAAATCCACTGGTTTGGCGATGGCTAGTTTTGCAGCCGCGCCGTCTTTCCTGGTTCGATCGGCGTTAGCGCAGGGCACTGCAAGCGCCTCGGGCAAGGATCGTCCGATCCTCATTGCCGTCTTTCAGCGCGGCGCAGCGGACGGCGTCTCGATGGTCGTCCCATTCGGCGACAAACACTACGAAGGCGCACGGCCGGGCATCGCCATTCCTGCGCCGAAAAGCGGAGGCGACGCGTCCATCGACCTGGACGGCTTCTTTGGATTGCATCCGTCTTTGAGTTCACTGAAGTCCATCTACGACGACGGCCATCTTGGAATCGTTCACGCCGTCGGATCGCCGGACAACACACGTTCGCATTTCGACGCGCAGGACTACATGGAAGCCGGCGCTCCCGGCAACAAGGGTGTCGCGGATGGATGGCTCAATCGCTACATGCAGGGATCGCCGAAAGCGAACAGCACATTTCGCGCAATCGCACTCGAAGCCACAATGCCGCGCTCTCTGCTGGGCCCCGCTCCCGCGCTGGCCATGGCCAAGATCCAGGACTTCGACGTTCGTGGTGGGAATCGCGGTGGAGCGAGCGACATGTATTCCGCATTCGAGGCGATGTGGCACAACTCCACATTCGATGCCGTCAAGCTACTGAAGAGTGCAAACCCGCAGCAATTTCGGCCTGAAAATGGCGCGATGTATCCCAACGGCCAGTTCGGGCAGGGACTCCTACAGATGGCGCAGTTGATCAAGGCCGACATCGGGCTTGAAGTCGGGTTCCTCGACATTGGCGGATGGGACACACACACGAACGAAGCGAATCAGCTCACACAGCGCCTTCGAGAATTGGGCGACAGCCTCGGCGCCTTCTATCGCGATCTCGGAGACCGCATGCGCAATGTTGTCGTCGTGACCATGACAGAATTCGGCCGCTCGATCAAACAGAACGGTTCCGGCGGAACCGATCACGGCCACGCCAGTGCGCTGTTCGTTGCCGGTGGCCCCGTCAAAGGCGGAAAGGTCTACGGCAAATGGCCAGGCCTCGCGCCTGATCAATTGTTTGAAGGCCGCGACCTTGCACTAACAACCGATTTCCGCGACGTCTTCGCCGAAATCCTGACCAAACACATGCACGCCGCGGACACAACGAAGGTGTTCCCTGGCTGGCATCCAGCACAGCAATTGGGTCTCATCTGAACAAAGACCTGACTGAACTCGCGCGGCTCTACGGCGTTCAGACGTCTTACGTCGACATGCGCAAGCGTCGTGTAGCCGCGCATCCGGATTCTGTCCTGCTCGTCCTCCGGGCTCTGGGCGCGTCAGTCAACAAGGTCGATGATGTCCCCCGGGCTCTCAAAGAAAAACGTGAAGAGTTGCTGCAACGCGGCATCGAGCCGGTAGTCGTTGCATGGGACGGCCGCTTGCCGCGGTTGAACTTGAAAAAGGCGACACTCGTTCTGGAAGATAGCACCACCGCTCCATGGCCTCTGAGGAAAGCTCTCCCGCCGGGCTATCACAGACTCAATGGCAGTCTTGTGATCTCTGCTCCAACGAAAGCGAACTTCCCCTTGTCCGAAAAATCGTGGGGAGTCTTTGCTCCACTGTACGCACTTCACTCGAAGCGAAGTTTCGGCGCTGGAGATCTTACCGACCTTCAAACGCTGCTGAATTGGACAAGCTCGCGCGGCGGACGCGTCGTATCGACGCTGCCATTGTTGTCCGGTTTCCTTGAAGACAAGCCGTTCGAACCGAGCCCTTATTCGCCGGCAAGCCGTCTTTTCTGGAACGAGTTCTACATCGATCCCACCCGCGTGCCGGAGTTTCTTTTCTCGGTTGAAGCGCAGAAGGTAATGAGCAGACGGCCGGCTCGCGCGAAGTTCGTCGACTATCGCGAGACGATGCGCACAAAACGCAGTATCCTCGAGCTTCTCTCCCGCAACTTCTTCGATCTGCCATCCGAGTCACGGCTGATCGATTTCCAAAGATTCATTGTTGAAAATCCCGAAGCCAGCGAATACGCCCGTTTTCGCGCGCAACTGGAAACACCGCAGCGCGACCGCGCTGAGCAGTATTACCTCTACGCACAATGGGTCGTTCAATCGCAGTTGAAGGAAATCTCGGAGCAGAGCCAGCAAGCGGGAAGCTTGCTTTATCTCGACCTCCCATTGGGCCTGCACCCGAACAGCTTCGATGCATGGCGCTACCCGGAACTGTTTGTGAGTGGCGTATGTGGGGGCGCGCCGCCGGATCCCGTCTTCACAACGGGGCAGAACTGGTCGTTCCGACCGATGCATCCGCGGACGATGCGAGAGAACGGCTATCGTTACGCGATTGCGTACATTCGGAATCATCTTCGCTTTGCGAAGCTGCTGCGCATCGACCACGTCATGGGCCTGCATCGACTCTTCTGGATTCCCGACGGCCACGATGGCGATCGCGGGCTCTACGTCGAGTATCCGGCGGAAGAGATGTATGCCATTCTGAGTCTCGAGTCACACCGCTTTGGAGCCGGCATCATCGGAGAAAATCTCGGCGTCGTTCCACCTGAGGTCAATCGATCGATGACGCGGCACAACATCTGGCAACTCTATGTCGCGCAGTACGAAACCGCGGTTGATGCCGAACGGGAAGCGCTGCGACGGCCGCCTGCAAATTCTGCTGCGAGCCTGAATACACATGACATGTTTCCGTTCCAGGCCTTCATCGAAGGCACCGACATTACTGAACGACAACGGCTAAAATTCATCACCGCGAAAGAGGCTGCAGCGGAACGCAGGGAGCGGCAACGTGTATGCAAAGCGTTGTCGAAACTCGTGGGGCCGAATCTGTTTGAAGGCTCCATGGACTTCCTCGCCCGAAGCAATGCGGGGATTGTCCTGCTGAACCTTGAAGATCTCTGGCGTGAAACGAAACCCCAGAATATTCCCTCAACGACGAAGGAACATCCGAATTGGAAACGCCGGATGCGGTACAGTATTGAACACTTGGAACAGATAACGCCCCCGGAAGGGGTGTTGAGACGCGGAACAACGAATGTCACTCCTCAGCGATCACGATCTGTATCTGTTCAACGAAGGAAGTCACCTTCGTCTTTATAACCACCTCGGGTGCCATCTCGGCACCCATGAAGGCAAGCAGGGCGCCTGGTTCAACGTCTGGGCTCCCGATGCCGAACGAATCTCCGTCATAGGCAGTTTCAACAACTGGAACAGGGTCGCGAACCGACTCGACTCTCGCGGCGAGTCCGGCATTTGGGAAGGATTCATTCCCGACGTCAAAGCCGGAGACTCCTACAAGTTTCACGTTCAATCGCGATTGAGAGGCTATGTCGTCGACAAGGCCGATCCATTTGCCGTTCACGCGGAAACTCCGCCACGCACCGCCTCGAAAGTCTGGAGCCTCGATTATGCCTGGAACGACAGCGAGTGGATGTCGTCACGAGGCGCTCGCAGCAATACGCGAGCCCCGATGTCGATCTACGAAGTGCATCTCGGCTCATGGCGCCGCATCCCTGAGCAGGATAACCGCCCGATGAGTTATCGCGAGGTCGCTCAGCCGCTGGCGGACTATGTCTCGGAGATGGGATTCACGCATGTCGAATTCCTGCCGCTGACCGAGCATCCCTTCTACGGATCGTGGGGCTATCAGTGCACGGGCTACTTCGCCGCGACAAGTCGCTATGGAACGCCGCAAGACCTGATGTATCTCATCGATGTTCTCCACCAACGAGGCATCGCGGTGATTCTGGATTGGGTGCCATCACACTTCCCAACCGATGAATGGGCTCTCGGATACTTCGACGGAACGCATCTTTACGAACATTCGGATCCACGCAAAGGTCTGCATCGCGACTGGGACAGCTATATCTTCAATTACGGCCGGCATGAGGTTCGCAGCTTTCTGCTGAGTTCGGCGATGTTCTGGCTCGACCACTATCACATCGATTCCCTTCGCGTGGACGCGGTTGCGTCGATGCTCTATCTCGACTATTCACGCAAGGAAGGCGAATGGCTTCCGAATGTGTTCGGAGGGCGCGAGAATCTCGAGGCTGTGGAATTTCTGCGGCGTCTCAACAGCGAGATCTATCAGGCTTTCCCCGACACACAGACAATTGCCGAAGAATCGACCGCGTGGCCCGGAGTTTCGCGGCCAACCTATGTCGGAGGGCTGGGCTTCGGCATGAAGTGGGACATGGGTTGGATGAATGACACGCTCCTGTACATGGGCATGGATCCCATTCATCGCAAGTACCATCACGACAAGCTCACGTTTCGAACGATCTACGCGTTCCACGAAAATTTTGTGCTACCGCTGTCGCATGACGAAGTTGTTCACGGCAAGGGTTCCCTCTTGGGACGAATGCCTGGAGATCTCTGGCAGAAGTTTGCAAGCCTTCGCCTGCTGTTTGCCTACATGTACGCGCAGCCCGGCAAAAAGCTTCTCTTCATGGGAGGCGAGTTCGGACAGTGGCGCGAATGGTCGCATGAAAGCAGTCTCGACTGGCATCTGACCGGACTGCAATCCCATCGTCAGCTTCAACTCTGGGTCAGCGATCTGAATCACGCTTACAGGAACGAGCCCGCTTTGCATCAACTCGACTGCGAAAGCAGTGGCTTTGAATGGATCGACGGCAGCGACTCCGACCAAAGCATCCTTTCGTTCCTGCGCAAGTCGCCTTACGAGAACGACACCATACTCTGCGTCTTGAATTTCACGCCTGTGCCCAGGCTTGGATATCGCGTCGGAGTGCCGAAGGCGGGGGCGTGGAAAGAAATCCTGAACAGCGATGCCCAGCACTATGGCGGGGCAGACATCGGGAATCTTGGAGAGAAGGAGTCAGAGCCGATCGCGATGCATGGACGCCCGGATTCCCTGAATCTGAGCGTCCCTCCGCTTGGAGCTATTTTGATGAAGGTACGTTAGGGTCAATACCCACGTTGAGAGTCTTGCCCGTCTGATCCTTGTAGTTGACCACGCCCGAAGCGGCGGCTCCCGCTCCGTTAATCAACACGAACTGGCTTGCATAACCGCCGCCGTCAACAAGGTGCGGGAATATCACGGGATTCTGGTTCCCGACTTCGTAAACAGGTGTTGCGAGCAAAAGCAGGTGGCGCTGCTCGTTGTAGCGGGCGCGGAAGCCCACAAAGGTGACACCAGGACTCGTCGTCGTCGCCTTCAGCACGCCATAGAACGGACTCGGCAGCTGTTCGAATCCCGGTATTTCCGTAAGGAATTTTCCAAGACGCGTTTGAGGCGGAAGAGTGACCGTCGCAGTCAGCCCTGTCGGCGTTCCGTCGAAACTCGTCAGCGTCAAATTCACAGTCGCCGACGACGTCGAGGAATTCGCAATCGACACTGCGGGACGCGCCGCAAGGTCATCAGGGAAAGTGCCCGTCGACTCGACATACGACCTGAATGTCGTGCCTGGCAGCATGGCATCCACACTGGTATCCAACAAGTAGTCCCCGCTCAGAACAATGCTGCCGGAAGCGAAAGGTGCCCAGGAGCCTTCGAGAGGAACAATCTCGGCGTATCCCGACGCGGTCTCGGCCGCTTCACCGCGTGTGATCAGCCTGTAAGCACCGCGAGGCGGGATGGAATAAGCGAAGACCGAGCTCACGCCTTTCTCCGTCGATACTTCCGCGGGGACACCGGGTTGACCATCCGCTGCGTTCTTGAACAAACGGATTTCGCCGGTGAGCGCAGACTCCGTCGGATTAACAAGCGTGAGCTGAGTTGTCCAACCGGCTCCATCAACGAATTGAGGAAACACGATTGGGTTCTTTTGCGGCGCATACGGATCGAAGATCGGTACCTGAACGTTCACCGGGTTCACGCCGGACGTACTGACTTCCAGAGCGATCGCCGAAACCGGACTGCTCGTCGTAAAGGTGAAGGTGCCTTCCATATCCGCGGGATACGAGAAAGGCGCATCGGTCAGCAGCGCAGAAACCTGCGCCTTCGCCGGCAGCTTAAAGTGCCCGAAGAGACTGCTGAATCCATCGGTGATCGAGCTGAAGTAGTAACTGATGTCGACTTCCTGATTACCCGGATTCACGATCGTTAACGCGGTGGAATCACCGGCCGTTGTGTTCACATACAGTCTGCCGTTTTGGATCAACTTGGGAGCGGGAATAGCGACTTCATTGACGAGCACTCCCTGGCTTCGAAGGTCGACAATCTCCAGACCCGCCGGCGATAGACCCGAATTTACATCGACCGAGGCATATCCGAACGTGGTCAGGGCCGTCTGTCCCGCGGTCGCCACCGCAAATCCACCGCCCGCCGGGAACGTGAACGACGAGTTCGTCTTGATGTCATCGGCATTGATCTTGATGAGAAAACCGTCCTGACTTCCGCCTGCCGGCTGACCTTGAATCTGGTTATCTGCCGGGAAATCTCCTGAAGACGTGAACCCCACCACATAGGCATTGCCCGCGTCATCAACCGCGAGGCCTGTCGCGCCGTCAACACCGAAGCCACCGAGATAGCTCGAATAGATAATGGCCGACGTGTCCGGAGAGAGCTTCATCACGAAGCCGTCACGCAGGCCGCGAAGAAATCCCCCAACAGCGTTAATGGCGTAGAACTGGAGCGAATTGGTGTAGCCCGCCAGATAGATGAACCCGTTCTTGTCTACGGCGACTCCGACACCGCCCTCAGTGTCCTCTCCTCCAATGTACGTAGAGAACGAAGCATCCTGACCGTCAGGATTCAACTTCAGCAGGAACGCATCGAAGGTGGTAGTCGTCAGATCGGCGATCCCACCGAACAAAGCCTGCGCGGGATTCTTCAGTGGAAAATCGATGGAGCTCGTTTGGCCTGTGAGGTAGATGTTTTTGTCTTTGTCGACGGTGAGGCGAACGCCGCTGTCGGAACCGCTACCGCCAAAATATGTCGAGAAGATCAACGAGGTTCCGCTGTCGTTGATCTTGGAAATAAATGCGTCGTCGCTACCGCCTCTGAACTTGCTGTAAACCGCCTTCACTGTTGGAAAGTTCTGCGACGTCGTGAAGCCGGTAACAATCACATTGCCGTCGTCGTCACGAGCCACATCGTAGGCCTGGTCGTTACCGCTTCCGCCGAGGTACGACGAATAAGCGAGAGCGCCGTTGGTTGCGAACTTCGCGACGAAGGCATCACCCAGGCCTCCACCGGACGCGCTCTGAAATGGATTCTTGGTCGGAAAGTCGCGGGACAATGTATTTCCGGCGATGAACGCATTGCCGGCGGGATCCACGGCGATGCCATAAGCGCGGTCAAGCTGACTACCGCCAAAGTACGTGGAATACAGCAGCGCGTTTCCATCGTTGTTCACTTTGATGAGGTAGGCGTCCTGACTTCCGCCCGCTTTCGTCTGTACCGCATTGACCAATGGGAAATCGGTCGACGTGGTGAAGCCTGTGACGTAGATATTGCCCGCGGCATCCAGCGCAATGCTGTGCCCTTCTTCTGTTCCCGATCCACCGATGTAAGTGCAGTAAACGAGGCTTCCCGCCGCGTTTACTTTTGAGATGAAAATCTGGAAGCCTTTGCCTGCAGGAGGATTCAACACGCCAGCAGGAGGCGCCTGATCCACGGCTTCCGCAGCACCGGTCACATAGGCATTGCCGGCAGCGTCAACAGCAACATCGTTTGCCTGATCGTCACCAGGCCCGCCGAGATAGGTGGACCAGATTAATTTAGGATCGATGACAAGCGGACGACTCTGATCGTATTTGCCAAGCGCGAAGGACGCGCGCTTGCCCTCAACGACAAAACGTGCGTCTACAGATTCCCGAACTCCGCCGCGCGTTTGATAAGCAATCGGGCGCTGATGCCGAACTTCGCCGGCTGCGGTGTGCAATACCAAGTCGCCTTCAGGGCCGATAGAAACCGTGTCGGCTCCCTGGAATTCAATCCTTACCGCGGATGGATTCCCGTTCGGAGCGACCAGGAAGTCGTATTCCAGTTGGCGATCGTTGCCGTAATAAATAAGGTCGATACCGGGATAGACATCGCCGTACTTCACCCGGGCAAACTGCGGCACGCCGGAGTGCCACTGAGACGGATCGTTTCCGATCAAGTAGTTCGAAACACCGGCCTGCAAATCCTGACCTTCAATCGAAGGGTGAGGGTTCTGCCCCACCAGCGTCATCCGAACGACAGACGATGGATCGGGGAAAGTAAAAATCGTTTCGGCATCACGCAGTAGGATGCTGTGCCCGCCGCTGTGAGAAACAAATCGTGTCGAAGGTTCGGACTGGCCTCGGTTCGGCTCGAAGACGAGTTGCTTCTTCAGGAACTGGTTTTTGGGAGCCTGTGCTGCCACGGGCAGCGCGAAGAGAAACAGCGCCCCGAGGACGCAACACCATCTTTTGAAGGACATTATGATTACACCCTACCCCAAGTGAGCCTTTTAGACCGGCAAAGCATGAAAATGTAGCCTTTTTCCGGTGTGCGTCGCAATGGCCGTATCGCGGTGATAGAATCCCCGACATTTCCAGGAGGCGCAACGCTATGTCCAAGAACCTGAATCGACGGGATCTTCTAAAAGGCAGTCTGGCATCCATGGCCGGTCTGGCAGCAATGGGAATTCCGTTTTCCGCACTGCCCGCATTGGCACAAGAAGAAACAGTCGTTCCCTTCCTGGATTTCCCCATGAACTTCAACGCGAACCCGGGCGCAGGCCGAAGGTTCTTCGATACAAGGACGATCAACAACTTCATTACGCCGGCCGATCAGTTCTATACGTTCCAACACAATGGGCAGCCTCAGCTCGACGCGGCGACGCACAAAGTAAAGATCACGGGAATGTTCGGCAAAGCAGGCGAGATCACCCTGGATCAGATCAAGGCGATGCGCCCCACGCTTGAACAGATCGTGGCGTACGAATGCGGCGGTAACGGCCCGCGCAACAATGCGCAGGGCATGGTCAGCAACGCGCGCTGGAAAGGCGTAGGCCTTGGCTCAGTGCTGAAACAGCTCGGTCTGGATCCGAAAGCAAAAGAGATCGTGTTCTACGGCGCCGACACCTTCTCTGAGGACGTGACTCACGGCGGCCGCGGCGCTCAGCACGTCGACAAGTTCAATTTCGCCCGCAGTCTTACCGCAGAGCACGCGATGACGCCCGAAGTCATGCTGGCCTACGATCTGAACGGTGCTCCGCTCACCATTAATCAGGGTGCACCGTTGCGTCTCATTGTTCCCGGTTGGTACGGAGTCGCGCAGGTCAAGTTTGTGACCCGCATCCATGCTCAGGAGAGCCGCTTCGTGGGCAAATACATGACCCGCGACTACGTGACTCTGAAGGAACGACAGAACGGCGGAGAGACGGAAACAACCGAATACACAGTCGGACCGATTCAGCTGAAATCAGTCGTTTCGCGCGCCACAAAAAAGGGCAATGCAGTCACCATCATGGGTTTCGCACTGAATGACCTGACGCCGCTCAAAGCGGTTGAAGTGAAAATCGACAATGGTCCATGGCAGGCGGCAACGCTGGATAAACAGAACACCAAGACGTCCTGGAAACTGTTCTCCTACACCTGGAACAATCCAACGCCCGGGGAGCACACTGTCGTGTCTCGTGCCATTGACGCAAACGGACAGATTCAGCCGGAAGTTACGGATCCGACGAAGAAGACGATCTGGGAAAATCCGGAACAGATGCCGCGACGCATCATGATCGGTTAGCTGAGGCTGACGAAGCGGGAGCCGCAGGTCTCGCGGCAGACTTCCTTAACGGCCCACGCGCAATGCAGCAGCGACGTGACGTCTCCCGTGTTTTTCTCGAAGGCTCGATCGATTCCGCGCAGCACGCATTGCTCGGGAATCCCCATCTCTCGCCATAGCTGAATACACGACCAATCGTCGATCGTCATGACGGTGCGCGCCCTGCATCGATCCCGAAAGTATTTATGGATCGATGCGGTGTAGAGCTGCCCGTCGGGAGGTCTTACTTCGCTCACGGTGCGGCAGTATAACTAAGACCGGCCAATCAAGTGAACGGCTGAAGCTTTGAATACCGCGTAGACTTCTTTGCCGGGAACCAGTGCCATGTCCTCGACAGCCTGACGCGTGAGCAAGGCAGTCAGATCGGCACCCGCATCGACGATCACTTTCCATAAGGTTCCGGCTGGAGCGATTTCCTTCACGACGCCACGCAGATGATTTCGGGCACTACTCTGTCCGGCCTTACCGGTCTCCAGCGTGATGTTCTCTCCGCGGATGCAGATGAAGTATTGCGACGCTCCGTCCTGGGGATCCACGGCAACAAGCTCCGCTTCTCCCATTCGCAGGAGCAGCGAACCGTTGCCGCGTTCCTTAACTGTCCCGGAAGCGACGGTCTCCATGCCGACGGCGGCCGCGACTTCTTCGTGCGCCGGTCGGGCAAACACCTCGGCGGGCGCGCCAGTCTGGAGCACGGCCCCCTTGCTCATCACGACGAGGCGATCGCCGAGACTCAAAGCATCGATCCAATCGTGCGTAACGAGAATCGCCGGCAATTGCAACGCGCGAAGAAGACGTGCGAGTTCGCCACGAACACGTTCGCGAGTCGGCCCATCGAGCGCAGCGAGAGGTTCATCGAGAAGCAGAAGGTCCGGCTTGCGCACGAGAGAGCGCGCCAGCGCAACACGCTGCTGCTGCCCGCCGGAGAGCTCTACAGATTCACGCTTGAGCAATTCGCCGATCTGAAGACTGCGAGCGATCTCCTCAACGCGTTTGGAACGCTCGGGCTCTGCGATGTGGTGAAGGCCATACGCAATGTTTTCACCGACGCTGAGGTGCGGGAACAATGCGTAGTCCTGGAAGAGATATCCAACAGATCGTTGCTGCGGCGGTACGTGAAGACCCCGAGAGACGTCGGCCCATGCCGTGTTGTCGAACACGACGCGGCCTTCATCCATGCGGTCGAGTCCGGCAATACATCGCAGAATCGTTGTCTTGCCGGCCCCTGAAGCGCCAAACAGAACCGTGACGGGGCTGGACTGTGAGACTTCAAGATCGGCGCGGACAACTGTTCCGCTCTTGAAACGCTTCACGATGTTGGCCGTCAGCAAGCGATCCTCAATGAAGTTTTTTCAAAACGGAGATGTCGTTCGCGGAGACTCCGGAGAATTTCGGGATATCGGCACGCGACTTCAGCTTGTCGCGATAGCGCTGAAAATAAGCGCCGAGATCCCCGCCGTATCCGAAGTAGTACATGATGTCTTCGAAGTTCGAGGTGTGTGAAAGTCCAAGCGCGTGTCCCGTCTCGTGCACGCAAGTCAGATAGACAATTGTGTCGCGGTATAGACGATCTTTGGCCGCGCGCGACGCAAAGGGTTCGCCGAGACCTGCGACGCCAGGAGAAACATTGACGACTGCGCGGAGCTTACCATTCACCTGAACGCGCTGCATTTCACCGAAGAGGCCTTCACCAGCGGCAACCCAACGGACGATCAGTAGTGCGTCGGATTCACTTTCCGTCGAAGTGAACCTCAAGCGACCTCCACTCTCGCGGGCCCAGGCCTCGAGAGCGAAGACAGCGAGTGCTCGGTCGCCGGCATCGTAACCGGCAACATTCTTTCCATCGGTGATGTAGTACGGAATGACCTCGGGCGCGCGAGGCGTTTGAAAGAGCAGCGTAGCCAGGAGCAACGCCGGAACGAGAGTCATGTCGTTTCGAGCAGTTCCTTCGCGGTGAACAACGGGTAAAACGGATAGCGACTCGCAATGGTTTGCGTTCCGCCTTCCTCACGATCGACGACACAGAACGTTGCGGCGACGGAGTATCCGGCTTCTTCAGCCTTATCGCAAGCTTTGATGATCGAGTCGCCGCTCGTGCAAACGTCGTCGACGATCACGACTTTCGATCCAGCCAGGCCGTCCCATCCTTCGATAGAACGCTGCATGCCATGCCCCTTCGCTTCTTTGCGGACGATGAAGGCGCGCAACGGCGTTCCTTCCAGTTCACTCACGACAGCGACGGAGGCGGCAATGGGATCCGCGCCAAGCGTCAGGCCGCCAATCGCATCCGCATGGATCTGAAGCTGGCGCATCTTCTGAAGGATGAGACGCGCGATGAGCAGGGCGCCGCGAGGATGAAGCGTCGTCATGCGGCAATCGAGGTAGTAGTTCGCTTTCTTCCCGGAAGAAAGAATGAATTCACCTCGCTTGAGAGAATTCGTGCGAATGATTTCAGCGAGTTCCGCTCGCGTTTCCGGCATACGCGCGGAGTATACCACTACGAATTGTGGTAGATTGGCGCGATGTTGCTTGAAGGAAAAACCGGACTGGTCATGGGTGTCGCCAACAAGCGTTCCATCGCCTGGGGAATTACAAACGCCGTCAACAAAGCCGGAGCGCGCCTTGTGTTGACCTATCAAAGCGAGCGGCTCGGCGAAAACGTTCGCGAGCTTGCGCCTTCGCTGAACAACCCGCTGTTACTTCAGTGCGACGTTTCGAGCGATGAGCAGGTCGCAGGGACGATGAATCGAATCAAGGAAGAAATCGGGCATCTCGACTTCCTTGTTCACGCCCTGGCATTCGCGCCACGCGAAGCGCTCGACGGCACATACGCCGCCACAAAACGCGAAGACTTCAAGACGGCCCTCGATATCAGCGCCTATTCGCTTGTCTCGGTGGCGAATGCAGCGATGCCTTTGATGCAGGGACGCCAGTCTGCCATCGTTACGCTGACCTACATGGGCAGCGAACGTGTCGTCACCAACTACAACGTGATGGGCGTGGCAAAGGCTGCGCTGGAGTCTTCGGTCCGCTACCTTGCAAATGATCTTGGTCCACATGGTATTCGCGTGAATGCCATTTCCGCAGGCGCAATCAAGACGCTCGCCTCATCTGCGGTAGGCGGCATTTCCGGGATGATCAGAGGTCAGGCGGAAAGAGCGCCGCTTAGAAAATCTGTCGACCTCGACGAGATCGGTGACGCCGCGCTCTTCCTCGTATCTCCGATGTCTCGTGGCATTACCGGCGAAGTCCTCTACGTCGACGGCGGATTCAACATCCTCGGGGTCTAACGCCCACGTCCGTGAAAATAATCTACGTCGACCTGGATGACGTCCTCTGCGAGACCGCGCGCCAGTGCCTTCTCATCGTGGAGAGAGAGTTCGGCAAGCGCGTTGAACTCGAACAGCTCACCACTTTCGATCTCGGCGTGTCGTGTTCCCTCACTCCCAGTGAACGGGAACATCTGTATCGCATCATGCATGAGCCCGAGGAGATCCTGGCGATAGCACCGATTCCCGAAGCCATCGACACTCTTCGGGACTGGCTTTTTGCCGCATATGATATCGCCATCGTCACGGGACGTCCGCCCGATACCCTTGAAGCAACCCGAGAGTGGCTTGGCCAGCACAACGTTCCTCACGCGTCGCTGATGTTCGTCGACAAGTACGGTCGCTTTGAGACGGAAGGAACTCACGCGATCGGTCTCGAGGAACTGCAGTCGCATCGCTATGCCTGGGCCGTCGAAGATTCTCTGCCCATGGCGCACTTCCTCGCCGAGAAAATGGGCCTTGAGGTTCTGCTTATCGATCGCCCCTGGAATCAATCCTCCAGCCTGCCTCCCAACGTCACACGTCATCACAACTGGAAGACTATTGCCCGTCGTCCTCTGAACTGAATTCGTGGAATCCCGCATGCAAGACTTCGGCGCGAGAAGTCAATGCACGGCTCTTTAGATAGAATTCAGACACAACCGAAAGGCGGAAAACACACGGTGTGTAGACAATCAACACGCTGCTGGCTGTTTTTGTTGGGGGCGCTGTTGGTGTTCGCAGCCCCGACTTGGGCACAGGTCAACGCTGTAACATCTCTCGCGATTGACCCTGCGACACCGACCACGCTCTACGCGGGAACCGGGATCGGGGTATTCAAGACGACGGACGGAGGCGCCACATGGTCCGCGCCAACGGCAGCGCTGAACGTCACCAGCCTTTCCATCGATCCGCGTACACCGTCGACGATTTATACGAACTCCCACAAGAGCACGAACAGCGGTGTAACCTGGGCAACGCTCGGGCTTGCCGGCAAGATTGTCGTCGTCGATCCAAACAATCCCTCGAACCTTTACTCAGGAGGAGGCGGTGGTATTGCCGCAAACACCTTCCGCAGCACGGACGGCGGAGTAACGTGGACCGAATTCAGCGAAGGACTGTACACAAACACGCTCTTCCTGGGCACGCCCCGCGACTACGTCACGATCGACTCACTCGTCATTGATTCTCAAACGTCCACACTGTTCGCCGGCTATTCGGGGCACGCCGCCTTCGGCGTTGCCAGGCGATCCTCAGGGAGTAGTTCCTGGCTAAGTTCGGGGCTCCCTACAACGCTTGGCGGCCATGTTTCTAGCATCGCAATCGACCCTTCGAACTCTCAGGTGATCTACGCGACAGTGCGTAGCGCCTTCACCAACAACGGCGTTATCAAGAGCGCAGATGGCGGCGCCAGTTGGACCTACCGGAACCAGGGACTTCCGATCTCAAACGATGCTACCGCTACCGCCATCGCGATCGATCCTCAGTCAACTTCCACACTGTACGTGGGGCTGAATTCCGGGATCTTCAAAAGCGCCGACGGAGGTCAGACCTGGACGACATCCAGCGATGGCTTCCCTGGTGGAGCTGTTATCAACGTGATCGTGGTTGACCCGCGCACGTCTTCCACCGTCTTCGCCGCAACGTCCTTCGGGATCTTCAAGAGCATGGACTCTGGTGCGCACTGGGCTGCTACGAACCAAGGGCTTAGCTCTGGATCCCCAACCCCACCAACGCTGACGAGAATTTCTCCGGATAGCGTGCCGCTGGATTCCATCGTCACTGTGCGGCTTGACGAAACCGGCTTCAGCAGCTTGAGCACCCCCGTCGGCGTGAACTTCGGCAAAGGCATCACCGTTCTCAGCGCGATCGCCGAAACCAAGCTCTTTAATCCCGTTTTCATAACCGCCACCATTCAGGTATCACGGGACGATTCCGCCCTGGGTACCCGTGATGTGACCTTCACGACCCCAAACGGCACAAGCAACGCGCTGCCGTTCACGGTAACTCCTGCTTCGCAGCTCCCGCCGACCATTGGGAACGTTTCTCCCACTGTTGTCTTGCAAGGCACCACAAGGACGCTGGCGTTATTTGGAGTTAACTTCACGCCTTCCATGTCTGCGACGATATCCGGCCCAGACGTCACGCTCAGTTCTCTCATCGTCTCGGCAGATGGGCGCGCAAGCGTGGATATCTCCGTGGGGGCTTTAGCAAGTGTCGGTCCGCGCAGTATCCAACTCTCCTCACCGTCTGGCGGAACAGGCCCGGCCTTCCCAATCAACATCGATTGGGGCATACCGGTCGTCACTGCGATGAATCCACCGTTCTTGCGCGCGGGGCGCACCACCACCGTGACATTCACCGGCACCCGCCTGGTGCCGCCGCTGACATTCACGACGGACTCCGACATTCACATCGACAATGTTTCAACAGACACATCCTTTACATCAGCAACCGCCTCCATAACCGTCCCCCTCAACGCGAAGCTGAATTTGCATTCCCTCCAAATCACCGGCGGCACTGGCCAGCAAAGCCAGCCGACGAAGTTCATGGTGCGCTCTCTCACCAGGAACGTGGACTTCAATGGCGATGGCAAAGCCGACGTGCTCTGGTACAACCCGGCAACAACAGAAACTACGTTGTGGCTGATGGATGGACTTAGGGTTTTGAGTTCGGCCGTTCTCCTTCGAGATCGCGACACCAAAATCACCGCAACGGGCGACTTCAACGGAGACGGCAACGCCGATCTGGTTTGGTACAACGCGCTAACCGGGCAAACCAGCATCTGGCTGATGAATGGAACAACGGTCGTAAGTTCAGCACTTCTGGTGACCGATCTTTCATGGCACGTCGTCGGCGCGAACGACTTTGATGGCGACGGGAAGAGCGATCTCGTTTGGGATAACGGACTCGTCACCGCTGTGGTGCTCATGGACGGCACGAGACAGGTCACTTACAAAGAAATGACCAACAACTCATCTCTTAAAGTCGTGGCGACGGGTGATTTCCGAGAAGGGATTTTCGGTCCTCAGCATAGCGGAGAAGGCTATGCCGACATCCTCTGGAGGAATGCCTTAACCGGCGAGACCTCTGCCACCGTGTACTCTGCAGGCAACGCAGGGCACAGCCGCTCGTTTACGACGGATCCCAACTGGACGGTAACGGCGCTGCCCGACCTTGACGGCGACGGCAAATCCGATGTCCTGTGGCACAACTCGGTCACATTCGAAACAAGCTCGTGGATTCTCAACGACACCGACACTCCCATCGGAACGTCGCTCCTCACCAATGCGGATTGGCGCGTGACGTTCACCGGCGATCTCGACGGCGACTACAAGTCCGATTTGATCTGGTACAACCCGAGTAGCGGACAGACCGTGAGCTATATCATGAACGGAACGACGTATTCGAAAGCGGCCCTGCTTCTGACCGATCCCGATTGGAAAGTCGCCGCGATCGCCGACTTCGATGGCGATGGCAAGATGGATCTACTGTGGACGAACGAAGTCTCGGGGCTGTCGTTCCTCTGGTTGATGGACGGCCTCACGCCAACGCGTTCCGACTGGCTGCCAATCAATCCGACATGGCGGCTCATCACGCCACTCCACTAGGGCGTTCTAGTGGAGCTCCTGCAGGTCGTTCAGCAGGATCGTGAGAGCCTGCCGCTGACGTTGCACCATCGCGCGCGCGTGAACCGGCAGGCCGGCTGTGAGGGTCGCCGCATAGCCTTCCAGCGCATTTTGCAGTTCGCCACTCGCGCGAACTCGAAGCAGGGCGGGATTGTCGCAGTTCAATTCGTAGATTCGTGGCGGCCCTAGATCATCGGCGCCGATACGGCGGCTTTCTTTCTGTAACTCAAAAACAAACAGGTCCAGGATCTCTCTGAGCTTCTCGGAGAAGTCTTCGAAGCGATCGTCGCGGATCCGTTCATTGGCGATGCGAAAAACCGTTGAGCAACGATTGCAGGCATCCACCAAGTTGAACAGGTGCGACACAGACCGTAGACGCTCGGCCATTTGTAACTCCTTACGCTGCACGCATACTGCTGCAATTCAATTCAAACCGGTCGGTGGAGAGCACGTATCGTGCCGCGATTACGAGAGGACTGATGCAGGAATCAGTTAAGCGGAAAGTGGTTTGGAATACTGAGGATCGTGCCAGTCATCGACGACCGACACGCGTTGGACGCATCCAATGGTGCATGCCGGAGCACAGGCCTTTTCGGTGAAATATTCCCGTTCGATATCGGCGGCGGTGTATTTCTCAAGCGCTATGCCCGGATGGCCGCGCTGCTGGGAGCAGTAGTGGACCAATCCGTCTTCGCAGATATAAAGGTAGCGGGCGCCAGCGCGGCACTTCCATTGATTGACTTCGCCGCGCGCCAGGTTTTCCTGGAACCAGTTAATGCTGGAATACCCTTTCGTTCCGAATCCTTTGATTTCCTGATAGACCTTCTTTTCACGCTCGTTCAGGGGTTTCAATCCGCCGGTGTGGTCGTGAATGATTCCGAGGGAGCTCGCGAATCCAAAGGAAACGGCCCGTCGTGTGACGGCAAGCGCATCTTCCGGGTTCTTGATTCCGCCGCCAATGACGGAATTGATGTTCACCGCGAAGTCCGCGTGCTCTGCCAGGAACTCCAGCTTCTTGTCGAGGACTTTGAGGCTCTTCATCGACACGTCGTCGGGCATGATGTTATCGATGCTGATCTGCAGGTGATCGAGGCCGGCTTCGTTTAAGGCTTTGATCTTCTGCGGCGTAAGCAGGTAGCCATTGGTGATCACACCCGCGATCATGCCGTGATGGCGGATGCGCCGGATGATCTCCTCCGCCTGGGGATGGAGCAGGGGTTCCCCACCGCTCAGAGTGACGACTGCGGTCTTCAACCCGGCGAGCAAATCGATCCGGCGGAGCATGACGTCGATCGGAATCGGTGGAGAGAAATCGTCGTACTCGTTGCAGTAACCGCAGGAGAGATTGCATTTACGGGTCGGGATGATGTGCGCAAGGAGCGGGTGCTTCGTAGAGGTCATCCCGCCCAAAACCATGCGGAGTTCCCGCAATTTCAGCTCAAGTTGTTTCGATCGCTTCATTGCCAGCACGAAAAGATACCACACAACGTGCGTGCTACAATCGCGCGCCATGAGTCGCCGGTTCGCAGTAGGCGTGGCGTTGCTGTTTGGTGTCTATTTCTTTGGCGCTGCGGGCTATAAGATCCTGAGCCCGGAAACAACGTTTCTCGACTGCCTCTACATGTCGGTTATCACGGTCGCCTCCGTCGGCTTCGGCGAAGTCGTCGACATGGCGCACCACCCCGAACTGCGTCTTTACACAATGGTTCTGATTCTCTTCGGCATGGCAACCCAGTTGTACGCCGTCTCGGTCGTGACTGCGTTTGTCGTCGAGGGCGATCTTTCTCACTACTTCTGGAGGAGACGCATGACCCGAAAAATCCAGTCCATGACCGGACACTACGTTGTTTGCGGAGCCGGAGAGACCGGCATGCGCATCATCGAAGAGCTCGTGGCGACTCGGAGAGACTTCGTTGTGATCGACTCGGACGACGATGCCATTGAAGCGCTGCAGAAATGGAAGGACATCGCCATCCTCAAAGGTCTTGCGGACGACGAGGAAATCCTCGAGAGCGCCGGCATTCGCCGCGCTACCGCAGCTGCCGTCGCGCTGAAAACCGATCGAGACAACCTTGTTGCGACCCTGAGCATCCGAACGATGAATCCGAAGATTCGAATCGTCGTGAAGGAGCTCGAACTCGGAATGGCAAGCCGGTTCAAGCGGGCAGGGGCCGACGCGATCGTGAATCCAGCCGCGATCGGTGGGTTGCGCCTGGTTTCGGAAATGGTGCGCCCTTCCGTTGTGTCGTTCCTCGACCTGATGCTGCGCGGCTCGGAACAGGCATACCGCGTCGAAGAACTATCTGTTCAGGCCGGATCGAAATGGGCGAACCAGCCGTTGAAGGACATCCCGTTTCAATCCGAGTTCAACCTGCTCGTCGCGGCCGTCCGCCGTCCGGACTCTGTCGAATTCACCTACAATCCGACGGGCTCGTGGATGATTGAGGGAGGCCAGACGATCATCGTTCTCGGCAACGCCGAGGATGTAAAACGCGCACGCGATATCTGCACCGCATGAAACCCCGATTCGTCTGGAAGCTCTCGCTTGAAGCGACTCCCGATCAGCTTTGGCATTACGTCGCCGATACAAATCGAATCAACCAATATGCGGGCTTGCCGGAATTCACATTTCGCTACATCCCCGAGCCCGATGGTGGATCCCGGCAAATCGGCGAAACGCGCGTCATGGGCTGGCGCCTTCAATGGGAGGAGCATCCGTTCGAGTGGATCGAAGGCCGATACTTCAAAGTTATCCGCTCTTATCAAAACGGGCCAATCCGTGAGTTTCATACTTCTCTCCGCCTGACACCACACGGCACCGGCACACTTCTCGAACAAACGATTGAAGCCGAACCGCGATGGTTCTTTGCGTTGCCGGCGATCTGGTGGGAAATTGGCGTGTCGTCGAAACGGCGGTTTCTGGCGGCCTACCGAAAGATCGACGAATACCTCAAGGGAAATTCCGACAGCGCGCTTATGCCCGTCCCACGGCAAGCGATCCCCTCAGGCCGCATCGACATCATTCAATCGAAACTCACGAATGCAGCAGGCGTGCAGTATCTGCCACGGCTGATCCAGGACATCGAAACCCTCGATGACGAAGCGCTGGATCGAATGCGGCCTTTTGTTTTCGCAGATCGCTGGAAAGCGGATCGACGCGAAGCGCTGAAGCTCTTTCTTCACGCGTCGCAGAGCGGCCTCGTCGATCTGTCCTGGGATGTGATTTGTCCGGGATGCCGCGGCGCCTCGGAACGTCACGCCACATTGCGAAACCTGCGCACTCGAGCGCACTGCCCGGCGTGCAACATTCAATACGACTCGGACTTCGCGGACAGAGTGGAAGTCACATTCAGACCGAGTCCGCTGATCCGACGCGTTGACGTTCTTCGTTACTGCTCCGGCGGACCGATGAATTCTCCGCACACCGTTGTTCAGCAAAACATCGAACCTGGTGAGTCGCGAACACTGCAGTTGCGGCTCAATCCGTGGAAATATCACGTGCGGTCGGCGAAACTTGCGTCCGAGGCCTACCTGAAGACCGACGCTGCCAACACGCAGTCCACAGCGACCGTCACGATCCATCGCCCCACGCTTGAACCTGAAACTCTGGAAGTGAATCCCGATGTTGCGCTAACTATTCAAAACAAAGACTCGAAGCCGATCACGGTTTCCATTGAGCGTGTCGCGGGACATGAGAGTGCCGCGACGGCGGCAATGGTGATCGCCATGCAGGAATTCCGAACGCTCTTCTCGGAAGAAGTGCTCGCTCCGGAAACACCGATCTCTGTCGGCGCGGTCACGCTGCTATTCACCGATTTGAAAGCGTCGACCGCGTTATACGAATCGATCGGCGAAGCGCCGGCCTACGGGCTGGTCCAACGTCACTTCGACTTGCTACGCGAAGTCGTCTCGAAGGCTGAAGGCGCAATCGTGAAAACGATCGGCGATGCCGTTATGGCCGCATTCCTCGATCCCGCGCAATCGGTACAGGCTGCGTTTGAAATGCACAAGGTCGTTCGTCGCGAGCTTCCGGATCTTGTTCTGAAGATCGGCATCCACCACGGACCGTGCATCACGGTAAATCAGAACGACATTCTCGATTACTTCGGCACGACGGCGAATCTCGCCGCACGGCTGCAACGCGAAAGCGAAGGCAACGACATCGTGATGAGCGAGGACGTCTGGCGAGATCCGGGCGTGCAGAAAGTGCTGACTCAGAGGGCATGCACGACAAAGCCCCGCGAGTGCATGGTGCGGGGCTTATCGGGCAATCGAACGATTTACGTCGCTACGACTTGAGTTTTTCGCCTGTCTTGTCGTGGTGCGAAAGTTCTTCCAGAACATCGGCGATCACTTCATCGCGATCGGAAGAATCCATCTGCTCCCGCATGCGACGTAGTGCCACACCGACAATGTCGCGGTGATGCACCTTCGAGCCGGCGTGCTTGTCGCTGATCTCGCGCCACATTTCGTGGACGAGGTCGACATCTTCCGGCCACAATCGCGGCGGATGCGGTCCAAGGTTTACGAACACTGACGGCCTGTTCGGAGACGTGATTTCCAGCGAGAACGCATGCCTCGGCTCGGGAAGTTTCTCCCACGCCTTGCCGATTCTTCGGGCGAGTTCTTCAGAATCCATCTTTTCGGAAACACCCGTCACCAGCCTCGACGCCTGCAGCTTTGACGCAGCGTGGACCATCGCATCGAAGGGATTCACGCCAGGCACGACGAGAAGATCGACAGTTTTCCCTTCCTTCTCAGCCAACGTCACAACACGCGTAAAGAGTTCCTTCTCGTAGTCGGCAAAAAGCTGGTTCTGACCCAGCTCGTATTCAGCGGCACCGGTTGAAACAGCTCGCACAGTCATGACGACGATGTCGTGACGGCGCAGGTTGGTTTTTTCCAGCACGCTCCGGAGGTGTTCCAGGCGGCTGTAGTCTCGAACTGCAACGAGGATGCAGGCAGGACGAGCGTTAACCACATCGGTGGCAACTTCCTGTTGAACTTCCAGATTGAACTCCTCAAGCCCTTTTTTCTCACCCTGCAGGCGCTTGCGGTTCAGCTTCTCCGAAATCGTAAAGACTGCAAACATCGTTAGAGTGAAGCCCACGCCGGAGATCGTCGCGATCTTCTTGGAGAACAAGTTCGCCAGAGCGACGAACAACAGCGTGATTGTGGTGATCGCAAGACCGATAGGAAGTTCTCTGCCGCCGACGGTGATATTGAGCGGCGTCTTGTACTCCTGATCTTTCCGCTTGAAACGAAGCACCAGGACGCCCAGAGCTTTAAGGAAGAAGCTCCAGACGACACCGAACGCGTAAGCTTCACTGAGCAGGATCACGTCACCCCAACTCCAAACAATCGTGATGATCTGCAGGAGCGTGATGAGATTGATCAGGCGATAACTCGTACCGAACTTCTTGTGTGGCTTGCGAAACCACGGCGTCAGGATGTGATCCTCGGCGACGCGATTCAACACGCCATTGGCGCCGATGATCGATGTATTCACAGCGCCGGAAAGAATCAAGACGCCCACAGCGACGACAAAGATATGGAACCCGAGTGTGAGCAACTGTGGGCCGACGAGATGCGAGGCCAGGCCACCCAGCAGGTTGTCCTTGTACATGGGGCGGATGGCGTCCGGAATGATCAGTCCTGCCAGAATCGTGATCACGCCCGTGGAGAAGACCGCGAAGATACAAACGATGTTGCCTGTGATCTTCAGATTCTTCATCTTTGGCGTTTCGATTTCGCGATACACCTGCGCGAGCGTTTCGAAACCGCTCATCGCGAGCAGCGAGTGACCGAACGCCACGACGACGGCGACCGCCGACATACGCATCAGGAAGGCGTAGGAAAACCATCCACGGCTCTCATCCGTGAACGTCAGATTCGATGGAGATGGAAACGGCACGCTCTGCGCCGGGCCACGCGTTATCAACGTAATGCCGCACCACACAAGAAAGATCACAACCATCGCGGTGGTGAGCTGCATGATCCGAAGCGCCTGTCCGCTCGATTCGTGAATGCCCCTGGTGTTCGATCGCCAGAAATATGCAGTCGCGACCAACGCAAAACACATTGCAAAGAACGCGGGACTGAAATGAATCGACGTGTGCAACAGTTCGCTGATCTCGTTCAACAGCTTGCCGAGATAAGTTCCAGCGCTGACAGCAGAGATCGGACCCGTCAGGATGTAATCGAAAATAAGAGCGGAAACCGATAAGCGGGCCATGAACGGCCCCATGGCGTCGCGAACGACGACGTAAACGCCGCCGCGTACATACATGCTGCAGCTCTCCATGTACACGGAGCGAACTGCAAAGCTGAAGAACATCACGCCGAGGATGAACCATGGAGCGCTTCGTCCGATGGCTTCTTCGGCGATACCGCCGACATAAAAAGCGGAGGAAGCGAGGTCGCTAAGAACGATGGCTGCCGCTCTCCAAAAGGAGATGAACGACAGCATGGCGCTCGTTGCTACGACGACCTTGGGTAGCACGCGCCGCTGGGCATTCGACAAGAAAGAACTCCAATTCCGGAGCCGCTCCGAAGAAACTGGCCCGACTCACAGCCACACATTTCCTCACCGCGGGTGGGCTCCTGTCAAGTGTGCTATCCTTTATCGAAATTTGACATGGCACAGCAGCAAAGCGGCGTCGATACGAACCAGCTTCGACTTGAGCAGTACCGCGCTTTATTGGAAGTTTCTGAAGCAATTGCAGCGAACCGACACCTCACGGGCCTGATCCGCGACCTTTCCGGACGCCTCCAGCAAGCCGTTCAGTTCGACTACATCAGCCTCATCCTTCACGATCCACAGCGGGACATTCTGCGGCTGCAGACTCTGGAAACGCCTATTCAGACTTCGATCCAGACGGGATTCGAGATGAGCGTCGATGAGAGCCCCGCGGGCGAAGCCTTCAAGACTCAGGAACCTTTCATCGCTTCGAACGTAGAGCAGGAATCCCGTTACCCTGCGCTGTTTCAGCTCATGCGGGATCACAACATCAAGTCCTACTGCTCGCTGCCCCTGACAACGTCTGTTCGACGCGTCGGCGCACTTTCGTTCGGCAGCCTGCGCAAGAATGCCTATACGCGAGAGGACGTCGACTTTCTTCAGCTTGTCGCGAGGCAGGTTGCCGTAGCTGTCGACAACGCACTGAATTACGAGGACTCCCAAACCTATCAAGCCGCGCTCCAGAAGGATCGAGACCATCTCCAGCTCCTACTGAGCATCAACAACGCCCTCGTTTCGAATCTCGAACTGAAGCCGCTGTTTCGCGCGATCTCGGAGTCTCTGCGCGAAGTCCTGCACAACGACTACACGAGCCTGGCGCTTCATGACAAAGAACGAAACCGGCTGAAGCTTTACGCGGTCGACTTCCCTTCGGGCTCAGGTCTGATTCGCGAAGCGATGGATATTCCGATGGAAGGATCGCGCTCCGGCAAAGCGTTCACGGAGTTGCGTCCGGTCCTCATCAAGGACTTCGATTCGCCGGAATTCGATTCCGATGTTTCGCGGCGCCTCACACGTGAAGGACTGCGCTCGGGAATCTCGATACCGCTGATTTCGAATCAGGGACCGATCGCGACAATGACGCTCGCGAGCCGCAACGACGAAGCGTTTACCGAAGCCGACGCCGAATTCATGGTGCAGATCGGCGTGCAGGTCGCGATTGCCGTCGAGAATGCGATGGCCTATCAGGAAATCGGTGAGCTCAAGAACAAACTGGCCGAAGAAAAGCTCTATCTCGAAGACGAAATTCGAACGGAATTCAACTTCGACGAGATCGTCGGGCAGAGCACGGCGCTAAAACACATCCTCGAACAAATCGAGACCGTCGCTGCCACCGACTCTACCGTTTTGATTCTCGGCGAAACGGGAACGGGCAAGGAACTCATCGCACGCGCGATTCATAACCGCAGCGCGAGAATCGATCACACGTTTGTGAAGCTGAACTGCTCGGCGATTCCGACAGGGCTTCTCGAAAGCGAACTGTTCGGCCACGAGAAAGGCGCCTTCACCGGCGCGATTGCACAAAAAATTGGCCGTTTTGAATTAGCCCACCGGGGCACACTCTTCCTCGATGAAGTCGGTGACATTCCGGTCGACGTTCAACCGAAGCTTCTTCGCGTCCTCCAGGAGCAAGAGTTCGAGCGCCTGGGATCCACCCGCACCATTCGCACGGATGCACGGCTCGTCGCGGCAACGAATCGCGATCTGAGCGAGATGGTTTCATCGCGGGAATTTCGCAGCGACCTGTACTACCGATTGAATGTGTTCCCGATCGTTGCACCGCCGCTGCGCGAGCGCATTGAAGACATCCCTCTGCTCGTTCGCTACTTCGCGCAAAAGCTCTCCCGTCGAATGAACAAGCGCATCGAAACAATTCCGAACGAAGCGATGGAAGTGATGATGCGCTATCGATGGCCTGGAAACATTCGCGAGCTGGAGAACTTCGTCGAGCGTGCGGTAATTCTTTCCAAAGGAAAGACGCTGGAAGCTCCGGTGTGGGAGCTCGAACACGAAGCGCCTCCAATTGAAACCTCCTTTTCGCGCGCGGAGGTCACGACGATGGAAGACGCCGAACGCGAACACATCCTCAGCGCGCTTCGCGACACAAACTGGACAATCGCCGGCCCGACAGGCGCGGCCGCCCGACTGGGGATGAAGCGCACCACGCTTCAATCCCGCATGAAGAAGCTCGGAATCTCCCGTCCGACCTCGAAAGCCTCCTGACAAACTGACGAAACCACGTCACCTGCCGATATTTCGTCATTGTCACCGTCGTCACTTCAACGTCACATCTTTGTTTTCAACCGTTTAAGTTTGGAAGCGACCATGCAGTTATGCGGCCGACTCTGGAACGTAAACAAGGATCGCAGATGTTAAAAGTCACGACGACGGACCAGAACCAAACGATCACGCTGAAGCTGGAAGGAAAGCTTGCAGGGCCTTGGGTACAGGAAGTCACCCGCGTTTGGACAGACACAGCACGTTCCCCTCGGGGCGGTTATGTCATCGATCTGCGGTCGGTCACTTTTATAGATAGCCCAGGACGGGCGTTGTTGACGGCGATGTCGAGGGATGGAGCCCAATTAATAGCGACTGATTGTTTAACGCGGAACATCGTCGACGAGATTCATAAAGAAGTTTATTCACAGCCAGAGTCACGGAACTTATGAGTTTGAGTTTTAACAATTTCTGCTTTCGCGCCTACCATCGCGACACCCAACCTTTATACTTGTCCTACCAGCTATAAAGTTCACATCACATTTTCGAATACCCCGGACCAAAGCCGGGGTATTCAGACTCTCTCCTCTCCCGATCTTCACTCTCGTAACAATTCTTTAAAGAACCCGTAACTTCAGATTCAACTCGAAAGCGAAAATGTTGGCTCTTATGCCCAACGGTCTGGACCTCGCGCCCCATCCTTCTTCATACTTATCAGGACCCTCGGACAGCCACAAATTGCGCGTGGAACCTCGCACTATGACACCAACCATGAAGATGTACGGTAAGCACCGCTTTCCGGGAAAGCTGTTTATCGTCGAGGGAATCGACGGTTCCGGCAAGAGCACTCAGATCGCGCTGCTGCAAAAATGGCTGGAGTCTGAAGGCTACGTCACCTTTTTCAGCGAATGGAACTCGTCCCCACTGGTTAAGGAAGTGACGAAGCGCGGCAAGAAGAAGCGGATGCTGACGCCCATGACGTTCAGCCTGATTCATGCCACCGATTTCGCAGATCGCACGGAACACCACATCGTCCCGCCGCTGAAATCCGGCGCTCTGGTGCTGGCAGATCGCTACATCTATACAGCGTTCGCTCGCGATGTTGCCCGCGGCGTCGATCCGCAATGGGTTCGGGGGATGTATCAGTTCGCCGTGAAGCCGACGATCGGCTTCTATTTCAAGATTTCTCTCGACGAAGCAATGAAGCGCATCCTCGGCGGACGCGACGCCATCAAGTATTACGAAGCGGGAATGGATCTGAAGATCACAGACGATCTCGAAGAGAGTTTTCGCATCTTTCAAGGACGCATCATCGAAGAGTACGAAAAGATGGTTTCGGAATTTGGCCTCGTCGTCATTGACGCAAGTCTCTCGATTGAAGAACAACAGGCGCAGATGCGGCAGATCGTGTCTGAAGCGCTCGCAGGAACAAAGAAGACCAGGATTCGTAAATGGCTCGATTTGAGTACTATGGTAAAAAAGGTTTCCCGCAAGTAAACCTCGAAGAACTGCAGGGAAAACTCATCGTGATCGAAGGCACCGACGGCGTCGGGCGGTCCACGCACATTGGATTGCTGAAGCAATGGCTCGAGAACAACGGTCATGCCGTGCTCGATACCGGCATGACGCGCTCGATGCTGGTGGGCGAAGGCCTCAAGGAAGCAAAGACGGGCCACACTCTCGGCTGGCTCACAATGAGCCTGTTCTACGCCACGGACTTCGCGGACCGCCTCGAAAACGAAATGATTCCTGCGCTGCGCGCCGGCTTCATCGTCCTCACCGATCGCTACATCTTCTCGCCGATGGCCCGCGCGCTTATTCGCGGAGCCGATCCGGAATGGATCAAAGGTGTTTACGAGTTCGCGCTAAAGCCGGACATGGTGCTTTATCTCCGTGTCGGCATCGACGAGTTGATTACACGCGTCATTCAAAACGCGGGATTCAACTACTGGGAATCGGGAATGGATCTTCACCTCGGCGAAGACATGTACGACAGTTTCGTGGAATATCAGAAGCGACTACTGCACGAATTCGACAAGATGGCGGGCGAGTACAGCTTTCAGACCGTCGAAACGTCACCGAACATTGAGGAAGTATTTGAGCAGGTAAAAACTCGCGTCGAACCAATTCTGCAATCACGGCGCCCGCAATCCAGAGTCGTCACTTAACGGACTAGGGAGACACCTCATCTTCTGAGGAAAGGCCGAGATCCCGTCGAACTTGCTCCTGGCACTCGGGGCAAATTCCGTGCGTGAAGTCGGCAGCAGTCTGACGCCGGACGTAATGTTCGACTTCACTCCAGGTTCCTTCATCGTCACGAATGCGTTTGCACCAGGCGCACATGGGCAGCAAGCCCGAAAGGGTCTTTACGTTCGCGAGAGCTTCCTTGAGCTGAACGATGAGTTGCTCGCGTTCCTGGTTCAGCAACCAGCGTTGCGAAATGTCCTCGATCATGGCCAGACCGAACAATGGCTTGCCATGGCGATCGCGGATGGCGGTCGCTGTCAAATGTGCCCAGATGATCGAGCCATCTTTGCGGAAATATCTTTTTTCAACACGGTAGGCAGGAATCTCTTCCTTCAAGAGAGCTTTGGCGAGATCGACTGTCGAGTTGATGTCGTCCGGATGGGTGATGTCGGCGATGTTTGTTCCGACAAGTTCATCGGGCGTCGCCCCGAGCATTTGGGCAAGAGTAGGGTTGACGTGCTCCAAACGAAGGTCCATCCCGATCATCGCGATCCCGAGGTTTCCCTCCGTGAACACCGATCGGAAGAGTTCGCCTTCGCGGCGAAGCACGTCGTTCTCTAAACGGAGCTTCTCGACCTCGCGTTTCAGATCCTCTGCGTCCAGCATGACAATATCCTGAGCCGGGTACTATCACACCGCTGTCCGGAGAAGTCAAAGGAACAGAATCCTACTTCAGATTCTTTACAGTAGTCGTCGCAAGCTCGATGAATTCGTCAATCGTCTTGGCCTTGAGATCTTCCCCGGAGCGCAGTCTCACCGCGACCGCACCAGCCTCCTGCTCCCGGTCACCGACAACGAGCATGTACGGAATCTTGCGCAACTGTGCATTGCGAATCTTTGCATTCATACGGTCTGCGCCGGCATCCAGTTCGACGCGGAATCCGGCAGCCTTCAAACGCGCCTGCACATTGGCACAGTACTCCTGATGTTTGTCGGCAATCGGAATCACCATCGCCTGAACCGGGCTCAACCAGACAGGCAGTGCTCCGCCGTGATGCTCCAGCAGAACGCCGAAGAAACGCTCCATGCTGCCGAGCAAGGCACGATGAATCATGAATGGACGATGCGGCGCGCCGTCTTCGCCGATGTACGTCAGGTCGAATCGCTCGGGCAAATTGAAATCGAACTGCACCGTGCTGAGCTGCCACGGACGGCCGATTGCATCTTTCACGATGAGATCGATCTTCGGGCCGTAGAACGCGCCATCGCCGGCGTTGAGGTGATAGGGGATACCGGAACGCTTCAGCGTGTCTTCAAGGGCGGCCTCTGCGGCATCCCAGTCTTCTTCGCGTCCCACACGCTTCGGAGGACGGGTGCTGAGGTATAGCTCAAAGCTGTCGAAGCCGAAAGCGCGTAAGATTTCCAGGCTGAAGTTCAGGACCTTATCGATCTCCGAGGGCATCTGATCGGGACGGCAGAACAGATGCGAATCGTCCTGTGTGAATCCACGCACGCGGGTCAGACCGTGGAGCACACCACTCTTCTCGAAACGGTAGACGGTTCCCCATTCCGCAAGACGCATCGGGAGTTCGCGATAGGAACGCCGCCCATGCTTGAAGATGTTGACGTGGAATGGGCAGTTCATCGGCTTCAGGTAATACTCCTGCTCGTCGATCTTGATGGGCGCGTACATGTTCTCGCTGTAGAAGCCAAGATGTCCGCTCGTTTCCCAGAGAGTCGAGCGGCCGATGTGCGGTGTGTAAACGAAGTCGTAGCCTTCTTCAAGATGGCGCTTCTTGCAGTACTCCTCGGCGAGGTGGCGGATCAGTCCGCCTTTCGGATGCCAGAGAATCAACCCACCACCGACCGTGTCGGGCTGAATGCTGAAGAGATCGAGATCCTGGCCGAGCTTGCGATGATCACGCTTCTTAGCTTCTTCCAGGCGCACGAAGTATTCGTCGAGTTCCTTGCGCGTATCGAACGCGACGCCGTATACGCGCTGCATCTGCTCACGCGCCTGATCGCCGCGCCAGTAGGCGCCAGAAACACGAGTGAGCTTGAAGCTGTCCGGTTTGATCTCGCGTGTGGAGTTCACGTGCGGACCGCGGCAGAGATCGGTGAAGTTCCCGGTTTTATAGAGACTGACTTCATTCACACTTCCGCCAACGAGCGAACTATCGAGGTCGGCCATCACGGTCGTGCCCTTCGTCTTCAGGTCGCGAAGGAGTTCGACTTTGAAATCCTGGTGCATGCCTCCAAACATGTTGACTGCGTCATCCGTCGGAATCTCGGAACGCTCGAACGAAAGACCTTCGCTGATCTTGCTGCGCATCTTCTTTTCGATGGCGGCGAGATCGTCGGGCGTGAGCGGACGGCTGACGGCGACATCGTAGAAGAAGCCGTCTTCGATAACCGGTCCGACGCCGAAGCGCGCTTCCGGAAACATTTCCTGAATGCATGCCGCCATCAGATGGGCGAGCGAATGACGTTTGGTATCCAAGGCTTCGTTTTTAGGCATGGCTGTAGTTTATCCCTGAATTTTCTGAGGTCCCCTCGCGCCTCGCGTTACCGCAAGGTGAGGGGGTTACGTGAAAAGTGTTGTGCCTCGACGTTCTATCGAGAGGAGTTGCTCTTTAAGATGAAGACCACCGGCATAGCCGGTCAGCGAACCGTTCTGCCCAACGACGCGATGGCACGGAATCACAATCGCGATCGGGTTGTTGTGGTTCGCCATTCCGACGGCGCGCGACGCTGCGGGCTTTCCGATAGCTTTCGCGATGTCGCCGTACGAACGGGTTTCGCCGTAAGGAATCTGGAGAAGCTGGTTCCACACGGACTTCTGGAATGCGGTGCCTTCGACATCGAGCGCCAGATCGAATTGCGTTCTCGTGCCGTCAAAGTACTCCGATAGCTGCTTCACCACTTCGCTCTTCCCGGTTTCGTCGGCCGTCACGCCCTTCGGAAGACTCTTTCCGAAATGAACGGACGCCAATCCTTTTTCCGTGGAGGTGAGGGTTAGCGGACCCATCGGGGAATTCATCACCGCGTACTGCATGAAGCGAAGATTAACCCAAAGCCCGAGGGCTTGTCAGGGCAAAAGTCCGATAAAACAGCGCGCTCTGGCATCTTTTTCGTGGATACGGCATCTCAACGCGAATCTCTCGCATCTTCACGCTTGTCCTGGAAACTAAACGGTATTCCTGGCATCTGAACGCCGTTCTCTGGCAACTAAACGCGTGCCCTGAAGACTTTTCGCTCGCCCTGAGAACTTTTCCGTCGCTTTGGCAACTTTTCGGCCTCTCGCAAAAAAGTCGCCGAAAACGGGACAAAGTTTTCTGTGTTTTTCACGACTTCTGGAGTGCGCGCATTGAAAGTGTTGCACTTAGAGCGGAACCTGGCTCGCTATCGCCGTGCCATGACCATCGAGTTCGAATGGTATCGCGAGAAGGCGGAACAGAACTTCAGACAGCACGGCGTGTCTTTCTATGAAGCGCGCAGCGTATTCGGAGATCCGTTGTCACTCACAATTCCGACCCTGATCATTCAGACACCGAGCGCCGTTTTGTCGATATCGGCAGGAGTCGTCTTCATCGGCTCCTCGTGGTATCGTACACAGAACGTAACAACCGAATTCGAATCATCAGCGCACGCGTTCCAACACGCACTGAGCTAAAGAACTATGAAGAAGCAACCTAAGCGAAAAACTTCCGTAGACAAAGACACCATGCGGGCGGAATACGACTTCAGTAAAGGAGTCCGCGGCAAGCATGCCGCTTATACCGAGCAAACGAATGTAGCCCTGCTTGCGCCCGATGTCGCACGCGAGTTCCCTACAGACGAGGAAGTCAACGAAGCCCTGCGGCTGGTCTCGAAGCTAGTTCGCCAGTACAGCAAGCGTTCTGGGGCCAAGACGGCCTGACCCTACATGTTCCTCCACGTCCTCGAAGCCCGCTACGTTCGCGGGTACACAATCTGGCTGCGCTTCAACGATGGCGCTTGTGGGTGGTTCTAGATCGGCTCGACGAAGCATTTCGAGGCTTCCCTGCAGTTGAGCGACCTGCATTGAGAGCTCTGCTCAGAACCTATCCAGACCTGTTGGAGTTTAGTCAAATCAAGCTCAAACTCTTCGTGCGTAAAGATCTATTTCGCAAAGTGGTCCATGGCGGGTTCGTCAATCTGACCCATGTGAACGCGAAAAAACTAGACATCGTATGGGATGAGGAGGACCTGAAGGCTCTACTCTGCAACCGCATTCGTCGAAACGAGGCGTTAAATGCCAAATTTGGTGAAGAGATGAAGTCGGACTCAAGTGTGTTTTCGCTCTTATTCCCGAACCAAGTTGATGCGGGACCGCGGAAGCCGACGACTTGGGCTTGGATGATGTCGCGAATCAGGGACGGAAACGGTATCCGTCCTCCGAGAAACTTGGTGGACCTCGTTAAGAAAGCTCAAGAAACTCAACAACGCGCCGAGGAACGCAGTCCCCGCGAATACGCCTCAGGAACGCCTCTTATCGAAGCCGATTCCCTACGAAAAGCACAGCAACGACTCAGCGACGATCGCGTAAACGACACGCTACTCTCTGAAGCAGCAGAACTAGCTCCTCTGGTCGAAAAGTTTCGAGACGGCAAAGCTGAACACAACGCCACAACCTCTGGCGCCCCTGTTCGGAGTTGGCGAAGGCGAAGCTCGCGCGGCAGCAAAGCCGCTCGTCGAAATGGGATTCCTCGAAGAAATAGGGGATTCGTTTAAGGTACCAATGCTGTACCGCGATGGCCTAAACATTACGCAGGGAAAGGCGTTTTTTACTGACTCAGTGTCGAATGGCGATGAGTAGAAAGGCCTCCACTGCAAACTTGGGGCGATCCGGATGAGATCTTCACCGGCGACGATTGACCAGTATTTGGTAGACATCCGCAAAGACCAGCGAGCCGCCCTCGAGCGGCTGAGAAAGATCATTAAAGCTGCGGCACCGAAGGCGATCGAGACGATCACATATCGAGTTCCCGTGTTTAAACACAACGGAATGCTCGTCGGTTTCGGAGCCGCCAAGGATCACTGCGCGTTCTATCCGTGCGACGGAGGAACAGTCATGAAGTTCAAGAAGGAGCTGAAGAACTTCGAAACAAGCAAGGGAACGATTCGGTTTCAGCCGGACAAACCGCTTCCTGTTGCACTCGTGAAAAGGATCGTGAAGATGCGGCTTGCCGAGAACGATGCCAAGTGCGCGGAGCGCCTTGCGAAAGCTCGCCTGCATACAAGCCGCTGATATATACTCGCGCCGATAACTCGCTTATGGCCAAACGTCTCTCCGTATTGGGCTTATCCCTTTTGATCGCATCTGCGATCAGTGCTGTGCCGAAGTCTGCGCAGACCACAACCGATCACAAAGCAGTCGTCGACAAGTACTGTGTGACATGCCACAGCGATGCGCTGAAGACCGGCGGACTCTCCCTCGAGAAAATGGATTACGCGAACGTCGGCGCAGGTGCGGAAACCTGGGAGAGAGTCGTCAAGAAGCTGCGATCGGGAATGATGCCGCCGCAGGGGAAACCCAAGCCGGACGATGCGGGACGCAACGAACTCGCGAGTTGGCTCGAAACGAATCTCGACAAGGCCGCCGCCGCGATGCCGAATCCAGGCCGACCTCTATTACATCGATTGAATCGCGCCGAGTACGCAAACGCCATTCGCGATCTTCTCGCACTCGAAGTCGACCCCACGACGCTACTTCCGCCCGACGACTCCGGCTACGGTTTCGACAACAACGCCGACACGCTTGGTGTTTCGCCCGTGCTGCTCGAGCGCTATCTCAATGCGGCAGGCAAGATCAGCTCGCTCGCGACAGGCGATCCCGATATCGGCCCGGCGGGGCAAACGGTTCGCATTCGTCAGGATGCTTCGCAGGATCGACACATCGAAGGTCTTCCGCTCGGAACCGTCGGCGGGGCAGTTGCAAAATTGAACATCCCGCTCGATGGCGAGTACACCATCAACGTGAAGTATTTCCGCACCAACCTCGGAGCGATGCGCGGCCTTGAGTATCCGCATCAAATCGAGATCACCGTCGATGGCGAACGTGTTCACCTCGGCAAGTTTGGCGGCAACGAAGATTTCAAGTGGGCTCTCGAGAACATCACGATGGCCGCGGATGATGCGGAGAAGCGTTCCGCCACTCGCGTGAAGCTCAAAGCTGGACCGAGAGAGATCGGCGTTGCGTTCCTCGACATGGCGGGCGAGAACTCGATTCGTCTGCAACCCTTCATTCGCAGTTCGAACGACACGCTCGATCCGACAGGCCACGCCCACATCGATTCATTCACCGTTACGGGCCCGTTCAATCCGACAGGTCCAGGAGACACGCCGAGCCGGCGCCGCGTCTTCACGTGCACTCCTAAGAGCACCGGCGAGGAAGAGCCCTGCGCGCGCAAGATTCTTTCGACTCTCGCACACCGCGCCTATCGCGGGATGGATACGCCTATCGACCTCGATCGCTTGATGGGTTTCTATAAGGAAGGTCGGACGGAAACGAATTTCGAAGAGGGCGTACGATCTGCTTTGCAGCGTTTGCTCTCGAGCCCGAAGTTCGTCTTTCGCGCCGAGCGCGATCCGGCGAATGCTGCCGCGGGAGTTCCCTATCGCATCAGCGACCTCGAACTCGCCTCGCGCCTCTCCTTCTTCTTATGGAGCAGCATCCCTGACGAGGAACTTCTCACTGTCGCTTCGCAGGGCAAGCTGAAAAACGCCGGGACTCTTGATCAGCAAGTAAAGCGGATGCTCGCCGACTCCAAGGCCGATGCGATGATTACAAACTTCGCCGGCCAGTGGCTCTACCTGAGAAACCTCAAGAACCAGATTCCGAACTCTCTCGAGTTTCCCGACTTCGACGACAATCTCCGACAGGCAATGCAACGCGAAACCGAACTCTTCTTCGGCAGCATCATGCGCGAAGATCGAAATGTTCTTGATCTGATGACCGCCGACTACACCTTCGTCAATGAACGTCTCGCACAGCACTATGGGATTCCGAACATCAGCGGCAGTCACTTCCGTCGCGTCCCTGTTAGCGACGAAGCACGCAAAGGCCTGCTCGGCCAGGGCAGCATTCTGATGGTGACCTCGCATACGGATCGCACGTCGCCGGTCGTACGCGGGAAATGGATTCTCGAAAACCTGATGGGAGCGCCACCACCGCCGCCTCCTCCAATGGTTCCTCCGTTGAAGGAAAGCGCTGAGCGCGAGGGTGGAAAGATTCTATCGATGCGTGAGCGCATGGAAGAGCATCGCGACAATCCCGCATGCGCGGGCTGCCACAGCATCATGGATCCTATCGGTTTTGCGATGGAGAACTTCGACGCGGTCGGCGCATACCGAACGCACGAAGCGCGAACGCCGATCGACGCGTCCGGGCAACTGCTCGACGGCACCAAGGTTAACGGCATTGTCGAACTGCGAAAGGCGCTTCTGAAAGATCCCGATAAGTTCGTGAGCACCGTCACAGAAAAGTTGATGATCTACTCTCTGGGCCGCGGACTGAACTACTACGACATGCCCACGGTGCGGTCGATTGTGAGAGAATCAGCCCGCAACAATTACAAGTTCTCGTCATTAATTAGTGGAATCGTGAAGAGCACGCCGTTTCAAATGAGAGTAAAAGCGGAGTAGGGGGCTACATGTTCATCACAAAGAAACATCTATCCCGTCGGACAGTTCTTCGTGGCATGGGCGCAGCGCTCGCGCTGCCGTTCCTCGAAGCGATGGCACCTGCACTGGTGCCGGCAGCCAAAGCAGCAGCCAATCCCAAGCAACGCCGCTTCGGCGTCGCGATGGTTCCACTTGGTGAACGGCCCGGCTTCTGGACTCCCAAGACTGTCGGCGCGAACTTTGAGATGTCGCCGATCCTGAAACCGCTCGAATCGTTCCGCGATCACATGACGGTTGTCTCGAACCTCTGCAATCCACTCGACGGGCATGCCGTCAGCGTGGGCGCATGGCTAACCGGATCGATTCCGAAACGAACAATCGCGGAAGACGTTCTCGCCGGAACCTCGATCGACCAGGTTGTTGCACAACAGATCGGACAGGAAACGGTCTTCCCTTCTCTTGAACTCGCAACCGAGGACTTCACCGGCTACATCGGCGGCTGCGATCCCGCGTATTCGTGCGCGTACATGAACACGCTCTCGTGGAAAAACCCCACGACCCCGCTGCCGATGGAAATCAACCCGCGTATCGTGTTCGAACGCATGTTCGGACGGCCCGGTACCAGTGCGCAGCGTGTGCAGCGGATGGCGAAGGATCGAAGCATTCTCGATTCGATCAAGGCGGACGTTGCCGACCTGGAAAACGGACTTGGACCTCGAGACCGCCAGCGCCTGAACGATTACCTCGACAACGTCCGCGAGATCGAGCGTCGTATTCAACGCGCCGAGAAACAGGCGACCACCGATGTGAAGGTTCCTGATGCACCGATTGGTGTTCCTGAATCGTTCGAGGACCATGCGCTGCTGCAGTTCGATCTGATCGCGCTTGCCCTCGAAGCCGACATTACGCGCGTCTTTACCTTCATGATCAGCCGCGATGCGAGCCAGCGCGTCTATCCGAACCTCGGGTTGAGCGAGCCGCACCATTCCATGTCGCACCACGGCGGCAACGAAGAAAAGATCGCGAACCTCGTGAAGCTGAACACGTACCACGTTTCGCTGTTCGCGAAGTTCCTCGACAAGCTGCGCTCGACGCCCGACGGCGACGGATCGCTCCTCGATCATTCGATGATCCTCTGGGGCAGCGGCATGAGCGAGAGCAACACGCATTCGCGTCTCGACATTCCCACGCTGTTTGTCGGTGGCGGCGCAGGTTTGATGAAGGGCAATCGTCACGTCCAGGCGCCGGCAAATACGCCGTTCGCAAATGTGCTGCTCGACGTTGCGCAGAAGTTTGGCGCGCAGGCAGACAAGTACGGCGGCCTGAGCACCGGCCGCTTCGCGCTTTAATCCATGCGAGTTCGCCAGCTCTTCGGAATCTCACTGGTCCTTATTACTGTTGTCGCCGCAATTCGTGCGGCGGAACCCGACCGTCGTCTTGTCGATGCCGCGAAGAAAAGCGATTTCGCTACGGTTCGCACGCTCCTGAAAGAAAAAGCATCTCTCAATACCCAGGCCACCGACGGCACAACGGCATTGCATTGGGTCGTCCGTTCAGATGACATCGCACTCACCGAAACCCTGATCAAAGCTGGTGCCGATGTGAAGATGGCAGATCGCTATGGCATCACCGCCCTGAAGCTCGCCGCTGAAAACGGCAGCGCCCCGATGATCGAATTGCTTATCAAGGCGGGCGCCGATGCCAACACGACGCTGCCTGACGGCGAAACCGCGCTGATGACAGCGTCACGTACTGGGAAGCCGGAAGCGATCAAGGCGTTGCTCGCGCACGGAGCGAAACCGAATGCAAAGGAGAGTCGCTTCGGAGAAACCGCACTCATGTGGGCTGCGGCTCACAACAATGCCGCAGCGGTCCGAGTTCTTGCTGCCAATGGCGCGAACCTCAACGCGAAGTCCGACCTGACCACCTTCCCCGAATTCAAGTTCATCACCTCAGGCATGGTGACCACCTCCCTGCCGAAGGGTGGGTGGACAGCCTTGATGCATGCGGCACGGCAAGGATCCGAGGATGCCGCAAGAGCACTGGCCGAAGCTGGAGCCGATCTCAATCAAGTAGATCCTGATGGAACTACGGCCCTCACCATCGCGATCATCAACGCGCACTTCGATCTTGCTGCGATGCTTTCCGACAAAGGCGCGGATGCGAACATCGCCGACACTTCAGGCATGACCGCGCTCTACGCCGCCGTCGATATGCACACACTCGGCGCAATGCTCAGCCGGCCAGCACCGAAGGTCACCGACGAACTCGATTCCGCCGCGCTCGTTCCCCTTCTCTTAAAGCACGGCGCTAATCCGAACACGAAATTGAAGAAGCCGATCATCGGGCGTCATCACGACTCCGGCGACGCGACGATGGGTGAAGGCACAACGGCGTTAATGCGTGCTGCGAAGGCGGTCGACGTTCCCGTCATCAAAGCCCTGCTCGAAGGCGGAGCCGATCCGTCGATCGCTCAAAAAGACTATTCGAATGCTGCGATGATCCTGCTTGGCGCTCGCGGCGGCAGCAACGAAGCGATCCTCCAGGCGCTCAAACTCTGCGTGGAACATGGACTCGATGTCGACGCCTTCAATGCCAACGGCCAGACCGCGGTACACCTGGCTGTTCAGAAAGGCTCCGATGCGATCGTGCGCTACCTCGCCGAACGCGGCGCGAAGCTCGACATGAAGAACAAGCAGGGCCGCACACCGATGGATCTTGCGCTGGGCGTTGGCGGTGGTGGTGGTGGTGGCGGACGCGGAGCTCGCGGTGGCGGGGCACCCCCGATCCCCGGCGGCGGCGGTGGAAGCCTGAGCACGGCAACTGTCCTTCGAGAGTTCCTGAGGTAGCGCGATGGTTTGGAGAGCGCTGGTCGCGTTGCTTCTCTGTTCCGTTCCGTGCTTTGCCCAATCGGAAGCCCGCATCTGGACCGGGGTTTTCTCGAACGAACAAGCCGAGCGCGGCAAGGCAAACTTCAACATTGCCTGCACACGCTGCCATGGAGGCGACCTCACAGGCCAGACGGCTCCTTCTCTTAAAGGGCCGCGCTTCATCGGCGCGTGGGAGAACGAGAACCTCTACAAGATCTTCACCAAGATCCGCGACACGATGCCGCCGAATTTCGGCACGCTGCTCACGGACAACGACAAACTCGACGTGTTGACTTACATTCTGAGATCGAACGATTTCCCGACAGGACAGCAGGAGCTCAAGGTCGATCCCGAGGCTCTCGAAACCATTCAGATCGTGAAGAAAGGCGCATCGCAGATCATCACCAATTTCTCTGTTGTGCGCGTGCTCGGCTGTCTGACTCCCGGCCCGAACAAGACATGGAACCTGTCGAACACGACCGATCCCATTCTTTCGCGCGATCAGCCATCAACTACAGACGAACTCAAGCGTGCGGACACACAGCCGCTCGGAGCACAGTCATTCCGCCTTGTGAATATCAACACCTTCAAACCCGATCAGTATTCCGGCCAGAAGATGGAGGCGAAGGGCCTCTATTACAAGGATGAGAAGGACGCGCGCCTTAACGTAACGTCACTTCAACCGGTCGGCGCCTGTACAGCCAAATAAGCGAGAACACTATGAAGATTCGTATCGCCACCCTGTTCGTGACCTTTGCGCTCTGCGCAAGCGCCGCATTTGCCCAGACATCGGAAACCGCCGGCCAGTGCAAAACGCAAACGCCGATGACCAACCCTACAGCCGGCACGTATTGGAACGGCTGGGGCGCAGGCGTGGCCAACACTCGCAATCAATCCGCAGCGCAAGCCGGACTCACCGCCGCACAGATTCCGAACCTGAAACTGAAGTGGGCGTTCGGACTTCCCACAGCAACGTCTGCGCGATCGCAGCCGGCTGTGGCGGGTGGACGCCTCTTCGTCGCCGCTGAAACCGGCTTCGTCTACGCCCTCGACGCAAAGACGGGATGCCTGTACTGGACCTTCAAAGCGCAGAACGGCGTGCGCACTGCGATCTCCGTTGGATCGCGGGCCGTCTATTTCCAGGATCTGTCTGCGAATGCCTATGCCGTCGACGCGAACACGGGCCAGCAGATCTGGGTGAGGAAAGTTGAAGACAATGCCGGAGCGAAGGGCACCGGAGCCCCCACGCTTTATCAGAACGTGCTCTACGTTCCTGTCTCGGGCGTTAACGAAGAGAACACCGGTTCGCGCGCCACTTCGCCGTGCTGCACATTCCGCGGAAGCGTCACGGCGCTCAACGCAGACACGGGCGCGGTGATCTGGAAGTCGTACACGATCGTCGATGAACCGAAGTCGCGCGGCAAGAACGCCGGCGGAGTTGAGTTATTCGGACCCGCGGGCGGCGCAATCTGGAGCGCACCCACCATCGACACGAAGCGCGGCTTGATCTACGTCGGAACTGGTAATGGATATGCCGATCCGGTGGTCGGTACGACCGACGCTGTGGTTGCGATGGACCTCAAGACCGGAAAGATCAAGTGGTCGAAGCAGCTTCTCGCCGCCGACAACTGGATTCTCGGTTGCGGTGCTGTTGCGAATCCCAACTGTCCTGAGAAGGTCGGTCCTGATTTCGATTTCTCCGCGTCGCCGATGCTCGTGACTCAGGCAAATGGCCGCGACGTCATCGTGATTCCTCAGAAGTCCGGAATGACATACGCCATCGATCCCGAAAAAGAGGGAGCGCTCCTTTGGGAGTATCGCGCGGGCCGCGGCAGTGCCGTTGGCGGAGTCTGGGGCGGGGCAACAGATGGGCAGAACGCGTACTTCGGAGTGTCTGACTACAACACTCCGGCACCCGGCGGCCTCCATGCCGTCAGCCTTGCAACGGGTCAGCGCGTTTGGATGACGCCTCCGGCAAATCCCAAACTGTGCGGCACCGAGCGCAATTGCAGTTCGGCACAATCGTCTGCGCTCACCGTGATTCCCGGCGTCCTGATTTCGGAATCCGCCGATGGTGGCGTTCGTGCTTACAACACGAAGGACGGCTCCGTGATTTGGCTATTCGACACGAATAAGGAATTCCAGACTGTGAACGGGGTTCAGGCCAAAGGGGGCTCTATGGATGCGGCTGGCGCGGTCGTCAGCGGCGGAATGTTGTATGTCACGTCAGGCGTCGGAGGGCTGGTAGGACGGCCCGGAAACGTCGTCCTGGCATTTGGACTGGAATAACTGCGGCTAATCATTGAAAACAAGCCGCTTCTTTTGCTAAGGTTACCGTTTGTCTCGTGGAGTCGAACGGTCTCAGGAGGACTAGGTTATCGATAAGAACATTAGGGTCAATCACCGCATTCGGGCTCGAGAAGTTCGCGTCATCGACGATCAGAACGAACAACTCGGTGTCTTGACCCCACAAGCTGCGATCAAAATTGCGGAAGAGCGTGGGCTAGATCTCGTCGAAGTCGCTCCAACTGCGAACCCTCCGGTTTGCAGGATTATGGACTTCGGAAAGTATCTCTACCAACAGAACAAGAAGCAGCACGAGGCGAAGAAGCATCAAAAGAACATCACTGTTAAGGAAGTGAAGTTCCGCCCGAACACGGATGAGCATGACTACACATTCAAGAAGAATCATGCAGCCCGTTTTCTGCAACAGGGCGACAAAGTAAAAGCTTCCGTGTTCTTCAGAGGACGCGAAATCGTCCATCAGGCCATCGGTCGAGCATTGCTGGAGCGATTGGTCGAAGAGTTAACGGAGTTTGGAACGGTCGAGGCGCGACCGAAAATGGAAGGTCCGAATCTAATCGCGATCTTCACGCCGAAAAAGTCGACAGGGAAAGAAGCTGGACATGAAGCTAAAAACACACAAGGGCGCGGCGAAGCGCTTTAAAGTTACGGGATCCGGGAAGATCGTGCGGCACCAGGCGTTCGCGCGTCACATTCTCACGAAGAAATCAGCAGGTCGTAAGCGCCATCTGGGCAAGGCCGTTGCCGTCAGCGATGGTGACACACCCAAAGTGCGGCTGATGCTTCCCTACGCCTGATTAGAGTTAGAAGGAGTTCACTGTGCCTCGAGTTAAACGTGGAACAAAACGTAAGGACCGTCGCAAGAAGCTGTTATTCCTCGCGAAGGGCTATTACCTCAACAAGAGCAAGCTTTATAAGTTTGCGAAAGAAGCCGTGGAGAAGGCGCTCGGCTACGCGTATCGCGACCGGAAGGTCAGGAAGCGCGAATTCCGTAAGCTGTGGATCATCCGCATCGGTGCCGCTGCGAAACAAAACGGAACGAGCTATAGCAAAATGATTCATGGCCTGAAGGTTGCCGGCGTCGATCTCAATCGCAAGATGCTTGCCGATATCGCCCTGCAGGATCCCGCAGCATTCACCAAACTGACAGAGACGGCCCGGAGTGCAACGTCCGCTAAGACCGCATAACGTCTTATGGGATTTAGGACCCAATCATGTCTTCAGAGTGGATCGGCCAGCTTCGATCGATCGAGCAGCAATTTGACCGCGACCGTGAGTCTGTGGCCGATCTACGTTCCCTCGAAGATCTCCGCAATCGCTATCTAGCTCGCAAGTCCGGACTCCTGACAAACCAGCTTCAAAACGTTCGCAATGTGCCGCAGGCGGAGCGCGCCGAGTTCGGCCGCGTTGCGAACGAAGTCAAAGCGAAGATCGAAGGCGCACTCGATGCACTACAGCAGACGCTGACTGAAACGGCGAAGGCTGCAGCTCTCGAACACGAACGCCTTGATGTCACGCTCCCGGGCGTGAGACGTCGCATCGGTCATCGCCATCCGCTCACGATCGTGCGAGAGGAGATCGAAGACATCTTCGTCTCGATGGGCTACACCGTGGAAGACGGCCCTGAAGTCGAGAAAACCTATTACAGCTTCGAAGCGCTCAACATTCCAGCCGGGCATCCGGCTCGTGACGCCAAAGACACGTTCTACATTTCCGACGACGTCATCCTGCGTCCACACACATCGCCCGTCCAGGTGCGGACGATGGAGAAGATGCAGCCACCGGTGCGAATTATCTGCCCAGGCCGCGTCTATCGACGCGATGCTGCCGACGCGACGCACACGCCGATGTTTCACCAGTTCGAATGCCTGCTCGTGGACGAGAACATCACGTTCACAGATCTCAAGGGCACTCTCGAGGTTTTCCACAAACACTACTTCGGCGAGAAAACGGAAACGCGTCTGCGCCCAAGCTTCTTCCCATTCACAGAACCGAGCGCAGAAGTCGACGTGTCGTGCGTGTTCTGCAATCGCGCCGGCTGCCGTGTGTGCAAACACTCCGGCTGGATCGAAGTTATGGGTTCCGGCCTCGTGAATCCCAAGCTCTTCGGCTTCGTGAACTACGACGCCACCAAGTACACCGGATTCGCTTTCGGCGGCGGCATCGAGCGCTACCACGCGCTGAAATACAACATCAACGATATCCAGCTCTATTTCCAGAACGACATGCGGTTCCTGGAGCAGTTCTAGATGAAGATTTCCTACAACTGGCTCAAGGAATATGTCGAAGTGCCTGTCGATGCTCAAGCACTGGGGCAACGTGTGACGCAGATCGGCTTGGCGCTCGAGTCGTGCGAAAGTCTCGATGGAGATAGCGTCCTCGAACTCGACGTCACGACAAACCGCCCGGACTGCCTGAACCATCTCGGCGTCGCGCGCGAGGTCAGCGCGATCTACGGAACGCCAATTCGCAAACCCGAGTTCAAGCTGAAGGAAGGCTCGAAAGCAGCGGCAGACGTCTTCTCTATTTCTATCGAAGACGCCGATCTCTGCGGTCGTTACTGCGGCCGCTACATTGCAGGCGTGAAGATTGGCCCATCGCCGGACTGGCTGAAGAAGCGTCTCGAAGCTCTTGGCGTTCGTGCGATCAACAATGTGGCAGACGTTACAAATTACGTGATGCTCGAACTCGGTCATCCGATGCACGCATTCGATGCAGACAAAGTCGCTGGGCAACAAATCATCGTGCGCCGCGCGGGTCTCGGAGAAAAGCTCACGACTCTCGACGGCATCGAACGCGAACTCAATCCTTCAAACCTCGTGATTGCAGACAGCGAGAAAGCTGTCGCATTAGCCGGAGTAATGGGCGGCGGCGATTCCGAGATTTCCTCCTCGACGACAAACGTCTTCCTCGAAAGCGCCTATTTCAGCCCGAACTCGATTCGGAAGACCGCGCGCACGCTAGGCATGACGACGGAAGCGTCATATCGATTCGAGCGCGGAGCGGATGTCGAGATGGCGAGCTTCGCGTGCGATCGGGCTGCCGCAATGATCCAGGAACTTGCCGGCGGCGAGATTCTCAAGGGCACAATCGATGTTTACCCCGGCAAGCCCAAGCCGGTAACCGTCTCCCTTCGACGCGAGCGAATTGCGGGCAAGCTCGGCATTCCCATCGACGATGCCACCGTGGAGCGCATCTTCACCCGCCTGGAGTTCAAGCCGAAGAAGAATACGGAGGGCTGGACGGTCGAAGCGCCGACATTCCGGGTCGATCTCTCGATGGAGGAAGATCTCATCGAAGAGATTGCGCGTCATTACGGCTTCGACCAATTCCCCGCGACGTTCCCGGCGACGCGAGGAGCCGGCTCACTGTTGCCGCACGAAGCTCGGACGCGACAGTTACGCAATGCTCTGTCCGCGACCGGCTACAGCGAAATCTACACATGGTCGTTCAGCAACGAAGAACTCGAGCGCCGCTTCTACCCGGACATCGAGCCCGTTCACCTGCAGAATCCAATGAGCGAAGAAGAATCGATTCTTCGGACTTCGCTCGTACCGGGCATGCTGAAGACGCTGCAGTGGAATCAGAATCGAGGCAATCGCGATCTTCAGCTGTACGAACTCAGCAAGGTCTATTACGCAGGTGGCGAACATCGCACGCTGACGCTTGGCGCTTGTGGCGAGCTGCGCATGACGGGCGTTCACGACACGCGGCGAGATTTCGATTTCTTCGTCTTAAAAGGCGACATCGAAGAGATTCTCCGCAGCTTCAATGTCCCGATGCATCTCACGACCGACAACATTCCGAAGTACTACCACCCGGGACGCTTCGCACGTGTGGGCCACCTTGCAATGTTCGGCGAGCTGCACCCAAACTATGCGGAGCCGTTCAAGTTCCGTCAACGCGTGTATCTCGCGGAGATCGATCTGCAGCTTCTGCTCTCGAATTCCGGAGCGCGGCCCGTGGATCAGATTCCGAAATTCCCTGCGATTCGGCGCGATTTCTCCCTGGTCCTCGACAAAGGGACCCAATACGGCGCCGTGCAAAAGACAATCGCTGGCACAGGCATTTCTGAAATCGTTCGCGTCGAGCCGTTCGACAGAATGGAGTCGGGTTCATTTCCCGAGACGAAGTACAGCCTGTCCATTTCGGTGGTCTATCAGTCCACCGATCGAACGTTAACCGACGTCGAAGTCGAAGGCTTCGATCGAAAAATTCTGCAGGCCCTGGAAGAACGTCTGGGGGCTCAACTAAGGAAGTAAAGAATGGCCGCTACAGCAACCGCCGCCGACAAGTTTGCAGAACTGGAAACCCGCATCGTTCGCACCATCGAACTCGTCAAATCCACGCGCAAGGAACGCGACGCCGCCGAGCGCGAGCTGACGTTCGCCCGCAATCAAGTGTCCAAGCTTGAAGAAGAAATTGAGGAATTGAAGCGGGAACGGGACTTGGTCAAGAATAAGGTCGAATCACTTCTGGAAAGTTTGACCGAATTGACCGAGGGACCGATTGCCTAAGCCCAGACCCTACAGCATTGAAGTTGAAATCTACGATCAGAAGTATTCGATTGTCCTTCAACCGGACATGCAGGAGTCCGAAGTGCGCGCCGTTGCCGACGAGGTAGATGAGCGCATGAGAATGATTGCCGGCGCGACCCACACGCCGGACTCTCTGAGAATTGCAATCCTCACCGCTCTACACCTCGCCCAGGAGCTTAGAGAGTCACGGAAAAGCTCCGACGATGTCGTCATCCGCAAAAAATGCGACGAGCTGTCGCACGCCCTCGAAGAGCTTCTCCACAAATAACTACGGCGTAACTTTGAACGTGCCCTTCTGCTTCGCGATATCGGCGAGCGTCGGATAGAACTGCACGAAGGTGTTGTCCACAGCGCCGTTCTGAGCGTGGCACGAGTAGCACGAGGCGGTCGTTGGCAGAGGCTTCGCCGAGGTAACACCGCGGCCAAAATCGTAGAACGACCACTTCCCCGCGTCCTTCATTTCGACTTCGAGTCCGACAACCTGCGTTTGAAATCGTCCTCCCTTGTTGATCGAGGCTTCACTTCCGGAACCGCGAACTTCGAGAACAAACATCGTTTTGTCCGGCCAGGTTCCAGTCTGGAGGAAAGCGCGATATGCGGCAGGCGTAACGAATACGTTGTCGAACGACGGGTTGGGATTCGCGTTCGCCGCCGAACCATAGGACATTCCCAACCCCGAGCTGAGATATACCCACTCGCGATAGTTTTCGGGTTTCGCCAATTCGCCCGGAGTCTGAGCGGCGATCACGAGACTCATCAGGGCTATCGCACCGCCGCCGATCATCAAAAGCATTGTCTTCTTCATCGTCATCATTGGGTTCTCCGGCGCCAGATTGTACCTCTAAGGATTTGCTGTTCGGACAGTTGTCTGTGATGGGGGGCAGTTATGAAAAAGATACTGAGATTCGCGATTGCATGCTTTTTGATATCGGAACCGGTCTGGGCGCAGCAACCATTGCCCATCACGCGTTTGCTCTTGTCCAAGAATGGAATGGCGTATGTCGTGCGCAGCGGTCAGGTGACTGCCCCCATCAACCTGACGTTTCATCCCGAAGACATGAACGATGTTCTCAAGTCTTTCACGGCCTGGAATCCGACGACCGGGTCCCTGTACTCCGTCGGCTACACCACGGGGATTCCGTCGAATCACATGCTCAGCCGGTTTTCGTTCGATATGTCTTCACGGAACATCGGGCTCGGCGAATTTCTTGCACGCGCACGAATTGACGCACTCAAAGCAAGCACTAGTTCGGCGCAAACTCGGTTGGCGAAATTGATTTCCGATCTGACGTGGAACTAACTACAATTACCGAACCCTGCAAGGCTCGTGTTGGTTTCAACTAATTTTGAACCAATGCTTATTTGATAGGGAGCCCTTTTACGGGCGTGGTGAGCGGGTCCGGCCCTTCGGGGAACAGGATCCCCTAAAGCGTTCTCTGGGCGCCCACCTGTTATGCAGGTTCAAATAGGTAGAGCCACACGGCCAAGCGGGGCACCGCAGTTATACCGAGGAGGGGGAAACCTCTCCTCTTAGAAAGTCCGTCCGGTCTTGAAAATCCTTTATATCGGCGACACGGTCGCCAGCGCGGGATGCAGCATTGTCCGCACGCATCTACGTGAACTTCAGCGCGAATATTCCATCGATCTCACGATCCTGAATTGCGAGAACACGGCGCCCGGCAACGGCGTGACGCCGAAGATCGCCGACGATCTTTTCGATCTTGGTGTGAACGTGCTCACTTCAGGCAATCACATCTGGAACAAGAAGGAGATTGCTCCGTACCTCAACAAGCGGGGCCGCCTGCTTCGTCCGGCAAACTATCCTCAGGGCAACCCGGGACACGGGATGATCGTGGTGAAAACAAGGTCGGGCGAGGAGGCCGCGGTACTCAACCTGCAAGGTCGTGTATACATGCCGCCGATCGACGACCCGTTTCGCGTCGCGGATACAGAGTTGTCAACGCTTTCCAAAGATGTGAAGGTGATCTTCGTGGATATGCACGCGGAAGCGACCTCTGAAAAAGTGGCAATTGGATGGTACCTCGATGGCCGCGTCTCTGCCGTTGTAGGCAGCCACACGCATATTCCCACCGCTGATGAAACCATTCTTCCGAACGGTACGGCATACTTAACCGATGCGGGAATGACCGGGCCGTTCCACTCCGTCATTGGAGTGATGAAGGAAGGCGCGATCAATCGTTTTCTGACGCAAATGCCGACGCGGTTCGAACCCGCGTCGCAGGATGTGCGGCTTCACGGCGTCGTGATCGACGTCGACAGTCAAACGGGTAAGGCGCGTAGTATCGAACGTATTCGCAGAACGTAGCTGGAAGGGGGATGAACTGTGTTTGAGTCTCTGTCTGAGAAACTCCAAAAGGTCTTCAAGAATCTCAAGGGCGAGAGCCGTCTCAACGAGCAACACCTTGAAGAGACTCTGAAGGAAATCCGCATCGCCCTGCTCGAAGCCGATGTGAACTTCAAAGTCGTCAAGCAGTTCACCGACACAGTGAAGCAGAAGTCCCTCGGCAAGGACGTGATGGACAATCTGAATCCCGGCCAGCAAGTCGTGAAAATCGTACACGAAGAGCTGATTCAGCTGCTGGGTGGCGAGAATGTCCGCTTGCGCTTCGCGTCGCAGCCCCCGACGGTAATCATGATGGTCGGCCTGCAAGGTTCGGGTAAGACCACATCCTCCGGAAAGCTCGCCAAGTGGCTCACGAAGAACAATCATCGCCCCATGCTGGTGTCCGTCGACGTGTATCGCCCTGCAGCTCGCGACCAGCTGAGAGTCATCGCAAAAGAAATCGGCGTGAAGATCTGGGAAGGCAATCCCGGCGAAAAACCCCTGGCCTTGTGCGAGGGCGCCTTACGTGAGGCTCGAAATACCGGACATGACGTTCTTCTCATAGATACCGCAGGACGCCTGCACATCGATGAAGAGCTCATGAACGAGCTTACAGAAATCAAGACCAAGCTCAACCCGCACGAAATTCTCTTCGTCGCGGACGCGATGCTCGGTCAGGACGCGGTGAAGAGCGCGCAGCAGTTCCATGAGCGGCTCGGCTTCAACGGATTCATCCTCACGAAAATGGACGGCGATGCTCGAGGTGGCGCCGCCCTTTCGATCAAGCAAGTCACAGGACAGCCCGTGAAGTTTGTCGGTATGGGTGAGAAGTACGACGCCTTGGAAGTTTTCCACCCTGATCGGCTGGCTTCACGAATAATTGGCATGGGTGACGTTTTGTCACTGATCGAAAAAGCGCAGGAAGTCGTCGACCAGAAGGAGGCGATGGCAGCGCTCCAGAAAGACACCTTCACCCTGGATGATTTCCGCGATCAGCTCAAGCAAATCAAAAAATTAGGGAGCATGGAGCAGATCCTGAGCATGCTGCCCAGCGTCGGGCCGTTTAAAGAAATGCAAAAGGCCAAAGTCGACGAAAAGGAACTGACGCGCACCGAAGCCATCATCAATTCGATGACGCCGAAGGAACGTCGCAATCATCAGGTCATCAATGGAAGTCGTAGAAAACGAATAGCCAAAGGCAGCGGGACCAGCGTTCAGCAGGTCAATCAGCTCTTAAAACAGTTTGTCCAGACCGAAAAGATGATGAAGAACATGAAGAGCAGCTTCTTTGGCAAGCGATTCAAGGGGATGAAAATGCCGGGAATGGGCTTTTGAAGGTGGCATCCGGCTTGCAATCTCATTTATAATCTTCGGGTTTTGCTAGTTTAAGGAGGCTAACCGTTTGGTAGCAATGCGTTTGGCCCGAATAGGGTCTAAGAAGCGTCCGTATTACCGGATCGTGGTTATCGAGAAGCGCAAGGCGCGCAATGGAAGATTTTTGGAAGTACTCGGACAGTACAACCCCATTGCAAACCCGACGCAGATTGAAATCAATCCGGAACGGGCCCAGTACTGGCTGTCGAAGGGCGCCGAGCCTTCGGAGACTGTACGGAGCATTCTCCGTAAGAAGGAGATTGTTCAGTAAGAAGTTAGCGCGGCGTTAGTAGCCCTTCGGCTCCCTCGACCTGGATTCATACTCGTTCAGGCTCAAGATCCTTTTGCTGGAGTTCGTGCGGATAAAGGGAGGTAGCTTATGAAGGAGCTCATCGAGCAAATCGCTAAAGCTCTTGTTGACAGTCCGGATGATGTTGCCGTTACAGCAGTTGAAGGCGAACAAACGACCGTTCTCGAGCTCAGGGTTGCTCAAAGCGACCTCGGCAAGGTTATCGGTAAGCAAGGAAGAACCGCGCGATCGATCAGGACGATCCTCAGCGCAGCCGGCATGAAGCTCAAGAAGCGGTTTACTTTGGAAATTCTGGAGTAACACCCCGATAGACAAAGAAGAATCGGTTCTCATTCGAATCGCCCGCATCACCCGACCGCAAGGACTCGATGGCGCTATGCGCGTCGATCCTCTCCTCGAAGACGATCGAGTTTTCGAAGCGGGAAGACCGGTGATGGTTGTTCGCGGTGAGGGGAGAAAAAGCGCTGAAGTGGAGTTCTCCCGCCATCAACACGGTCGATTGATCGTTAAGCTCCGTGGGATCGACTCGATCTCCGAGGTTGAAAGATTAATCGGCTCCGAGTTGGCGATTTGGGAAAAAGACCTTCCTGAAATTGAGGAAGGCAATTTCTACACGTTTCACTTGAAAGGCTGCGAAGTCGTGGCAACGAACGGTGAAACATTGGGAACCGTGACCGACGTTCTCGATAGTGGTGGGACGCCCATCTTGCAGGTCGAGGGCAAAGGTGGAGAAATCCTGATTCCCTTCGCCGAATCGTATCTTCGCAAGGTGCAGGTCGAGCAGAAGCGGATTGAAGTGGATCTGCCCGACGAACTGCGGGACTTGAACAAGTGATCGTCTTTGATACGGTCACGATCTTCCCGGAGTTCTTTCGCGGACCGTTTGATTTTGGCGTGATTCGCCGGGGCAGGGAAAAAGGACTTCTCCAAACCCGCGTTCATGACCTGAGAAGTTTTACTACCGATCGTCACCATACGGTGGATGATCGGCCGTTCGGCGGTGGTGAAGGCATGGTGCTCAAGCCTGAACCGTTGTTTAAAGCCGTCGAGTCGATTCGCGAATCCGAAGCTGCTGAGGTTGTGGTCCTCAGCGCTTCGGGTCGCAGGTTCAACCAGGCGGAAGCCTTGAGACTCTCGAAAGCACCGCAGGTGATTTTGATCTGTGGACGCTACGAGGGCATCGACGAAAGGGTTGTAGAGCACTTGGCGACAGCCGAACTCTCCGTTGGAGATTTTGTCCTGTCGGGCGGGGAGATCGCCGCCGCACTAATCGTTGATGCGATTGCGCGGTATGTCCCGGGCGTCGTCGGCAAGGAAGGATCGATCCTCAAGGATTCGTTCTCCGACCCGGCAGCACTGGAAGCGTCGATCGAACATCCGCATTACACGCGGCCAGCAGAGTTTCGAGGCTGGAGCGTGCCGGAAGTTTTGATCTCCGGTGATCACGAAGCTGTTCGGAAGTGGCGTGAAGAAACCGCCCGTGAAAAAACAGCACGAAACAGACCGGATTTACTGAAATGAGGATTCTATGAACGTACTTGAGATGGTCGAAAACCAGCAACTGCGAACCGACATGCCGGCCTTCAAACCCGGCGACACCGTCAAGGTTCACGTGAAGATCAAGGAAGGCGACAAGGAACGCATCCAGGTCTTCGAAGGCGTTGTCATCGGACAGAAACACGGTGGCGTGCGCGCCACGTTTACCGTTCGCAAGATCTCCTTCGGCCAGGGCGTTGAGCGCATCTTCCCGCTGCACTCGCGCGCGATCGACAAGGTCGAAATCGTGCGACACGGTCGCGTTCGCCGCGCGAAGCTGTATTACATTCGCGACCTCCGTGGTAAGGCAGCACGCATCAAAGAAATCAAAGACGTTAAGGAAGCGAAGACGGCGGCTCAATAGCCCAGACAATGAGCCGGTTGCTTTCGATCGCAGCAATCTTCTTCTGCTTCGAAGTCGGCTTGTTCCTCGTGTTCATCCCGTGGTCGGAACTTTGGGAAGGTAATTACCTTCTGCTTTACGTTCCCAACTTCCGACCCATCGTTCTCCACTACATCTTCCGTGCAGGCGTCACCACCCTCGGCGGAATCGATCTCCTCATCGGTATCTCGGAACTGCGCCACTTCCTTCGTTCTCTTCGCGTCGATCAACCCATAGACTAGGTGCCATGCTTCGCTGCTACGTCACCGATCGCCGGCAGGGCGATCTGCTCGCCTACATAAAGAAAGCTGTCGCGGACGGCATCGACTTCATTCAAGTGCGCGAGAAGGATCTTGAAGCGCGAGCGTTGTTCGAACTCGTGTGCCATGTGCGGGATGCTGCGGCTGGCAGCGCCACGAAGATACTCGTAAACGATCGCGTGGATGTCGCGCTAGCCGCAGGCATCGACGGCGTGCACCTGCCCGGCAGCGGCGTGCCAACTACGCGCGTACGGCCGCTAGTGAAGACGCTCGGACGCTCCGTTCACACCCTCGACGAGGCCCTTCAAGCCGAACGCGACGGCGCAGACTACGTCATCTTCGGACCGATCTTCGAAACACCAGGGAAAAAGCCGGTTGGCCTTGGTGTCTTGGGAAGCGTTACCTCCGCCGTGAAGATTCCTGTCCTTGCCATTGGCGGAATCACGCTTGAAAACGCGAATGACGTAATGTCCGCAGGGGCCGCGGGAATCGCAGCCATTCGCATGTTTCAGGTATGACGGACGGCTATTCCGGTTGCGATACCGGCAGACAACCCCTATCCTGCTTATGTCGGTTATCCCGATTCATTCCTGGACCGTCTTCCTCGATCTCGTCGAACACTTTCCAAGAAGAAATCAATTAAGCCAGGAGGAACGCCTCATGTCCCGAAGAAATGGAACTCGCTCGCGCTACGATCTCAACCGCAAGAAACGAATGCACCAGCGAGAACAGATACGCGAAATAAGCAAAGGCCTGAAACCGCAGGACGCTGATACCGCGAAGACTGAATCGACAAAGAAATAACGCTGATTTCGTGAACATCTCGCCGTGGCCCAAGGCCGACCAACGCTGGTATCTCGGCGTTCGGTGCCGGAAGTGCCGTTTACCTATTTTGTTCGCGCTCGATCGAAGCGATGGAGCGGACGGGCAGACGCAACCGCCGCCTGCCGGCAAGTTGGTATTGACGTGCCCTGTAGAGAATTGCGGGTTCCAGGCGGACTACACAGCAAGTTCTGTTTCACGTTTTCAAAAAGAATCAGGGCAAGCCGCCCCAACCGAGAAAAATAATGAAAGCCCAAAAAGCCGAAAGCATTCCTGAATTCCGAATCTGGTGTGAAGGGTGCTGCATTCGTGTAGCCCCAAACGAGGAGAAGACGGTAGTCCGCGGTAAGACCTACCACCCGGCTTGCTACTCCAAGGTTCGCGCCAAAGCGAAAGCCTCCTGACCCCTGTTGACGAATTGCGTGTGGCTTTCTATAGGTTGATCCCCTAGACTGATATGGTTTGCAGCGTTCGATGCTCGACCTTCCCTACCTTTACCGTTCGAACCCCTTCGCTCAAACCCGTGAATAGTTGATTGTCTACCCCGAGCGCGGTCATAAGGGAACGCTCCGGAAATAACGTAAGGAGCACTAGTGTCTTTCAGTGACCTCGGGCTATCGCCCGATCTTTGTAAATGTGTAGCCACGCTTGGCTACGAATCGCCTACGCCGGTTCAGGTGCAGGCAATCCCCGTCGCGCTTGAAGGCCGCGACCTGATGGCCGGAGCACAAACCGGCACAGGCAAGACAGCAGCGTTCGCGCTGCCGATGATTGAGCGTCTTGGCTCACGACCCGGCGTCCCCGGCAAACCTCGAGCGCTCGTTCTTGTGCCGACGCGCGAGTTGGCCGCTCAGGTTCAGGAATCTTTCCGCGATTACGGCAAGCAACTTGGACTGACCAGCACGACGATCTTCGGCGGCGTTGGAATGGCGTCTCAGATTCAGGCATTGAAGCGGAGGCTCGACGTGATCGTTGCGACTCCGGGTCGTTTGCTCGATCACATGCAGCAGCGCACCGTGGATCTGTCGGCTGTCGAAATCCTCACGCTGGATGAAGCCGATCGCATGCTCGACATGGGATTCATTCCCGCCATCCGGAGAATCCTCCAGGTGCTGCCGAAGCAGCGCCAGACGCTACTCTTCTCCGCCACGTTCATGCCGGAGATCAAGGCGCTCGCATCTCAGTTCATGAAGGATCCCGTGACGATCCAAATCGCTGCAGTGAACGCCGTGGCCGCGACCGTCACGCATCGCGTGCATCCGGTTTCGTCGGATCGCAAACGCGAACTCATCGTTCACCTCTTAAGCAAGGATCGAGAGCAGACGCTGATCTTCTGCCGGACTAAACATGGGTCCGACAGGCTCTGCAAGCATCTTTCAAAGGGTGGCTTCCGAGCCGAAGCGATCCATGGCAACAAGAGCCAGAATGCGCGGACCCGATCCCTTCAGGATTTCAAATCCGGCAGAACACGCATCCTTGTGGCAACCGATATCGCCGCCCGCGGGCTCGATATCGAGCAACTGCCGATGGTGATCAACTTCGATCTTCCAATGGCTCCGCAGGATTACATCCACCGCATCGGCCGCACGGGTCGAGCGGGCGTTGAAGGGCAAGCCGTCTCGCTGGTGTCCTATGAGGAACAGCCGATGCTCCGCGATATTCAGGGATTGATTGGCCGGAAAATCGAAATCGTACCTGTAGCGGGATTTGAAGGTGCCGAAATCGTGCAACCCAAAGTGACGGTCCGCCGGTTCAGACCGCGCCGCTAAGCCTACAAAGATTGCAGCAAACTCTCGAGCGCCGTTCGCGGATGCGGCGCTTTCGTGATGGGGCGGCCAACGACGATGTAGTCCGCACCGCTCGCAATCGCTTCGCGCGGCGTGGCCGTGCGCTGCTGATCGTCTAGCGACTGCCCGGCCATCCGAACACCAGGCGTCACGATCTTGAAGTTGCTTCCGACGGCGCCTCGAATCATCTGGATTTCCCGCGGAGAGCAAACAACGCCGTCGATGCCGCTGTCATCGGCAAGCTTTGCAAGGCGGAGAACATGCTCCTCCATCGCGGTATGGACCCCAACCTCTCTTAGTGCACCCTCATCGATACTCGTGAGCACCGTCACACCCACAACGATCGGCTTGTTGTCGCCAAGCTGCTCGCGTAGCGACTCCGATACGGCTTGCATCATGGCGCGACCGCCGGATGTGTGGATCGTCATCATCGAAACGCCCAGCTTCGCGGCTTCGAGAACCGCATGCATCACGGTGTTCGGGATGTCGTGAAACTTCAGGTCGAGGAAAACCTTGCCGCCAGTCTTGACGATGTCTCGCACCAACGACGGGCCCTCTGCCGTGTAGAGCTGCATGCCCACTTTGAACATGCCGGTAAGCGGATGAAGCGCCTCGACAAGCGCAAGGGCTTCCTTACGGGAACTGACATCCAGTGCGATGAGAATTTTTTCTTTCATGTCTCTACGTCTCAACTTTCCCGATTAAGTCCTTCAGCGATTTCATTCCGCGTTTCACCATGAACTTCTGAAGTCCGTCCAGCACGCGCAAAGGAGCGCGCGGATCCTGAAAGTTCGCGGTTCCGACCTGGATTGCGCTCGCGCCGGCGAGGAAATACTCGACCGCATCTTCCGCCGTGAAAATTCCACCGAGACCGATCACGGGGATCTTCACTGCTTTCGCCGTCTGATAGACCAACCGAAGCGTGATTGGCTTGATCGCTGGCCCTGACAATCCGCCTGTGACGTTGTGCAGTCGCGGCTTGAATGTTTTGATGTCGATCGCCATCGCGACGTACGTGTTCGCAACGGTCAGCGCGTCCGCGCCAGCATCCTCCGCCGCGCGGGCCAGCACCGCGATGTCCGTCACGTTCGGCGACATCTTCACGATCAGTGGACGCCGCGAGCGTGCCTTCAGCATCTTCGTCAAGCTATGTGTCAGCTCGGGGCTCGTGCCGAAGGTCATTCCGCCATGCTTGGTATTCGGACAGGAGATGTTCAGCTCGTAAGCGGCAATCCCGTCGCAGCCATTCAGCTTGTCGATGACTTCTGCGTAGTCCTCTTCCGCAAACCCAAACACATTCACGAACACGTGACAGCCGATTTCGCGCAGTGGCGGCATCTTCTCGCGAACGAACGCGTCGACGCCGACGTTCTCCAGGCCAATAGCATTGAGCATTCCGGACGATGTCGGGAAAAGGCGGGGCGGGCTGTTGCCGGCGATGGGCTGGGCTGAAGTGCCCTTCACAACGACGGCGCCAATGCGCTTGAGGTCTACAAACCTTTTGAATTCTTCGCCGTAACCAAAAGTGCCGCTGGCAGCGATGACGGGATTGCTCAAGCGGATTCCCGCGAATTCCGCCGACAGATCGGGCACGTGGCTCATATGGGCAAGTCGGAATTTAGCATATAATTTCTGCCGCCATGCCATTGAAGCTCAACTATCAGTTGATGAATGCCGATGAAGTGCGTGGCACCTTGGATAAGCTCGCCGACCAAATCATCGAAGGGAACGCCGGCAGGCCAGTCGTCTTATTGGGAATTCAGCGACGCGGTATCCCAATGTCGCAGCGAATGGCGCATCACATCGCGGCGAAAACTGGCCGAGAGCCCCAGATGGGCATTCTCGATATCAATCTCTATCGAGATGACCTCACGAAAGTCGCGCACCAGCCAATCGTGCGCCGAACCGAGATACCGCCCGGCATCGACGACCAGGACGTCATTCTTGTCGACGACGTTCTCTATACTGGCCGAACGATCGGATCTGCGCTCCGGGCACTCACTGATTTTGGAAGGATGCGAACCATTCAGCTTGCCGTGTTCGTCGATCGCGGGCATCGCGAGTTGCCGGTTGAAGCGAATTACATCGGAAAGAAAATCACCACGAAAGACAACGAAGTCGTTGAAGTGCGCCTTGCGGAAGTCGATGGCGAAGACGCGATTTATGTGATGGAAAACACGTGAAGAGAAAAGATCTGCTCGGAATCCAGGATCTCGAACCACAGGAGATCCTGGATATTCTGGAGGCCGCCGAGAACCTCGAGGAAATTTCATCACGCCCCATCAAGAAAGCTCCCGCCCTTCGCGGCAAGACCGTCATTAATCTTTTCTTCGAGGCTTCAACTCGCACGCGAACGTCCTTTGAAATCGCCGGCAAGCGGCTTTCGGCGGACGTGGTGAACGTCACGGCCTCGACAAGCAGCGTGTCGAAAGGCGAAACGCTGATCGATACCGCGATGACGCTCGACGCCATGGCGGCAGACTGCGTCGTCATTCGACACTCCTCTTCGGGTGCGCCGCACACCATCGCCCGCCTGACGAAAGCGCGGGTCATCAATGCGGGCGACGGACAGCACGAGCATCCGACGCAGGCGCTGCTCGACGCGCTCACCATCAAGAAACGCAAAGGCACTCTTACCGGCTTGAAAGTCGCCATCATCGGCGACATCGCTCACAGCCGTGTCGCACGATCGAATGCCCACCTGCTGACGAAGCTCGGCTCGCACGTCTGGCTCTGCTCCCCGCCAACGCTGATGCCGACGGGAGTTTGCGAGTTCGTTACGGAGCACAAGGAGTTCCTGCACTACACGCACTCCATGGCCGAGGCCATCGAAGGTGCGGATGTGATCATGATGCTGCGCGTCCAGTTTGAGCGAATGGACGAATCGTTCTTCCCTTCTGTACGCGAATACTTCCGGTACTACGGCCTGACGCGAGCGAAAGCGGATCGCGCAAAGGAAGACGCAATCATCATGCATCCCGGCCCGATGAATCGCGGCGTGGAGATCGCAACCGATGTCGCGGACGGACCGCGATCCGTGATTCTCGATCAGGTTTCGTCAGGAGTCGCAGTGCGCATGGCAATTCTCTTCTTAATGCTTGGAGGCCAGGGTTAATGGATCTGCTTGTCAAAAACGGTCGCGTTGTCGATCCGGAAAGAAAAATCGATTCGACCGTCGACATCCTCATTAAAGGGGGCAAGATCCGCTCGATCGGCAAAGGCCTCACCGGCGATGCGCCAGCTTTCGACGCGACAGGACTGATCGTCGCGCCGGGATTCTTCGACATCCATGTGCACCTTCGCGAACCCGGCACGGAAGAAGCCGAAACAATTGCGAGCGGTGGCGCCGCGGCCGTCGCGGGCGGATTCGTTGCTGTCGCGGCGATGCCGAACACAAAACCTTCGAACGACAATCCCACAACCACGTCCTACATCGTGAATGAAGCGCGCAAGTCGTCACCGGCCCTCGTCTTCCCGATCGGCGCGATCACGAAAGAGCAGAAAGGTGAGACGCTCGCGGAAATCGGGGAAATGGTCGAGGCGGGCATCGTCGGCATATCCGACGACGGTAAACCCGTCATGGATGGCCGTCTGTTCCGCCGCGCACTGGAATACGCCCAGCTTTTCGATCTGCCCGTGATTCAGCATTGCGAAGATACGAACCTTTCGAAGGGGGGCGTAATGCACGAAGGTGCTTACTCCGCACGGCTCGGGCTAAAAGGCATACCCGCCTCAGCGGAAGACACAATGGTTTCAAGGGACCTCATTCTCGCGGAAACCACAGGCGGTAAGTATCACGTGGCACATCTCAGCACCCGGCGCGCCGTCGAGATGGTACGGCAGGCGAAAGCGGCGGGCGCGAAGGTCACAGCCGAAGTAACGCCCCATCACTTCACACTGACAGATGCCGCAGTCGCCGACTACAACACCAACGCGAAGATGAATCCCCCTCTTCGCTCACAGGACGACATCGACGCGTTGCGCGAAGGGATCGCCGATGGAACAATCGACGTTATCGCAAGCGATCATGCGCCGCACCACATCAACCTCAAGATGCTGGAATTCGATCGCGCGCCGTTCGGCATCACAGGCCTCGAAACCGCTGTCGGGCTCGCCTTCACTCAGCTCAAGCTGCCGCTGCCTCGGCTGATCGCGATGCTTTCGACAAATGCCCAAAAGATCATGCGTGTCACGCAATGGGGTATTTTTGAGGGCAGCGATGCACACCTCACCATTCTGGATTCGTCCAGGCAGTGGAAGTACGACGTCAACCAGACGAAATCCAAGAGCCGCAATTCGCCGTTCCACGGCTGGGATCTTACAGGCAAGGCCGTGGCAACGATTGTCGGCGGCAAACTTGTCTATGAAGATCGCAAGTAGCGTCGCGCTCACTTTCCTGCTTATCGTAGCGCCTTCAGCGCTGGCGCAGAATCCTGCCGCGGTTGTTGACCGCGTTGCGAAGCATTCTGCGGTCAGAGCCGCACAACAATTTGTTGAGGACGATCATGACCGCACCGTGCGGGAAATGATCACTTTGAACGAGATTCCCGCACCTCCCTTCAAGGAAACGGACAGGGCCAAGGCCTTTGCCGAGATGCTGCGCGACAGCGGCATGGCGAACGTCGAAATCGATCCCGAAGGAAACGTCCTCGCGCTACGCAAAGGCTTCGCCTCGGGACCGCTTGTTGCGATCGCAGCACATCTGGATACCGTCTTTCCCGAAGGCACCGATGTTCACGTGAAGCGCCAGGGAACTCGCCTTTTGGCTCCCGGCATTGGCGACAACACCAGAAGTCTCGCGGTGCTGCTCTCGATCATTCGCGCGATCGAATACGCCAAGGTCCAGACTGTCGGAGACATTCTGTTTGTCGCGGATGTCGGCGAGGAGGGCCCCGGCGATTTGCGCGGCATGCGCTACCTCTTTCAGAAGAGCCAGTATCGTGATCGCATTCGTTCCTTCATTGCTCTTGATGGCGCGGGCACGGGTGGAGACATCGTGACGGGCGCGCTGGGCAGCCGGCGGTATCACGTCGTGTTCCGAGGTCCTGGCGGCCACAGCTACGGAGCGTTCGGGATTGTGAATCCTGCGATTGCAATGGCGAATGCCATTGTGAAGTTGTCGAAAATTGCGGTTCCTAACGTCCCCCGCACAACCTACAACGTTGGCGTGATCAGTGGGGGAACCTCCGTCAATTCCATTCCAAGTGAAGTCTCGATGGACGTGGACCTGCGTTCCGAGGCTCCCGCGCAACTTCAAAAACTCTCCGACGAGTTTATCAAGCAACTGAAAGCCGCGACGGACGAAGAGAACCAGGCGCGATCGACACGCCAGGGCAGAATCGAACTCGATGCGAGGGTGATTGGCGAACGCCCGTCAGGCACAACCTCGCACGATTCCAACGTCGTGATGATCGCAGTCGCTGCTGCCAACCGAATCGGGATAACGCCTTCTTTCAGCACGGGCAGTACCGACGCGAACGTGCCGATCAGCCTGGGGATTCCGGCGATCACCCTGGACTCCGGCGGGACCGGAGGACGCGCGCATGCTCTTGACGAATGGATCGATGTTGAGAAGAATGCCAGCGTTAGAGGCATTAACCTCGTTATGACAACTTTGCTGTCGCTCGCAGGAGTTCAATAGTGCTCAAAGACTTTAAAGAGTTTGCGGTTCGCGGCAATGTAATGGATCTCGCAGTTGGCGTCATCATCGGCGCCGCTTTCGGAAAGATTGTCACCTCGCTGGTGAACGACATCGTCATGCCTCCGATCGGCGCGGTCCTGGGCGCAGTGGACTTCTCGAACAGGTTCATCCCACTGTCGACAAACCAGGGGTTCAAGACGCTGAAAGAAGCAAAGGACGCGGGTGTCGCGACGATCAACTACGGACTCTTCATTAACACCTGTATCGATTTCCTTATCGTCGCGTTCGTGATCTTCCTCATGGTGCGCTGGATCAACAGGCTCAAGTCCGCTCCGCCGCCAGCCCTCCCGACAACGAAGGAATGCCCGTTCTGCGTATCGGCGATTCCTCTTAAGGCCACGCGCTGCCCGAGCTGCACGTCACAACTGGCGTAGGGCCTCGCTCTCAATCAGGTCGACCGCTTTCGCGATGCCACCTGCATCGCGAAAACTCTGGTGTATCTCCGGTATACGCAATCGAAACTTCGGTTCGTGCATGACCTGCCGAATCGCGTCGCGCAGTTGCTCCACGGTGAACCGGGTCTTGTTTGGCGAGAGCCCCACGCCGGCATCCTGGACCCGCATAGCCATATCCGGCTGATCCGCGAACATCGGGATTCCCACGGCGGGAGCGGCTCGATCTCCGAAGGCAGCAGCGGACCGACCATTTGAATGGTCTCGGGCAACTCGCGCTTGTGCTCGAGACCGAAAGCGCAGTTCGAGATCACCAGCTTCCCTTCAAGTCGGTATCGATAGTCCGTTGCAGGATGCCGCGACTTCTGCGGCGCAGCATTCTGGCGTTTGTTGAAATCACGGAAAACCAGATCAGCCGCCATACGGATAGCGGCCAGAGGCCGCGGTGCAGCTTCCGCCGCATGGGAGTCACGGGATGAGGCCACCAACACAATGAGAAGCGAGGTTCTTCGGATCATAGTCTGTCTCCTTGCTGGATGGCGGTCATCCTATATCGCGTCTACAATCTAGTTCGGTGACCGGGCAGTACAACACTTCAAGGATCGAAAGACGAAAGTTTGCCGCAGTTGTGCTTGCCGGTTTCTGCGCATTCCTCGATCTCTATTCTCCTCAGCCGTTGTTGCCGCTTTTGATGCGGCTGTTCAATGTTTCGACAGGCCGCGTCAGCTTTCTCGTCAGCATCTCGACTGGAGCTGTCGCGTTAACTGCGCCGTTTGTCGGACTGCTCGCGGATCGCTTTGGACGTCGCCGTGTGATCGTGCCTTCAGCCCTGTTGCTCGTTGTTCCGACGTTGCTCGCAGCGACGTCACACTCGTTCGAGCAACTTCTGTTCTGGCGTTTCTGGCAGGGTGTCTTCACTCCGGGCGTGTTTGCGGCGACAGTCGCCTACGTTTCAGAAGAATGGACAGTCGGTATGGGGTCTGCCATGTCCGCGTACGTCGCTGGAACCGCGGTCGGTGGGTTTTCCGGAAGGATGGTGGCTGCTGTTGTCGCCCAGCACTCGAATTGGCAGATGGCCTATGTGGTGTTGGGAATCCTGAACCTCCTCGGCGGCATCGCGATCTGGGCATTGCTTCCCGCCGACACTGCGAAGTCGAGAGCGAGAAGCGGTGCACATTCGTTCGTCCAGCACTTGAAGAATCCGTCTCTGATCGCGACGTATACGGCAGGCTTCTGCGTTTTGTTTACGCTGGCATCGACTTTCACCTATGTAAATTTCTATCTGGCAGGACCTCCGTTTCACTGGAACACGTCGGCCCTGGGACTCCTTTTCTCGGCATATTTGTTTGCGGCCGCGATCACCGGCACCTTCGGCCGCATGATTGATCGGCTTGGTCATGGCCGAGCCGTCATCTGGGCATTGACGTTCTCGATCGCCGGAATTCTCTTAACGATGATTCACCAGGGGGCCGTTGTCTTCATCGGGCTCATCATGTGTTGCTCGGGACTCTTTGTCTCCCAATCCTCGGCGAACAGTTTCATCGGCGTTGCAGTTCGAGAAAATCGCGCGGCCGCCGTCGGCCTGTACGTTACGTTCTACTACATCGGAGGAAGTTTCGGCGCGACAGTACCGGCAACGCTCTGGAATTGGAGAGGCTGGCCCGCGTGCGTAGCCCTGATTGTCGCGGTTCAGCTGTTCACGATGTTTGTGGCCAGCCGCTTCTGGGCCCCGCAACCTTTGGATTCGCGTGTGCCATAGGGAGGGAACGAGGTCCTATGCGCGCCATTTCCAACGAAATCTGGAAGCAGTTACCGGAAGACGAAGACACCGTGTGCAAACAAACACCACGGTGGTGGGTCATTCTGCTGTGGGTTCTCCTGACGTTCACGGCTCCGGCCTGGGCCCAGACCAACTCAGTCACATCCCTGGCAATTGATCCGGCGACGGCGTCCGATCTCATGTGGTACAACACCGCAACCGGACAAACGAACTTGTGGATTCTCAGCGACGACCCGTCGCCGTTTGAAGGCTTTCTCCTGACCGATCGAACTGGCGAGTCCGAGCAACCGCCGATCTCAACGGCGACTTTAAGTCGGATCTTATCTGGTACAACGCGGGCACCGGTCAAACCGCAGCGTGGCTCATGAACGGCCCCGCGCCTTTCGACAACGGGCTACTGCTCGCTGATCCCGACTGGAAGGTCACGTCAACGGGCGACTTCGATGGCGACGCCAAAACAGATCTCGTCTGGACGAATGACGTCGGAGGGCAGGCGTTTGTCTGGCTGATGGATGGATTGAAGCCCGCAGGCTATGCCTACGTGTCGACCGATCCCAACTGGCGATTGATCACTCCGATCCAATAGTCACTTTCTAAATCGCGGAACAAACCGGCCTGTGCGCCGCAAGAAGCCTTCGTAGTCGGCGGCGAGAGGGCTCGATTTGAACTTCGCCTCTTCAAATCGCGCGGCCACTGAAAAATACACAATCATCCCGATCACGACGGCAAATATCACCAGACCGTGAAACATGATCGCAATTCCGATGTACGACAGCATGTAGCTTGAGTAGAAGGGATTCCGAACATACCGATAGGGCCCGGAGGTCCACAGAAACTCCGGAGTGTCCCCGCTGTAGATGTAGGAAAAGAACCTCCCTCGAACAGAACGACGAGCCCAGTCGAATAGAGCAAGAGATCCCAACAGGCACAGCACGCCGGGAATGACAAGCCTCGCGTCGAGCGGCGAACGGAAAGCCATGTAGATGAGGATGGCGGTCGATATTCCGAACACGTGGACAAGCGCGGAAGGCGGCTGACTTTTAGGAGGACGGAACGTTCTTACCGCACCGATGAAGTGGTACATCCAGACAAACACTGCCAGCCAGAGGATCGCGCTCCGAAGATGAGGGATGGTCATCTGCTCTTCGTCACGCCCACCTTGCGGCAGAACGCTTCAATCTTGCAGATCGAGCAGTGCGGGCTGATGGGCTTGCAGAGGTTCTGGCCATACGCGACGAGGAGATCGTTGAAGACGATCCAGTAACGCGGCGGGAGTTTCTTCCTTAAAGCCATCTCCGTCTTGTCAGCGTTCTTGGTTCTGACGTAACCGAGACGATTCGAAATGCGATGAACGTGGGTGTCGACCGCAATACCGGCTTTGCGGAACGCGAGCGTCACGACGATGTTCGCGGTCTTACGACCAACGCCGGGCAAGGTGAGCAATTCGTCAATTTCTGAAGGGACTTCCCCGCCAAATCGATCGATCAGCAAACGGCAGATCTTGTGAATCGACTTCGCTTTCGTGCGATAGAACGAAACCGGGTAGATCGTCTTTTCGATCACCTTCACCGGCGTTTCGAGCATCGACTGCGGAGTCGATGCAATCTTGAAGAGACGCGCACTTGCCGCGTAAGTGGTCTTGTCCTGGGTTCGCAGGCTCAGCACGCACGAGATCAGCACGGTGAATGGCGTCTCGAGAAAGTTCGCAAGCGTCGGCACGGGAAAGTGAACGACTTCCTTCTTCAGGATGCGAACGACGGGATGGATGTCTTCAGCGTGCACGGTCAATCAACGTTGGAGGTTTGCGGTAATGCGTCGCCTGTTCAAAGGCGAAAGCCCAACCGAGAAGATCGCCGTCTTTCCACTGGCCTGCAGAGAACTCAAGGCCAAACGGAAGACCGTTGTCGTAGAAGCCCGCGGGCACGACGACTGCCGGCACACCGAGCGGATTCGTCCAACCAGTACGCGTGTGAGGCCCTTCACTCGAACGCCCTGTCGTTTCGTCGTTCGGCGGCATTTGTATTGCGGGATAAACGAAACCGTTGAGTTTGAACCTCACCAGAGTTTCCTCATATAGGGCGAGAGCGCGGCGCTGGGGTTCTCGATAATTCACGCCAGCGCGTGGATCGGTTTCAAGCGGCGGCGCAACAAGCCCCGTGATGAAAGGCGGAAGCGGCATGCCGACAGCGCGGGAATATTCCGCCACCGAGTGATACTCCGGCGGGCCATAGTCTTTCAGGAAACGTTCGACACCTTCGCGAAGATAGGGCTGCGTCTGGATGTCCTGGGCCAGCGCGAGGAAGTTAACCGGCAGAATTGCTTCGTCTGTCACGACAGTCGCACCCGCAGCACGCAAGGCTTGCAGCGACTTCTGAAATTGCGCCGATGTTTCCGGACGCAATCCCAGGCCATCGATTCTTCCATCCATGAAGATGAAGTTCGGCACGCCGAAGCGTTTGCCTTTCAGAGCATCGGCTTTCAGGTACTGCGAATACGGTCCGGACTGGGCCTTCGGATTCTTTTCGGCGATAACAGTCAGCGCGGTCGCCGCGTCGGTAACCGTTCGTGCGAGCGGCCCCGTGTCGTCAAGAAGCCAGTCGAGAGGATGAATGCCATCCATGCTCGTCAGCCCGCGTGTTGGCAATACACCGACAAGGGCGCTCGTCCCTGCCGGCAGGCGAATCGAATTGGACGTGTCTGTGCCCGTTCCCCAAACAGCGAAGTTCGCCGCAACCGCCGTTGCGGTCCCGCCGGAAGATCCGCCAGGGCTGAAGCGCCAGTTGTAGGCGTTGCCCGTGCGACCACCAGCGCTGCTGTTGGTTGTGTCTCCAGCCGCGAAGTCCGGCATGTTGGTGTGACCTAGAATCACGGCGCCAGCGGCCTTCAGCTTCGCGACGATGGCCGCATCTTTTGGCGCAACGAGTTCGTGTCCCGGAATCATGTAGCCGATCCAGCCCGCGCTCGTGACCTTTCCTGCAATGCTCGTGTTCGCCTTCACGACGATCGGCACGCCCCACATGGCCCCCGGCTTGAAGGCAGTTCCGGCCTTCTTCTTTTCCGCGTCCTCTGCCGCAGCGGTTGCTAATGCCGATGCAGAGTCAACGCGAAGGAGTGCCTTGTAGACGCCGTCGTATCGGGCAACGCGATCGAGGTGCCACTGGGTAACCTGCCTGACTGTGTACTTGTTCGCGGAGTAAAAGGACTGAAGCTGCTGGAGAGTGACTTCAGTAAGGTCGCGATCGATCTGGGAGTTCGCAGAGCGGTTCTGGAGCGAGTAAACGATCGAGGAAAAAGCCAGGACAAGTAACAGCGATAACAACAGTCTTATTCTCCACCGCGAATTACGCGGATTACGCGGATTTGAGCCGTTCTTAATCTGCATAATCCGCATAATCCGCGGTGGAAACTTACTCATCCCTGCGCACGGTGTCCGGCGAAAACGCCGGCAGACACACGGCGATGTACTCGGCTCCGGGTTCTTCAGGCGAGCTGTACTGCACCCATTCGCCTTTGTGGGCAATCACCGCCTGACCGGCGTGAACATCCAACGTGCCCGTTTCGGTTTTCACGCGCAGCATGCCTTTCAGCACGACGGTGAATTCATCGAACTCCGGACGCTGACCCGGCTCAGTCCATCCCGCCGGGCTCTTCATGCGCGCGACGCTCGTGGATGACGTCTTCGAGTTCACCCGGCCGATATACTCTTCGATGATCTTGGGTTTGTTTCCAACCGCTTCAATGATCGACGGAGCCTTGATGTGCGTTGCCATGTTTACCCCACTACGAGATTAAGGATTTTACCCTTCACGTAGATCCTCTTTCGGATCTGTTTACCTTCGGTGAACTTCGCGATGCTTTCGTCGGCCATCGCAGCCGCGACGACGGCATCCTCCGCCGCATCGACAGCAACCTTCACGGTTCCGCGAGTCTTTCCACCAATCTGGACAGCGATTTCCACCGTGTCGAACGTGGTGTATTGCGCATCCCACTTCGGCCACTTCTGCTCGAACACGGTTGGCTTGTGACCGGTTTGCTCCCAGAGCTCTTCCGCGAAGTGCGGCGCGAACGGCGCCATCAGAACGATGAACGCCTCAACAGTTTCTTTGTCCGGAGCGCCCTTAATCGACGTCGCTTCGTTGATGAATTCCATGAAGGAACTGACGAGCGTGTTCATGCGGAACGATTCCAATCGTTCCGTCACGTTCTTCACGAGCAGATGCCGTTGAACAAGGATCTCTCGCGGCGGTGTCGCCGACCACTTGCCGTTGTAGGTCGTCACCCAATGCCAGGCGCGCTTGAGGAAGCGATAAACACCTTCGATGCCCTTGTCGCTCCACTCGGCATCGAGCTCGGGCGGACCGACGAAGAGTTCATACATGCGCAGGGAGTCGCAGCCGTAGTCGCGAACGAGATCGTCGGGATTCACCACATTTCCCTTCGACTTCGACATCTTCTCGGCCTTGCCGCTCTTACCGACATACGTGATCATTCCCTGATTGAAGAGACGCTTGAATGGCTCCTCGAAACCAACCACGCCGATGTCATGCAGGAACATCGTGAAGAAGCGTGCGTAAAGCAGATGCAGGATCGCGTGCTCTACTCCGCCGACATAGAGATCGACGGGCACCCACTTCTTTCCCTGCTCGGTGATCAGCGCATCATTCGCCTTCGGAGACGCGTAGCGCAGGAAATACCAGGACGAGCCCGCCCACTGCGGCATCGTGTCGGTCTCACGCTTCGCAGGGCCACCGCATTTGGGACACGTCGTATTCACCCATTCGGTAATCGCGGCAAGTGGCGAATCGCCTGTGCCCGTTGGTTGATAGCGTTCAACATCGGGCAAGCGAACCGGCAAGTCCTTCTCATCAACATTCACGAGTCCGCACTTCGCGCAATCGACGATCGGAATCGGCTCGCCCCAATAGCGTTGGCGAGAGAAGACCCAGTCGCGCAGACGATAGTTGATCGTGCCGTTGCCAAGCTTTTGGTCCTCGAGCCATTTCACGATCTCTTTGCGCCCCTGAGCCGACGGCTTGCCGGTAAACGAGCCGGAATTCACCATCGTGCCTTCGCCGACGGACGCTTCCTTTGCAATGCCCTGCTCGGTCTTGATGACTTCGCGGATCGCGAGGCCGAACGTCTTCGCGAATTCGTAATCGCGTTCGTCGTGTGCAGGAACAGCCATGATCGCGCCGGTGCCGTATGCCATGAGCACGTAGTCGGAAATCCAGACCGGAATCTTTTCCTGGTTCACCGGATTGATCGCATACGCGCCGGTGAACACGCCCGTCTTCTCCGTCTTCGCTGCGCGGTCGACATCCGACTCATTCTTCGCCTTCTCGATGTACGCCTCGACTGCGGCGCGTTGCGCGGCCGTCGTAAACGTGGGCACAAGCGGATGCTCGGGTGCCATCACCATGTAGGTCGCACCGAAGAGCGTGTCCGGCCGCGTAGTGAAGATCTTTAAAGGATGCTGCGACCCATCGGTCGCGATCGCCTGGAACGTGACTTCGGCGCCTTCCGATCGGCCGATCCAGTTGGTCTGCATCGTCTTGACCTTCTCGGGCCAATCGAGATTCTGCAAACCATCGAGCAGACGCTGCGCGTACTTCGTAATCCGCAACATCCACTGATTCATTTCCTTCTTTGTGACTTCAGTGCCGCAACGTTCGCAGCGGCCATTGACGACGTCTTCGTTGGAGATGCCGGTCTTGCAGCTCGGGCACCAGTTGATCGGCATATAGGTCTTGTAGGCAAGACCGCGCTTGAACATCTGCACGAAGATCCACTGGGTCCACTTGTAGTAGTCGGGATCAGTGGTGTTCACTTCGCGCGTCCAGTCGTACATCGCGCCGATTTCCTGAAGCTGTCGCTTGAAGTTCGCGACATTGGACGCTGTGCCGACTGTCGGATGGATACCCTTCTTTATGGCGTCGTTTTCCGCAGGCGAACCGAACGCGTCCCATCCCATCGGATGGAGGACGTTATAGCCCTGCAGCCACTTGTAGCGCGACCAGCAGTCCGGCAGGACATAGCTGCGCCAGTGGCCGACATGAAGGCCGGATCCCGAAGGATACGGGAACATATCGAGGCAGTAGTACCTCGGACGCGGATCGTCATCCTGGGCTTCGTGCAGTTTCTGCGCCGCCCAGTACGTCCGCCATTTCGGTTCGATTTCCTGTGGGTTGTAGGTTTCGTCAGACATCAGGACGAAATTATAGCGGGTTATCGGGCATCGCGAGCGTACGCCACATATGCGCCACCGGGCTGCCGTCGTTGCCCAATCCTTCCTTCGGCTGCTTGAAATGGCGGCCGATGATGTCGAGGAACGGCTCGATGCTCAAGGTAACACCTGGCTCGAAGGCATAGAGATCGTTCACCGTGACCATTCGTGGCTCGAGATACCACTTATGGTTTTTGATCATCTTGTAGTCGGCCTGAATGTGCGGCGAGGGCACGTAGTCTTCACCAAACACGTTTCGATACAGGTCGGGATAGACGTAGCCGTGCTCCTTGTCCTCGTAAAACCGGAGCGCCTGGTGATAGCGAATCGCGAAGCTGGTCTTCTCCGGCACGTAGGGCTCATACATCTGAGCGCCCCAGTAGCCATGGTCCGTCTTCAGGATTTCCTGGACTGTGTCGTGAAGCAGGCAGGCGAGCACGATCTCGTCGGACATCTTGTTCTTCATGGCGACGCGCGCACTCTGGAAAACATGATTCGACGTCTGCATGAACCGGTACTTGAAGAAATCCACCAGCGTCGGCTTCGCCGGCATCGGATCGAGCTTCTTGACCTTCGCTCCTGTTGTCGTCGTAAGGAACAGGTTTCCCACGCCGCGACGATAAGAACGCGTCTCGATCTGCGCCTCGATCTCCGCAGCCTTCGGGAACTTCTGCGCAGGCGCAGGATTCAACTGCTGAATCATATACGACTCCAGCGCCTCGGCTTTCGCTTCATGACTCATCATCTTCACGGCAGCAGCGCCGCCCAGACTGGCGATGAAATGTCTTCGATGGATTTCCATGAGTCCTCCAGTTTTCTTCGGGATCGGCGAATTATATAGAATGATGCGGCTCATACAGAAACGGAGGACTCATGGATCTTCGCAACGCCACCGCTCTCGTCACGGGCGGAAGTGATGGAATCGGCCGCGCCATCGCCAAGGCTCTCGTCGACGCAGGCGCAAAGGTCGCCATTACCGGACGCAACGAAAAGCGACTCAATGAAGTGGCTCAGGCATTGAAAGCGCTCCCGATTCGAGGCGATGTCAGCAACGAAGCGGATGTCCTTCGTACCTATGAAGAAGTGCTCAAGGCGTTCGGCCATCTGGACATTCTCGTGAACAACGCAGGCAAGGGAACATTTAAACCATTGGTCGAGATGTCTCGCGCCGACTTCGACTCTGTCATTGCGACCAACATGACCGGAGCGATGATGATGGCGCGGGAAGCGGCGAAGCATTTCGTCTCGAGAAACAGCGGCAACATCGTGAACATCGGCTCCACCGCGAGCCATCGCGGCGCACCGAATGGCACGGCCTACTATGCAAGCAAGGCGGCTCTCCGCATCATGACGGAGGTCTGGCGGCAGGAACTGCGCAAGAACAATATTCGCGTAATGCTCGTGAACCCGAGCGAAGTTGTCACAGGATTTGCAGCGGCGTCTGGTTTCGAACAGAAAGTTAATGCGTCAAAGCTACGCGGAGAGGAAATCGCCCACGCCGTTAAGGCCGTTCTGGAGATGGACGACCGGGGCTTTACGACCGAACTAACGGTGTTTGCCACAAACCCGAAGGACTAGTATCCTCTGCCTGCAAAACCTATGACGCGAGTTCGGAAGACGCTCATCACTGGAGGTTTATCTGCCTTGGTGACGTGTGTCTTGCTCGCTCAGGACGCCCCGGTCAAGCAACTCTCCGTCGACGTCGACATCGTACAAGTGCCCGTTACCGTCACGAATGACCAGGGACAGTTCGTGGGCGGCCTCGAAAAACAACACTTCAAAGTTTTCGAAGACAAAGTCGAACAGGAAATCACCTACTTCTCCACCGAAGACGCACCCATGAGCCTCGGTATCGTGCTCGATTCCAGCGGCAGCATGAATCCGATCATGGCGCTGGCTCGATCCAATGGCGGCGCGTGCACCGACGTCGGCACCGAAGATGACGAGTACTTCCTGATCGTCTTCTCCGACAAGCTAAAGGTGAACACCGACTTCAGCACAGATCTGCAGAAGCTCAGAATGGCTTTACTCACCGTTCAGTCGAAGGGAGCCACGGCGCTCTACGACGCGATTTACGCGGGTGTCGCAAAGGTCCGGACGGGAACCCATCCACGAAAGGCTCTGGTCGTCGTTAGCGATGGTTTCGATAACCACAGCAGGTACACGGGCAAGAATGTCCGCGACGCCATCAAGGAAAGTGACGTTCAGCTTTATTTGATCGGCGATGAAGGAGACGGCGCTCTGCGGCAACTTGCCGAGAACACCGGTGGGCGCTCACTGCCGGGACGCTCCCCGACCTATGAGATTGGCGGGATCTGCCGTCAGGTTGTGAAGGAACTGAAGAACCAGTACGTTCTGGGCTATCGTTCGACCAATCAGGCCAAAGATGGCGCGTGGCGCAACATCACGGTAAAACTAAGCCCGCCGAACGGCATCAAGCTCACTCCCCGTCCTAAGAAAGGCTATTTCGCGACGACTGGAAACTGACAAAACTCAGGGACAAGGAGACTCTTCCCTGCTTACTGAGTACTGAGTGCTGTCCGCGGACTGCTGCGCTTGATGCACTGGGAAGTTCAAACCCAATGAACCAAGGGAAGCAGTCAGCGGACAGCACTCAGTAAACAACTGAAAGATAGGCGTGCCTGGCTCAGGCGACTTCGAAGGGATGGTCGAGATTCTCGGGGTCATACAGAATGCGCTGACACTGAGAGCACTCGATGATCTGGTCATTTTTGCGGATTTCCTGGAAGACCTGGGGCCGAATGCGCACCTGACAGACCTCACAGACGTAGTCCCTGGCCGCAGAAAGGCCGATACCGCCGCGGAATTTTCGAACCCGCTCGTAACGCGGAAGAATCTCTCCTGAAATCTGCGCCTCGATTTCCTTACGCTCCGCCAGATAGCCATCGAGGGAGCTGACTTCCTTCTGATGCTCCGCTTCGAGTTGCTTGCGCTCCTGGTTGACAGCGGTTTGATCTTCCTTCAGCTTTGCTTCCGCGGCCTTGATCTCGCTCTGGCTGGACTCCGCTTCCATCATGAGGGCGAGAATCGCATCCTCGACTTTGCGGATGCCATCCTGCGCGTGCTCGATTTCTTTCTGAAGAGCGCGGTATTCCTCGTTGGTCTTTACAGAAAGCATTTGTTCGCGGTACTTCGAGATCTTCGCTTCGAAGGCACCAACTTCGCCTTCGAGTTTCTTGCGAGTAGCCAGGTTGTTCTTGGATTTCTCCTGTGCGGCGGTGACACCGGCTTGTGCGGCGCTCAGTTTCGCGTCGAGCGCTTTTGAGATTCCGGGAAACTTATCCGCGCTCGCGCGGATTTCCTGGATGGAGATATCGATGCTCTGGAGACGTATCAGGTGTTTCAGATCGGAGTTCATCTTGACGGCGTTCTTTTCTAATGGGCCCAGTAGGACTTGAACCTACGACAGCCCGGTTATGAGCCGGGAGCTCTGACCGACTGAGCTATGGGCCCGAGCCCTACCAATAAAAAAGGGCGGCTTCTAAGGCCGCCCCAGAGTTTACCTTAATCCCTTCCCGTCCCATCGAGGAAAGCTCGCAATCTGCGGCTCCGGCTCGGATGACGCAGCTTGCGAAGCGCCTTCGCTTCGATCTGACGGATACGTTCGCGAGTGACTGCAAAGTTCTGTCCGACTTCTTCAAGAGTGTGTTCGGTCCCGTCTTCGAGGCCGAAGCGCATCTTGATGACCCGCTCTTCCCGAGGCGTCAGCGTGTTCAACACCTGCTCCGTCATTTCCTTGAGGTTGATGTTGATCACGGCATCGGCCGGCGAAACCACGCCGCGGTCTTCGATGAAGTCTCCAAGATGCGAATCTTCCTCTTCACCGATCGGCGTTTCGAGGGAGATCGGCTCCTGCGCGATCTTCATGACCTTGCGAACCTTCGAAACCGGGATGTCCATCCTCTTCGCGATTTCTTCACTGGTAGGTTCGCGTCCGAGTTCCTGAACCAGGGCACGCGACGTCCGGATCAACTTGTTGATCGTTTCAATCATATGCACCGGGATACGGATCGTGCGGGCCTGATCGGCGATGGCGCGCGTGATGGCCTGACGAATCCACCAGGTGGCATACGTCGAAAACTTATAACCACGGCGGTATTCGAACTTATCGACGGCCTTCATCAGACCGATGTTGCCTTCCTGAATCAGGTCGAGGAACTGCAGACCACGGTTGGTGTACTTCTTCGCGATCGAAACCACGAGACGAAGGTTGGCTTCAACGAGTTCGCGCTTCGCGATCTCGGCCTGCACCTGTCCCTGGAACATCGTCTGGTGCGTGCGCTTGAGTTCCAGAGCCGAGGCCTTCGTTTCTTCCTCGATCGTCTTGATGCGCTTCTTGATGCCGGCAATGTCTTTCAGCACGAGCTTCTTTGCTTCCTTGCGGGAGCGCTCGGCCTTGGCTTCGAGCTTCACGAGTTCGCGCTGAAGCGGACGGACCTTCTCGACGGTCGCCTTCATGAAGTCCATCAAGCGGAACTTTTCGGTATTGGAGAACTCGATCGACCGGATCAACTGCGACAGCTCAACGCGCGTGCGGCCCAGGTTCCAGCGCGCCTTGCGGTGCTGCGGCTTTTGAGTTTTGGAAATGGTGTCGAGCTTCTGCTTGAGGGTGTTGACCTTCTTCCAGTTCTTGCCCACGCGGTCGATTTTGTCGAGCGTTTCGTCGAGCTTCTTTTCGACCTTCTCGTCTGTCAGTTCCTCATCGGTGAACTGAATGATGTCCTTGATGATGGACGGATCTTTCTTCAGTTGCTCACCGATGGAGATGATTTCGCGAATGATCACAGGAGACCGGGACAGCGACTTCAACACGATCAACTGACCGCGTTCGATGCGCTTTGCGATTTCGACTTCGCCGTCGCGGGTGAGCAGCGGAACGGTGCCCATCTCGCGCAGGTACATGCGGACGGGATCGTTGGTTTTTTCGAGAGCGCCGGGAGTGAGGTCGAGTTCGACGTCGGCCTCCGGCTGTTCCGTTCTGCTTTCGGCCTGGCCCTTCTGCTGGCTGGGGATCTTATCGAGCCCTGCGAAGCTGGGGTCTTCGGTGTCGATGACCTCGATGCCTGCGGTACCGAACGCCGTGAACAGGTCGTCCAGGTCTTCCGCGGACGCCGTAATTTCCGGCGGGAGAAGGTCGCTGACCTCGTCGTAGAGGAGATATCCCTTCTCCTTTCCGATATCGATTAGTTTTTGTACCTCATCGTACTTTTCTTCAAGTCCCAAAGTAAGCCTCCGAACCTAGTTACATAAGCCGCAACCCAATGTTTTCAAGGGTTACGACACAATTCCTTTACGTATACGATTGCGTTCCGACATGATTTCCTGGCACTTCGCCAGTAGCTCTACGGGTGCGGCCTCCGTTTTATAGCTGCTGAGTTGTTGCTGGATTTCCCGTAGCCTCTTAATAAGGTGGGCATCGTAGAGTTTATAGATCGATGAGATCGCGTACTCCATACTGATTGCCACAGGGGACTCCATCACAGCTGCACGGACTTCGCCCGCAAGTTCTTCGTCTTCAATCTCCGATAGCGCCTTCTCCACATCGCCCTGGCTATCGAGAAGCCGGTTGACGACCGGCCAGCTCCAAACCTCCCTCCAGAATTCGTCGTTTCTAAGGGGTTGGATCGCTTCACCCACGTTTTGGTTTTGAACGAGGGCTTGAATTAACTGTTTCTCGGCTTCCATCAACTTTCTCGCGGCTGTCGTAGACACCGGTTGACGGCTGACGGGTTGCAATTCCGGGCGCCTCGACGTCAGCTTGAGCCGTTCCAGAACAAGGCCTTCCGGCACCTTGAATCCTTCGGCAATGGCCTTCGCGACCTCCAGTCGTTCGACGCCGTCCTGAATCTTGGCCACGAATTCGAGCACGTCGCGTACCGCCGCTCCCTTCATTGCCGGGTCTTCCAGATCGAAGTTCTTCGCCGCTTCTGCCATCAGGTACTGCCAGAAATACGGCGCATTCTCCAAAAGACGGCTGTAAGTGGCACCGCCTTCCTTCCGAACGAAATCGTCTGGATCGAGTCCCTGGGGCAGCTTGAGGATGCGAACTCTCAAGTTCTTCGCCAGGAGCAATTCGATCGACCGGCGCATGGCGTTCTGGCCGGCGGCGTCCGGGTCGTAGTTCATGACGATCTCCGGAACGTAGCGCGACATGAGCGCGACCTGCTGCGCGGTGAGCGCCGTGCCGCACGACGCTACAACATTTTCGATGCCATTCTGATGGACGCTCAAACAGTCGAAATAGCCTTCGACCACGACCATCCGTCCCGCCTTCTGCGCCGCGGCGCGCGCGAGGTGCAGGCCGTACAACACGTACGACTTCGTGTAGAGCGGAGACTCGGCTGAATTCAGATACTTAGGCTGCGCGTCACCCATGGCGCGGCCACCAAAAGCGATAATCTTGCCGCGCTCATTCCAGATCGGGAACATCAGGCGGCGGCGGAACCGATCATAGGTTTCGCCCTTGTCGTTCTTCACGAAAAGTCCGGTAGAAACCGGATCTTTCGGCTTCAAATATCCCAACAAACCGGACATTGGCGCGTAACCGAGACCGAAACGTTCCGCGAACTCGGCGTTGATCTTTCGCTTCGCCAAGGCTTCTCGCGCCGGGGCGGCTTCATCCGACTCGAGCATCTTTCGAAACCAGTGGCCGGCCTGCTCATGGGCGTCAAGGAGTTCGCGACGTTCGTCGGCTTTCTTATCGACAACGCCAGTCTCTGAAGGAATCGCTATCCCGAATTTTTCGGCAACGATGCGGACAGACTCCGGGAACGTGACTCGCTCGACCAACATCACAAACTTAAATACGTCTCCTCCGGCCTTGCAGCCGAAGCAATAGAAAGCCTGTTTATCTCTGCTAACTGTGAACGAAGGTGTTTTTTCTGTATGGAAGGGGCAGAGTCCCTTGAGGGAGTTCCCTGTTCCCCGAAGCGCTACATATTCCGAAATTACCTGTTCGATATCGGCAGATTGGCGAACGGTATCGGAAAAGTTTCTCATTCTCTGCCGCGGATCCGAAAAACGAAATCAGATAATCTAAACGGGCTTCCCCCGGAATAGCAAGACGAAACTGTATTAAGAGAACGCCCGCCAGCCTTGCTTTTGACCCATCGCTCCAATAGATTGCATGCAATGCGTCGAGTTGCCTTAGCCCTTACCGGTCTGTTGCTTGCAGGATCGGCCCTCGTATCGGCTTCCCGCGGAAGCGCTGTCCAAAACCAGCCCGCGTCGAAGGCGTTCATGGACAAGTACTGCCTGACCTGTCACAGCCAGAGCGCGAAGGAAAAGGGACTCGTTCCGCTAGCTCTAGATACGTTGGATCTGTCGAAAGTTACACCAGATGCGGAGGTCTGGGAGAAAGTCGTTCGGAAAGTCGGCGCAGGCGTCATGCCGCCGCCCGGGGCGCCCCGTCCCGACGCCGCTATGACGCAAAACTTCGTTCAAGGCCTCACGACCGAACTCGATCGCGCGGCTCAAACGACCCCGAATCCCGGACGGCCTCTGCTGCATAGGCTGAACCGCGCCGAATATGCGAACGCCATCCGCGACCTGTTGGACCTGAACATCGATTCCACCGAACTGCTTCCCCCAGACGATTCGGCTTACGGCTTTGACAATATTTCGGATGCCTTAGGTTTATCACCCGCGCTTCAAGAGCGCTATGTTGCCGCAGCGATGAAGATCAGCGCTCTGGCGATTGGCGATCCGCGCGTCGGCGCCGATGGCAGTACCTATCGCATTCGCCAGGACGTCACACAGGATCAACACATCGAAGGCCTCCCGCTTGGAACAGTCGGCGGAACGCAGGTGCGGCACAACTTCCCGCTCGATGGCGTCTACATGTTCCAGGCGAAGCTGTACCGGACGAATCTCAACATCATGCGAGGCCTGGATTCGCAACACGAGGTCGAAATCTCGGTCGATGGCGAGCGCGTTCACGTCGCCTCGATCGGAGGGCCGGAGGATCTCGCATCGCTCTTCGCTCAACCGACGGACACGGGCGATGCCGTCGACGCTAGACTCCGAGTTCGCGTCCCAATCAAAGCCGGACCGCACACAGTTACCGCAACTTTCATCCAGGACTCTGAGGCCGCCGGCGCGAGTCGTCTTCAGAAGTACCTTCGGAGTACTGTCGATAATTTCGACTGGTCGGGCCAGCCGCATATCCAAACACTGACAATCGCCGGCCCGTTTGATGCGACCGGTCCTGGCGACACACCCAGCCGCAGACGCATCTTCACTTGCCGCACGACCGACAATACTTGCGCCAAGCAGATCGTTTCGACGCTGCTGCGCCGCGCTTACCGTCAACCCGTCGTCGATGCCGACCTGCAACGTGCCATGAGCTTCTACGAAACAGGACGTCGCAATGGAACTTTCGAAAGCGGTATAGAAGCTGCCCTCCAGCGCATTCTCTCGAGCCCGCAGTTTGTATTTCGCGTCGAGCGCGATGCCACGCCGGGAATTCATCGGATCAGTGATATGGAACTGGCTTCGCGGCTGTCGTTCTTTTTGTGGAGCAGCATTCCCGACGACAAACTTCTCGAAGTTGCCGCGCAAGGCGGATTGAAGAAACCCGACGTCTTCGAACGCGAAGTGCGTCGCATGCTTGCCGATCCGAAAGCGTCCGCTCTGACGGAAAACTTCGCGGGCCAATGGCTGCGGCTGCGAAATGTTCGCAACGTATTGCCCAACTCGGATCTCTTCCCCGACTTCGACGACAACCTCCGCCAGTCTTTCCGCCGCGAGACGGAAATGCTCTTTGAAAGCGTTCTCAAGGAAGACCGCAATGTTCTCGACCTGATGAACGCCGACTACACCTTCGTGAACGAACGGCTTGCCCGTCACTACGGCATTCCCGATGTTTACGGCACGCAGTTCCGGCGTGTGCCCGTGCCAAATCCCGCACGGCGTGGACTGCTGGGCCAGGGCAGCTTCCTTTCCGTGACAGCCCATGCGGAGAGAACATCGCCAGTCCTGCGCGGCAAGTGGGTCCTGGAAAACATTCTTGGATTGCCCGTGCCGCCGCCCCCACCGAACGTGCCGCCGCTTAAGGAAAGGGATCCGGACGAGAAGCCAAAAACCATGCGCGAACAGATGGCTGAACATCGCGCGAACCCGGTGTGTGCGTCCTGCCACAGGGTGATGGACTCGATCGGTTTCGCTCTGGAAAACTTCGATGCGGTTGGCGCATGGCGAACTCGCGAAGCTGGCGCGGCCGTCGATGCGTCAGGCGACCTGGCCGATGGAACGCATGTCGATGGAGTCATGCAACTCCGGGCAGCGCTCACAAAGAATCCCGAACTGTTTGTGGGAACCCTGAGCGAGAAGATGCTGACCTACGCTCTCGGCCGCGGCGTCGACTATCGCGACATGCCGACCGTGCGCGCGATCGTGCGCGATGCGTCTCGCAATGGGAACAAGTTTTCCAGTATCGTTATGAGCATTGTCCGCAGCACACCGTTTCAAATGAGGATGGCCGCTGATGTTCATCAGTAAAAAGGCACTTTCACGACGCACCATGCTGAAGGGAATGGGTGTCGCCGTTGCGCTTCCCTTCCTCGAATCGATGGTCCCTGCTTTTGGCGCGCCGACGTCCCCAAAGCGTTTCGGCGTCGTCTACTTCCCGAACGGCGCGATCATGCAGCAGTTCACACCGAAGGAAGTGGGCACAGGATTCGAGTTCACGCCGATCCTCAAGCCGCTGGAGCCTTTCCAAGATCAGCTAATGGTCGTGACCGGCCTCACACGCTCGCATCCGGGCAGCCAGGTCGGCGATCACGCGGTCAGCGCAGCGGGATTCCTCACGGGCGTCTGGCCCAAGCGAACAGAAGCGGAAGACGTGCTCGCGAATACGACGATCGACCAGATCGTCGCAAACAAAATTGGACAAGACACGCCACTGCCGTCGCTCGAACTCGCAACAGAAGACTTCACCGGCTATGTCGGCGGATGCTCGCCGGGCTTCAGCTGCGCGTACATGAACACAATTTCGTGGAGCACGCCGAAAACGCCGTTGCCGATGGAGACCAATCCTCGCGGCGCGTTTGAAAAGATCTTCGGCGAAGTCAGCGACCCGGAACTGCGACGCGAACGCATCCAAATGCAGCGCAGCCTGCTGGACTCGATCTCGGAAGAAGCGACGTCGCTGCAGCGAGGCCTCGGCACTCGCGATCGCGCGCGACTCACGGACTACCTCGACAACATCCGTGAAATAGAGCGCCGCATTCAGCAAACCGAAAAACGCGGACTGGATCGAACTACGACGGCGACGGCGCCCCTCGGCGTGCCCGACAGCTTCGACGAACACGTCGACCTGATGTTCGATCTCCTCGCTGCCGCATGGCAAACCGACGCAACGCGCGTCTTCACGTTCATGATGTCGCGCGAGCTGAGCCAGAGAACATATCCGCAGATTGGCGTCACCGAGCAGCATCACAGCGTGTCGCATCATCAGAACAATCCGAACAAGATGGCGACAATGGTTCGCGTGAACACGTACTACATCAACTTCTTCGCGAAGTTCCTCGACAAGCTTCGCAAGACGCCAGACGGCGACGGCTCTGTCCTGGATCATTCGCTGCTGGTCTATGGCGCCGGCATGGGCGATTCGAATTCGCACGCGTCCGATCCGCTGCCAATGGTATTGACGGGTGGCGGCGTTGGCAAAGGTCATCGACACGTGCAGATCACGGCACGGACACCTGTCGGCAATCTCTGGTCGACCGTCGCCGATCACTTCGGCGCGGAGCCGATCGAACATTTCGGAGATGGCACGGGACGGATCGATGGTCTTTTCTAGAGCAATCGTCGCCCTGTTTCTCTTCCTGCAGGCGTCCGCCGACGGCACAACTCCCCTCCATCTTGCGGTCCGCTCCAACGACATCGCGACGGTGCAGAAACTTCTGAAGTCTGGAACGAATCCGAGCGCGGCGAATCGCTATGGCATCACGCCACTGTCGCTTGCGGCGGAAAACGGAAACGCGGAGATCGCGTCGATTCTCCTCAAAGCTGGAGCAGACGCGAAAGCAGTCACGTCAGGCGGACAAACCTTGCTGATGACGGCCGCTCGCTCCGGCAACGCAGAGATCGTGAAGATGCTTCTCGATCGCGGCACCGATCCGAACGCGAGAGAAAAAACCAACGGCGAGACGGCGCTGATGTGGGCCGCTTCGCAGAATCATCCGGAAGCGGTGAAAACACTACTCGCCAGAGGAGCCGATGCTAACGCGCGTTCCACCGCCTATCAATACAAGACCGATCGTTTCGGCCTTGAAGGCGTGGTTACGATTCTTCCGAAAGGCAGCCTGACCCCGCTGATGTTCGCAGCGCGCGACGGAGGTCCCGCTGCCGCGAAGGCGCTTGCTGAAGGCGGCGCGACTGTGAATCTCACAGACCCCGACGGAACATCAGCGCTCGTGCTCGCGATCATCAACGGTCACTACGACACGGCGTCGGTGCTGCTCGATGCCGGCGCGGATCCGAATCTCGCAGACTCCGCCGGTATGGCCCCGCTCTACGCCGCCGTCGACATGAGCTCGCTGATCGAGATCTATGGTCGGCCCCGTCAAAAAACGAACGACAAGATGACCGCTCTCGAATTGATGACCAAGCTCATCGACAAAGGTGCCAAGGTCAACGCCACCTTAAAAGCTGCAACGCTTCAGCGCGCGCACACGCCCGGCGATCGCAACATGGGCGAAGGCACAACGCCGCTGATGCGCGCCGCTCGAAACGGCGATGCCGCCGCGATGGGCCTGCTGCTGGCCCGAGGGGCTGATCCGAACATGCAGCAGAAATCAAAAGTCACCGCACTAATCCTCGCGGCGGGGTTGGGACGCGGCCTCGGCGTCTTCAACGATGAGTTCGCGACCGAAGCCCAACAGCTCGAGGCCGTGAAGGTTCTGCTGGATCGCAAAGTCGACCTGAATGTCGCGACCGACACGGGGCAGACCGCCCTTCATTACGCGGCACTCACGATGGATTCCGTCGTCGAAATCCTCGCGAAGAATGGTGCCAACGTAAATGCCAAAGACAATAAAGGACTCACGCCGCTCGACATGGCATCGGGCAAAGGCGGACCAGGACGAGCGGGCGCCGCAGCGCAACCTCGTCCGAGCACCATCGCCCTGTTAAGGCGTTTGGGGGCAATCGGTTAGTTCCCGAGTTTCTTGCTTGACTGCGCTCGAATACGAACGTAAAAGTTCTGTTTGTCATTATTAAATAGGACTGAGTTCCTGGAGGATCCAATGAAAGTCTCCCGTTTAATTACCTTCGCGGTAATCGCAGCGTTCGCGCTCGGCGCCGACCTCATGGCCCAGGGCGGCCCCCCGCCAGTACGTCCCGGAGAAGCCGCTCCAGCTGGAGCAGGCGGACGTGGTGGTGGCGGCGGTGGCGGTAACCGAGGCGGTGGCGGCGGCGGTGGAAACCGCGGAGGCGGCGCGGCGGCAGCCCCGGCTCAGCCGGCTCCTCGCAGCGCGGACGGCAGTCATCCTCTCTTGAGCACGTACGGCAAGGGACTCTGGCACGGCGCCTTCACCACGACAGCTACCGACATTCCGTACCAGGAGTGGGCTCGCGGCGTCGCTCAAGTTCGCCAGAGCGAAAAGCTGGAGCCGCATGCGCGATGCAAACCTTCCGGCGCGCTTCGCCAATTCCAGACACCTTACGGCGTCGATATCCTGGAAATGCCCGAACAGAAGGTCATCTACATCATGGATGTCGGCGGTCCGCACACCTATCGCACCATCTACATGGATGGACGCGCTCATCCGACAGGCGCCGATCTCGATAAGGTCCGCAGCTTCTACGGCCACTCAACTGGCAAGTGGGAAGGCGACACGCTTGTCATCGACACGGTCGGCTACAACGACAAGTTCTGGATCGATCGCGGCGACAGCGCAAACACGGGCTTCGTCCACACGCCTTCGCTTCACACGATCGAAAAGCTGACTCGGACGAACATGAACACCATCCGATACGAACTGACGATCGATGATCCGGCCGCTTACACCAAGGTGTGGTCCGCGAATCCTTCCAACATCACGCTGCAGGCTCAGGAAGAACTCTTCGAGTACATCTGCCAGGACAACAACCAGGGCGCGACGTTGATGGTCGGCACCGGCGAGTCCGTCGACAGAAGCTCGGTGATCGTTCCGTAAGCGGAAGATCGAAACCTGGAAAAGGGGCGGGAGCAATCCCGCCCCTTTTGTTTTAGTCAGGTGGAAAGTTGAACGTCAACGTCGTTTCGGCTTCGACGGGTTCATCGTTGCGGCGATACGGCTGAAAGTGCCACAGCCCTACGGCGTCTAGAACGGCACGAGCGAGAACAGGCTCGGTCGAAGCAGACTGGATGCGTGCCGACAACAGCTCGCCAGCTTTGCCTACACGAATCCGAAGTGCGACAGATCCTTTCAGATTCGCCTGCCGTGCACTTTCGGAATAAATCGGCGGCGCAGGATCCACAATAAGCCTTACCGCGATAGCCATGTTTGCGCCCATCGATACACCGCCCTGGCGCGGTGGCGGTGGAGCGTACCAGTCCGGCCGTTGTTGTCTTGCGCTCGCGTTCGGCATCACCAGCCGAAGCTGAATGTCTTGCGAGACGGCCTCTCCGCGATTGACAGTAATCGACGTTCGCAATGGTTCGTAGCCATTGCCGCTGTACCCGCTGTCCGCCGGAGAAAAGAATTCGAGCACGTATTCGGCAGCGGGGATTTCGCCGAACTTGAAAGCTCCTTCTTTGTCAGTGGATGTCATGAATCTTGCGGACGACTTCGTGTTTGTGAACACAACCACAACGTTCGGCAGAACGGACACACCTGAAGCAGCTCGCACCGTTCCGGAAAACTGCGAGGTGCTGCTGGTTCCCAAAGTGCGTGTTGTTTTGAGAATGTTGCTCCACTTGACAAACGAAAAATCGAAGCCGTTGAGAGGAGCGCTGCCCGCAACCTGTACGACCGTCGCTTTGCCGGGATCCGCGGTGCCAGGGTAATAGCTCGGCTCGCTGATCGGACCGACTTGAATGTAGTAGCGGCCGGGCGGCACGTTCTCGAGTCTGTAGCGGCCGTTGCCGTCCGTCTGCGCCACGCTCATTAACGAAACGTGATCCGGAGCTTCGACCGCAGCGACGCGCACTCCGACAGCAGGATTGCCGTCAGGTTGAAGCAAGCGTCCGTTAATCGTGCCAGCCTGCACAAGTGAGAGCGCTAGAAGGATCTGTCCGAGCATGATCGTTTGGGGATGGTAGCGAGTGCGGCGCGTTGCTCCAAGCCTCTAAAAGATACCGACAACTATTCCGCGCAGTTCAAGCGCGCTTGCTCGGCATTTCTCGGGCAAATCATCGCAGTCGTTTGATGTCGCCAACCGAGCTTGCGATAGAAACCTTGCACTTCAGGTGAGGCCGTCAGCGTCACAACGAGAAAGCCCTGCAGACGATTCTGGATGTCTTCAACGATGGCGCGACCGATTCCCTTCCGCTGGTGCGCCGGGTCGACGACGATATCGACGATCGAGGCGTAGAAGCGGCCGTCGTCGATCGTCCGTCCGAAGCCGATCAGCCTTTCCTCATCGAAAGCGAATGCCTTGAACGAACTCCGGGCAAATGAATCGCGAACCTCTTCGGGGTTTCGCTCGCCCCAGCCAACGGCCTTGAACAATTCAACGACCTTCTCCCACGCAACCAACTTGTCATCTCTCTCAATTCGCATATTCACACCTTGTGCGACACTCGAGTGAACGTCGCCGCGGGCTGACCAAGCCAGCGCACGATTCGCATCACACCGGGAAAACCAACGCGCGGGCCTTTAGCGAGATTCATCAGCATCCCGGGAGTGCATCCGCCGAGCTCACGTGCGACATCTTTCCAAGTCATTCCACGCGCTTCGCGTTGAGTATTCATTGCGGCGTGTAATGCCTTCGAATCCCACCGCAGGATTTGATCGATGCGGACCTGGCGAAGCTGGAAGCTGTCGGCATCCGCGTCAGGAAATCCGTGCATGAAACTCTCGGGTGATCGGCCAAGCCAGATCAGCATTTGAAGAACTCCGTCGCCTTCAGCCACAGCCTTGTTCTGTAGACTCGTGATCGTGCCCGTCGCAATGGGATGCCCGGTCGTGATGAAGCGATTGATCTCGCGCATGACGCCTGTCCACGTGAGGCCGCGCTCCTGACGCTGCGCATCGAGCGCGTCGTAAAGAGCCTTCAGACTGAAATCGCGGATCACTTAGGCGAAGCTACTCCGGTTGAAGACCTTCATAACCCTCAACGATGACGAGGTCCGCTGTCGACGCGGCTTCTCGGATCTTGAGAGCGGCCTGATATTCCGGGGAGTGCCAGCACTGAACCGCTGCTTGATAGGAAGGAAACTCGATCACTGCATTCCGTGCTCGGCTCGTTCCCTCGGGGTTCTGAGACTTGCCGCCTCGAACGAGAAACTTCGCGCCGAACTTCTTAAACGGAACAGCGTTCGCAGCGACGTACGCCTTGTACTGCTCCATGTCCCGAATGTCGACGCGGACAATCCAGTAACCTTTTGCCATAAGGCCTCAGTCTATTGGCGTCGACTATGGCCGCACGAGATGCGCTCACCAGGTTGACATGCGACAAAGTCTTCGCACTTCTCGATGTAAATCTGCGTCGCTTCGTCGGTTTCAACCAAGGTAAACCACGGGGCTTCTGTTTCTCCGAATGCGACCAAATCCATGGATTTCTTCGGATGCAGCGTGAAGACCTCGCCCCATGGCTCAACGAATACAAGGCGGTCCGTTTCGCGGCTGTTGGCTATCGTGATTTTTGCTTGCACCTCTCGATAGTAAAACGAGGGCACTGCAAACTGAAGGGCCGTGCTACTCAAATTTACAAAACGAGTAGCACGGCCCTGATTTGGTCAAATTCGGTGATAACGCCTATTTAACGTCTTTACCCTCAAGCCCGCCGAGCTTTTTCAGGAGAGCGACCGTACTGTCATGGGGAACAGGAAGCTGGATCACGACCGCTTTACCCATGGCGATGTCGACAGGCGTATAGCCCTGACGGGTCTTCGCGTTAATCTTCGAACCCTTGTCGATGAGGAACTGAACCACCTTGTCGGCACCGCGATCGGCAGCACCGTGAAGAGCAGTTTCACCTTTGGGGTTCGTGTAAGAGAGATCGAGCCCCGCGTCGAGAGCAACCTTCACAGCTTCGAGAGCTTCGGCCTCGCTGCCTCGCGTGTTCTTGTCGCGATAGCCGACGCCGGCGGCGAAGAGCAGGATGTTGTTGCCATCGCGAGTGGTAGCCTTCACATCGGCGCCTTTAGAGATGAGCAGTTTCATCGCGGCAGAGTCGCCCGAACGAGCGGCACGCATCAACGGCGTTGAGCCGGCATTCAGCGAAGTGTCGCCGGAGTCCATTCCGCTGCGGCCGGGAAGCGGCTTCGTCAACGGCGTGCCGAGATTCGCGCCTTTGTCGACCATGACCTTCAGCACATCCATCGCAGTCATCGTGTCGGTGCCCTGGCGATTGGGGAGCGTCGACCAATCTTCGTTGCGGATATCCACCGCGGCATAGACCGGCGTGCGGCCATACGCATCGACCTGATTCATATCTGCGCCGCGGTCGACCAGGTACTTCGCAAAGGTGAACTGTTTATTCATCAGCGCCACAGTCAGCGCGCCCGTATTGTCGACGTCGCCATAGTTGATATCGGACCCGCGTCGAGCATGGCTTTCGCGGAATCGACATCGCCTTCACGAGCAGCAAACAACAACGCGGTGAAACCACCGCGAGCGATCGGCGAGATAGAAGACGCAGCGCTCAGGCGCGGCGGCTTTGTTTCACGATCGGTCGAACGTACTTTCCAGTCGGCGCCCGCAGCCATGAGGAGCTTCACGACTTCCGGATGCTTCTCTGCAGCGGCCCACATCAGAGCAGTCTGGTTCTTGTAGCTTTCCTTGGCGTTCACATCGGCGCCGCGGGCGATGAGGATCTTCACCGCGTCGGCGTTGCCCGCGCGAGCGGCGGTCATCAAAACGGTTTCGCCGGCTTCGGTCGTCAGCGTCTTCGGACTCGCGCCCGCAGCAAGCAGGGCTTCGATCGTTGCCGCATTGCCGGACACAACCGCTTCAGACAAGGGCGTCGCGCCATAGCGGTTCGCGGCCTTCGCGTTGGCGCCGGCCTTCAACAACAGGTTCACGGCTTCAACATCGTTAAAGTGTGCGGCCCAGTGCAGCGCGGTCGTACCGTCCGGTTGAGCGACGTTCACGTCAGCCTTCTGTTTGAGAAGGTTCTTCAGGCCTTCCAGGTCGCGGTTCTGTGCCGCGATAGCGGCGTCGGCGCCCGCAGCCTGAGCAATACCGGCGAAGGCGAGTGAAGCGGACAGGAACAGGGTTGCGATCTTCATCGGTTTCATCTCTTAAACCTCCGTCAGCATGCCGGTACTGTCGCCGACGCTGTCTTTGTGAACTCCGGCCTTGTCGAGAATCGTCGCCAACAGATTCGCGAACGGCGTGTGTTCGGGATACTTCACGTGTCGGCCGCCCTTCATCTTTCCAGCGGCGCCACCGGCAACGAGAGCCGGCAGAGGACCATGGTTATGAACGTTGCTGTTGCTCATCGCACCGCCGTACAGGACCAGCGAATGATCGAGCAGGTTGCCATCGCCATCGGGCGTCGCCTTCAACCGCTCGAGGAAATGCGCGAGCAGCGAAACGTGGTGCGTGTTGATTTTCGCAAGCGCTTCGAGTCTTGCCGGCACATTCTGGTGATGCGATGCCGGGTGGAACGCCTCAGAGATCCCCAGCTTCGGGAACGTGCGATAACTCACTTCACGAGCCATCATGAACGTCGCGACGCGCGTGATGTCGGCCTGATAGGCCAGAGCCATCAGATCGAACATCAGGTGTGTGTGCTCGATATAGTCGTCGGGAATGCCAGCAGGCGTTGTCGGGACTTCAAGGTTGGAGTTGCTGTTCTGCTTCTCCGAAATCTGAATGCGGCGTTCGATCTCGCGAACCGTGTCGGTGTATTCCTCGATCCGAGTCTTATCCGTCGAACCAAGTCCGCCTTGCAGCTGTTTGATCTGAGCGTTCACAGCATCGAGAATGCTTCGCTGACGCGAGATGCGCTGCATTCGCTGCTTCTGCGTTGCGCCATCGCCGAACATGCGATCGAATACGACACGGGGATTGATTTCCATCGGCATCGGAGTGGTCGGCGTGCGCCAGGAAATCGTGTTCATATAAGTGCAGCTGAATCCGACGTCGCACGAGCCGACGAGACCGCTGTAGTCCTCGATCGCAAGCTCCATCGACGGCAGCAGCGTGTCCTGACCGATCTTCTCTGCGGCCATCTGGTCGATCGTCACGCCGGCGCGAATGTCGGCACCGTCGGTACGCTTGGGATGCACACCATTCAAATACACCGCGGGGCAACGCGTGTGATCGCCGCCGTTGTCGCCGGGGCCTTGCGGTCCAGCCTGCGCGTGCTCAAGGTTGCTCACAACAACAACCTGATTCTTGAACGGCTCAAGCGGCGAAAGGATTGGCGACAGTTCCAGAGCGCCTTCCTTTGCCGGCGTAAAGCTCGCCATCACTGAACCGTGAGGCATGAAGCAAAGGCCGAGGCGAATCTGCGGTCTCGCCGCGGTCTGCGCGAGAGCCGTTGCGGCAGGAACCATCGATTCCAGAAACGGCAACGACATCGCGACACCTGCACCACGCAGGAACGTCCTGCGGGAGAGATGCTTCTTGGTAATGAAACTCATTTCGCCTCCTTCAGCTGAAACGGCGCGCTCTTCACAACGCCAAGCACAATCGATGAGAACTTGTAATTATTCTTTGTGCCGTCCTGGACAATCTTGCGAACGGCGGGCATGTCGTAATACTCGAGGCCGCGGCCAAGAGCGTAGGTCAACATTTTCTCGGTCATCACGCCGACAAAAACATCCGGCTGTGCGACCAACTGCTTGCGAAGGCCGGCAATACCGTCGATCGCTGCGCCATTGAACAGAGTGCCGCTCGGATCGATCTTTCCGCCTTCGTCATTGGTTCTCCAATGACCGACGGCGTCGTAGTTTTCCATGGAGAATCCGATCGGGTCCATTAATCGGTGACAGCCAGCGCAGACCGGGTCTTTGCGGTGCTGCTCCATTCTTTCACGCAGGGACTGCGGTTTCTCCGTCGAGCTTTCCTGCAAGGGAGGAACATTCGGAGGAGGCGGCTGGGGCGGCACACCAAGCAGGTTCGTCAGAATCCACTTACCGCGTTCGACAGGCGATGTGCGGTTTGGATAAGACGTCACCGTCAGGATGCTTCCCTGCCCGAGAATGCCGCGACGCTCATCGCTCGGAACCTTCACTCGGCGGAAGTGACCGCCGTAGATGCCGGGGATTCCATAATGACGCGCGAGGCGCTCATTCACAAAGGTGTAGTCGGCATTCAGCAAGTCCATCACGCTGCGATCTTCGGTCATGATGCTTCCAAACAAGAGCGTGGTCTCTTCCTTGAAAGCCTGGCGCAGGTTGTCGTCGAAGTCGGGAAAGACCTGGAGGTCGGGTGCAGACGTCTTCAAGTTGCGAAGATGCAGCCACTGTTCGACGTAGTTTGAAATCAGGGCTTCCGATTTCTTGTCGGCGAGCATGCGCTTCACTTGCTGCTCGAGAACAACGGGATCCTTCAACTTGCCCTGCGATGCGACGGTCAACAGTTGATCGTCGGGGATGCTGCTCCACAGGAAGAACGACAAGCGCGATGCGAGCGCAAGATCATCAATTTTATAGACCGAGTTCGGAGCGGCCTTCGGCGGATCGGGTTCGAAGCGGAACAAGAACTCGGGACTCGCCAGAATGAACTGCAGAGCGGCTTCAACACCGTTCTCAAACGTTCCTTCGACACGAGCATTCTTGTAGAAGCCCATCAGGGTGTTCAGCGTCATCGTGTCGACGGGCTTGCGATAGGCGAGACGGGCGAGCGACGACAGAATCTTCGTCGCGCAGGCTTGCTCTTCCGCAGCTGCTTTGGGCTGGCAGGTAAAGATCTTTCGGCGAGACGCCGTGTCGCCGGTGCCGCTCTGGCCGAACGGGCCCTCAACCGTTATGCGATCCACCGAAGGATCACCCATGATGTCGAGACCGTCGACCGTCGTGCGAATGAACGGCTTGATGAGGTCATCGCGGAACGCGTTGCTCTTGAGAACCGTCGCCGCGGTGATCGTGTGAACGCCGGCCTTCACGGGCATACGAACTGTCAGCTTTCCGTCGAGGTCCGCTCCGAATGTTCCGGGATTCTCGGTCATGCGTGGAAAGTCTTCCTTGCCACCGGCAGTGACGAGCTTCAGGCGAACGCCATCCATTGCGAGTTCGATATCGTGCGGATCTTCCATGCCGCGCATCAGGTCGAACGTGTTGCGCCACAGCCGCAGCTTGATGACGTATTCGCCGTCAAGCGGGAAGGTGTGCTTCACCAGCATTCCGCCACGCGTGCCGAGAGGCATGCCTTCAATGTGCTGATCCTGAGAAAGGTCGGGACGCAACCGATACACCTGGGTGGTCGGCGCGATGTCCGTGTTGCCGACAGCCATGCGGCTGATGTTCCATGAAGCGGACAGATAGCGTTCCATCAACGAGGGCGACATTTTCAGGACGTCTGCGATGTTGTCGAAACCGCTGGCTTCATCATCGGCGGGCAAGAGGGCCGTCGAATCGATGTCGAGTGCGAGCAGGTCTCGGATCGCGTTCTCGTATTCCGCTCGATTCAAGCGGTGCATCGCGAGGCGGCCGGGGTTCGGCTTCGCAACAGAAGCGCGATCAAGCGACGTTTCCAGATATCCCAGGAAACCATCCATCGTGGCCTTATCGGGACGCGGCATATTGGCGGGGGGCATCATTCCCGCGCGAACCTTGCGAATGACTTTTTCCCAAGTCTCTGCGCCCTTCGGGACGTCCGTGGTATCGAGGTGTTCCAGCGTGAGTCCGCCGGTTTTCAATTTGTCGCTGTGGCACGTCACGCAGTACTGATTCACGACCGCGGCCGGTGTCGTCGGCGTCGTGACTTTCTGAGTTGCCTGCGTTGCATGCAAGGGCAGCAAGGCAAAACTAACCAAGGCTGCGCCTACTGCGAGTTTGAGTGATCTAGAAACCAAAGGAAGCCTCCGACGACCAGCTAAGTATAAGAAAACTTTGGGAAGTATAGTCCGGCGCGAGGCCGCGCCGCCAAGGTTTTTAGATGCCGGGGAACTTGGGATATGATGCGCAACACCTTGAGACCCTTACTCGCGCTTCTCGCTCTCTTCGCGTGCGCGCTGTCCGCTATTCCAGCGACTACGCAAGACGAGTCTGTGGAGGAGTGGATGCGGGCATTGCTTCCAAAAGAGAAGCCCGATTCGGTGAGTGTGCTCGACGTCAAAGCGTGGCCGAATGGTCCCCGCGCGAATACCTATATCGTTTTGACGATGGTGAAAAGGTCCCCCGAAACCCAAACGGGAGTCCTCGTCGTCGCGCAGTCGAGCGGTCCGAACGGATTGGAACATCCGAAATCGCTCGGCGCTTTGGATCTCGGAGGAATCTCTCCCAATAAGATCAGCATCGACGTCGGGCCCTACCAAATCCGCAAAAACGAATATGCCTTTGGTATTCGAAGTGTCGCGGACGGACTGGTCGGTAACAAAGGAGGGCTGGCATTCGAATTCCTGGAACTCTTTCGCTATCAACCATCAGGCATGAAGTCGATTCTTGCAGAGCTGGTTTGGGGATATAGCAGGTACTTGGAGGCAGACAGTCGAAGTTGCAACACAGAAACCACGATCGTTTCAGAACCTTCAAAGACGAGCGAGTTCTATGACCTGACGCGAAAGCATCAACGATCGTATCTGGGGGACGGCCGAATGTATCCCCGAGCTGCCGAAGAAACCCCGACTGAATCCTGCCAGTGGTTCTACAAACTTCAGTTTCCCAACCTTCACACCTGGGATGAGAGGAGCGGCACTTACACAGATCCCGAAAACATTCGGGGATTCGAAGTAGGAAAGCCCGAGCCTTGGACACGGGATCGGCAATAGAGAGGCTAGCGGCTCTTCTGAAAACCGATCTTCTCTTTGATCACGTCGGGAAGAGCCTTCAACAAGCGGTCATGTACTTAGGTTCTTCGTACCAAAAAAGTCGCGGAAAACACGACAAAGTTTCTGGGTTTTCGGCGATAAATCCCGTCAATCGCGGAGCGTGGCGATCGTCACGCCGCGGCCGCCCTGGTTCTGTGGCGCGAATTCAAAGGATGTGACGTGGGGGTGAGATTTCAGTAGATCGACGATGGCGTTGCGGAGAGCACCGGTGCCCATGCCGTGAACGATGCGGACTTGAGGCAACTGCGCGAGGAACGCTTCATCGAGGAATTTATCCGTGCGGCTGGTGGCGTCATCGACGGTGCAGCCGAGAAGATTGATTTCGCTGGTGACGTCTTCGGACTTCGTGACGCTGAGGTGAACTCCCGCAGGTAACTTCAGCGAAGGCTTTTCGAGCACGTCGAGGTCGGAGAGTGGGCGGCGCATACGGATGTTGCCGACAAGGACCTCGGCCTCGCCAGCAGCGATACTCATCACCGTGCCATTCACGCCAAGCGATTCGACGTGAACTTTCGAGCCAACTTCGGCAGGTTGCTTCACAAGTTTTTCGGGTGTTGCTGCCGGCTTCCCTTCGACCCTGTCCTTCTCGCGACGAATATCTGCGGAAGCCTGCGCCTTCACTGTCTCGAGTTTGCGCTGCACTTTCCGCTTCAGTGATTCGTCCTGGATCGCGGCAAGTTCCTTCGCCGCGCGGTCGGACATTTCTTTCGCGATTTGCTGGACGCGACGCTCGACGCGTTCGATCTCTGCCCTGTGCTGTCTCTCGAGCGCCGCGTGTTCGCGTTCTTTGAATTCTTCAAACTCTTTGCGCTGCGACTCGAGTCCGGCCTTCTCGTGCTCAAGATCGGTGATACGCCGACGAAGTTCTTCGACATAAAGCGCAACATCCGCTTCGCCCGTATCCAGGAAGAGCGTTGCATCTTGAAGAACAACAGCTGGCATCTGTAAACGCTCGGCGATCTTCAAGCCACTCGATGCCCCCGCCAGCCCATGCAGCAACTGGTATGTCGGTTCGAGCGTCTGCTCGTTGAACTCCATTGCAGCGTTGGAGACGTCTTTCGTTGTTTCCGCGTAGACCTTCAGGCGGTTGTAGTGCGTTGTCGCGATTGCAAGACACCCAATCTGGCGAAAGCGTTCGAGCACGGCCTTGCCGAGCGCCGCGCCCTCTCCCGGCTCGGTACTGCTGCCGATCTCATCGAGCAGGATTAGCGACTCGTTTGTCGCACTCTCCAGCATCGACTTGATGGAAAGCACATGCGCCGAGAACGTGCTGAGGTGATTCGCAATCGATTGCTGATCACCGATGTCGGCAAGCACCTGATCGAAGATGGGCAGCGTGGCATCGTCCGCAGGAATCGGAATTCCCGACTGCGCCATCAACGCGAGCAGCCCAACCGTCTTCAACACGACCGTTTTGCCGCCGGCATTCGGGCCGCTGATCACGAGAATGCGCCGCGTGGCGTCGAGGTCGAGAGAGACCGCCGCGATCTGACGTCCTTCGCGCTTCAGGTTGTCCTCTAATAAAGGATGCCGGGCTTTGATCAAAGTCAGAAGCCCACGACTTGAAAAAATGGGCTTGCCGCAGTTGAAGTCGCGTCCGAAGCGAGCCTTGGCAAACGTCACTTCGAGCTGGCTGTGCAGTGCTCGCGCGCTCGAGAGCTGAGGCGTGCTCTCCTGAATGCGATCGGTTAACTCGGCGAGAATGCGTGCGACTTCCTGGAACTCGGCCTCGTGCAGGCGCACGAGCTCGTTGTTCATTTCGAGAACCGCGAGCGGCTCCATGAAAACTGTCGCGCCGCTGGAAGACGTTCCATGAATGATGCCGTCAACGCCGCGCTTCTGATCGGAGCGAACGGGGATCACGAAGCGCCCATTGCGCACCGTGACGAGTTGATCCTGCAACTGACTCGCGTAGTCTGCACTGTGGATCATTGACTCGAGCTTGCTGGTGACACGAGAGCGAGTGATCTCAATCGCGCGCCGAATGCGTGAGAGCTCGGGACTGTAACGTTCGTCGACTTCGCCATCGTGAATGGCGCGGCCAAGATGCTTCGCGAGCTCTCGCAGATCCGGCAAGCGGGCGGCCTTATGCGCGAGCTTCGGATAGGACTCCGCTTCCTCTCGCCAGCGCGCGCGGAGGCCTTCGATCTGGCCGAGGAAAGTCTGGATTGCTTCGATCTCGGCAATCTCAAGCGACGATCCCAGGACAGCAAGCTTGTCCATCGCGGGCGGAAGGAGTGGCACGTCGTTGAACGGAACGCGTTGCACGCGAAGATATGCCATCGCTTCCGCGACCAGTGTGTGCTCCGCTTCGAGGTCAGAGAGATTCGTGGACGGCGCTATCTGCTCGAGTAGCACCTTACCGTCGTCGGTGGAGACGTATCGAGTGAGCAGCGCCTTCAGGCGTTCGAACTCTAGAGCTTGCAGCGACGCCTTCACGAAATTAAGCGCGGTTGATGAGGCTCGCGACCATCGCGGCGCCGAAGCCGTTGTCGATGTTCACGACCGTGGTGTTGGACGCGCAGCTGTTGAGCATGCCAAGTAGAGCAGCAAGGCCATTGAAGCTCGCGCCATAGCCGATGCTGGTCGGCACAGCGATCACGGGCGCAGCAACCAATCCGCCGACAACGCTCGGCAGCGCGCCTTCCATTCCCGCAACGACGATCAGCACACGCGCGTTGGCCAACCGATCACGGCGCTCGAGCAAGCGGTGCAACCCCGCGACACCAACGTCGAACAGCTTCTCCACGTTGTTGCCCATGACATCCAGCGTCGCCAAAGCTTCTTCCGCAACCGGAATGTCCGAGGTGCCGGCCGAAATCACCATGACAGTGCCCTTGCCCCGAATCGTCTTGTCGCGCCGCACAACAATTGTTCGCGCGACGGCATTGAACTCGGCATCGGCGACAATTTCCTTGACGCGCCCGTACTGCTCGGCGTTCGCGCGCGTCACAAGGATGTTGTGCCCCTTAGGCTCCATGGCTTGAACAATCCGCGCAACGTGCTCTGCCGTCTTACCCGCTCCGAAGATCACTTCAGGAAATCCCTGACGCAAACTCCGATGGTGATCGACGTTAGCAAAGCCGAGGTCTTCGAACGGCAACGATCGCAGACGATCGAGTGCCTGCTCATCGGACAACGCGCCGGACTTGTGTTCATTGAGGATCTCTCGGAGCTGCTCTTCTGTCATAAGTCGAAACCCGCATTATAATTCCTGCCGTGCAGATTTGGCGCAAGCTGCAGGTCACGCTCGAAATGATCAAGTTCGAGCACACGGTTTTTGCCCTTCCCTTCGCATTCATCGGAGCTCTTCTTGCGGGCCGGGGATTGCCCACGGGCTGGCAGATCCTATGGATCGTCGTCGCAATGATCGGCGCCCGCAGCGCCGCGATGACATTCAATCGCATCGTCGATCTCCGATTCGACAGAGCGAATCCGCGCACCGCAACCCGCGCCCTCGCGGCCGGAACGCTGTCGATGCCGTTCGCCGTCGTGTTCACGGCGGTAACTTCGGGACTGTTCATCCTCGCGGCGTTCCAACTCAACCCGATCTGCTTCTATTTGTCGTTCCCGGTACTGGCGATTCTCTTCTTCTATTCGTACACCAAGCGGTTCACGGCGCTGAGCCACCTGTTCCTCGGATTCGCAATCGGCCTGGCACCCCTTGCCGCATGGCTGGCAATTCGAGGCACTTTTGCCTGGCCTCCAATCCTGCTGAGCGCAGCGGTGATGTTCTGGATCGCCGGTTTTGACGTGATCTATTCGCTTCAAGACGAGGCCTTCGACCGAAAGACCAAGCTCTTTTCGATGCCCTCCAGGGTCGGCGTTGGTCCAGCGCTGATGATATCGACCTTATTCCATGCGGCTACGGTGATCCTGCTCCTGGCCACAGCACGGTGGACGGAACTTGGCGGAATTGCCTATGCGGGGATCGTGATCGTGGCGGGAATCCTGTTCTGGGAACATCGGATCGTGAAGCCCAATGACCTCAGCCGAGTGAACGTCGCCTTTTTCTCGCTAAATGGCTATGTCAGCATCCTTTTACTTATAACGTTTGCGACCGACATCCTGTTAAAGTAGTGGGCGTTCATGACGGCGCTCGCACTCTTTTTTCCACCTGAGCGGTCGATTTTCTACCAGTTGCATCCGGACCATTGGAACGCGCTGTACCAATGGACGGCATTCGACCTTTCGATATTGACCGCATACCTGACGATCCTCGGCATTCTTGCCATCTACGGAGTGCATCGGTATCACCTCGTCTTCCTTTATCTGAAGAACAAGCACAAGGTCGCGACCCCGAAGAGCAAGTTCGAAACTCTGCCGCGAGTGACGGTGCAATTGCCGATCTTCAACGAGCAATACGTCATCGAACGCCTGATCGAAAGCGCCTGCAGGATTCGTTACCCCAAAGAGCTTCTCGAAATTCAGGTCCTTGACGATTCCACCGATGGAACGATCGAGATTGCAGCCGCGGTTGTCGAACAGTACAAGGCCCTCGGATTCCAAATTGAGCACATCCACCGCACGAATCGGAATGGCTTCAAAGCCGGCGCGCTCGAGAACGGACTAAAACTCGCGAAGGGCGAGTTCATCGCCATCTTCGACGCAGACTTCCTGCCCGCCGAGAACTTCCTCGAGGATGTCGTTCATCACTTTACTGACGAGCAGGTCGGCATGGTGCAGGTTCGATGGGGACACATCAATCGCGACTATTCCCTGCTGACGCAGGTCGAGTCGGTGATGCTGGATGGCCACTTCATCATCGAGCATGGCGGACGTCATCTCTCGGGCCGCTTCTTCAATTTCAACGGCACTGCAGGCATCTGGCGACGTGAAGCGATTAAAACCGCCGGCGGCTGGGAACACGACACGCTGACGGAAGACACCGACCTCAGTTACCGGGCACAGTTGGCGGGATGGAAGTTCGTCTATCGCCCCGACATCGTCTGCCCTGCAGAACTGCCGGTCGAAATGAATTCGTTCAAGACGCAGCAGTCGCGTTGGGCCAAAGGCCTGGTGCAGACCGGCATCAAGTTGCTGCCTCGCATTCTGAAGAGCGATCTGCCGCTGAAAATCAAAGTCGAAGCATTCTTCCACCTGACCGCAAACATCGCGTATCCGCTGATGATCGTGATGTCGCTCCTGCTGTTGCCCGCGATGATCGTGCGATTCAATCAAGGCTGGTTCCAGGTTCTCTACATCGATCTGCCGCTGTGGTTGCTGTCGACCGCGTCGGTATCGACGTTCTATCTGGTCGCACAGAAGGAACTTTATCCGGACTGGCGCAAGCGACTCGTCTACCTGCCCTTCCTGATGGCGCTGGGCATTGGTCTCTCGATTGTGAATTCGAAGGCCGTGATGGAAGCGATCTTCGGCATCAAGTCGAGCTTCGTGCGAACACCGAAGTATCGCATCGTGAACAAGAAGGATCGCTGGTTTACGAGAAAGAACTATCTCCGGCGCACTGGCGCCCTGCCCGCGCTCGAGCTGCTTTTCGGCCTCTACTTCGTGATGGTCACGACCTACGCGATTCTGCGCGAAAACTATCCGAGCATTGCCTTCCTGATGCTGTTCGTCGTGGGCTTCATGTACATGGGATTGATGTCGATCGTGCACATGACGCTGCGTCGATTCCGCTCCGCTACCGAATAGGTACTCCGTTTGGCACGACGCTCTCAGCCCTGGTTGTGGCTGGGGATCTGCTTATTCGCAGGGATTCTCTTAACAATCTTCTACCCGGACAGCTATCAGCAAGACGGTGGGCATCATTTTCTCTTCGCGCGCAGCGCGTGGAAGCATCCGGCGATCTTCGTTGGAGTGTGGTCGCGTCCGCTCTTTACGTTTATCTATGCCTTTCCCGCGCTGGCCGGTTATCCGTTTGCCCGATTCCTGACAGTTCTGATCTGCCTCGCCACGGCGTGGCAAACGTATCGGATCGCAGAAGACACCGGCATCAAGCGCGCCTCGCTTGCGATTCCGTTCCTGTTTCTTCAACCGACGCTCTTTCTGATCTCCGCTGACACGATGACGGAACCGATCTTCGCATTGGTGTTTGCGATCGCGCTTCGGCTGCATCTGAAGGGGCGTATCAAAGCAGGAATGCTCGTGGCGTCGTTGATGATCCTCGCCAGACCGGAAGGATTTTTTCTCGGAGCGCTGTGGGGAGTCTGGGTGCTACTCGACCGGCGCGGACCTGCAAACCGATTGCTCCGGCTGCCGAGCACACTGATGCTCGCAACAGGCATGTTCATCTGGTGGCTCGCCGCGCTGCTGATCACCGGCGATCCGCTATTCATCAAACACAACTGGCCGCCCGACTGGAACGCCACGCAGGCAACATACGGAACCGGATCTCTGCTGACTTACGTTGGCCGGCTCCCTGAAATTGTCGGGCCGGTGCTCTGCATGATCTTTGTGCTCGGCCTCGTGATGTCGCTCTTCAGACGGAAACTGGGAACATCCACATCGACCTTCCTAGTTCTGCTCGTCACGCATTCTGTGCTCCGAGTCTTCGGCCTGTTCGGATCGGCGGGTTATGCGCGGTACTTCGTGTGTGTCGCCCCGGCAATGGTGCTGATCACGCTTGCCGGATGGAATGAGATCGGCGAGTGGTTGTCTCGATTGCCGCGGATTGTCGGACAGGCCGCAGGAGCAGCAGTCCTCCTGTTCTCCGCCGCGTTCACGATTTCCTACGTCGACTCCGCGATCTACATGCGGGATGCGCGAGCAATCGACGAAATGTACAGATGGTTCAGGGAACACCCGAAGCCGATCTCGAAAGTGGTGTGGAGCCAGGCGTACATGGGCATCCTTTTTGATACGGATATCCGCGAGAAGCCGCCCCTCGACAACAACAAAGAACACAACCTCGGAATCCTCAAAACGTATCCGAAAAACACGCTCATCTTCTGGGACAACGACACCGGCCCGTCCTGGTACAAGATCAAAGCCGACGACCTCGAACAGGCCGGCTTCACGCGACTGCGCTCACAGTCTTATCGCCTAAAAGGTTTGCTGATCGACCGCTACTGGTTTCACGACTGGGGCTCCCGGCCTCAAGAGATGCACCTGTTCTATAAAGAGAACTAGCCGCATATAATTCCCGGCCTATGCCGATCACACCGGGTTCACGCATTGGTCCGTATGAAGTCATCTCGCAACTTGGCGAAGGTGGCATGGGCGTTGTGTATCGCGGACGAGATTCGCGATTGCAGCGCGACGTCGCGCTGAAGGTTCTCCCGGACACCTTCGCGAGCGATCCCGATCGCATGTCGCGATTCCAGCGTGAAGCGCAGGTACTGGCGTCGCTGAATCATGCGCACATCGCGCAAATCTACGGACTCGAGACCGTTGAAGGTGCCGCGTGCATCGTGATGGAACTCGTCGAAGGCGATACGCTGTCCGATCGATTGCGAAAAGGTCCGATCCCTCAAGACGAGGCGATCGACATCGCGAAGCAGATCGCGGACGCACTCGCCACAGCGCACGAGCGAGGCGTCGTTCATCGCGACTTGAAGCCGGCGAACATCAAAATCACCCCCAACGGAACGGTAAAGGTTCTCGACTTCGGATTGGCGAAAGCTCTTGGCCCAAAAACTTCGGACACCAGTCTGACCGCAATGCCGACAGTCGCGACGGGATCCATTGTCGGCGCCATTGTCGGCACCCCTGGCTACATGTCGCCGGAACAAGCTCGCGGGAAAGACGTCGACGCGCGCACAGACATCTGGGCCTTCGGCTGCGTGCTGTACGAGATGCTCACCGCACGACAGGCGTTCGAGGGCGAGACGGTCACTGACATCATGGCGAAGATCGTCACGAGTACACCGGACTTGGATCTTCTTCCGAAAGAAACGCCAGCTTCTGTTCGCATGCTGCTCTCCTCCGTGCTGAACAAGAACGCGGCTCAACGATTGCAGCACATCGGCGACACGCGACTGTTCCTCGATGGTTCGTTAATGCCGGCTGAAGCGAAAACAGCCGGAGCCGCCGCCCCAGCAAAAAGCAGCGCAGTCTCGAAGATCGCTATTGCAGTACTCGCGCTGGCTGCGATCGGTCTTGCGATTCCCGCATTTCTCTATTTCCGCAAGGCTCCCGAAGCCTCTCTCGCCATGCGCTTCGATCTGACCACCACTAACGGCAACCTTCCCAACGTTTCCCCAGACAGCAAAACGCTCGCCTATACGGCTCCGAATGCCGACGGCAAGCGCGTGTTGTGGTTGCGCCCGGTCGGTGCAGATGCCGGACAGGCGGTGCCGGGCACAGAAGGTGTCGGGCAATTCGGATGGTCCATGGACGGCAAGAGAATGTTGTTCATTGCTGACGGAAAACTGAAGCGACTCGATATTGCCAACGGCGCTCAACAGGTCTTGGGCACATACGGACAGGTGCGCGGCGCTTCCTGGGGAAACGGCGGAGTGATTCTGCTGGCGCGAAACAACGACGGGTTCATCTCTAAAATTTCGGAGACCGGGGGCGAGCCCACACCCGTTACGAAACTGGATACCGAGCACAAGCAACAACTCCAGGCCTTGCCCGTGTTCCTGCCCGACAGCAAACATTTCTTGTATGTGGCCGCAGCCGCATCTGAAGAGGCTAATGGAATCTTCGTCGCTTCGTTGGACCCGAGTGAGACTCCAACGAAAGTGCTTCCGATTGCGGCAAACGGCTTCAATGGCATGGCTTATCTTTCGTCGGGATACGTCGTCTTCTCCAACGAACGGAAAATCATCGCGCAGCGCTTTAACGTATCGTCCCGCAAATTCGAGGGCGATCAGACCATCCTCGCTGAGGATGTCGCCGGCGGTGGTTTCTCGATTTCGGACAATCTCTTGTTTTATGTGAAGCAAGCTCCAGAAGCCGGAAAGCAGCTTTCATGGTTCAGCCGCGAAGGGCAACCTGGCGCCAAGCTCGGCGCAGCCGCGAACTACGGAAACATCGATCTCTCCCCGAAAGGAGATCGCGTGGCCGTCGACATAGTCAGCGAGGGCAAACGCGACATCTGGATTATCGATGTCGAACGAGGAGTGCCGCAGCGCATCACATTCGACGGGAACGACTGGTCCACGACCTGGTCGCCTGATGGAAGCCAGATCATGTATGCGGCTGCCAGGAACGGAAAGGCGAACGAGGTGATTCAAAAGTCATCCACAGGAGCCGGCGCAGAAAAATCGATCGACGTCGGAGGCTCCTCGATCCCGGTTCACTGGTCGTCCGACAACAAATACCTGATCTATTCGCGTCTCCGATCGAGTGGCAATGGTTTCGAACCTTATCTGCTTCCGCTGACCGGCGAAGGCAAGCCACAACCGTTCTTGCCTTCGCCATATGATCGGATTCAGGCTCGAATCTCTCCGGACAATCGCTATGTCGCTTACACGACGAACGAATCCGGAACGTTTCAGATTGTCGTGCAGACCTTTCCTGATCCGACGCTTGGAAAATGGTCGATCAGCGCTGAAGGTGGCGTGGAGCCGAAGTGGAGACACGACGGGCGCGAGTTGTATTACCTCGGCCTCGATGGAAAGCTGATGGCTGTCTCGATCGAAAGTCCGACTTTCAAGGCCGGAAAGCCGTCGGCGCTCTTCCAGACTCCACTGACAGTAAACAAAAACACCCCCTCGCGCGATCGTCGCTACGATGTGGCGCCGGACGGGCGCTTTCTCATAGAACTGCCGGCAGCAGTACCAACGACCTTCCCGGTCTCGGTCGGGGTGAATTGGTCTGCCGGGCTGAAGAAATGATTTAGGGAACGGTCACGTCCGTCTTTGCGGTGCTTCCCACCTTGACGGTGATGCTCACGGCATTGGGTTCTATTCTTGAAAACAATTCGGGAGTCAGTCCGCCGGCTGGGAGCGGACCTGATCCCGCCAACACTTTGTAGTCGCCAGGTCGAACGCCTCGGAACGAATACTTTCCATCTGCCACTGCCGTCACTGTTCTGTACTGCTGAAACAATTGCTTGTCGGCAGGAACCAGCAGAACGGTCGCGCCACCGACAGCGGCCTTATCGCGATTCGAAACCAGACCCTCTACAGATCCGCCATCCGAGGCGAGCAGCACTTCAAACGATCCGGCTGCTGCGTTGCGAACTTCAACACCAGTGTTCAAGACGCTTTTGTCGCCCTGTCGCACATCGGCGATGTAAACGTTCTCGCCACCTTGCAGGAACACCTGATAGTTCCCTTCAGCCGCGCGAGGAATTGTTATCTTACCGTTCGCATCCGGTGTCTGTGGACGATCGAGGACGCCGCGATAGTTGGCGAGACGACTGGCATTGCCTGTGGGAGACAAACCGACCTTCAACGTTCCCGGATCCGCGACGGCCTTTCCATCGATCTTCACAACGCCGGAGACGTCGACGCTCGCTCGAATGGTGACGCGAACGTTCTCGACATCCTGCTGGCCAACCTGAACGAGTGTGCGCCCCCACGACTGCGTTCCACCGCCGCCCGGACCCGGCGATCCGTTTGGAGCACCAAGACTGGCAAAGAGTTCGTAGTTTCCAGGCTGAATCGCGGGGATCTCGAACGCACCCGGAGTTCCGCCCACGATCACGGAGCCTACAATTCGCGGCGGCGCCGCATCCGTTTCCGAAACCAGCATCAGACTAGCCGTGCCCACCCAGGGCTGGGCAGCATCGACAACGACTCCCGTAATCTTGTGTCCACCGGTTGGTTTTGGAGCTGGTGGCGGGAGAGTCACCAGCTCCATCTTCACGGAGATATCGATACCGCGTATCTCTTCTCCGGATTTCACAGTCACCCTGCTGGCTTGCGCGATGTCGGTGGTGTTGGGAAAAAGTGTTGCCACCAATCTTTGGATTTCTCCTGGCCTCGATGACGGACCAGCAGGCCCCCCCTGCACCTGCGCGCGAATCACGTACTCGCCGGGCGGCACAAAGAACATTCGATATTCACCGCGATCGTCGGTCATGCGATTTCCGAAATCCGGCACGAGACCCGAGTTCAGCGTTCCTGCTTCAGGGCGCAGCGCCTGGACTCTTACGAAAGGCAAAGGCGTTCCCTGCGGATCGACAACTCTGCCGCTGACAGTGCCACCTCGGACCATCGAGACTGCCGGCATCGCAACGGGCGCCGCGCCCGCAGTCACAATCACGGGCACTTCGGCACGCGCAGCGAAAGGCGTATTCGGAGTTGTGGATTCGACGAAGAATCCATCCGCTCGGACGAGAACCGTTTGGCGGCCGGCGGGAACATTCGCGATGGTGAACTTACCGGCGGCGTCTGTGCTCGTCTCGAGCAATCCATCTGACGTCACGATCATGACCTCGGCGTCGACGATTGGCGTCGACGTGCCGGATACGCTCACAACTCCGGTGACAGATCCACGTGGCGCCGGAGCCTGAAACAACAACGCTGCGATCAACAGGAAGAACTTCATCGGCGCCTCCGCTAGTTGTTTTCGATGACAGTCAGCGCTTCCGTGGTGGTCGCGCCCTGAGCAACGCTGATGGACTTGCCGCGGAACTCATACTTCTCAAGGAACCGCGCGTTGTAGAACTCCCCGCCGGCCAGGCCGAGGAACGAGAAAAGCTTGTAGCTGCCGGGAGCAACGCCGCGCACGGTAAATTTCCCAGAGGCATCGGACTTTGCGGTCTTGTAGAGCACGCGATTCTCGCGCCGCATGTCTGGCGGAACCACGACGACAGTGGCGTTCGGTATCGGCCTGTTGGAAGCATCTCGAACCACACCTTCAACGGTGCCGGCTCCTGAACGTAATGAGACCTGAAGCGGCGCGAGTGGTTCGTGGCCGACCTCGAAGCCGGTGTCGAAGACACTGACAGCACCCACTCGCGCGTCGGCAACATAGAGGTCTGATGGAAGCCCCGCGCCCATCTCAAGTCGATAACGAGCCTGTGGAACGTTGGCGATCGAAAACACACCATCGTCGCCCTTCGGAATGACAGCACGTGCGGAGATGCCTTGATACGTAGGCGAAGGATTGCCCACCGCACCGATCGCAACTCTAACGGTCGTATTCCCCGGCGCTCGACCATCGATAGTCAACACGCCATCGACGCTCACGCTCGGGACCAGTTCAATGGAAAGACCGGTGACGTCCTTATCTCGAATGTCGACGGCAACACGGTTGATGTTGAAGATGCCTGTGCCCGCAGGTGTTTGCTGGGTAACGCGCGGCACGAGATAGTATTCGCCGGGAAGCACGTCACGAACTTCGAATGTGCCACGGAGTCCGTCTCCCGACGCCGTGATGAAAAGGCTGCCCGCAGATGGAACGGTACCGCCCAGGTTGGTGGACCGCATGTCGATCACGGTGGGATCGCGGTATTCCAGTCCAAGGTAAACCTGGATTCTTTGCGGGGCGTTCGCATCCGCGTTCCCACCGCGACCTCTAGCGGGCAGCGCTGGACCCGTGTAAGGCGCCGCATGTACATCGCCGCTGATCTTGTACGTCGCACCTTTTTGAACAGTGATATCCAGGCCGGTCAGTTGATCACCGGACTTCACCGCAATGATCCCGGCATCCGCCGTAGTGAGCGCTTGCGGATAGAAGGTCCGCATGAATTGCGGCGTCGACAACGTTCCCTGTGGCGCAACCGCGACACCAGGGCCGCCGACAACAGGAGCAGTCGCGGCGCCTGTCACGGGATAACGCGGAGGATCCGCGAGAACGACGTAATCTCCCGGAGGCAGCCAGAACATCCGGTATTCGCCGCGATCGTCGGTAAATTGGGAAGACTGTGCTTCGGGAACAATCTTGCCGTTGATGTAAGTAATGAGGAACGCCGTGACGTTGGCATTCGCGAGCATTCGTCCCGCGGCGTTTTTCACGCGCCCTGTAATCGTCGAACCGGCAAGCATCGGCACATTGACATTCGATGGTTTCCCGGCTTCGACAGTTGCAACAACGGGACGCCCAGGCGTCTCGAAAAAACCACGCTGTCCGAAGTCGAGCGTGTATTGGCCCGGCGGGAGGCCATCAATTGTGAAACGACCGTTGGCGTCGGCGACAGCGCTGAAATTGGACGTGTTCGTATCCTTGAACTGCTCGATCGCCATCTGGTTCTCCGGAAGCGAAACCGAAAGCCCCTTGGCGGCGATGCTATCCAGGAGGCTCTGGAAATACTTTTCGTCGGACTGTCCGGCTTCCTGCGGTTTCATCCCCACGCCGCGAGCAGCCCAGAATTTCAGCAGAGCATTCAAAGCATCCGGGTCGAAGGGCGCATTGCTAACTGCGACGAACGCTCCCGGAATCGGCTCGGAAGATCCAGCGCGTGTGACGGTACCCCGAATCGAACCTTTGGTGTTGCCGGCTTGCGCGCCAGGCTCGGACGTCGCTGGTTGCGCCGTGAGGATCGCCGCGATCGCATTAACACTTGAGTTGATGGGCGCGGGAGCGGCAACAACGGGCTTCAGGACGGTCGCAGATGCGGCCTGAACCGTACTCGACGATTGCCACATTCCCACGACGATCCACACACCGAGAAACACCAGAGTGCCCACTGCGGATTGCCAGTCGAGTGCGGAGGTCTTCATTCCGAGCACGCGTCGAAATCGCTGAAGCACCGCTCCATCCGCTGCCGCGACGGCCACGATCGGTCGAGGCTGTCGAGCGCGCTCCATCTCCATAAGAGCTTCGGCATAGATCCTGCGGCTGCCGCACAGCCGAATCGCGACGTCGTCACAGCAATGTTCGCGTTCGGCGCGAATCCGTTTTGAAAGCCACCACACTGCCGGGTGATAGAAAAGAATCGACTCGACGCAACGCTGCAGGATGTTGACGACGAAATCATGCCGTCGGATATGGGCGAGTTCATGCGCGAGAATCGCACTGAGCTGCTCCCCAGTGAAACCGGAAATCACGGAAATCGGCAACAGCACGACGGGCCGAAACCAACCGACAACAACAGGAGAGTCCAGGCGGGCATGCGACAGTAAGCGGATGGGCCCGCGAAGTCCGAGATGCAATCGAACACTCTCGAAAATCTTAAGAACACCTGGCGTGACGATTTCCTCCGCCGACTTCACAAGACGCCAGGAGAGACGCCACCCGACCATCAACCTCGTCGCGAAAGCGATAACGCCGACGAACCAGGCCAGCAGAATTCGCTCAGCCCACAACGACGTTTGCAGCGATCCCGCCGAGGATCGCCCTACCATCGCAAGATTCAGCGCGAGGATCAATCGCTGAGCGATAGCACCCGTCTGCGCGTAGAACGTTACCGTGAAGATGGGCGCAGCCAACATGCAGATCAAGGAGCCGATCGCAAACGCGTATCGCGCTTCAGCCGATCGATGACGCAAGAGCCGCATGCCGATAGCTGCAAGCGCGGCAAGCACCGCGCCCTGCCAGACAAAGTGGAGAAGAGATCCGGCCAACCGTTGGATCACGTCCGGAGCGATCAGGTCGAGGTTCATTTGGAATCTCCTTCAAACTCCTCCAGCAGCTTTTCCATCGCCTTAAGAGTCTTGGGTGAGGGCTTTCGGGTAGACAACGCGCGCATGACCATGTCTTTGACGGAGCCATCGAATGCACGCTGGACTAAATCCTTCACGAGATGCGTCTGCGTTTGCTGTTGCGAATAACGCGCACGGTAAATCTGGGGCCGCACGGTATCGTCCCGTGTGACCAACTCCTTTTCAGTCATGATCTGCAGCATCCGCAAAACAGTATTTACTGCGGTGGGCTTGGCTTCGTTGACGATCGCGTGAATCTCGCGAACCGTTGCGGGACCCTTCTGCCAAAGGACATTCAGGATCGAGAGCTCGAGCTTCGTGGGATGTTTTGTTGCCATTGCCCCGGCATTATCACTAAAACTTTAGTAAGTTTCCACTAAAAGTTTAGTCGATTGAGGACTGACTCAGACGAAGCGGTGAATGAGCTTGCAGGTAATCGCGGATCCATTGGCGGCGGCGTAGATTCCACCCCAGAATTTGGCGAAATCAACGGCTGGATAAGCCGCGCGGTCCCAGGGATCGCAAACAACGGCGGTAGGCCCCCATTCGTCCGGCATGGATAGAGGGGTAAAGTCAGTATTGCTTCCCTGTGTGCGTCCGATGACGCAGATGCAATGCGGCAACACGGGAGTTGCGCCCCTTCGGCCCTCTGCGATATCCACCGTAGAAATCTCGATGTAGTCCGCCGGACCGCCGCCGTTCCCGCAAAGACAATCGCACGCACATACTGCCAGTTCACCGCAGTTGCCTACTCCCAACTCCCTGCAGGTTTCGCTGACCGCCCGCGCAAACTTCCACCATCCGATGCTGCTCCAACCTGGATTCGCCCGCCCCGGCTCCCAATAAGGCGCATCCTCGCGAATCTTGTCGCGAACGTGGCCGATCTGATATTGCGCTCCCACATAGAGCGGGCTTGCTTTCTTGTCTTCCTTCTTGTCTTCAAGCAGGTCGGCTTTGGTTTCGATCTTTCGCCCTGTTTTCCTGGTGGAAAAGATCACGGCACTCGTAGACGCGTAGTTGCTGGACAGCGGAACAATGCCACGAACAACATGAACAGTCTGCAACGCCCGTTGCATGAGCCGTTTCAGCATGTCATCTGGCGATTGGGCGCTCATGATGCGCGAGTCTATCTCAGGACATGCGCGCCGACATAGTGCGCAAGCATCATCCGATCTGCGGGCTGGATGCGAGGAACGTGCTCTTCGAAGGCTGGCAAGACGCCGCTGCGCGGGACATTTTCGATGATCGCGTTGAGGCAGGAGAAAAGAGCTGGATCTCCGAACCGAGGGACTTCGTCCAACAACGGCACCTTGAGTTTTGTATCCCCGAACGAAAGTAACTGCAGCGCCGGCAAGGATTGACTGATCAACGAATAAACAGACTGCAGTGTTGCACCGGCAGACGCGGGTCGAAACATCTGTCGAACGAGAACCTCTCCAAGGGCGAGCATTCTCAGAAGCTGGGCATTTGGAAGAAAAAGAGACTCGGCGCGAAGCGACGACGCAGTGGCGAGGAGCAAGTCGTCCAAAACATTTCGTGGCTCTGTCGAACTTGCCTGCCATCCCATCACCTTTGCGACGCGCTCAACGAAGGCAGGCGGCTCCCCCACAACATCCTGGAATGTTTGCGCTCCGATTGCCTGCTGGCACCGATCGCGGAACGCGCGCTCGCGCTCCAGCACGACCGAAGCCGAATCTCCATCGGGAAGCAGCTGGTCCCTCAAATGGCCGAGGACAAATTCCGGATTCAGTGTCTGCGTCTCAACAAGATCAGCCGCCAGCAGCGCATGGGTACCTGCGACCTCGCCTGGACGTGGCGGTACCTGAAGTCGCAGGGGACAAAGGTAGTGCGGCAGCACGAAAACGGCCTCACCAACGAGACGATATCGGTTGAACGGAAACGAAACGCAAACGCCCGGCTTTCTCGACCGGCCATGGTCCGATTCGATGCGGCACCTCTTGTCGGATTGAAGAAAGAAACACGCGCCGCGAGGCGTGGCGATGTCGACCCAGTCGCTGCGCCGGCTCGTGCAAACAGCGGACAACTGTGGGTACGTCTCCAGGAGAAATCTCATCTCGCGTTGGAGACTTCCCCCGAATCCCTGTCCTCTGCAGCACAGTGCGTCGCACTCGGCACACACGTAATGGAACACGCCGTCGGGAAATGCGAAAAAAAGGTCCATGGGTTAATCCCGCCAGAGTCTACTGCAATACAATGCAGCATCATGCGCTTCAAGACGCGTACGCTTCTCGCCTCGCTCATTCTCCTCTCGGTATCGGTCGTTGCCATTGAAAGGGAGCCGAACACCGAGTACGCATCGAGAAGGGCACGAGCTGCAGAGCAACTCAAGGGCGGCGTGCTGATTCTTTTCGGACAAGAAGACAGTGAGCTCGTGAAATTCAAACAGACGGAGAACTTCTACTATCTCACCGGCTTCAACGAACCCGACGCAGTGCTTGTTATCGACGCGACTGGACCTCAACCCGAAGAGACCTTGTACATCAAGCCAAGGGATCCTTCGAAAGAACGCTGGACCGGCGCCACGATGTCGCCGGGAGCTGAAGGGCAGAAGGAAACGGGCATCAAGTTCGTCAAGGTTCTGAGCGATCTGCAGTCGTCTTTCGCCTCGCTGGTTCAGAAAGGCGCGAAGGTTTTCGCGGAAAAGACAAGCGCGGATCGGCTCCGCGAACTTGCACCATCTGCGCAAACGCAGGACGTCGCGGCAATCATGGCGGGACTTCGTATCAAAAAGTCGGCAACGGAGCTCGCGCTTCTTGAGAAGACCGTCAGCATCACACTCACCGGACAGGAAGCCGCTGCACGCACGATCGCGCCCGGTGTTTGGGAATATGAGGTCGAGGCCGCGCTCGAAGCGGAATTCCGAAGGCGCGGTGCGGAGCGACCGTCTTTTCCGTCGATTGTGGGTTCAGGTCCCAACTCCACCGTGTTGCACTACAACGCCAGCACGCGGCAGATGAAGTCCGGCGATCTTGTCGTCGTCGATATCGGAGCCGAATACAGCGGCTATGCGGGCGACGTCACGCGAACTTATCCCGTGAATGGCAAGTTCACGCCTCGCCAAAAAGAGATCTATCAGATTGTTCTCGATGCTCAGAAGGCGGCGTTCGCCGCGGTGAAGCCCGGCGCCACGATCAGCCAGATCCACAGAGCCGCCATGAACTACATCTCTTCAAAGGGGTACGCGAAGGAGTTCCCTCATGGTACGAGCCATCACATCGGCCTCTACGTTCATGACGTCGGCGACACCGAGAGGCGTCTCGAGCCGGGCATGGTGATCACGGTCGAGCCGGGCATTTACCTGGATAAAGAAGAGATTGGCGTTCGTATTGAGGACGACGTTGTCGTCACCCAGACGGGATATCGGCTGCTTTCGACCTTCCCTCGGGAGATCACCGAAATCGAAGCCCTGATGGCGCGCCGGTAGGTTACAATTTTCGTTTTCAACAACGAACAGGAGTCGATTTCGTAATGATTCAGGCAACTCAACTGCGGCGCGGCAACACCATCATCCACAACAACGAGCTCTACCAGGTCGTGGACTACCAGCACATCACACCCGGTAACTGGCGTGGCATGGTTCAGACCAAGCTGCGCAACATGCGAACCGGCTCGATCATCTTTCCAGCACAGTGGGATCCGAAGCTTGGAATTCACGTGACTTGAAGTCGCGGCCGCACTGACCCTATAGTGAGTCGTATTAATTTAAATCATACCAACATGGTCAAATAAAACGAAAGGCTCAGTCGAAAGACTGGGCCTTTCGTTTTAATCTGATCGGCACGTAAGAGGTTCCAACTTTCACCATAATGAAATAAGATCACTACCGGGCGTATTTTTTGAGTTATCGAGATTTTCAGGAGCTAAGGAAGCTAAAATGGAGAAAAAAATCACTGGATATACCACCGTTGATATATCCCAATGGCATCGTAAAGAACATTTTGAGGCATTTCAGTCAGTTGCTCAATGTACCTATAACCAGACCGTTCAGCTGGATATTACGGCCTTTTTAAAGACCGTAAAGAAAAATAAGCACAAGTTTTATCCGGCCTTTATTCACATTCTTGCCCGCCTGATGAATGCTCATCCGGAATTTCGTATGGCAATGAAAGACGGTGAGCTGGTGATATGGGATAGTGTTCACCCTTGTTACACCGTTTTCCATGAGCAAACTGAAACGTTTTCATCGCTCTGGAGTGAATACCACGACGATTTCCGGCAGTTTCTACACATATATTCGCAAGATGTGGCGTGTTACGGTGAAAACCTGGCCTATTTCCCTAAAGGGTTTATTGAGAATATGTTTTTCGTCTCAGCCAATCCCTGGGTGAGTTTCACCAGTTTTGATTTAAACGTGGCCAATATGGACAACTTCTTCGCCCCCGTTTTCACCATGGGCAAATATTATACGCAAGGCGACAAGGTGCTGATGCCGCTGGCGATTCAGGTTCATCATGCCGTTTGTGATGGCTTCCATGTCGGCAGAATGCTTAATGAATTACAACAGTACTGCGATGAGTGGCAGGGCGGGGCGTAACCTAGGTGACAGAAGTTAAAAGCCTCCGGTCGGAGGCTTTTGACTTTCTGCTAGATCGGCCGCATCGAATATAACTTCGTATAATGTATGCTATACGAAGTTATTAGCGATGAGCTCGGACTTCCATTGTTCATTCCACGGACAAAAACAGAGGGGAAAG
>JADMIO011288064.1_pt1 | contig 112032 bp, 76 predicted proteins | sample 8958161 | NCBI WGS metagenome assembly JADMIO01 (sample SAMN16585339, study PRJNA669376) | soil metagenome | isolation source: Crop rotation soil | place: USA: Cullars Rotation, Alabama | collected 2011
GCCGCGACTTCAAGTCACGTGAATTCCAAGCTTCGGATCCCACTGTGCTGGAAAGTCTGGCTGCCGACTGTGATTAAAGATGCATCCGGACTTTCCGTCACCGCCTCAACGCTGTTGTCCAGCCTGCCGTATGCCGCTGGCCTGGTGGCCACAGTCGTCGTCAGCTACTTTTCGGACCGTAGCGGACGCCGCAAGCTGTTTACGATCGCGCCGATGGTTTCGACAGGCGTGTTCCTCACATTGAGTTCGCTGCCGGGACAGCCTTTCTGGTTGGTGATGCTCTGGCTGTGCCTGGCGGGTGCGAGCATCTACTCCGGCTCGCCCTCGTTCTGGGTTTTGCCCACGTTGACGTTGCAGGCCTCGGCCGCGGCAGCCTCAATCGGGATGATCAACTCCATCGCAAATCTTTCCGGTTACATTGCACCGTCGATTGTGGGGGATCTGTTGGATCGCGGGTTCTCGCATGCTCAACTGGTCCCGTTCCTGTCATGCTGCCCGATACTCGCCGCCGTGCTGATCGCCGCACTGCGGGTTCCGGCTACATCTCAATCGCAGTCTTAACTCGAAATCATCGATCGGGGGCAACGTCCTCTTAACGATGCTTCTACCGCGGTAGTAATTGTAAACCAGTCGGCTGTGCCGGGGTTGTTTCAATTCGTTGTCGTTGCAATACCCCCATCGTCTCAAAGCCGTCGTGACTTCTACCTCTGGTAAATCGGGAGCAGTTGGTACGGTGGCGTCAGCGAGAGAATGGCGAACGACGATGAATAAACTTGACCGATTTGCTGATCGTCCGCGTGGGCTTCCTGGTCCCACGAGCCGTCGGGATTTTGATTCTCGCACATGGTTTCCAGCAGAACAGCGTAAAACTGCTCCCAGTTCCGCCCTCAGAGCTGATACATGCCCTGGCTGCAGTAGTAGGCGCCGTAAAAGTAGCGGTCTTCGCTCGTGAGACTGCCGCGATTGAAGCGGTCGAACGGATGGTCCAGGATGTATTTCGCGGCGCGATGGGCCATCTTGGTGTCGTGCTTGCCGGCCAACGACAGCGAAAGGATTCCCGCACCGGCCATCGACGGCCCGATCGAGCTGCTTCCACTGCGCCGGAGAGAGAGCAGGAGGACTGAGCTTCCGCGCATCGGGATCGGATTTCGCGGGCGCTTCTTCTGCAGAAAGCCCGCGCTCGACCGACAGGCCGGCAAGAGTGATTGTAGCGACGCCGGCCACGACGAACTGAAACACCGTTCGATTTCGCATGGCAACATCCCGGCAGCGAATGGTTGGTGAATTATGCAATCAACACGAGATCGATTGCTGCGGTTTTTTTAGCACATCGCATCTATTGTTCTCCGACACACTGTAAATCGCAAGAGAATTCCGCGGTCAACCAAATGGATCGTCGGACGGGCATTGTTGAACCGGCGGCCAATGCTCGTTCAGAATTCACATTGTGCCGTGATGGGGCGTCTGCATTATGATCTGAATCTGGGACCCGCACTCGCGTGCAACGGTTGAACAGGAACGGGGCCGAATGCTCGAGGGCAGCGTGAACTTGCAGTCTCAGAGCGCGTTTTTAAAACGCATGAGAAGACCTCGGACACGTCCGTTTGAAATCCAGCGCATCAAAACGAGGACTTGGTCGTGATCAGCATCGCGAAGTGTCGCCAGCCATTTGCGGCAATTTTTGGCGTTTTGATTTTTGCTGCAAGCGGCTTGGGTGACACCAGGCGAGGCACCGACCATGTCGTCATTGACGGTGTCAAGATTCCGTTCGGGACGATCGTTGAAGTCTCTGGACCGAACCGGCGCGATCCCGACCAACAGTTTGGTCTGTTCAGCTTCGGCGCCGCCTGCATCCGGGGAATTCGCCTTGACGGACGACCCATTCAAGACGAAATCGATTTTCTGTTGGTTCCCTCGGATGAACGAGGCGCGCCGTCCTACCAAAACCTCGCGGCTCTCAAGGCGGGCGCTTTCTTCAAAGCGCGCGGCCGCATCGTCGACGCTGTCTGCAGCGGCAAAAAGAACCAGATCGCCCTGGTCATCACGCACATTGAGGGGACTCGGCCCGCGCCGCTGACATTCGCCGATTTTGTTGATCGACAGGCGCGGTTCGAAGGCACCGCAACATCGATTGTGAATGTCGTGGTGGGTTCTGAATCAATTCGCCTGGACGGACTCGCTGCCTGGCCGCCCGGCGTACTAGGAAAACGAGTCGGAATCCGTGGCGTGGTACGTGGCGGACCTGGGAATTGGAGCATCGAAAAGTCGGAATGGAACCTGATCGACCTGGCTGACCAGGTGGGCCAGGACGTGGCGCTTGAGGGAAATCTTTGGAGCCTGAATGATTACTGGTACTTCCGTTATCGTTCGGAAAAGCTCTATCTCACGGACGAGACTGGATCAGTCATGAAGTTTTCCAGCGATGACTTCGCCCGGAAGGCTCGAGTGCAGGGACGCTTGGCGCGCCAGCTTCGGCCTTCTCTGGAGCAGATCAGCGACAAAATTGACCGCGATCTTGTCGTATGCTTCGTTGTGCGGGGGGCCAAGGTCACGTATCTCGAAGAGGCCGTCCCCTGGCCGCGAATGTTCGGGCCGCTGTATCAGACGTTTCATACGAGCAGCGCGGGAGTGCCTGAATTACTGCCGGAGAGCGGCTACCGCAAGAACGTTGTCGGCAATGAAACGACGACGCGTTTGTATATCGAGCGGAACAGAGACGTCATTGCATCCATACTGCGGGGCGTTACGCCTGCGACTCTGGAAGTCTTGGCGCGGCGCATGAAGAGCGAGCAATTGCTCAAGCCGCTGCGGCTCATCTACGCCACCATGCTTGCCAGGGTCAATGACGAACGGGGACAGGCGTTTCTCCTTGAATGCCTGGCAGCCGAGCCGCAGAGCACCGACGTTTTCTACTGTTTAGGGGCGTTCGCCTCGTTGGCCCCCGAACTCTCGCAAATCAAGACGCAAACCAGGTGGGCCGAGAAAGCCTTGATCGGACTGATGGCAAATCGCAAACCGGTTCGATTGGACGAAACGGCAACCGACAGCCAACCCAAAACAGTCGCCGACGCGGCGGCGCACTACTCCGATATTCCATCCGTGTTGATGCAGTCCGAATCGAACGAGGCCCGACATGCCCTCGTTGAATACGTTTTGGCCGGTGGTTCAGAGACGGCGGAAGTGATCGAGGTCCTCTGCAATACGAAAGCCGTTCTGCCGGTCGAAGATCTCTTGAAGCTGGAACGCGTGACGAAAAGCCAGAAAGACCATCCTGTAAACGTGCGAAACCGTCGCTCTCTGCTCACTCAGCTTTTGCGGAACAAACACCGGGCGGCGGCGGAGCGATTTGTTCACGATCTCGAAGATGGCTTCGTCTACATGACCTTCCGCGATGGCTCATCGCCGGAGGCGATTGCCGCGCTGCGACCGCTGATCTCTGCGATGACCGGAGAATCAAAGAACCATGCTCAAATGCTCGTCACGTTGAGCGCCCCAGACCCCGTCCCTGCAGTCATCGCGCTCCTCGAAGACGCGAGCTGGAAGGACAAAAATCTCGCCCTGTACGAATTGGCTCGGCTTCACGATGCGCGCGCCGTGTTGCCGGTTGCCCGCGTTTTGCGCTCGGCACCCGCCGGCTATTTCAATGTTGCGTCAGAACTCAACGGCCACATGACAGCGACCATTGCCGTCCAACACGGTCTGGAAGCCATCGCCGAGGCACGGACCGGCGCAGCGATTGACCAGTTGATCGAGCTTCTGACCGTCGATTTGACGCGCTTCGGCGGGTACATCGATCGAGCCGGTTTCCAGCGAATCGTCGCTGCCCACCTGATTGAACTGACCGGCGAATCATTCGGCGTCGATGCGGAAGCTTGGAAAGCGTGGCGCGCAGTTCACCCCGAATTCCCTCTCAAAAAATCGTAGGTCGCGCACCTGCTTCGACCAAACGCTGCTGTTGCACTTCGCGAAGGCCCCTGCAACGTCATCCGCGCTCTGTAACATCCGCCGGTGAATGCCGCTTAGTTTTGGACGGACCTCTGTTTCGCGTCGCGCGATCTGCTATCCGTACGCGCGACTGCTGCGCAATGGCACGAGTGTTCTCGGCCACCATTTCGCGACATGACTGTCGTGACCTGCCAGACTAAGGAATTCATGGACCATGCAATCCACTTCCCCCGCAACTTCCCTCATCACGAATGATCGCGTCGACTCGGCCTGGCCTCTGGTCAAGCTCGTCGCGTTTCGGTTTCTGGCCGTCTACTTTGTGCTGTATGCCTTCCCATTCCCGCTGGATGTCTTGCCGGGGCTGAGCGGCTACTTCGGACCCATGTCCCAGCAGAGGGGGTGGACGCCGGTCGTTCCGTGGATCGCAGAGCACGTCTTCCAAATGAAAGAACCGATCAATACACAACTCGGCGGCAGCGGTGACACGATGTACCACTATTTGTGCATCCTTTCGTTTGCGATTTGTGCCGCGATCGTGACCCTGATCTGGTCGCTCGCGGCGCGACGGCGCAGTTATGGCACAGCGGCCAAATGGCTGAAGCTTGCATGCTGTCTGTACCTGGGTTCGTGGCTGGTGAGCTACGGATTCGGCAAGTTCGACCAATTTCCGGCTCCTTCGTTGAGGCGGCTGATCCAGCCGTACGGCGATTCGTCGCCGATGGGGCTGCTATGGACTTTCATGGGCGCCTCGACGACCTACACACTCTTCACGGGCGTTGGTGAAGTGGTCGGAGGCCTGCTGCTGTTCTTCCGTCGGACGAGAACCCTCGGCGCAGCCGTCGCATTTGGCGTCATGCTGCACGTTGTGATGTTGAACCTCTGCTATGATGTCCCGGTCAAGCTGTTCTCCAGCCACCTGCTCGCGATGGCGGCCGTTCTCCTGTGGTTCGATCGGCAGCGCCTGGCTTCAATGTTCGTGTGGAACAAACCGACACAGCCCGAGCCGATCGCGCCGTGGTTTTCGTCGCGGGCCGCACATCTCGCCACGCAGACGGTGTTACTGCTGTTCGTAGGCTGGATTGCGTTCTCCAATGCCGCCTCGACGCTGGCGATGCACACTCTGCTCACGATCAATCCCGAGCAGCAGCCGCTGTATGGCATCTATGAAGTAACATCATTCGTGCAGGATGGCGAGGAACGGCCGCCCCTGCTGACCGACACTGCACGCTGGCGCGGAATGATTTTTGAGCAGACGTTGCCAATGCAATTCGGCGAATTCACGCTGCCCGGAACGGTCGCTCTCTGGCAAATGAACGGCGGGCTCACGTACCACGTCATTGAACTGAACGCGGATTCGCACACTCTCAGTTTCCCACCGATGCCAACAATGGCGACGCCGGATCAAAGCTCGACTCAACCCGTCGCCACCGACGCGCTGACTTACGAGCAACCGTCGCTGGATGAACTGATTCTGCACGGACGCTGGCGGGGACACGACGTAAAAATCCGCCTGGCCCGTCGCAGCCTGGAAAAAATGGAACTCCCGGGCCGCGGATTCCACTGGATCAACGAGTCGCCGCACAACGTGTGAACAATACTTTGACGCACCCACGGAGCGTGTGCACTCTCCTCGTCGCCTGCAGTCCGCGCCGCGGTGTGTGCCCACGTACAATTGTCATCAGATCGGCGATCAGGCAGTCTTAAAAAGTCTAGAGACGACTTAATCTGAGAGCTTCATTTTCGGACTTCAGAAATTTCGCCTTGGAATGTCCGTAACAAATTCTCGTGGTTTGGTACGTCCGCGAACAGGCACAAATGAGAGCTCATGATGAGATGGCTTTGGGTGTGAAAACGGCCGGCGATTCTCGACGTTGCCTGATTGTTGGCAACTGGTCCGATCGAATTCGCCAGGACGACCCCGGAGGCCGTCATGGGATCCCGCTGCAGGAAACGCAAGTCGTCGAGCCGGCGGAATTCCAGCAACAATCGACTGCGCGTGTCGCAGCAACGCCACGGCTCAATCGTTCCGGAACGTCGCACGTTACCCCGGTGGAAAAAGGCCTGTGTGGGCGGCACGATCACGCTGGTCTTTTTCGTCGCGCTCGAACTGCTGCTTGCCGCCTCTGGCATTAAGCCAGTCCTTCGTAGCGAAGATCCATACGTTGGATTCTCGGGGATGATTCCCCTGTTTATTGAACAGACCGACTACGATCACCAGACGTACTACACAACTGCGCCAATTAAGCTGCCTTGGTTCAACCGCCAAAGATTTCCGAAATTGAAGGGGCCGGAGACTTACCGGATCTTTTGCCTCGGTGAGTCGACCACGTACGGCCATCCCTACGCCGACAGCACTTCGAATTGCGGCTGGTTGAGAGAGTTTCTACGGGCTGCCGACAAGACCCGGACCTGGGAGGTGATCAACGCGGGGGGGATCAGCTATGCCAGCTATCGACTCGCGATGCTTACGGAAGAACTGATCCAATACCAGCCGGATCTGTTCATTGTCTACGTCGGTCACAACGAGTTCCTGGAGAAACGGACCTACGCATCCATGGCTGCGCTGCCGCCGATCGTTCGCAATGCCGGCACGATGCTGAGCCGCACGCGTACTTATTCGGTGTTGCGCCAACTGGTCCATGGCACGCACTCCAGTGCGAAAAGCACGGAATCCTCGTCCGACGATCTGCATCCGGAAGTTGCCCCAATTCTCGATCACTCATTCGGGTTGGAACTCTATACGCGCGACGACAAATTTCAAAAACATGTCGTCGATCATTATCGGTTCAATCTCAACCGCATCGTCGAACTGGCGCGATCGGTCGGCGCCAAGGTGCTGTTCGTCACGCCGGCATCGAGTCTGCGCGACTGTGCTCCGTTCAAAAGCGAGCATGACGCAGAACTCAGTGAAGCTCAAAAGGATCGTTGCATGTCGATCTACGATCGTGCCTGTCAGCATCTCGCGGCCAATCGCTTTGAAGAGGCGCTGGCGCTTGCTGACGAACTCGAAGCGGTCGATGGACGGTATGCTCATTTCCATTACCTCCGCGCGAAAGTGCTGGACGGTTTGAAACGCTACGGCGAGGCAAAGGCGGAATACCTGCGCGCCATCGACGAAGACATTTGTCCGTTGCGGGCGGTGACAGCCATTCGCGATACGGTGGCGGAAGTTGCCAGCGAACAGAATGTTCCGCTGGTCGATTTCATCGAAGTCGTCGAACAGCAGTCTCCACAAGGCATACCGGGGAATAACATCTTCCTGGATCACGTCCACCCGACGATCGAAGGGAATCGACTGCTTGGGCTCGCCTTGTTTGATCGGCTCAAATCAGAAGACATTGTCCATCCCGAATCGGACTGGGGGCAGGCGGCGATGGATGCGGTCAAGCGAGATGTCGAAGCGCAAATCGATCCGCATGAAAACGGCGTGGCACTGCGCAACCTGGCGATGCTGCTTGAATGGGCGGGCAAGGCCGATGAAGCCGCAAAGCTGGCCGAACAGGCCCTCGCGCTGATTCCGGATGACACGGAAGCGCGCCTGCAAGTTGGCAATGCGCTGGTTCGCGCGGGTCAGCTCACCGAGGCTGCGGACCAATTCCAACGACTCGTTCAGCAGGAACCGAAAAACGCACGGGCGCACCACTGTCTCGGAAAGATCTATGTGGAACAGGGGAACTTGTCTCTTGCAAAATCACATCTCGAAACTGCGATCCGAATTCGGCCCACCTACGCGATTGCGCACAATAGCCTGGGGAAAGTATTACACCAAACCGGGGATCTTGCTGAGGCTGCGGCGAGCTTCCAACGTGCGATTCAATTCATTCCCGATTTTGCCGAGGCTCATTACAACCTGGGCAACCTGTTGCTGCAGCAGCAGGACTTCGGCAGGGCAGCAGCTAGCTTTCAGCGCTGTCTAGAGGTCGTGCCGAACTACCAGGACGCGGTACTCCAACGGCAGCGAGCCATCGATCTGCAAGGCAACCGTTCCGCCTCCAGCGAGCATTAAGGGAACGTCCCGAAGGACTTTCCGCTAGTGCACTCCAATGCCATGCGATGGTGGCCGCAATTGCTGGTCGTTGACTCACCGCAATGCGGGGGCGACAACTGATTGTTTCCCGACATGTGTCCCGATGGACCCGGGTCCGCCCCCTTCGCAGGATTTCAGAATGCTTTCGACCTCACCGCTTCGCGATCTCTCTACGTGCTGCTGGCCGTCTCGAATTGCTGCGGCTTATTGGGCTTCTGCGACGATGGCTTCACTGTTCGCAGCAATTTCAATCAGCGTCTCGGTCATTGCCTTGGCGCCCCAGTCCGCGCGTTGTGCGGAGGGTGCCGCGGTGTCTCCGCAATTCGTCCTGGAATGGGGCAGTCTCGGGTCTGAGCCGGGTCAGTTCAACTTTCCAATTGGAATCGCGATCAATCGCGCAGACGAGGTCTTCGTCACTGATTTCACGAATGCACGCGTGCAGAAGTTCAACAGCGAGGGCAAGTTTCTCTCGGCGATCCCCGTCTCGCCGTTTCCCGGTGGGATTGCCTTTGATAGAGACGAGAACATCTACGTCTCGCATGGGGGCATTCCGCCCTCCCATTACGACAAACCGCGAGAGCGCGACAAAATTGCCGTCTTTTCGTCCGCGGGAAAGCTGCTGCGCGAATGGGGCAAGTTTGGGACCGGCGATGGTGAATTCGACACGCCGGGCGGAATCGCGATCAGTCGCGAAGGTCGAGTTTATGTCGCAGATCAGTGCAACCGTCGAATTCAAGTCTTCGACACCCAGGGAAAGTTTCTGGCGAAATGGGGACGCAAGGGATTCCAGCCCGGCGAGTTCGGCGGCAATCCGCATCCGAAGGCGTTTTTCGCCGGACCGACTTTCCTGGCTTTAGACCGTGAGGGCAACCTCTACACGACCGAAGCCATACTGTGTCGCGTGCAGAAATTTGATTCGAATGGCCGGCCGCTGGCTGCGTGGGGAAGTACTGAAGCAAAGGCTGGCGGTTTCGGGAACTACTTCACCGCCTTTGAGAAGCAGAACATGCGAGGCCCGACCGGCATTTGCTTCGACGCCCAGGGTCGCCTTTGGATCAACGGCATCGGAGGGCGGATTCAACAGTTTACCACCGCGGGAAAATATCTGGCTGGGTTTGGTGAAGAGGGAACAGACCCAGGCAAGTTTTACGCGCCGCACGGCCTGGCAATCGACAGCCACGACTGCTTATACGTTGTCGATGCCTTCAACCATCGAATTCAAAAGTTCGCCGTGAACCGTTGACGGGGACCGACCAAGAGGGCTGGTACAATTCGTCGAAATCACAAAATCGGACAAGATTTCTGCAAGGAACGCCCCGTTGACGGGCAGTAATCCATAGCCGTCCATTGATTCCTTTTCCTCCGACAGGGCTGAGTTCGAGATGAGACTGAAATGACGGACCGGGAACTGCTCGAACATTTCGTCGAAAAGCGCGACGAAAGCGTGTTTGAAAGCCTCGTGCAGAGGCACGGGGGCATGGTCTTCGGAGTCTGCCGGCGGATTCTCGGGAATCACCATGACGCGGAGGAGGCGTTTCAGGCGACGTTTCTGGTATTGGCGAAAAAGGCCGGTTCGATCTCCCGACGAGAAGCGCTGGCCAACTGGCTCTTCGGCGTCGCTCGTCGGACAGCCCTGAAAGCGAAGTCCACGAGAGCCAAAAGGTCTGCCCGGGAGAAGCAAATGGAATCGATTCCGGAATTGGAGCACACCCAACCAAGCCGCGGGCCGGAAATCGAGGCCTTGCTCGACCTCGGATTAAGCCGACTTCCCGAGAAGTATCGGCTTGCCATCGTGCTGTGCGATCTCGAAGGCAAGAGTCATCGAGAAGCGGGGCAGGAACTCGGCTGCCCTGAGGGAACGGTGTCGAGCCGGGTGACGAGGGCCCGCGGCATCCTGGCGAAGTGGTTCAATCGGCAGGGTTTTGTGCTTTCCATCGGCTCTCTCGCCGTGCTGCTCTCGCAGAAGTCCGCTTCGGCATCGTTGCCGACAGCGCTCGTGACCTCGACGGCGAAGGCCGCCTGCCTGTCGGCGTTGGGTCAGACGATCTCCGCGTCGGTGATGGCGCCACACGTCGCAGTTTTGGCAAAAGGAGTTCTGCAGTCGATGTTATTCACCACGTTCAAGCATGTGACGGTGGCAGTCGTGGTCTTTGTTTCCGCCGGCGCCGCTGTCGGGGGACTCGTCCATTTGTTGCAGGGGGCCGAGCGTCCCGCAACACAGCCGAAAACCGAGCCGGTCAATCAGCTTCCGGAAGCGATCGACCTGTTAGCGAAATACGAACAGACATTGGTTCCTTACAACCGGATGAAGGGGATCTGGACGGCGAACATGTCTGCGTGGAAGGAGGGCGAAAAGCCTCAGCTGAGGGATGAGGTCCTGGAGTACACCGTTTTGCGAGACGGTGATCGTGCGCGCCTGCTCGAAAAAAGAACCGGCCTCAAGAAAAAATCGCAACGCGTGTGGGAGGAGTCTCTTCAAAAGGGGAAGCAGTGGGTGCAGGCCTCGAATGACAGCGACGTGGTGTTGGGCAAGCTCGAAACCACCGAGGAAGACATTCCCGAGCGGCTCGGCCTCGCGCGGTCAGCGCCCGGTTTCGGAATGATCGATGGCAAATCGATTCCCGCATTCCTGCGCCAGTCGAAACTTTCCGTTCAAGCGGAGACTTTGGACGGCCACTCGTGTTTTGCGCTGCGTGGGGAGCACGATGATCGTGACGTCACGGTCTGGCTGGACCCTGAGTTGAACTATGTCGCCAGGCGGGTGCGGTTCAATAAGCGGAGCACACCCGGCGACCGCACGATCCGCACGTGCGAATTCGACGTTAAAAAGTTTCAGAACCAGGCGGGCGGCCCCATTGTGGCGGAGGCGACTTGTAATCTCACCATTGGACCGCAACCCGTCTTTCAACCCGTCAGCATTGCCAAGGTCGTGAATGGAAAGACGGTCCTTGAAGATCCGATGCTTCCTGCGAAGGGGTCCGACGGCAAAGATATCATCAGCCCAGTCCAGTACTGCCGGTGGGAAATTCACACGGTCGCGTGCGACTTCGATCCTCACTTGCAGGACGCCGATTTCCGGATGTCGGTGCCGATCAACAACGGATCGCGAGTCGACGTATCCGACAGGCCGCTGTTGCATTACGTCTGGAAAGACGGAAGCATTCAGGCGGGAGGATGGAAGCGCAACCTTCGCCTTTATCAAGGCGGGCGAGAGAAAACGTCGACGGAACGTCTGGCGGGTTCGATTCGAAACGCTCGTCTGTGCCATTTGTCGGTGCTGGTGGCCGCGATGGGAGACACGACCGAAGCGATGGACGAAGCGCTGGGCAAGCTCCTCGACTTCGAGGAGTCGAAGGAGAGTCTATGGTATCTGCCGGTCACGCTGAACGCCGACGAAGTGCGTGAAGAGAATGACTTTTTCGCGAAGCTCAATCTGCATCCGCCGAAGGCGGGCGAAATGTTGCTGGCCGCGCTGGACGGAGAAGGCCGACAGACCGGCGTGATAGTTCTCTCCGCGGGCGAGATTTTATCCAGAGGCAGCCGGGCGACGGATTTCTTGAAGGAGCACGCGCCGCCTGCGCGCGATGCCCGCAAACTTCTGGCGGATGCTCAGAAAAAAGCACGAGAAACCGGCCGTCGCGTCTGGATGATCGAAGGCGGCTCGCGCTGCGGTCCCTGTTTCCGGCTGGCCCGCTGGTTGGAGGACCAGCATGCCCTCCTGGAGCAGGACTACGTCATCGTCAAATTCAACGGGGGACTCGACGAACATGTCGACGAGGTGCTGCAGAAATTTCAGCGCCCCATTGATGCCGGCATTCCCTGGTTTGCAATGATGGATGCTGAGGGAACGCCCCTTGCCACCAGTCAAAGCCCGCGCGGCAATATCGGCTTTCCTTCAGAGCAACCTGACAAGCTGCATCTTTCCCAGATGCTGCAGAAAACATCGCAGAAACTGACCACAGAGGACAGGAATCGCCTGATTAAGTCTCTGGGCGACTGAGCGGATCACCCTCGAGGAACCGCGCGGTTTGTTGTCGCCAATGGAGAGCAACGGGCCGGGGAATTCTAAGACGGCGGCGATTGCTATGGCAACCGGTCGTTGGCGACGCCGAACCGCGACCAGGATTCGGACGGCCAGTAGATGTATACGACGTCGCCTATGATATCTGCCACGTGAATCGGTCCAAAATGTCGACTATCTTTCGATCGATCGCGATTGTCGCCTAGCACGAAAACATGCCGCTCCGGTATCGTTGCGTCAAAATCAGCCAGTGCGCCTGCGCCATCTTTTGAGTCGCCGTAAGTCACCAGATAGCGACGACCGGAGTTCTCTTCAATTGCGACTCGCCCAGTCCCTCGATCGCCCAAATTCTGCAAGCTCTCATCAGGAACGCGATCTCTCTTCAATTCGTCGCCATTGATGACGAGTCGCTCGCCACGAATCTCGATGTGGTCACCGGCAACCGCAACAACTCGTCCGACAAATCTGGTGGCTCCGGCCGGCGTGGGATTGCGATAGACGATCAAGTCGCCCCGTTTTGCAATGTGATGCGGCGGCATCAGCTTCTGGGCGAGGATGCGTTCTCCTGCAAGAATGGTCGGACTCATGCTGTTCGCTGGAACCATAAACGCTTCGTAGACAAAACCGCGTACTCCAGCGATCAGGCCGATTGAGCAAACCAACTGGCCGACAATCAGCAGCCCGTAAACCGCCGCCCGATTGTAGTCGCGGAGAGAATAGCCCGGACCAATTTGACAAGCCAGCCGCCAGGCATCAAACGCTGCGTAACCGTACACGATCAAGACAGCGAAAGCCGGCAGCAGCATCAGCAATGCGAGAGCTGTTGATGAAGGCGGCACCAGCGCTGCGATTGTGATACCGAGTGGAACCAGGATCCACGCAAAGTATAGCGGAAGTCCCTTGGCGATCCGTCCGCAGTACAAGTGACCCACTCCCGCCGACAAGAACGACAGCGCCAAAGCAACCCAGGGGACTCGCCGCGACGTGATGACACTCGACATGATGATCTCCTCAAAATCAAAACGGCAACAACTTGGCAACGTGAGCTAAGAAGAGAAACGGCAAGCAGCCAATAACGAGCGCTCCGCCGCACACGGCCCACCGCGCTGCGCGTGACTGTTCGATCCGCTGAACCAAACGCAACCACCAAATGTCTCGACGCTGGCGCTCCAGTTCCGCGACCTGGCTCATGATTTGATCCGTTAACTCCGCAGGTGCAGAGACCTCGCGACGATGCACCAGCCATCGTTCAAAGGATTGATCTGTCATTTCGACTCCCTGATTGAGGGATCGAGCAGGGACTGCAGTTGTCGTTTCGCTCGATGGATGCGCGACTTCACGGTTCCCAGAGATGTTCGCTCGATCCGAGCAATCTCTGCATACGGCAATTCTTCAATTTCGGCCAAGACGAAAGCCGACCGTTGTTCCACAGGCAACGCTGCCAACGCACGATCGAGTTGTTGTGATAGCTCTTGGCTGACGATCGGATCCGCCGGCGCCACGTCTCCGATTGATTCCGGTTCGTTGAGTGCAATCGGTCGACTCTGTTTCAGCAAGTTGATGCAGCGGTTTCGAGCAATCGTGAACAGCCAGGTGGAAAAGACGGCGCGAGACGAATCGTAACCGGACAAATTGGCGAATGCGGCAAGAAAAGCTTCTTGCGTGACATCCTCGGCCTCCTCCCGATTCCCGAGTAACCCTGCAGCGAACCGGAAGATCGACAGCTGATGGCGGTCGACAAGCACGCGGAAGTCGTCGGTCTGTCCGGCAAGCACTCGTCTCACCAGCTCTCGATCTTCGATTTCCACGCGCTGCAGTCCCCACTTCTCCGGCCCGTTCACGAAGCCGGCCATTTATACAGTTAAACTTGCCGAAAGTTCCATGATTTCCAGATTTTTGGCGATTCGCGGTTTCCCTATCGGCGGCAGGTGCGAGTTGGATACACTCAAGCGCGCAACGCACGTGAACCAAAGCTCATTCAAGGAATTCAGCAGCATGCCCCAGGGTACGATCAAGAAAAAGACGGACAAAGGCTTCGGCTTCATCACCACCGAAGAAGGCACAGACTTATTCTTCCACTCGTCCAACGTCGACGGTTCGTATGAGAGTCTACGGGAAGGGCAGAAGGTGACATTCAGCGAAGGACGCGGACCAAAAGGGCCGAGGGCCGAAAACGTTCGAGCGATCTAGTGCATGAACCGACCTGGAATGACGGGTGCCATGCTCACTGCTTTGAGTGAGCATGCCGAATTTACATGCCCACGCACGGCCGTGGGCATGGCACCCAACCTGTCATTCGAGCACGGTCGGTCCACTAGACTGAAGTCAACAAAGGTCTGGCCGATTCTGGCAACTCGTTCTGTGTTTCTCAAAAGCAGTAAGAGGGGTGAAGCGTGCGCGCTCAGCTCGTGCCGAAACTGTCCGTAGCTCTCTTGCTATTTGTGCTGGGATGCAGTTCCAAACCTAAGGAAGTCGTCGTCGAGATGGTTGCCAGCAAGGACATTGCGGCCGGAACCACCAACTCTGACAGTCGAGAGCTGTTCAAGAGCGGTAAATCGTATGAAAAAGGAAACGAACCGACGGGCATCTTCCTCGATAATTGGTCTGGGCTCGTTTCAGGGAAAAAGGTGAACCGAGATTTGAAAGCGGGAGAGATCGTCAAGCGTAGCGATATCGTTGAACCCGATGGTGCACCTCTTTCGCTGCTTCCGAAGGAGTGACGGATTTCAAGAGCCTCGTGAAGCAGGGGATTCGTGTCGAACCCACTCAGGGTGCTAACCTGGTATGCCAGACGTTCCTCGAATAGCTCGCAACCGATCGCGAATCGTTGACGGAGTGCGAATGGCCAGCATTCACAAAGAGATTCAGGTGCGACGAAATTGCGATGTCGTCTGGGACGCCATCAGAGATGTCGGCGCGATCCATAGGCGCCTGGTTCCAGGGTTCGTCGTGGATTGCAGGCTGGAAGGGGACTCGCGGTATTTGACGTTCGAAAATGGCATGACCATCCGCGAGATCATTGTCGATGTCGATGATCGGAATTTTCGGCATTCGTGGTCCGCGCGCGGCGCACCGTTTACGCATCACAATGCATCGATTCAAGTGTTCGCGGAGGGCAACACCAATTGCCGCCTCGTCTGGATCGCCGACGTCATGCCGCACGAGATCGCCGACGCAATCGCTGAAATGATTGAGCAGGGACTACGCACGATGAAGGCGACGTTGGAAGCATGATCATTGGACGCCGATGCAGATCATGCTGTCTGACGGACTCATTCCGCTGACGGCCAGCGCGGAGATCGGGCTGCGAAGCCAGAAAGCCCGAGATCTTCTTTCCAGGAACGGGGCTCTCTCCGAACGGGTTTCGTTTCGCGCGCCAATTGTCACCCTCGGCGATCCGTCCTACGACCTGTAAATTCGCCACAATTCGCACAGGCGGAATGCTCGGTTTCATCGCCCTGTAACGGCACATTGGGTTATCCGGCTTTCGACGGAGACGGCGACAGACATCGCACCGCCCGTGACCGACCCGGCCGTCGCGCGATTTGACAGCGGTCCTGACGTAGCTCATTGTGGATAGTAGAATGCATAACATGGCGAATATGGGCGCTTTTGTTGCGCGCCTGAATTTTGTCATTTCGGAACCGCGTTGTCGCTCGCATCTGAGACCCGGCGGCATCACAAAATCAATGGTCTCATCGACTTATGAATTGGAGACGCGTCAATGGTTCGTAATTTGAAGCGCATGGGAATGATCTGCGCGGCTGTATTCGCTATCAGCGGATTCGCCGCAACCGCTCAGGCTGGCTTTGGTTGGTTCAAGCATGGCTGCGGCCATCATCACAGCTGCTGCGCGCCGAGTTGTTGTGCACCGGCTCCGACATGTTGCGCACCGGCTCCCAGCTGTTGCGCGCCGGCGCCGACGTGCTGCTCACCCGCTCCGTCATGCTGCGGCTCGGCTGCTGCCGAAGTGGCGCCTCCCGCTGCTGCTCCTGCTGCCGCGGCTCCGGCTCCGGCTCCGGCTCCTCCTGCTCCGGCTGCTGCCGCTCCGGCACCTCCGGCGCCGGCTGCACCTGCTGCTGCCGCTCCCGCCAAACCGGCTGCCCCTGCAGCTCCGGCCGCGCCTCCCGCTCCCGCGGCGAAGAAGTGATTGTGCGCGAAAAGCACTTCACTCCACTTTGATTTGCAACGCGGGCCTGTTCCAACTTTGGTACAGGCCCGCGTTCCTTTGCGCCCGGCACGCACTGAATTGGTATCGTCTTCGATGTGTTGTTTCGATTGAACCGACGCAAACGTTTTGTTCTGAGTCACAATGGGCTCAGGAAGCGCGAGAGTTCGAGATCTCTTTGCAGATCTAACACGCGGGCCGTGACCAAACATCTGCACGTCCGTGCTACGTCTTGTTCGCAATCTCTTCGAGCAGGTCGGCGAATCCTTCGACGGCTTCCATGGGGATGGTGTGGGGGCCGTTGAACGGGATGAATTTGACGTCCATCCCTCCTTCGATCAACATGTCGCGCAGGATTTCTGCCACTTCAAAACTGAGGAGAACGTCCTGGCGGCCATGACTTTGGAAAACTCGCATTGGCCCGCGCTGCCTGGCAAGTGGCCGCCATTCCTGCTCACACAGGAGCGTGCCGGAGAACAGGCATAGGGCGGCTGGAGCCGACGGCAGTCGTAGGGTCACATCTGCCGTCAGCATTGCGCCTTGCGAGAATCCGCCCAGCACAAACGAGGGAAGGGCCACTCCCGAATCACGCGAAATCTCTTCGAGGAACCTCGTGAACATGCCTCTGGCTTCGGCAAGCTCGGGAGGGTTTTCGTTGCGCAAGCTGATTCGCTGAGACTGCAGCAGCGCGCGATTCAAATATTCCCAATCGACGGGCCACCATGCCCGGCACCCCGGCAGGCCGAGCTGGTCCAACTGGAGCGGTCCCGCGGGAAAGTAGAATCGAACGGAGTTCGCCAGCCGCGGCTTGAGCCGCAGAACTGCCGAACCAAGCGGCATCAGATCGGTTCCCGGCACGCCGATTCCGTGACACAGAACGACAATTATTTCCGGAGACTTCCCGACTGGCAGTGCGTCGACAATATGGCATTCCAGGCCGGCGATCGTAGCTTTCTGTTGATTCATTCCATTCCGTGCATCTGAAGTCACGCACGTTGGCAATCAATGTGCGATTCGAATTGGCAGACCGTCAATTAACGCAAAGCGACGATGGGTTTGATGCGCATGGCGGAGACGGCGGGGAGCAGGCCGCCGACAACACCCATGAGCAGCGTGAAGACGGTCGCGATCACAACCACCGACTGATCGACGCGAAACGCAAACGCCAATTCGTGCTGACCGATTGTCACGCTTTGTGAAAAGCCGTTGGTCAGGTATCCCAGACCAACGCCCGCGATGCCGCCGATGAGAGCGACAAAGACGGCTTCGGCCAGAAAGGCGATGAGAATCTGGTGCGATTCGTATCCCAGCAAACGCAACAGCGCGATGTCTCGCGCGCGCTGACTGATCGAGGCGAACATCGTGTTCATGATGGCAAACACCGAGCCGATGCCCATCACGGCGCCCATAATCAACACTGCCAGCTCGATAAACGCCATTTGCTCGGATTGCTCGGCATAGTACTCGGGTTCGACGACGGCTTTCACGGAGAACTTGGGCGAATCGGTCAGTTGCTGCACCATCGTCTGGGCGGCCGTTTCGTTTTGAGCGCGCAGCACGACCGACGAGTACATTCCTTCCAGCCGCAACAGGCTGGCGACTTCCGAAAGGTCGCACCAGATTTCCGATTCGAACGACGCGGCGTCGGCTTCGAAAATGCCGACGACGGTCCACGTGCGTTCGCCGATTTCGAGAGGGTCGCCGAGCTTCAGATTTTTTGAACGCTGAATCGCCCGGCCGATGATGACCTCGCCCCGCCCCGGATCGAACTGCCGTCCCGCGGAAAGTTTGACCTGCGAGTGCACTCGAAACGCGATATCGGTCACGCCGCGAACCTGCAGAAACACATAACCGCCGACAGCCTCGCTGAATGGCTGCACGAGCATGAACAACTCGCGGCTGGCGAGCGGCTTTCCAGAATCGTCCCGCGCGATGCCTTCGGTGTTTTCGACCTGGGCCACGACGTCGTACGTCATTCGGTTGAGGGCTTCGTCGTTGTTGCCGCGATTGAGCACGAGCACATTCTTCGGATCGCCGCTGGCGACGCAAACCGTGCGGACGCCCTTCACGCAGGCGAGCATGACGACCAGTGACGCGACGACCAGCGCGAAACCCGAAACGCTCATGAGCGTCGTTTTCCAACGAACGATCAGGCTGCGAGCATTGTAAGAAACGGGAATCATGTCGCATCACGCAATTTTGGCGAACAGTTCGGTCACGCGCACGCGGCACGCCGCAAAAGCCGGCAGCGCGCTACCGCAAAAGCCGACCAGCGCACCGAGCAGAAACCCACGGCCCACCTGTACGATTTCAATCGGGAAGATATTGGCGACGCCGGCCAGCTTCGACGACAGCAGCCCGGTCGCCGCCAGCGCGTTAAACGAAAACGCGAGAAACGCTCCGGTCGCGCCGGCCAGACCGCCGACAAGCACCGCCTCACCGATGATCATCGCGAGAATGTAGCGGGGCTCGAACCCGAGCACCTTCAAGACCGCCATTTCCGATCTGCGCTCGCGGATGGTGATCGTAATGCTGTTGCTGAGCACGACAATCATGTTGATCAGCAGCACGGTGACAACCATATCGATGATGGCAAAGACGATTTCCGTCCGCCGTGCGAAGCGGGCAATGCCGGCCGATTCCGTCTCAACTTTGACCGTCGGCCGGCGATGGCGAAACTTGCGTTCGACTTCTTCGGCGACGCGGTTACCGGTTTCGGTATCGGGAACGCGCAGCCAGACGTAACTGAACGTCTCTTTCTGTTTGGTTGCTTCCTGGAAGTAGTCGAGGCGAAAGAAGAAGTTGGGCGACCACACTCCCTCCGGAAGAATGCCGACAATGCGGAACTCGATGTTTTGACCGGGATACCGCGTCGAGCAGCTGGTGAATTTCTGTCCGACGGTCCAGTTCATGTTTTTCATGATGTTGCTACCGACCAGTGCGCCGATGCGGTCGTTTTTCAGCGCTTCAACCAACGCCGGATCGATGTTTTCGAGGTCGCGCGTCATCGTCTTCAATCGCTCGGGATCGGTGGCGATCGCAATCGTCATGCTCTGGTTGGTCATTTTCTCGTCGAAATAGCAGAGGTAGAGGTTCCACGCGGCCCAATCGGTGACGCCGTCGATTTCGGTCATCTCCGGCAAGTATCGCACGGGAAAGGCGCTCGGGACGACCCAGCGTTCCGTGACAAGCAGCTTCGTTTGTCCTGCCTGCGACTGCACCATTTCCCGGACCTTCGCGGTAATCGTGGTCTGCACCACGAAGATCGAAACGAGGATGATGACGGCCAGGACCGTCAGTCCGGTTCGCAGCCGGTTACGGCCGGCATTTCGGAAGATCAGGCGAAAAAACTTCAGCACGTTCAGACTCTTAGACGAGTGCGACGAGCGCCGCACGAACTGACGCGGACCCGCGGCCGCTCACTTGTGAAAGTCCCCACGCCCCCGAGTCGCATCTTCGACCAGGACACCTTGCGAAATTCGATACATGCGCTCGACGCGCTCCATGGCGGACGGATCGTGCGTGACGAGTAAAATTGTCTTCCGCAAACTGGTCTGCAGTTCGCTGAGCAGGTCGAGAATTTCCTGCGACTTCTTGCCGTCGAGGTCGCCGGTCGGTTCGTCGGCAACGACGAGTGCCGGGTCGGTCGCGAGGGCCCGGGCAATGCCCACGCGCTGCTGCTCGCCTCCCGAGAGCTGGCCCGGCCGATGGTGCAGTCGATGAGACAGGCCGACGAGGTCGAGCAGGTCGAGCACCTGTTGCCGTCGTCGCGTTGACGACATCCGCGTCAGCAACAGCGGCAACTCGACATTTTCAAATGCCGTAAGCACCGGGATGAGGTGGTAAAACTGAAACACAAATCCGATGGCATTCGTCCGCCAGCGAGCCAGTTGTTTTTCGTTCAGGCTGGAAACTTCGACACCGTCGATGATCACCTGCCCCGAAGTCGGTTGATCGAGTCCGGCAATCAGATTCAAGAAGGTCGTTTTGCCGGAACCGCTCGGCCCGATGAGCCCGACGAACTCTCCCGAATAGATCGTCAGGTTGCAACCGCGCAGGACTTCGACCGATTCGCTGCCGCGCGAGTAGTTTTTCGAAACATTCTCGACGCGAACGACAGCCTCCCGGTTCTGCGCGAGAGTCATTCCGTCGCCGGTGGAAGTTTGAATTTCGGTCGCCATGCCAGGGTCTTCGCCGATTGCCGGCCTTTATTGAATTCGCGGTCGAACGTGTTGCCCGACCTTGAGCGACATTGCTCCGGGAATCAGCACGATGTCGCCGGCCGCCAGGCCCTGCTTGACCTCGAGCATTCCAGCGGCGTTTGCATCGCCGACGTGCACCGAGCGTTGCGCCACAATTTCTTTGATCAGCACGTAGACTGTCGTCTCGGTCCCATTGCGCATGACGGCTGAGTTTGGCACGCGAAGGCAAGGCTTCTTCGCTTCGGGAGACGTGTCGAGAAACTCGACGCGGCAGTTCATCTCCGCCAGCAATCGATCGTCGGGGGCGTCGAGCGTAATGGTCGATTTCACGACGCCTCGCTGCCGATTGACTTGCGGCTGAAAGCGGGTGACACGCGCGGAGTAGGACTTTCCGGTGAGCGCGTCGGGAAAGATATTGCAGGGTTGATCGATGCGAATTTTCTGAATGTCGCGTTCCTGAATGTCGACTTCCGCCTGCATGTGTTTGAGGTCGGCAAGAATGCAAAGCGTCGTCGGCAGATAGTCCGACCGGGTCACCTCACCCAAGTTGGCCTTCCGCTCGAGAATGGTTCCGTCGATGGGCGCCGTGATTTCGGTCTGGTCGAGATAAAACCTGGTTTTCTCACAGCGGGCCTGCGCGCGTTCGACTTCCGCCTCCGCGGCGGAAATCAATTCTTCCCGCGGCCCCTTTTTGATGAGAGCAAGTTGCTGCGTTAATTGGTCGACGATCGCGGCGGCCTTGCTCTTGGCAGCGACCCTTGCGTCGTAAATGGAATCGGTAGTGGCGCCTTTCACTTTCAGAAGATCGGCACGTCCGAATTCTTTTGATGCCAGGTCGAGTTGCGATTGCGCTTCGTCGAGCTGCGCTCGCACTCTGCTGATCTCTTCCGGAAGCGCGCCGTTTTTCAGTTCCTTCAGCTTGCTTTGCGCCAGCGCCAACGCCGATTTGGCTTCTTCGTGATCGGCACGAAAACCCGTTTTTTCGATCCGCGCAATCACGTCGCCCTTTTTGACGCGCGTCCCTTCTTCAACCGACAACTCGACGATTTTTCCCGGTACGATCGAAGTCACATTCACCGACTTTGCGGGGACGATGACGCCCGAGAGAGTCAGGATGATTCCCTGACGGTCGTCGACGTCGACTTTGACGGCCGGCACTTCGGCCGCGCCGAACTGCCCGTTGCCGTACATGCCAATGCCAACTGCAGCCCCGGCAACGAGCAGAGCGACGAACAGCAATCGCACCAGGAACCGGCCGAAGCCGCCGCGCTGGTCCATCTTTCGACGTTCATCGGCACTGACACGCAACGAGTCCAACCGTCCCGGCGTTGACGCAGATGCGGCCGGGGGAGAAGCCGGTGCGGCACCCGCGGAAGCAGGCGTGTTGCCATCGCCGGAATGACTCTGCATGGTGACGTCTCAAAAGTCAGGAGATCTCACAGACCCCATTCCGACAACATCGAAGGAAGGTGTCGAGATTGGAGCAGAAGGATTGGCTCGAATTCCTGAGAGTTCTCCTGGCGATTCTACTCTATCAATTCTGCCGCCGACGCGACAGCGCGTCGATTTTGCAGGCTCAAAACCGCATCGGCGGCGATTCATCACCACGTTCCAACATCACGACCAGCGAAGCCGTTATGCGTCTCCGCCGATGGCGGTCGGGCGTCGCCGCTGCGACGGCGAACCCGGTCCATTCGGCGCCGAAATGCTTCCGCTTTCCACCGCAAATTGGAAGTAAGTCTTCAGCAAACCGTCATCGACCGGCGGACAGACAATGCCTTGCTCTGCCAATGCCGCCGCGGCTTCCGAGGAATCGAACCGCACTTCTTGCGCGTCGCTCGACAGTGCGGCCAACTGCGACGTGAGTTGCTCGACGTGAGTCGACGCGAGCTGCGGGTGCTGCAGCAATCGCTGACGCCACTCCCCATGCGGCACTTTCTCGACGGCGAACCCGTACTTTCGCATCCAGTCGGCCAGATCGTTCCAGGGGATGACCGACTCGTTCACAAGGTGGAAGACGCGTCCGCGAGACTCGACTCGCTGCGAAAGCGACACGACGGCCTCGCTCACATAATCCACCGGCGTCATTTCGATTGGGCAGTCTTTTTCGGCGATCGCGCCCAATTGCACGCTCGCCAAAAGCTCGCGGAAGATGGCGTCGGTCAGCGGACTCAAGCCGGTCTTGCTGTGGCCAGTCACCGAACCCAAGCGGTAAATCGTCGCCTGCAGTCCCCGTTGTTGCGCTTGCAGCACGAGTTGCTCGGCGACCCACTTGCTTTGCGGGTATCCCGCGACAAGCGCCTCGTGTCGGCGAGGAATATCGGTCTCGCACGGCACTTTCAATTCCAGATGGTCGGCGTTCGAAAAGACGGCCAGCGTGGAAATGTGGTGCAGCGGTTTGACGCGATTCCGGCAGGCGAGTCGGACGATTTCATGCGTGCCGCCGACATTGGCGTCACGCACCGTCTCGTACGCTGCAACCGATTTCACTTCGGCACCCGCGTGATAGATGACGTCGATGGCATGTGCCAGCTCATCGAAGCGAGCTTCCGACAAACCAAAGCGTGGCTTCGCCAGGTCGCCGGGAACAACTTGAATTCGCCGGGCTGCGCTGTCGGTCGAGACACCGAGCGCCTCGAGCTTCTCGCTAATGCGCTGCAGCCCGGCCTCGGCATTGTCGGCCCGCACGACGCAGGTCACGTTCAAGTCAGTTCTCGCCAGCAATTCTGCCAGCAAGTGCGATCCGACGTAGCCCGTCGCACCGGTCAGCAATGCGTTCTTCGGCGCAGTGGCAGTCGCTGTTGTCATGTCGACGACGATGGATTCGTCCAATGTCGCTTCGCGCGACAGGTCGATGCTCTGGAAGGCCTGGAGTTGGTCCAAACCACTCCCCTGGCCAAACGCGCTGAACATCTTGGAGATGTCGCCGGCGTTTGTGCTGAGGTCGAGCCCGGCGGGCAGCTTCACGTCGTGTGCCTTGTGATCGCCGTTGCCGGTATGACCAGCCTCTACCGTCGAGGCAGCGGCTGCCGGTACGGCAGTTCCATCGGCCGGTTGTCCACTTTCGGAAGGTGTGGCGGCAGCCGCAGCTTTCGCTGCTCCCGGTTTGACGAGTTGAGCGACGAGCAGGTTGGCGAGTTTCGAGATCGTCGGGCCTTTCATCAGTTCGACAATGGGCACGCTCAATCGCAGGTCGCCTTCGATCCAGTTGCGGAGTTCGACAGCGATCAACGAGTCGAGGCCGATTTCATTGAGCGGTTTGTCGAGACTGATCTTGTCGGGCGTCGAGCCGAGCAACCGGGCGATCTGCTCGCACAAGACGGTTTCCAGCATTTCGGCCCGGGCCGACGGATCGGCGGCCAACAGCGCCGCCCGGATGGCGGCACCACTCTTCGAGCTCTCTACACCTCCGGTGTTGGCGCTCGCGCTGCCGAGATGCGCAAAGCGAGGCGAATACGTCCCCGCGAACTTCGTCCAGTCGCACTGGATGACGCCGACGTGGGGGGGCTGCTCCTGAATAAACCGGCCAAGCAGAGCCAACGCATTCTTCGGCGAGAATCCGCTCACACCCATGCTTTCAAATCGGGTTGCGAGCTCTTGTCGCTCGGCGACCCATCCGACCTGGCCGAGGTAGCCCCAGCTCACGCTCGCACACGGGAGTCCCTTCGACTTTCGGTAGTACGAGAGCGCGTCGAGGAAGACGTTGGCCGACGAGTAATTCGCCTGGCCGCCGAATCCCCAGACCGAACCCATCGATGAGAACAGAATGAGGAAGTCGAGATCTTTGCCCTGCGTGGCACGGTGCAAGTTCAACGCGCCGGAAATTTTCGGCGCCCACGCCGGTTTCATCGTCGGTGCATCGAGGTTCGCCAGCAAACAGTCGTTGAGCGCCATGGCGACATGAAACACGCCGCGAAGCGGAGGCATCGTCGACTCGATTTCGGCAAGAATCCGATCGACATCTTCCCGCTTCGAAACGTCGGATTGGGCGACGACGACTTCAGCGCCCGCCTCGCGCATTTTCGCGACAGCCTGTTGTGCTTGCTCAGTTTTCGCGCCGCTTCGTCCCATCAGCACGAGGTGTCGTGCACCGTTTTCAACGAGCCATTGAGATGCGATGAGGCCGAATCCACCCAGTCCGCCTGTGACCAGGTAGGTCGCATCCTTGTCGAATTTCAGTTGAGGCAGCGGCTTGGGAGTCACGCGTGACGCATCGCCGCGGAGCGTGATCACGACCTTGCCCATGTGTTTCGCCTGGGCCATGTAGCGGAAAGCATTGATGGCCCCGGAAATGGGGAATGTGCGATACGGCAACGAAGGCAGCAGCCCCTCATTGAGTTGGCGCATCACATCCTGGAACACGAAGGCCACTTCGTCGGGCCGTTCATGCATCGCCTTGTCGAGGTCGATAGCGACGAACGTCGCATTCTTGCGGAAGGGCTTGAGGCCGATGCGGCTGTTGCCATAAATATCCCGCTTACCGATTTCGATGAACCGACCGAAGTCGTTGAGAATCGACAAGCCCTTTCGCAGCGCGTCGCCCGCGAGCGAGTTGAGCACAATATCGACGCCTTTGCCTTTCGTAATTTCATACACCTCATCGGCAAACGCGAGGCTGCGCGAATCCATGATGTGCTCGATGCCAATCGACCGCAGCAGGTCTCGTTTGTCGCGAGTTCCCGCGGTGACGAACACCTCGGCGCCGGCAAGTCGCGCGAGATGAATGGCGGCCATTCCAACGCCACCGGCGGCCGCGTGAATCAACACGCGTTCGCCACGGCGAATTCGGCCGACGTGATTGAGGGCGTAGTGAGCCGTCAGGTAGGCCACGGGCAACGTCGCCGCGTCTTCGAAGCTGCAATGGGACGGCTTCTTCGCGACGAAGCGAGCGTCGGTTCTCGTGTGAGAGCCGAACGTGAAGCCTCCGAGGGCCACAACCTCATCACCCACCTGGAACTGTTCGACTCCCGCGCCGACGGCGGAAATTGTGCCCGAACACTCGATGCCGAATGGAACAGGACCGTCGGGCAGCCCCGGATAGATTCCGAGCGCTTTCATCACGTCGCTGAAATTCAGGCCGCTGGCTTCGACGCGGATTTCGACTTGTCCCGGCCCCAGTTGATCACGGTCGACTTCTTGCAGATGCAACCGGTCGAATGTTCCGGCCCGCGACGTTTCCAGCCGAAATGCCGCCGTGCCGGACTTGACGTCGACCACGCGATTCAACTGATCGAACTCGGCATAGCGAGTCCACCGATGGACGAATCGGGCGTCGCCGCGAAACGCGATTTCGTCCTCGGGCAAATCGGCCCGCAACTCTGCGCACAAGGAATCGATTTCGGCGTCCAAGGCCTCGGGCCCGAGGTCGGCGAGGCGTGCACGCAACGTCGGGGCTTCGTTGATCACGACGCGCACCAAGCCCCAAACGACTGCCTGCGTCGGGTTCCGTTCTCCAACGGCCTTACTGACGGATTCAGCGCCCGATGTGACGACCCACAATTGTGGAACGACGTCGCTGCTTCCTTCCGTCAGCACTTGCGTCAGGCTGACCACACTCATGCAGCCGACGTCGAGCAACCCGTCGTAGGTGACGCCGTCCAACTGTTCAACATGAGGAACGTCGCAGTTCCAGAAGTCGACGACTCCCGTGAAGTCACCGGCGGAAGTCAGTACCCGGCGGCACAAATCTTTGACAGTCGCGATATCAGAGCCAACGACTTCGTAGTGCTCACTGTCGATGTCGCGGTTGGTATCTGCATTGGTGATTTCGACGCACTCGTCTCCCATGGCTCGCAATCGTGTCGCCAGGCGAGCGCCAATGCCGCGTCGATCGCCCAGCACCAGCCACTTGCGCGCGACCGGGGCCTGAGGAACAACCGGAGTTTCTGTCGCTTCACTTGCAGCAGCGTCTGCCGCGGCCGGCGCTAGCGATAAGGTCGTTTCGGGCTCCGAGCCCTTAGAGAATTCCGGGCCTCGTGCGATGACGACGGCGTTTTCAATTTCCTGGATCGCGCGTCCCGATGCTTCTTTCACCTCGGTGAACCCGAGATCCATGAACAGCTTCGACCATTTTTCGAGCGTCAGTAGAGGATAATTGGCGCGCAGGTCGGTGTCGGTAAATCGCCACCAGCCGTCAGTCAGGCTGAACACCATATCAACCCAGCGTGTCGGTCCGACGGCTTCCAGCAAGACGACCACGCCGTGCGATGCCAGCAGCTTTTTCGTATTCTCCAATGTCTCTCGCAAGTCTTTTGTGGCGTGCAGGCACTGGGACGCAATAATCACATCGAACGAATGCGGCTCGAACTCCTGTTGCAGCGGGTCGTTTTCGATATCAAGCCGCTTGTACGTGACGAACGGGAAGTCGGCGAACTTCTCCTGCGCCTTGAGGAAGAAGTGATTGGAGAGGTCGGTAAAGACGTACTCGGTACGGTCAGCGGGCAGTTTGGGAAGTGCAAATGCGGTGAGACCACCGGTGCCTGCCCCAATCTCCAGGACGCGCAACGGGCGATCTTCGGGGTAATTCTCGAACATCCGCTTGAAGGCGCGCTGCGCGATTTCGTTATGGAACCGCAGCGCCGGCGAATCCTGATAGAGTTGCTCGGTCACCGTCAGCGACCCGTCTGGGAAGATGAGATGCAGCGGGTCGACGTTCCCTTTCAGAATCTCGGCGAGCTGCGGACCGCACCGTCCGGTGAGAGTCAACTCGGCATAGAAGCTCGGATAGTTGATCATCAACGACTGCCAGGCCGGCAGCGGATCTTCATCCGGAGGAGTCGTGCGAACCTCCCACGCCCCATTTTCATAATGAAAAATGCCGTCTTCCGACAGAATCTCCAGGTAGCGATGCATCAGCCGCCGATATCGGTCGGCGATGGCAATCCGATCGGAGAATTCCTCGGTCGTGAACCGGTCGCCGACCGGGAACTGGTAACCCAGTTTGCGGAATGCGGCGACTATGAACGCTGCACAAATACTGTCGACGCCGGTGGCAATCGTGCGCAGCCGCTCGTTGGCAATCAGTTCTTCTAAAAGTACTTTCGTCTCGGCACTGCTTGACGCAACGACGTCGTCAAGCGAGGGGAGATGCGCCGCCGAACGATAGGTTCGGTCGCTGCCGGGTAATGCCTGCAACTGCCAGCGGTATCCGTAGGCCAGCCGCGTCTCATCCGAATCTTCGGACCCCTGCTGGCGATCGACGGCCTGGCAGCGCAAACCGACAATTTCCACAAGCCGGTTCCCCGACTCGTCGCAAACCGTGATATCGGCGAAGAGATTGCCCCCTTCTGCACCAACCAGTCGCGCGTAAGCCCACACCCGCTCAGTCAGGCGGCCATAGGTGCGAACCTGTCGCATCTCGACGGGAAGGTAGACACTGTCCTGCATTCCGCCGGCATCGCTGCCCATGGTGCCGCAAATCAGTGCCTGCATGCACGCGTCGAGAATGGCCGGGTGTGCTTGATACGGCGCGAGCGTCCCCATTCCTTCGGGCGCGACAATCTCAGCCAGCGCTTCGCTGTTTCCGCCCCAGCAATGCTGAATGCCTTGAAAGGTGGGACCATACTCGAGCCCGAGCGATGCGAGTCGCGCATAACATTCCGCGGAACCGACTTCCATGCCGAGCCGGGCGCGCAGTGCGTCGAGGTCGAGTGGAGCAGGAACGTTCGTCGTCGGTTGCACGCGCACTTCGCCGGTGACGTGGCGCGTCCAGGTCTGAGTTTCACCTTCCGGAGAACTGAAAATGGAAAAGCTCGACGTCTCCGGATCCATCACAAACTGCGCCAGGACGCGCGACGGTTCCTGCAGGAAGCAAGCCTTCTGGAACGACACGTCTTCAACCAGGTATTGGCCTGTGTGGAAACACTCATCGGCCGCCGCCAGCGCCATTTCGACAAACGACGTGGCCGAGAAGAGCACGTGACCCTGAACCTGATGATCGCGCAGGTATCGTGCGACGCGCATATCGAGGGGACTGCGCCAAATTGGAGTGGGACCGGGTTGCCGCCGACCGAGAAGAGGATGCGGGCTGGGGCCCGTGCGTTCGAGCTTCGCGTCGGGGAGTTCGTACCAGTACACCTCGTGTTCCCAGGTGTACTGGGGAAGATTGACCAATTGGCCGTCGCCGGGAACGAACGCCGCCAGGTCGATATCTCGGCCGGCAACAAACAGCGTGCCGGCTGCCTTGAACATCGTTTGAAGTTCAGGCTCTTGTCGTCGCAACGACGTCACTGTCGTGACGCGGGTCTGGCTGTGCTGCGCGCACTCGGCCGTGTTGCCCGAAAGGACCGGATGCGGCGCGATTTCAACAAATGTGTCGTAACCATCGTCAATCAGCGTTTTAATGGCCGGCGCGAAACGGACGCCTTTGCGAACGTTGTGCCACCAATAGTCGCCCCCGAAACCTGAGCCGTCGACTTTCGCGCCTTCGACCGTGGAATACACGGGGACCGACGCCTCGCGGGCCGTCAAGTTTGCAAGTGCCTGCGCCAGTCCTTCGCGGGCCGGTTCCATGTCTCGGCTGTGAAACGCGTACCCCACGCGGAGAAATTTGTGGAACACGTCTCGGCTCTCGAGATGCCTGGCAATCGACTCGAGCACCGTCCCGTCGCCCGAAAGTGTCACCGAACTCGGACTGTTGACGGCAGCCATTGAAACGGCATCGCCGTGTTCTTCGATGAGCGACTCGGCGGCTTCCAGCGGAAGTCCCACGACCAGCATCTTGCCGCCGCTCTTCGCATGCGACATACAACGCCCGCGGTGATAGATGACGCGTGCTGCATCCTGGAGCGAGAGCGATTCGCACGCGTACGCGGCCGCGACTTCGCCGACGCTGTGACCGACGACGGCGTCGGGCCGAACGCCCCACGTTTCCCACAGTTTGAACAGAGCCGCCTGAACGGCGAAGATCATCGGCTGAGCCAATTGCGTCTCGTCGACGCGCGATTTGCCTTCTTCGGCGGTCAGCTCTTCCATCAGCGACCAGCCGCTTCCCTCGGCGGCCATCGCGCGATCGCACTCGGCGACAATCTCGCGAAAGACCGGTTCGGTCTCGATGAGCTCGCGGCCCATCGCCCACCATTGCGGGCCCTGGCCGGAGAAGACAAAGGCCAACTTGGGAATGCGCTCTTTGACCAACTTACCCGAGACGAGTGCGGCGTGCGGCTTGCCGGCGGCGAACGCTTCGAGTGCTTCGATCGCCACCGCGCGGTCGGCCGTTGCAATTGCCAGGCGGTGGTCATGCCGGCTGCGGCGCATGGCGGCCGACCAGCAGACGTCGCCGAAATCGACGTTGGCGCCTTCACCCTCGGGCGAAAGGAACTTCGCGTACGACGCCGCCAGCGACTTGAGCGCCCCGGCCGTGCGCGCTGAAAGCGTCAGCAACACCGGCCGAGCTGTTGTTTCCACTTGCGCCGCTGCGTTCTCTGTCGAAGCGACTCCCGCAACGGCAGCAACTTTTCCGTTCCCATTCGCTGAATGGACTTCGCCGTTCGAGCCGTTTGAGTAGCCTTCGAGAATGACGTGTGCGTTCGTACCACCGAAGCCGAACGAGTTGACGCCGGCCAGGCGCTTGCCATTCTTTTCTGCCCACGGTTCCAACGCAGTCGGAACCCGCAACATGAGGCTGTCAAAATCGATATCGGGATTCGGGCTGTTGTAGTGCAGGTTTGGCGGCACCATTTCGTGCTTGAGGGAAAGCGCGACTTTGATCAGACCGACAATTCCTGCCGCCGGTTCGAGATGTCCGACGTTCGTCTTGACCGAGCCGACGGCGCAAAGATCGCCGGCCTCGCGACCGCGGGACAGTGCGCTCCCCAGGGCCCGCGCCTCGACCGGGTCGCCCACGAGCGTCCCTGTTCCGTGCGCTTCGACATACTGCACGCTCGAGGGCTCGATGCCCGCACGTCGACACGCTTCCAAGACGAGTTCTTCCTGCGCCTGAAAGCTCGGGACTGTCAAGCCGCTGGTGTGACCATCCTGATTGACGGCGCTCGAACGAATCAGTGCATATATCCGATCGCCGTCGCGCGCCGCATCGGAAAGACGCTTGAGCACGACAAAGGCCGCACCTTCACTGCGCACGAACCCGTTGGCCGACGCGTCGAATGCCTTGCACCTGCAATCGGGCGAGAGCATCGAAAGCCGGCTGAAGCCGATGAACGGTTCCGGTTTGATGAGAACGTTGACGCCGCCGGCTAGCGCGACGGGAGACGTGTTGTCCCACAGACTCTGGCACGCCAGGTCGACGCCGACGAGCGACGACGAACACGCCGTGTCGATGGCCAGGCTGGGGCCCATGAAGTCGAAGCAAAACGAGATGCGATTGGCGGCAATGCTCATTGCCGAGCCCGTATTCGTGTACGTGTCGATCATCGACACATCGCCGGTCACGTTCAGAAACGAATAGTCGTGGCTCGAAATGCCGACGTACACGCTGGCCATCGATCCGCGCAGTTTTTCGGCAGTCTGTCCTGCGTCTTCCAGCGCCTCCCAGGCAACTTCAAGCAGCATGCGCTGCTGCGGGTCCATGCCTTTCGCTTCGCGCGGCGAAATTCCGAAGAATGCTGCGTCGAATTGATCGATGCCGTCCACGAAACCGCCTTCGCGGGCGTTCGTCTTGCCGGGCGTTCCCGGTTCCGGATCATAATACGTTTCGAGGCTCCACCTGTCGGCAGGAACCTCCCGGATCGCGTCGACGCCGTTGCTCAAAAGCTGCCAAAAGGCTTCGGGTGAATTGGCGCCGCCGGGAAAGCGGCAGCCGATGCCGACAATCGCAATGGGTTCTCGATTTTCGCTTCCAACTTTCGAGTTACCAGTAGTCATTTCAGTGATTCCTTCACGATGGCTGATTCGCGGGGTCAATGTGGTTGTGCGAGGGTGAAGACGGATTTCCGTCTGGATTGATAGAGGACAACGACGCACGCAGAAATATTGCGGGCGGGCGAGGCGGCAGGGAAACTGTGCGAGTCTGGCGATCCCATTGCCTGATTCAGCTCCATCTATTCGATTGACGAATTCGGACTCGCGGGGCGCAAACGACACCCCTCGGCGCAATCACGGTGTAAACGCCGCGGATCGCAGCCGCCTAGTCAACAACGATAGTGTCATCCATGATGAGGCAGCATGAAGTACGATTCAGGATCACAACGAGTCGTTGTCACAATGGGCCATTCAACGTCGCCGCCGAACGGACCGCATCGGTGCCTTCGTCCTGAATGTTAGCGCGAGACGTGCATTTCACTTGCACTCCGTCCTGCCGTGCAAACTCGCGCTGGCTGCCGAGAACGCACCACAATGCTGCCAAGAAGAAATGTTCAGGTCAACCAAAAAGACGTGGGAAATTCACTATTTTCCCAAATCGAACTTTTGTTGCCGGGAACAGTTCGGCAATCAGATTTTCATCCACTAATGTAGATAGCTTTGTGTCGTTGATGCGACCTGAGTGGCATCGCCGTTCCCCACAAATTCATCATCGCTTAACAAGCGCGCTTCGGCGGCAAATGGCGCCGCCGCGCGACGTGTCAAAACGTTTGAAATCTCTGCACCAACGAATGCAACACACGAGCAAACCTCGGTTGGCCGAGTTCGTCAAACGCGATGTCGAGTCTTTGTTGAACCGGGTCGAGAACCAGGGACGTCAGCGACAGACAGCGATCGAACTGCATCGCGAAACAGTCGAGGTCTGGTGCGGCTCAATCGCGCAATTCATTCCGCAAATCGAAATGCTGTCCCAGGTTCTGGACGACGAAGAGCGTGCGCAAGTCGTGCGATTTCAGTTTGACCGCCATCGGGAGCAGTTCGCCATCCGCCGCGCGTTGTTGCGAGTCGTCTTGAGCCGGTACAACGGCATCGCCCCGCATCAACTGAAATTTCGCCGCGGCGAATTCGGCAAGCCGGAATTGCAGCAATACCCAGAGCAAGCCTGCCTGCACTTCAGCAGCTCGCATTCGAACGGGGTCGTCCTCTTCGCCATCACTCGCGACGGAGCAGTTGGCGCCGACGTCGAGGCGGTGCGACCATTGGCCGATCTCGACGCGATGATCGCACGTTGCCTTTCGAACTCGGAAAAATCAGCTTTGAACGACCGGACAGGCCGCGACCGGCTGCAAGATTTCTTTCATTACTGGACCTGCAAAGAAGCCGTCTTGAAGGGAACGGGCGAAGGCCTGTCTCGACCGCTCGAATCGGTTCAAATTTCATTGGTCGATCAGGCGTCGCCGCGCGTTGTCAGCCGTGAGCCGGAGTCAGAGCACTTGTGCGAATGGCAACTCACAAGCTTTGCGCCCGAAGTCGGATTTGTTGCTGCCATCGCTACGAAAAACGCCAACGCGAGTCTGCGGCTGATTCGGTTTTGACGGTGGAGTCATGGAATGCAGAAGACGCGATTTCTGATCTGCCGCCGAATCGGATTGATGTTGGCCGCTGCGTTGTTAGGGTGCTCGGCGGAACATCATCCGGCTGAAGACTCCGCGGTCAACACGCAGGGCGAAATCACTCTCGAATCTCCGCAGCCAGAGCAGACGTCGAACAGCATCGTGCGTGACCTAGCCGACGAGTCGGTGGTGATGCACCAGACGCTGTCGATTTATCTGCTCGGACGGTCCGCGGTTCAGGAGCAGCTCGGTCTCACCGATGATCAGAGACAGGAAGTCCGGCAAATCAAGCTCAACGGGATCAAGCAGTATTGGGGATTGCGCAACTCGGTCTCATCCAAAACCGATGGCACTGCACGGCGGACTGCCGTGCGCGCAGCACTCGTGATTGCCCACGACGTCGAGAAAAAGCTGCAAGGATTCCTCAGCGACGTGCAACGGCAGCGGCTCGACCAGAAGGTCTGGCACATCAACGTTGGCCCTGTGACGTTCGCTCGCACCGGTCCGTTGGTTCTGCTGCATCCGCACGTCGATGAGGCGCTTGAACTGAGCGACGACCAGCGACATGCCATCGCCGAAATCGCCCAGCAAACCCTCCAGTCCGTCGATGATTCGGTCAGTTTCGTGTTCTCCGTCGACGCGGCTGACGAGATCTTGCAAGAGGGACGATCCCGGGCTGAAATGGAACTGACGGAGTTCCAAAGGAAGAAATGGAACACGATGCGCGGTGATGCCAGGACAGTCAAAGAATAGGCTGGTGCGGCAAAGCCCGATCGATCGCTTTGGCCCACTTTGGTGTAGGATAGAATCCTGCCGGGACGATACAGGCGGAGGGGCGAATGCGGGAACTGAGGCCGGAATCAATACGGAGCCGCGTGCGGCAATTGGCGCTGCCAATCGTCGCGTGCCTGGTGATCGCGTTGCGATTCTCCGGTGCGATGGCTGGCGATTCTCCTGCAAATCCGGCAGCGCAGAAAGAAGCAGTCCGCACGTTGCTGCGACACCGCTGCGCGAAGTGTCATGGACCTCTCAACTCCAAAGCGAGGCTGAATCTCAGCACACTACGCGGACTGGCTCGGGGTGGGGAAAACGGCGCCGCGGTCGTTGCCGGCCGCGCCGATGCGAGCCTGCTCTGGCAGCGTGTGTCGGCCGATGAAATGCCCCCCGATGACCCGTTGCTCCCTGAGGACAAAGCACTCTTGCGCTCCTGGATCGAGGCGGGCGCGCCGGGTTTGCCGACCGGCGATCTCGGACCGATTGTCGGAGCCGATCACTGGGCGTTTCAGCCGCTCGCCGTCGCAACAGCACCGGACGTCCGGAATTCGGATCGAATCCGCACTGTAATCGACCGGTATGTGCAGGCGCCGCTGGAAGAGCGCGGATTGACGCTTGGTACCGATGCCGATGCGCGCACGCTCATTCGGCGCGTGGCGATCACTCTCACCGGTTTGCCGCCGACGCCCGAAGAAGTTGCGGCGTTCATCGCCGACGTCACACCCGGCAGCTATGAACGCATGGTGGAGAGGTACCTGGCATCGCTGCGCTACGGTGAGCGCTGGGGCAAGCACTGGCTCGATGCCGTCGGTTACGCGGATTCGAATGGCTACTTCAGCGCAGACACCGACCGGCCCTGGGCATTTCGATATCGCGATTACGTGATCCAGTCGTTCAATGCAGACAAGCCTCTCGATCGGTTCGTCTGCGAGCAACTGGCCGGCGATGAGATGACGACGTTCCGCGCGAATGAGCCGACGACGCCGGAAACGATGGAATTGCTGATTGCGACGCACTTCCTCCGCAACGGCCAGGACGGCACAGACATTGGAGTGCAGGAACCGGAGGCTTTCGAGATCGATCGCCGCGCCGCACTCGAAGCGGTCGTACAGGTCACGTCGTCGTCGCTCCTGGGGATGACGGTCCACTGCGCCAGATGTCACGATCATAAGTTCGAGCCGATCAAGCAGACCGAGTATTACCAGCTTCAAGCAGTGATGTTTCCGGCCTTCAATCCCCAGGACTGGGTGAATCCGCAGGATCGAATTGCCTATGCATATCTCCCGGGAGAGAAGGAAACGTGGGAAGCCAACGAAAAGCGGCTGACGCAGGCGATTGCGAGCCTGACTGCGGAGTTCAAGGAGTGGCAGGCGGCCAATCGCGAGCCGTCGGAACTTTTGCTGAGCGAAACCTTCGACGACGGCTGGCCGTCGCGCTGGAGCAACACCGCGCCCGGCGACGACGCACCGGGCGGCAAGCTGACCATCGAAGGTGCCGCCGCCAACAGCGCGCGAACGCGGAACGCGCAATTGCAGGTGGTGTGCGGACCCAACGAAGCGTGGCTCTCGACCAAGACTGCCATAGACTGGACGCCAAACGCCCCGGGAGATTGGATTCAGGCCACGTTCGACCTCGTAAGCGATCAAGTCGACAGTCCGACGGCCATGCGAATCGGATATTCGATTGCAGTGCACGATTTCAACGGCTCGGCCGGTCGACCGGGGGGAAACCTGCTGATCGACGGCAATCCGACCGAGGCCACCACTGTCTACGGTGATTATCCCGGCGGATCCAAGAATCCGCGCGGCTCAATCGGCCAGCAGGGTTACGTTCCAGGACGCAATTACGGGGTGCGCGTGACACATCAGGAGGCCGACCAGTACTTGCTCGAACATCTCGTCGACGGAATCTCCGATGGGAAGTCGATCGAACTCAAAGCGTCCGATCTGCCCGACGGCGGTTTCGCGTTCTTCTATTCCGCGAGCCGCAGCTATGTTGTCGACAATGTGCGCGTCGAACGCAATCTGCCCGATTCCGGAAAGCGGTCCGAGATCACGGCACTGCGACAGCAGTTGAGGGATAAGAGAACGTCGTATGAGAAGCAGCGCGCCGAGTTGGAAAAACAGCGCAGCAAGGCGCCGGGGAGGGCGATTGCCTGGGTGACCGACAAGTCGGCAGTGCCGCCGACAGTGCCGTTCCTGAAGCGCGGGTTGTACACCGAACGCGGCGCCTCAGTCGAACCGGCAGCGCTTTCGATATTGACCGACGCGGGACACGAATTTCGTCCTGAGCCCCGCGCAGGCGAACCGAAGACGACCGGTCGTCGATTGGGTTTTGCAAAGTGGCTGACGCGGGCAGATGGGCGTCCTGCCGCACTCATGGCGCGAACTTATGTGAATCGTTTCTGGCAGCAGTATTTCGGTCGCGGAATCGTCACGACGACCGACAACCTGGGTCTCGGCGGCGCCCCGCCGACGCATCCCGAACTGCTCGACTATCTCGCAGCATCGCTGATTCGGCATGGTTGGAGCATCAAGGACTTGCACCGTGAGTTGGTGACATCCACGGTCTACCGTCAAACCTCGACGCCACGGACCGACGGCGTGGCCGCCGATCCCGATGATCGTTACTTGTGGCGGTATCCCGTGCGCCGCTTGCAAGCTGAAGTCATCCGCGATGCGATGCTGGCGGTGACCGGGGAACTCGACTCGACGCCGTACGGACCCTACGTGCCGACAAAACAGACACCGATCGGAGAAGTGATCGCAGATAAGAGCGAGTCTGGGAGTCGGCGGCGTTCGGTGTACCTGCAGCAGCGCAGGTCACAGACTCTCAGCATGCTCAAGGTCTTCGACGCTCCAGCCGTGGCAACGATCTGCACCGCGCGGCCCTCGTCAACGGTGCCGCTGCAATCGCTGGCTCTGCTGAATTCGGACTTCAGCGTGACGTGCGGCGATGCGCTGGCACGACGGCTGCGGGCGGAAACCGACGGGACTGCGAAGCAATTGGTGCGGCGTGCGTGGCAACTCGCCATGGCGCGCGATCCGACCGATGCCGAAGTATCGCTGGCGCTGGAATTCCTCGCCGGACAGGAAAAGCAATATTCCGTCGAAGAGACGCAGCAGAAGGCGGTTGCGGACTTCTGCCAGATGCTGCTCGCCAGCAACAGCTTTTTGTACGTGGAATGATTGACCGATGAAATCTTCTCGCACAGTAGATGGAACACTCGACGATTCCAGCGGCGCCTGCGGGTGCGGCACGGCTGAGATTGCGCGCGTGCAGCGTCGCACGTTCCTGGGCACTTCAGCGACTGGACTCCTGGGATCGATCGCGCTGAAGTGGCTCGAATCGCAATCGCAGGCTGCAGGGGCACCGGTTTACCAGGGACCGCACTTTAAGCCGCGCGCTGAGCGGATCATCTGCCTGTTTCAGAACGGCGGACCGAGTCAGATGGACCTGTTCGATCCGAAGCCTGAACTGTCGAAGTACAACGGCAAACCATTCCCCGGCGGCAAGAAGGTGGAAACGCTCTCGCCGGCGGCTTCGGGCAATCTCTTGGGGTCTCCCTTCAAATTCAAGCCGGCAGGTCAGTGCGGAATGGCGCTTTCCGAACTGTTGCCTTACACGGCCGAGATCGCAGATGACATCACGTTAATTCGTTCGATGATGACCGAGTCGGTCTGTCATGAAACCGCGCTGCGAATTGCGCACAGTGGGCATCCGCTGGCGACCGACCGACCGGCGCTTGGCGCGTGGCTGACGTACGGGTTGGGATCGCTGAACCACAACCTGCCGGCGTTTGTCGTCTTGCCCGACCCCGATGGTCTCCCGATCAACGGCACGCTCAACTGGTCGGCCGGCTGGCTGCCGGCCCAGCATCAGGGGACGCCGTTCAACATCAGCGATGGAGCGGCGCCGGTGCTGAACCTGCAGACGCCGGGACGAATGACCGCAGACGGTCGCAGACGGCAACTCGACCTGGTGCGCTCACTCAATGCGCTGCACGCCGCGAAGTTTCCGGAAAACACCGATCTCGAGGCGCGACTGCAAGACTTTGAAACCGCGGCCCGGATGCAGGCGGCGGTGCCGAACGTTGTCGACATCTCCAGCGAGACGGCCGCCACACGGAAACTGTACGGCCTCGATCAACCTGATACGCAGGCCTACGGCAAACGGTGCTTGCTGGCGCGGCGGCTGATCGAACACGGCGTCCGGTTCGTCGGCGTCTACTTGAAATCACAGCCGTGGGACACGCATGCCGACAATGCCAACGCCACGCGCGGAGTGGCAAAGCAGATCGAGCAGCCGTCGGCCGCACTCGTGCGCGATTTGAAACAACGGGGACTACTCGACTCGACGATCGTGGTCTGGATGGGTGAGTTCGGCCGGACGCCGGTCTCACAGGGAGCCAACGGTCGCGACCACAGCCGGCGGGCCTTTTCCATGTGGCTGGCCGGTGGCGGATTCCGAGGCGGTTGCGTCCACGGCGCTTCAGATGCGTTTGCGTACGAGGCGGTCGAGAACGTCGTCAGTGTGCACGACCTGCACGCGACGCTCCTGCATGCACTGGGCTTGGACCATCAGCGCCTGACGTTCGAGTTCGGCGGCCGTCAAGAAAGCCTGACCGACCGCGACGTGACGAAAGCCCACGTCGTCCACGAAATCCTTGCCTGATCTGACCAGTGCGTACTCGTTTGTTGCATCCATCCACCAGGCGAAATCGCAACCCCTTGAATTCCATCGCCCGCCGGCTGCTGCATGATGTGCTGCGGCTCGTCGCATTCGATCGGCTTGATGTGACTGAGAGCTATGCCGACGACGATTCCTACTGCGGCCGCACTGCGTTCCTGTCTCGCACTACGAATTTCGGCGGACCGGCCTCGTGGCGCCCAGTCCCGATGGCCGCATGTTCCTCTTGGACTGCGGCGGCAATGTGCTTCGCATAAAGCCCGATGCTGTGGTCGGCGAACGGGTCGAACTTCCATTTTAGCAATCCAGACACGAAGCCTCGCCAGCGATCACGGCTGCGGCTTACTCCGCTGAGCTTGCGGACTCTCCCAAATCGGTCGAGATAGATTTCGTCGCCGCAATGCCGATAACCCATCCACGGCGGTGGAACCCGCGTGACGACGTCGTTGTTGTGAACCCACCGATAGTGTTTGATTTGGGCATGGCGGACGTAGCGCTTACATCCAACGCGCGGCGACCCGAACGTGTGCAGTTCCTGAAGATCTCCGGTGATGGACGACGCCTTGCAGCGATACGCGCAAATCGTGGCCATTGCCGCCCCCAGCGAGTGCCCACTAAACCAGACAGGTATTGCTTTTTCGCGCAGCCAGTCCTCGAGCACGGGCCACAGGTCGTCCACTTCAGTGTTGAAGCCGCTGTGAACATTTCCGAGTGTCCCAACTACGGCCATGACCGCGTTGGCATCGGCCTTAATGTCATTCCATTCGGTCGGCTCGGTTCCGCGGAAAGCCAGGACGACGTCGTGTTCGTTGCAGAACCGGTACGCTTGCGAACCATCGTTGTCGATCAGTTGCGCTTCAGGGAAGCCGATGGCAAGAGCCGCGCGTTTTGCTTCGGCCTCGTCGTTGTAGGCGATCATTGCCAGTTCGGCCATGGCCAGCGAACGGCGCAGGAAGCTCAATTTCGCAAGTGGAGCATTCACGTCCGAATGCAGGATGAGCGGCACTTCGCCGACATCTTGAATGACTTTCGGGTCAACGGAATAGTTCATCGGAACGATCCTCACTGTCGCCGTTCTTGTTCATCATTTTGACCCTGTGCCTCATCCTATCCATTTCAAGTTCACACCAATAGTCGAGTTCATTCAGCCGGCTTGCGGCCATCGGTAGACAACGCCGGAAATTCGCCGCTCGCTTGTGGCCGCGCAGTCGACGAAGCCTGGCCGCACGTCGAGAGACACAACCTCACGATTCGGACGTTCCTGCCACGATTTACGTGGCTCTCGCTAGGTTTCTCGAAGAACCCACAGAACATTCGGGCGGAAGTTGCGATGTACGCTTTCCATTCCGACATCTGCCGGATTCACTGCAAGCTGCGCTGTACGCCAGCAATGGCGGCCCGAGTGACTGAAAGACTCTGGCGACTTCGAGACCTGCTCGACTGAGGAACCGACCCCGCGAAAGCGGGGTATTTTGTTAGAATGCTCGCATGCGAATTGATTGGCGAAAACTCCGTTCGACTCTCTGGGAAATCTTTTCGCCCTTTGTCTTTCCGGCAGTAGCCCTCGTTGCCATATGGGCTATCTTTCTCTGCCTCTTTTTTCTGGGACTCATCCAGGTTCCGTGGGATAAGTGAGCATCGCGCGCCGAAAACTGTTTCCAGAAAAACTCCGTTCAGAATGCACGACTCCCCGGCTGGCGGATTCTTCGTGTGAGCCACCATATTTTCTTAAGCGGTGTCGAATTGAGTCTCATTTCTTTTCGATCGCGTAAAGCATTTTCTGGGCGCGGTTTGCTGCAACAGTTTTCGGATATTTCGATAATGCCTCCGCCAATTCGTGCTCGGCCTCATGTACGAGCTGTTCGGCCGCTTTCTCATTTGCAGCGGACGACAAGATGTCCCCGCCAACGCCGGGGAAGACTTCCGAGATTCATGCCGAGCCGAATGAACGAGCGGTTCCGCTTCGCGCGGCATCATTCGGCGAACCCGACCATGTGAACGAGGCGCATGAGCAGGTAGGCGATCGTTCCCGAAATCGGAATCGTCAGCAGCCAGGCCCAGACCATTCTTTCCACAATCGTCCACCTCAGCGCGTTCAGCCGCTTCGCCGCGCCTACTCCCATGATCGACGCCGAGATGTTGTGCGTCGTCGACACGGGAATTCCGAAGTGCGATGCCACAGCGATAATGATCGCTGAACTTGTCTCGGCGGCGAACCCGTTCACCGGTTGCAGGCGGACCATCTTGTGCCCCAATGTCTTGATGATTCGCCAGCCTCCACTGGCTGTCCCCGCTGCCATGACCACGGCGCACGTGACCTTGACCCACAGCGGAATCGACAGGTTGTGTCCCGCTTCGGGAGTGGGAATCTGCAGGAATGACAGCCACCCGGGCAGATTCCCGAGCCGGCCGCTCGCCGTCCCCGCTGCCAGTGCCAGGGCGATGATTCCCATTGTCTTTTGCGCGTCATTGGTGCCGTGCATCAGTCCCATGGCCGCGGCACTCACCATCTGGGCCTTGCCGAAAATCGCGTTGACCGTTCGCGGTTTCCAGTTCCGCAACAGCGCATACAGTAATGCCATGACGCAAAAGCCCAGCGCGAACCCGCACAACGGCGACGCGAAAATGGGGATAATGACTTTCCACAACAGGCCTTTGCTCGCATACCAGTGAGTGCTGTCCCGCTGCGACCAGATGACGACGTTCCAGTCCCGGGCCGACGCAACCGCAGCCCCGACCAGCCCGCCGACCAGCGCATGACTCGAACTGCTCGGCAACCCGGCGCGCCACGTCACCAAGTTCCAGATAATGGCAGCGACCAGCGCGCAAGACAGAACTTCCTGCGAAGCGGCCCGCTGCTCGATCAGCCCCGAGGCAATGGTGGTCGCGACCGCAGTCCCCAGCAGCGCGCCCACGAGATTCGTGCACGCCGCCATCACGACGGCTTGCCGCGGCGTGAGCACTTTGGTCGCGACGACGGTGGCGATCGAGTTGGCTGTGTCGTGAAAACCGTTGATGTACTCGAAGACGAGCGCCAACACGATCACGACGAAAATTAACGTCATGGTTTTTGGACTCGTGCTTTACGCATTCTTCAGCACAATGTGTGAAATGACGTTTCCCGCGTCGCGGCAGCGGTCGATAACCTTTTCGAGCAGGTCGTACAAATCGCGGACCATCATGGCCTGCAGCGGGTCATACTTGCCTCCGTAGACGTCGCGCAGCAGATCGAGCATCACGTCGTCGGCCTCCGCTTCAATGCCCTGCAGGCGGTCATTCATTTCTTTGACCGTTTCCAGAGGAGGCATCTTCCGCAGCAGACGCACCATTTGTGAAAGAGTCTCGGTCGCCCGCTCCATGAGTTCCGTCTGCCGGCGAAAGTCGACGCCTGCAAGACGCTCGGGGGCGAGATTGAATCGCTCGGCGAACTTTTCGATCGTCTTGCAAGTGCGGTACATGGCATACGAGAGCGTCTCAATGTCTTCACGCTCCAGCCCGGTGACGAACGTGTTGACCAACTCTTCGCTGATCTGCGCGGTAATGAGCTTGTCCTTGCCGCGGGCCAGGGCAATCTCGTGCAGCGGATGCGGATGCGTGCGGTCCTTGAGCAGGTCGATCAGCAGCCGCGACAATTCGCGGGTTTCCTCGGCGCTGGCTTCCAGGAGATCGAAAAACTTAGAATCGTGGCTGAAGAACTTCTGAATGGAAAACATGGTCTCACTCGTACAGTTTCTCGACCGTCCCCAAAGCGGTTTCGGAAGAGTGATCTTCTCCGAAACCGAAATCCAAAGCAATGTACCGGTCGGTCGGCTTAGGCCGGCGATAGACTTGGTTGCGTGCTGATGGCTGGTCCATCTGGCTCACTCTTATCTGCGGAGCCGTTCCGAGTATTGAACCTCGACGATAGAGTGGAGCGAATGAACGCGTGACATCACATCTTGGCAATCCTCCAACGACCGTTTGTGAAATCCGACATCTACCGGAAGGCAATTCGCGAGAGAAACGACATGGGACCGCATCGACGATTGATTTCGTGTGTTTCGGCGATTCTTCTCGGACTCGTGACCATGCACCCGCAAGGGTTTGACGGACCTTCCATGGGGCGGGCATTCGCCGGCGAGTACGATCGCCCAGCGAAAATGCCGCACCAGAGCCGATCCGCCGTTCTGGCCAAGCATGGCATCGTCGCCGCCAGCCAACCTCTGGCTGCGCAAGTCGGTCTCGAAATCCTCAAGGCGGGTGGGAACGCCGCTGACGCCGCAATCGCCACCAACGCGATGCTCGGGTTGGTCGAGCCAATGAGCAACGGCATCGGCGGCGACATCTTTGTGTGCTATTGGGACTCGAAAACCCAAAAACTGTACGGCCTCAACGGTAGCGGCCGCAGCCCCTACGCGCTGACGCGAGAGATCTTCAATCAGAAAGGACTGAAAGACATTCCCGGCAAAGGTGTCCTCTCCTGGACTGTCCCCGGTTGCGTCGACGGCTGGGATCAATTGCGCCAGCGGTTTGGAACGATGAGTTTTCAACAGCTTCTGGCCCCCGCGATCCAGTATGCCGAAGAGGGATTTCCCGTCAGTGAGATCATCGGGGGCGGATGGGGACGCGGCGAGGGAAAAACCGGACTACAGGCCGAGTTCATGGCCACCTACTATCCGAATGGCAAGGCGCCGCGTGTCGGCGAACTCTTCCGCAATCCGGACCTCGCAGTCAGCCTCCGCGCGATCGCCGAGGGGGGACGCGATGCCTTTTACCGCGGCCCTATTGGCACACAAATCGTCGCTACCAGTCAATCGCTCGGCGGCTACTTCAGCATGAAGGACTTCGAGGACCATCAGTCCGAATGGGTGGAGCCCGTCTCGACCAACTATCGGGGCTACGATGTATGGGAGCTTCCGCCCAACGGGCAGGGAATTGCCGCGCTCGAGATCCTGAATATTCTGGAAGGCTACGACATTCGGACGATGGGACGGCATAGCCCGGATTATCTTCATCTCTTTATCGAAGCGAAGAAACTCGCCTACGCGGACCGAGCCAAGTATTTTGCCGATCCTGCGTTCCAAAAGTTGCCGGTAGCAGGGCTGATCTCGAAAGAATACGCTGCCAGTCAGCGCAAGCGGATCGACATGAAGCATGCTGCCACGTCGGTGGACCCCGGAGAGCCGCTGCTGGCCCGGCAGGGAGACACGATTTATTTGAGCGTCGTGGACAAGGACCGGAACTGTTGCTCGTTCATCCAAAGCAACTCGGGGGCGTTCGGGTCGTATCTCATTGCGGAAAAGACCGGCTTCGTAATCCAGAACCGGGGCGACGGTTTTTCGCTCGATCCCAATCACCTCAACCGCTTAGAGCCGCATAAGCGACCTTTCCACACGATCATCCCGGCGATGGTGACGAAGAACGGCAAGCCCTGGTTCTGCTTCGGCGTGATGGGGGGAGATTTTCAGCCACAAGGGCACGTGCAGGTGCTCGTCGACCTGATCGACTTCGACCTCGACGTGCAAGCAGCCGGCGACGAGGCGCGAGTCGAGCACACCGGCTCACAGAGCCCTGACGGTCATCCAATGGACTCCAAAGGGGGGAAAGTGAGGATCGAGTCGGGAATTCCGCACGAGACGATGAATGAACTCGAACGCCGCGGGCATCACGTCGAACGGGGACTCAACGGCGGCGGCTATCAGGGGATCCGCATCGACCAAGAGCACGGCACGCTCGCGGGAGGGACAGAGCCGCGAAAGGACGGAGCCGCGGTCGGGTACTGACGAAGTTTGAATCAGTTCGAAGAGGGTTGCTCATGCGCCTGTGTTGGAAGGTTCTGTGAACCAGAATGAGCCCCAAAGCGCGCGAATCCGAGATCTCTGTACAAGTCCAACACGAAGGGCCGTGTTAAAACGTGGGGATTGCCGGCATCTGCGTATTACCGTCCGGCGGCAGAACACGCAAGAATGCGAATCGCCCGCATCAATTTACTTCAGATGAGAACGTCAGCATTTACGCACCGAATTTGCCTTGTTGACGTTGACGTCACGGTTCGATGGCCAACGAAGCACACACCACCTCCATATTGGTCCGGGCAAAGATATGTCGGTTCGAATAAGCGGGGGCGGCCCACGCGCAATGGCGGTTCCAAGTCGCGGGTGGTTCCAGCACGCGAGCGCGGCTGATTTCTCGGTAGCCTTGGGGCGTCAGCCGAGCGCGAATTAATTCACCGCGATCATTATAGAGCAAGGCCGAGTCGCCATTTGCGGTCACGTGAATGCTGGCTCCGCTTTTCGAGTCAGTCACTTTGTCCGTTTCCCAGAGCTGATTGCCGGTACTCGCTTCGAGGCAGACGAATTCGCCGGCTGAGCGCGCCGAGTAAATGTAGTCGTCGCGGAACAGTGCGGTCGAAGTGTCACTCAGGATTCGACGAGCGGTGGCTCGAGACCTGGGCCAGATCACCTTCGCTGAAGGTTGATCACTGCCGAGCTTGAGCATCAAGCCGCCAATAAACAGATTTCCCTCGTGATAGACGGGGGTGGCGACCGTGGCATCCTGAGTGGTGTTGAGGCGCTCTCGCCAATAGGTCTTGCCTGTCGCGGGATCGAGCGAGGTCACAGCCTGTGGGGTCCAAACGATGAGCTGCCGCTTACCGCCCGCGTTCACGACAATCGGCGAACTGGCAGACGGCTGCTCATCCAACGATTTCCAAATCTCCTGGCCCGTATTCTTGTCGAAAGCCATGATGCAAGCGTCCGGCTTTGCACCGGTAGGAACGATTAGAGAGGTTCCCTCGATCAAGGGAGATCCGGCGCTGTCAAGGTACGTGTTGGGATACAGCTTCTGGATGTCCTTCTGCCAGACGACGTCGCGTTTCTGCAAATCAAGACACAACAGAAGGCCCGCGGCTCCCCAACTGTAGATTCTCCCATCCGCGACAATCGGCGTCGAAATCGGACCGCGCGGATACTTCTCATCAAACGCACTTTCCGGATAGTTTACGTCGTAGGCGTAACTCCATAACTGCTTGCCGGACAGGGCGTCGAACGCAAGCACTCGTTCACGAGCTTTGGGCTTGGCAAGCTCCGAGTCGGTGACGTAGACAAGGCCGTTAGCGACGACGGGACTGGAGAATCCGACTCCCACGGGGGCTCGCCAACGGATTTTCAAACCATCTGGTGGAAACGTTTCGAGGATTCCCGTCTCGCTCCATCTCCCATCCCGATTCAGTCCGCGCCATTGCGGCCAATCTTCTGCCCTTGCCGCGATGTTCAATATCACGGTGACCAGCAACGCGGCCGACAACCCAGTTCTTGCGCAGTCGACCATCAATGAATTTCCACAAGCGAATCGTTGCGCGGCTCGAATTGAAACTCGGCCTCGCCGGATGGAATTCAGTTTACCTTTGGTAAGTGCATGACTCGCGGTGTCGGCCGATGTGACCGACTCTCGCCGTCCGATAGCAAGTGAGAGATGTCATTTTGGGACAACCATCGAGACTTTTTTGCCGACCGCCTTTTGGCCTCCGTAGACCATGTCGGCGATCGCCTTCACCTCCCGATCCAGGCGCTCGGTCACCGCAGTGTTCGGCGTTCTGGTTTCCTTGGTGAGTCGCGCGAACAACTGCAACTTTTTGGAGTTTCCTGCCCCCTTCACGCCTCGGTATTGCGTCTCGAAGCCATTTTTCTTGAGCATGGCATTCAGTGAGTCTTTGGTCTCCGGCACCTCTCTCATCCCAGGGACGTCCCGGCCGAACCAACGCAGCCCGGCGTCAAGATCGACCTGAGTCCAGTCGATCGGCGTACAGACAATGAGGCGAGCGGCGGAGGGCTTCGGCATGGTCTTGACGGGCGACGGGTCGACAGGCTTTCCTCCCGGAAGAGTGATCAGCGAATCGTGAAACATGATTCTTCGCGCCGCTGTCGAATTGAGCATATCGTTTGCCGAATGCGCGACGCCGGGCACGGATTCGAACGAGGCGCTGTCGCGCCAGTCGGGGAAGAGTTGAACGTAAGCGCGGAAATTGCTCCACCGCTCGAACCGGTTCTTTCCCTGTTTCATCGCCGGCTCGCGCTCATCGAGGTCGTCTTTGCCTGTGTCGTTAGTCCCGCCGAGGTACCATGCCCGGCGGTCGAAGATGTTCGTTTTGATCCGAGCCGACTGCTTGTTGAGGTAACGGTTCAGGTTGAGCATGCCGTATTTGTATTTGTTGTAGTCGTCGGACATGGCGGTGAACTTTCCTGACCCGCTCGGGCGGCGGTTGTCCAGGTACAAGTAGGACGACGGGTTCATCACCAGGAAGATCATTTTCACGTTCGCCGGTTTGGCTCCGGCCAGATAGCGGTTGACGAACTGCCCACCCGCGGAATGGCCGGCCACTACGATGGTTTTGAGGTTGGGAAACTTGCCCTTCAGGGTCAGGCGTTCGACGATCTGATCCACCGCGTCAAAGGAGCTGAAATTCTTCCCATCGACCGAGTCATCCCCCTGGCTCCAGTCGGCGTCCCAGACGTGGTCGTTCGGCCCGGGTTTATCAGCCTTAATCTGGAACTTAGGCGCCACGATCAACGTGTCTGTGAGGCGTCCTTCCGCCTGCGCGGACTTCACGGCATAGCCGAAGTAATTGTCGGCGGTCCGGTTCAGACCATGAATCACGATGACCGCCTTTTTGATGTCCTTGTTTTCGGTGTTCAGCGGGTAGGTCCGATAGTAGGGAATCTGCTTCCCGGTGCTGAAGGTGATTTGGCCCAGGCTGGACGCCGGATTGGTGCTGGGCGCGGCCCCCAAAACGGGGTGTACCAGGACAAGGGCGAGAAGCAGGTACAGCGATTTACGGATGACTTGGGCAAGCATGACCGGGTCTTCCTCGATGTTTAACAAGCGAACTTGACGATGAGCGAATCCGGAAATTTGGTGATTGGCCGGAGAGGAACGTGATCCAAATCGGGCCGCCGCCTATTGTAGAGCGGCAGGCCGCGAATCGCGCGTTCCGAATGCTCGGAAATTGGCTGGAGACACCGAAATACGGAGATTCCCGATACGCAACAGGCAGCGGAGTTCTTTAACCAGCACGTTCTTTAGCTGTTCCGATCGGCTGGACAGCGTGACTGCCGGAGCAACCGACGCCGCGCTCTTCGGTCAGGCACACCGACACGCAGTTTCGGACGAGTTCGAAATCTCTCGCACACGGGCACTCTTGCTAACCACAACGATCCCGAAACGAGAGAGTCCGAGTCTCTCTGCAAGTCCAACACGGGGGCTGAGGCCATACGTGGATGTCACCACCGGTCAAATTCCGCCTGAACTCGATACAGCAATTCCACCAGTTCGGGATCGTAGCTTTCAAGCTCTACCGCGTCTGGTCCGCCAATCACGAAAATCTCGTTCGATTGTGCTGGATCGCGACCTTTGCGGCATTCAAGCTCGATCCATTCCAATCGTTCGATCGTTGAACTCATGTCATCAATGTCATGACTTCTCGCTTGTGCGAGAGCGCAGGCAAGCAATTCCAAGCGATCAACACTCACGGCTTCTTCTGTCGGTCGCATCTGCCGCCCGATGCAGGCATTCCGCACCGATATCAACTTGTCAAGCAGTTTTCGTTGCTGAAACTTGCACTCCGTTTCCAGAAAGCCAAACAGCGGTTCGGGGTGGTGGAGTTCAAACGTTGCGTTCGGCCGTTCCTCGAGCACATCGGATGAGAGTTGTTCCGCGAGCCGCAAATAGCGGCCTGTCTCCGAAAGGCCTGAATGATGAGTTTGACTCGACTGCGTTTCAACTTGTTTTTCAAACTCGACTAAGAACTTTTCTCGTTCGTTTCGAAGCTCCGTTGGGCACATCGCGAGCATGCGTGTTGATATCTTGACAAATGCGGTCAACCGACATGTCCATTGTCGCACGATCTCATCCGGCAAAAACTCCGTTTTGGGCATTGCCGGGGCAGAAAATAAACGGGGTCGGTGGGGTTCCCTGTCGCGTGGATTGTCGACCCAATAGTCCCAGCAGCCGAATTTGTTGCGATATACTACGGTTGAGAGACGACTATCGTGCTTGAAGTAATCACCCGATTGGACTTCGAATGGTTCAATGTTTTCTGACGTTCGTCTGATCCCGCATCCCGCCAATGGATTCAGGAAAAGTAAGAAACCTGCGCCCGGTGGAAAGAAAGGCAAATGCTTGTACCACGAATGATTCGCTGCGACGTGGGCACAAAAGCGAACCGTTTGCAGCCGGGTTGGCACAGAAATTTGGGAAAGTGATTCGAAGTATCCCATTTTGCATCGCCAGGTTAACAAACTGTCCGCAACGCAAATCATACTCGGTAAGCTTTCGAGTCCAATACGGGTGACTGTCTCGAAGGGTCCTGTTAACCACAACGGCCCCCAAAACGCGAGAGTCAAAGACTCTTTGCAAGTTCAACACGGGGTGCCGTGTTATAACGTGGGGGTTGGGAACGGGACCCCGTGATTCTTTTCGAACTAGAGAGTCGAGGCCGACGTGACGAAACGTCACGCGAACAACGCAAATCCTTTGCTTTGATGAAAACAGGGTTTGCGGCGAGGCAAACAGAAACGCCGCGAGAAGTCTCTCGCGGCGTTTTACGTTTGCTAATGGGTAGCGGGATTCCGCTAGCGAAATCCAGGCTTTCCGTGTCGGGCGTCTCTTCGGGAAATCCGCGCGCGATCTGTTTGGCAAAGCATTGCTTTGCGGTGTTGCTCAATCACTCGCTGAGCGTACCGAATTGACTGGCGCTAATCTGGTTTCGCCACGACGACGTACTTTTCAGCTTCTCCGACGTGGATTGGAAGGTAGTACACATCGTCGGCACGGTAGTACGTCACCGAATTCTTTTTCTTTGGAGCGGCCCCTTCGGGCAAGCTGTCAACCATGGCGCCAATCGGCGGCTTGACCGACCTATACTCAGCGGGAGCAATCGCAACCTCGGCATCCTTTGGTTTCTGGACCACCGGCTTCTCGACGTAGAACGTCGAGCCCGATCGGTAGTAAACCTCGCCATTGATGACGACTCGCTCCGGGTTCTCGGGGAGTGAAACGACTGTCACACCTGCCGGGACGGTCTCGACGTAAACCCACCGGTCGTCGAGATACATTCGCTTGTAATAAACATTGCCATACCGGTAGTACGTAAGCCCATCAATGGAGACAACGACGTACCCCGTCGGCGGTGCAAGAATGTATCGAGGCGGTCGCGACACAATTCGAACCGAGGGCCCCCAACCCGGCCCAACATATCGCACACGCGGCCCGTCGAAACGCGCCCCAATTCGAGGACCTCTCGACGACGGCGGTCGACCGTAAGCCGTCTCCGCAAACAGGCATGCCATCAATACAGCGAGACTTGCAATAGAACGCGTGAAGACTGGCATCATCGTTCGCACTCCTGGAGTCCTTTCCGGGGGTGGGGCCGTGGTAGTCAAACTCCAGCCGGGGCCGAAGCGCTCAAGTCTTGCTATCGGAAAACCTGCCTCAAGACTTCAAGCGGCTTGCTGCAGCACGCAAGGTTTGAACCGCAGATTTTGCCGAATTGCCTTCGACCGATTTCACAGTCGTCCGCAGGCAGTCCCCGTGCTTTTTGTGGCCGGCGGTACCACCCGTTCTGTGAGCAATTGCGATCACGTGGGTTCGGTCGACAAGGCGGCCCAGTCATCGATAAGAAAAACTCTGCTTCGGTTCTGCGTCGAGAACGTCAGCCGGCAGCAGCCCGATGTCGCTTGCGACCGGCGTCGAGAATTCATCGGTGCCTGGCGCGGCCGTGATATCCCCTGCGACCACATTTGGTTCTCCATCGGAAAGCCAGCCGACAAATTTGAACAGCAGAGCCGGGTGAATCGCTTCGCCGTGATATTTCGGTTTGCACGATTCGGCATCAACCTCGCTATTTGGCTTGCCGATGTTGTGGTAACGGGCAAGAGTGCGCCCCGCTCCCGAATTCCACTCTTGGAACTGGTTTTTGCCGAACATCCCTTGCAACACTCTGTCTGATAATCTATTTCTGGTGATTCACAAAAATGGGCTGCCGGACCGGGCGGAAGCACTAGCGACCCTCATCCACGCCAAATACCTTCCCCGATAGCTCAATCGGTAGAGCGAGCGGCTGTTAACCGCTAGGTTCATGGTTCGAGTCCATGTCGGGGAGCTGCAATTTGAGTAGCGGAATTCCGCTACCCACTGGTTAACAGAAAACGCCGAGAGGGAGACCTCCCGGCGTTTTTGCTTTGATCTCGCAGCAAATCGTGTTGATGGCAAAGACCTTATGCTCTGGTTGTGACACCAGAACTGTGCCGGTGTGAAGTTGCACGGAGCTCACGGGACGCTGCCCGAGGGCTTTTCAGAAGCTAGTGAAGGCGGCTCACGAAGCACGCGGTGACGAGTATTCGTCACCCGTGGTCGGTGTCGCCGTTGCGTTCTTTGACGAGGCGGACGCAGTTGCCGGCTTCGTTGTATTCCACCACGGTCAGGAAGGCACGCATCAGCATGATGCCGCGGCCGCAGGGCTTTTCGAGGTTTTCTTCGGCGGTCGGGTCGGGGACTTCGCAGGGACAAAAGCCGGGGCCTTCGTCCTGGATTTCGATGTGCACCTTGGAATCGTCGATCTCCCAGGCGACGCGGACGCTTTTGGCCGGGTCCATGCCGTTCCCGTGCTTGATGGCGTTGACGATGGCTTCTTCGAGGGCGAGGCGCACCCCGAAAATGTCTCGAGCGGGATAGTTCAATTTTTCGAGCGATTTGATGATCCGCTCTTGAACTTCTTGCCCGGCCACCGTGTCGCTTGGAATTCTTAATTCAACGGCTTCGAAATTTGCCATGACTCTGCCGGAGAATCTGATTGCAGCCTGACCCGCGCCGAATTTCGGATGAAATTGGCCGGTTGAATTCGAACTAGAACGACGCCATGGCCGCTGCCTGGTCGTCGCAAATTTTGAAGAGTTTGTTGAGCTTGGTGATGGTGAAAACTTCGTAGATTTCGGGCCGAATGCTGCAGAGACGCAGCATTCCGTTGATTCCCTTGACCTTCTTATCCAGCGTAATCAGCTTGCCGAGCGCGGCAGAGGAAAGGTACTCGACGTTGGAAAAATCGAGCACAATCTTCTTGCGCATGTCCTCGTCGATCAGGCCGAACAGCTGGTTGCCGATAATTTGAATATTGGTCTCGTCGAGGATTTTCTTGTCGACGAAGGTGGCGATGGTCACCCCGTTATTTTCTTCGACGTTAATTCTTCGTGTGCCGCTGGTTGCCATCAATTCATCCCGTTTTTCCAGGGTCTTTTTTCGCCAAAATGGCGACACGACATTTCGCCAATAGACGATCATCCAGGTTCACGAATCGGCTGTCAAGCATATTTCAACTGGGGTGCTTTGTTTTGAGAGCCTGGAAGTCGTGCCGGGCTCACAGTTTGTGTCGTCGGCGCGATCGGCAGGTGTTCGGCGACGGAAGCCCGAATTTGTGCGACGAAAATCGTCCTGCCACTTGGAAAAGAACCAGGGTGCTTACGCACCCCGCTCGCCGGAATATGTCATGCAATTTGATCGCCCGGCGGGGGCCATTGGGCGGCGTCTTCTCCGTCGAGGCGTAGGGTGAGGCACTTGGCGCTGCCGCCCGCTTTGATGAATTCCCCGAGTTCGGTGGTGTGCGGGGTGTACCCACGACTTTCGAGCGCTATTTCAAGCTGCGGGCAGCCGGTGTTCAACACGACGTGCTTGCCGAGCACGACCGCATTGCAGGCGAAGCGGGCCGCCTCGTTGGGCTCGACAGGAATGAGCGTCGGGACATGTTGCTGTAAAGCGGTGCGACCGTAGTCGTCGAAAGCCGGAGGAAAATAAATCGCCTCGGTTGAACTCAACGGACAGAAGCACGTATCGAGATGGTAGTAGTGATCGTCCACAAGTTGAAGTGGGATCACCCGGCAGCCAACCTGCTTCGCCACCCACTGCATAGAGCGGGCGTCGCTGCGAATCAGGTACCCGGCGAAGAGCGTGTCGCCGAGAAAGAGGGCGTCGCCGGCCCCTTCAAAGTCGTGCCGGTCGGGCAACTTGCGGGTGCGAAAGCCGAAATCGCGGAACCATTGTTCGTCGTGCGGTGTCTCTCCCTGACGGGCAGGGTGCCGAAAGTGGGAGAGGAAGGCCGTGTCGTGCCAGACCAGGCCGGCATTCGCGGTAAAGACGAGATCGGGAAGGTGCTCGACCGGTTGCATCAGCTCGACGCGGGCACCGAGAGAGACAAGCAGGGCATGCAGGGCGTGCCATTGCCGCCGCGACTCGGCCGAGTCGCTCTGCCGTCCGCGGCTCATCCAGGGATTGATCTCATATTCAATCCCGTAGAAGTCGGGAGGGCACATGAGGATGGTGGGACGGTCGAAATGGATCACGGTTGATAGCCAATTGCGAAGCACGAAGCTCGAACGGAAAGGCTACAGCAATTGTACGGGTGCGGATATGATCGGCGTCACAATCTGGCACTATGAATAAGGAATTCTGCGATGACTGGCAACGGGACATTTCCGCTGACGTGGGACCTCGATTCGCTCTACCCGCATCCCGAGCGCGCGGAGTTCCAAACGCTGCTTGCCGGTCTGACAGACGACCTGCGCGGTTTGGCCGAGCGGTCGGAATCTTTGCCGGCACTGGTCTCTACGCCGGAATGTGCCGCCGCCTGGCGCGAGTTGCTAAAGGAGTTTGAATCGGTCTCGGGTCGCGTGCGCGAGCTCGATGCCTTCATTGGCTGTCACGCTGCGGCCGAGGCCGAGAACAAGACATTTCAGCAGTTGGAGGCGCGACTCGCCTCACTTCAGCCGCTGCGCGAGCAGGTTTCCACAAATATCGAGCTGGCGTTGAAGGACGCGACGACGTCGACGCTGCACCAATTTGCGGCGCAGGATGAGTGGGTCGGCAAAATCCGGTTCTTCCTCGAGGAAGGGAAGCGGAACGCGGCACTGCGATTGCCCAAAGCGCAGGAATTGCTGGCCGCCGATCTGGGCGTCGACGGCATTCACGCCTGGGGGAGATTGTACGACCGTGTCTCGGGGGCGTTGCGAATTCGCGTGATGGAGCGAGGCGAGCTCGTCGAGAAATCGCCGGGACAGGTGATGTACGATTCGCCGCAACGGGCCGTTCGCGAGAACAACTTCTACGCGGCTGACCGTGCCTGGGGGGCGATAGCCGATACGTGTGCCGACGCGTTGAATCACATTTCCGGCACTCGGCTGACGCTCTATCGGCGACTCGGCGTCAAGGACCATCTCGACGCGCCGCTGCGGTACAACCGCCTGGAACGCAAGACGCTCGAGGCCATGTGGCAGGCTGTCAGCGATCGGAAAGAGATGCTGCTGAAGTATTTCGCCGCGAAAGCGCGCCTGCTCGGCTTGGAGAAACTGTGCTGGTACGACACGGTGGCGCCGTTGCCCCAGACCTCCGCCGTCGCCGGGAACGACTCACTGTCTTACGACGCGGCGTGCAATCTCGTCATCGAAACATTCAACGGCTTCAGTCCCGATCTCGGCGAATTCGCACGACACGCTATGGAGACCGGCTGGATTGAAGCCGAGAACCGCGCCGGCAAGCGGCAGGGAGGGTTCTGCACGGGATTTCCAGTGCAGCAGCAGTCGCGCATCTTCATGACATTCACCAATTCGGCCGACAGCATGTCGACACTGGCGCACGAGCTGGGTCACGCGTATCATTCGTACGTGCTGCGAGAACAGCCGCTCTTTTTGCGACGCTACCCCATGAACCTGGCGGAGACGGCTTCCACTTTCGCGGAGGCCGTTCTGGGAGAGCAGCGGATGCGCGCCGCCAAGTCGCCCCAGGAAGAACTCGCGGTGCTCGAGGGAATGCTGGGAGACGCGGCAGTTTACCTGATGAACATTCACGCCCGGTTTATTTTCGAAGACAGTTTTCACAAAGAGCGGCACAGCGGCGAGGTTTCGGCAGACCGCTTGTCGGAGCTGATGCTCGAAGCTCAAAAGGCGGCATATTGCGGGGCTCTGGCCGACGATGGCTGGAACCCACGGTTCTGGGTTTCGAAGCTGCATTTCTACATCAGCGAACTGCCGTTTTATAACTTTCCGTACACGTTTGGCTATCTGCTGTCACTGGGCATTTACGCGCTGGCCGGCGAGTTGGGCGCCCGCTTTCCGGAGAAGTATCGCGAGTTTCTCATCGCCACGGGGTGCCGCGTGACGGAAGAGGCGATTCAAACGACGTTTGACTACGACGCCACTGGGACGGCCTTTTGGAACAAGAGTCTCGACGTGATTGAGAAGCGGATCGATCGGTTCGTCGAGTTGGCAGGGAAGCGGGCTGCGAGATAGTTCATCGCATCGAGTGTTCCTTGCTCTCTCTGGTGCCACGGGCTTTGCCCGTGCTCTTGCTGTCGTCGTTTGAAGTTGGTGTGGAATTTGTCAGCAGGTCGGTAACACCCTCCCCCAACCCCTCCCTCAGAGGGAGGGGGGTTCGCGGGCAAATCTTCAACGAATTGCAGTGGTAACGTCGTTGTATTCTGCCTCGTCCGGTTTCGTTTTGACTTCAAGGGAATATGGTTCGACTTCATTCGCGTTAGCCGCTCGAATTCGACTCCTTTGCTGTCTATAATCGAAGACGCATGGACTGTGCCTTTGCATTTCAATGTCTGAGCATCCCTTTCGCGGCAACCTGCATTCATGTCGGCTGAGTTGATTGAAACCATGAAACCCGACGATAGCTCGGTGGGCATCGTCGAGAAGCAGTTTGCCACGCTCTTCGAACCGCCGCACGAATTGCAGGCGGCCGATCGACAAAAACTCGGCCCAATTACCGTCGCGTACGAAACTTACGGCAAGCTGAACGCGCGCCGCGACAACGCGATCTTTCTCTGTCATGCGTTGACGGGTGATTCGCACGCGGCCGGCTACTACACGTCGGAAGATCACAAACCGGGTTGGTGGGATGGATTCATCGGGCCGGGGAAGGGGATCGACACCAACCAGTACTTTGTGATTTGCGCGAATGTGCTGGGAGGGTGTCAGGGAACGACTGGGCCGGGAAGCATCAATCCTGCCGACGGGCAACCGTTCTGCAATCACTTCCCTGTCATTACGGTCGGCGACATTGTGGAAGTTCATTCCGCCCTCGTGCGTCATCTGGGAATTGAAAAGCTGCTTTCGGTCGTCGGCGGCAGCCTCGGTGGATTTCAGGTGCTGGAATGGGCGGCCCGGTTTCCCGACCAGCTGGGCTCGGCGATTGTGCTGGCGGCCGGCGCCAATCTCTCGGCCCAGGGAATTGCGTTCAACACCGTGGGACGCCGGGCAATCTATGCCGACCCGCAGTTCAAAAACGGCAACTACTACGGCGAAGACGGTCCGCGGTTCGGCCTGGCGCTGGCGCGCATGTTGGCTCACATCACTTATCTTTCTGAAAGCACCATTCAACAAAAGTTCGGGCGACGGCTGCAGCACAGCACGTCGCTGGCGTACGACTTGTTGCGCGAGACCGAATTTCAAATTGAAAGCTACCTGCACTATCAGGGCGAGCGATTCGTCGCGCGGTTCGACGCGAACAGCTATCTGCACCTCACAAAGGCGATGGACTATTTCGACCTCGCCGACAGCTACGGTTCGATTGCGGGGGCGCTCAAGCGCACTCGCGCGCGGTTTCTGGTCGTGTCATACGAAACCGACTGGTTGTTCCCGACGGCACAAAGCCGCGAGCTGGTGCGGGCGCTCACCGAGAACCGGCAACACGTCAGCTTCGTCGAACTTGACAGCCCGTTCGGACACGATTCGTTTTTGATCGACGTTGACCGACTGGCAATGCTGGTTCGACCTTTTCTCGAACAAACACATCTTGCCGGAGGTCGACCTTAACGTGTGCGCTCAGCGTTACTGCATGCCCGACCCGACGGCGGTGCTCACCGACGACATTATCATGCAGCAGATTGCTCGCGGCAGTCACGTCGTCGACTTCGGTTGCGGCGACGGGCGGCTGTTGAGCCGATTGCGGGATGAAAGGGAATGTTCGGTGCTCGGCGTCGAACTGAATTTGGCGCATATCGTTGGTTCGATCAGCAACGGTGTTGCGGTCATACAGGCCGACCTCGACCGCGGAGTTCCTGAAATTCCCGACGACGCGTTCGACTTCGCCGTCTTGAGCCAGACACTGCAACAAGTACGACATCCGAAAGCGGTGCTCGAAGAGATGCTCCGCGTCGCGCGGCGGGCACTTGTCGTTGTTCCCAACTTTGCGCACTGGCGCGTGCGACTGCAAGTTGTGCGATATGGTCGCGCCCCGATCACGGAATCGCTGCCGTACGATTGGTACAACACGCCGAACCTGCATTTCATGTCGATGTACGACTTCCGCGATCTGGTCGAAAAGATCAATCTGCGAATCGTAAAGGAATCGCCCATCATCAACGGACGAGCCGTCAACCGCGCCTGGGCCGCGAACCTGCGTGCCGATAGCGCGATGTACGTGCTCGAGCGGCCGGCGTGAATGCGACGCGGGCTTCGACAGGTTCAGCCCAGGGGGACGCGGAGCAGGGGAGACACGGCGAATCGGAGACTTGAAAAGCCCACCCGCCGCGTCGGGTGGGCTCCGTGCAATCATTGCTGGCGTACTCATTCAATTCGCAGGCACAAACCCATAATAGCGGCCCATCCAGTACGCGTGGAGGAAATCGGCTGCACCGGTTTCGCTTTCGGGCCAGAGTTTGAGTTCGGTCCAAGTTTCGCCGTCGTTGGTCAGGTAAGTGCCGCCTGGTCCGCCGGCGATCGTTCCCCAAGTCGTATTTAAGAGTGATTTCGCGATGGGAATACGCCAACCGTTCATTGCGGGTTGGCTTGTTTTGCCGCCATCGCTTGAACGAACCAGTGCGCCGTTTTCATCGATGCGCAATGTCACGCCGGGCCGCACTTCGACCGGTTTGGTGAAGTCGGCGGCCGCGAATTCGGGCACGCCTTTCTCGGGCGCGGTGCGCCAACTCATTCCGCCGTCGCGCGTGATGAAGACTCCCTTGTTCGTATTCGCCCAGACAATAAAGGTACGGTCTTTTGAGGCGACGATATTCTGCACGGCGACACCCATCATTCCACCGTGGACTGGTTGCCACGATTGGCCATGGTTCCGCGTGGCGAACATTCGGCCCGCGGTGTCGCAGAACCAGGCGACTTGCGGGTCGTCGCACGCTGTTTGAAATGCTGTGACGGTTGGTTTCAGCCAGCCGTCGAGCTGATAGGGATTTCCTTTCCAGGCGTATTCGTTGTCGAGCGGTCGCTCGTTGATGGGGAGCGGTTTCGACGCCTGCTTTGCCCCTTCGCGGTCGGCGGATGAATTGATTTCGATGTCTTTGCGAATCGAGTTCATCACGGGTCGCATCACTCGGTCGACCGGGTAGAGCGCCAGCGACTTGTTGGCCAACTCGAGCGATTCGGCGGCGTGCTCGACTCCCTGCGGCGCGGCGCTCGATTTTCGTTGTTCGGCGGTGCGGGTTTCGGGCAACAGCGCGAGCGTCATGTAAGTGAAGAGCGAGTTGCCTTCCATCCAGTTGAATTCCCACAGCTGGCTGACCCAACCGCGGTAGATATTGAGCAATTCCGGGTCTTGCTCATAACGCACGAGGTTGTAGAGCGCTTCGTACGCCTGGCCCTCGGAACTGTGATTCGTGCGTGCCAAAGCCTGCGGTGAGAACTTCCGTTTGAAGAACTCCGGCTCGGGGTTCGCTTTGAAGCGATCGACGACCTTGCGATAGAAGTCGCGATACCGGTTATTGCCGGTGAGACGATGCGCGATCAACAAGTCGGGCAGAAGCATCAGCGACGATCGCAACGGAGCTTTTTCGGCCGAGGCGCCCGTGAAGCGAAATCGCTTTTTGTAATACTCGTTGTAGTAAGCGGCGCGCGACGGGTCGGGATCGACACCGATGTGTCCCCATTCGGTCGGCTCGCCGTCGACGTCGATGATGCGACAGTTGTTGTCGAGCAGATGCGTCATCAGGCGGTCGACATCGTGGGCAATGAATTTCTTCTGTTCCTCATCGGCAGCGAGATCGAAATAAATCGCATAGCCATAGAGGACGGCATTGAAGTTGTCGACGCTCACGTCCCCGTACCAGCGGTAGTCGGCGTATTTTCCCTGTCCCTGGTGCCACTCTCGAGAATCGGCACCGTCGCGTTCCCAATCGACAACGGGCCCGTGTCCTTTGACGTACCCGCGGGCGAGCAAACCCGGTTTGCCTGTCACTTCCTGTTGAATGCGCAGCGCCTGCAGAATTTGTCCGCCATGCTCGCGCACTTTCGGATCGCCGGTGACTGCGAATTGGTAGCCGACTCCCGCGAGATATCGGCCGGTCCAGACGCCGGCGTGAATGACGTTGCCCGGCTCATCGACTGTGTGCTCCAGTTTTGTCCCCACGGGCGCGCTCGGAACGATGGAGACGTATAAACCATCGAGCGAATGCTTGTCGATCAGGTCCTGCTCCAGATATTTCGCCTTCTCAATCAACGGGCTCGAATTGTCGATTCCCGCCGCCGGCCGAGCACAACAAGTCAAGAAAATCGCAAGTGTGGAAATGAACCTGAGAGTATGTGGAATGCTGATGAACTTCACGATAAAGGCCTCGCAGACGGTATCGAGCAATGGGGCCGATGCGCGAGTGCGGCGTCGAAACGCTCAGTGCGCGCGGCGGTTTGACGCAGTTTAGAATACTGCGGTCCCACAGGGCGATCAATCGGCGGTGAAACCGTCACCCGGTCCGGCGCTGGGGGAGGGCGAAGGTGATGGTCGGGGGAACGCGCCGATGGTCGTCGAGATTTCGCCGGTAACAGGCGAGAATGTCGCTGCGCGTGATAATGCCGACGACGCGAGGGGGGCTCAGTCGAGTGACGACGGGCAGTCGGCCGATGCTGTGGTTGGCCATGTGGTCGGCTGCTTGCCGCACTGAGCAATCGTCGTAAACGAATTTTGGCAGGCGGTGAATGAGTTCGCGCACGCGTTCGCGCGTCGCTGCAGCGCCGTCGAGAATATCGCGTCGAGTCAGCACTCCGACGAGATGGCCGGCCGAATCGAGTACCGGGAAACCCTGGTGGCTGCTTCCCTTGGCACCCGATGCGACCCAACGCTGAACGTCGCGGACAGAGTCTTCGGCCTTCAAAACGACCAGCGATTGGGACGCGACCTCGCGAACGCTCACTCGCTCCAGCATGTCGGCCGTATATTCCGCGGGAGCACGAATGCCGCGACGCGAGATCTTTTCGGTCATAATCGTGTTGCGCATGAGGATGCAGGAGGCGAGGTACGCGGTCGTACACCCCATCAGCAGCGGAAGTATGCCGTTGGGTTCAAGCGTTGTTTCAAACGCAAACACCGCCGAGGCCAGAAACGCACGCGAAGCACCGGCGAACATGGCTGCCATCCCGACGAGCGCGGCGGTATGCACATCCATCCCAATGCCGGGAATGAGCGATGCGACGGCGATTCCAATCAGCGATCCAACTCCCGCACCGATGGTGAACAGCGGCGCGAGTGTTCCTCCCGACGTCCCGCTTCCCAGGGCAATCGACCAGGAAATGAACTTCATGACGCACAGCACGAAAATGGCGCGGGTTGTCAGCTGATTTCCCAGCAGCGCCGAGATGTTGTAATAGCCGACGCCGAGCGTGTCGGGCGCAAAGTATCCCACGAGACCGACGACGATTGCGCCGAATGCGGGCCACCACATCCAATGGATGGGCAACCGCTCAAATGCGTCTTCAATGGCATAGACAAGACGCGTCACCAGCGTTGCAACACCACCGGTCAGGCAGCCCAGCATTGCATAGCAGGCCAGAGCGCCAAGCGCCGGCGCAGGCAATTCGGGCACGGCGAATACCGCTCCGGAACCTTCAACCGTCAGCCGAATGCCGGCGGCGACCGCGCTCGCCAGCGCGACGGGAATGATCGATCGTGCGCGATATTCGAACAACAGCAGTTCGATGGCCAGCAGCACGGCTGAGACGGGACTGCCGAACGTGGCGGCCATTCCCGCTGCGGCTCCCGCCGCCAGCAGTGTCTTGCGTTCCGACGCCGTCGTACTGAGGAATTGTCCCATGACGGAACCGAGCGCGCCGCCGGTGGCAATAATCGGGCCTTCCGCGCCAAACGGTCCTCCAGTCCCAATGGAGACCGCCGCCGAAATCGGCTTGAGGAAAGTCAATCGTGCTGGAATGCGGCTTTCATTGGTGAGCACCTGCTCCATGGCTTCGGGAATTCCGTGGCCGCGAATGGCTTTCGAACCGTACCGCGCCATGAATCCCACGATCAGAGCGCCGATCACCGGGACGACCACGACCCAGCCACCCATCTGATTGGCGGCCGGAACGGCGGTTTCAAACGAGAACCGGTGAAAGAAACTCAGATTGGTGATCAGTGCAATCAGCTTCACGAGCACGACCGATGCACCAGCGGCGCAGACTCCCAGCCCTATTGCAAGCGAGGAGATTTGCAGGACGCGAACGTCGGCGAGCGAAGATTCCGTCGGCGCCTGCGAGTCGTCCATGACGAGGCTGAGCGACGGAGAAATTGTCAATCGGTCGGAATGGGGAAGAGGCGGTCCGGCAGGTGTCGGTGAATCACTCATTGCTGCTCCAATTTGCCGAGGCTGCAAATGGAAAAAAACAAGGGGTGATTCTAGGACAGATTGTCTTTTCGCCTCTCCTGCAGGGAGATTACTTTCTCGAAAGATTGCAGGGGCCTTACGGCACGTTGAAGCCGTTGATGATGATATGACCAGTCGTCGTTCCGGCAGGAACCGAGAAGATCGTATCGGCACCGTGAACGACGTTGTTCTGCGAGCTCTGCAGCGTGACGAAGTACGTCGTCCCGCCGATGACCGGGGCCGTCACGCTGGAGAAAATGATGCCGCGGTCGACCAGTGCGCCCGAGTTGGCAAACTGGAAGGAGTTGTTGTTGATGGCCACGGTCGAGGGGCCGGTGAGGGAATCGAAGAGCAATCCCGTGGCCCCGTCGGTCGTATCGATGATGACGTTGCTCTGAACATTGACCGTCGACGACGCGCCGAGATTGAACCGGTAGCCGGTGCCGCCGGTTGCCGAAAACTGTGTCAGGTTGTTGGCGATTGCGACCTGCGTCGGACCTGCCGTCACAGCACGCAAGACCGTTGCGCCGGTTCCGGTTCCCGCGAATTGATTGCTGTTCATGTTGATCGATGTCGCGGCAGCGCTCGACGTATTGGAAATGTCGGCGCCAAAACCCGAAGTGCCGCTGGAGATGATGCCGTTCTGGTTGATCGCCGCCGCGAGGGCTCCGTTCCAATCGACCGAGACAGCCGACCCGCCGGTAAAGCTGTTGTCGAAGTTGTTCAATTGCACGCCGAGGTTCATCGTCGCGCCCGCGCTACCGCCCTGCGATTCAAGATGGATGCTGTCGCCGTGGTCGGAATCGAAGACGTTGGTGTAGAACGTGTAGGCGTTCGTGGCGACTTCCGAGAACGTCGCGTGAACGTCGTCCAGGCCGTTGCCGGAGAAGGTCGAAAACGACATGGCAAAATTGCGCGTGTTCTGCAAGTTGACGCCGTAGTTTGTCGAATCGGTCACGCGAACATTGATGATGCCCAAGTTGTCGACATCCTGTGCGAACACTCCGACGCCGTTGTTGTCGAGATCCATCGACGTGAGCGCCACCGAGCCCACGTCCTGCAGAATGACGCCGGTCGTGGCGCCCGAGATCGTTCCACCCGTCGTGGAATGGGCCGTGTTGTCGCCCGTGACGACAAACACGCCTGGCACTGAAACGAGGCGAATTCCGACCGTGGCATTGCTGCTCGAAACGCTTTCCAAATACGCGTTGACCGATGTGTTCTGGATGTCGACCGCCGTTCCATTGTCGGCGTCGATGACTCCGCCAAACGGGACGGCGCGGTCGGGATTGATCAGCAATGTTCCGCCGTTATTCGCAAACAACGCGGTTCCGTTGTTGCTCGTAATGTTGAGCTCTTCAAACGAGGTTCCGCCGGAGTTGTTCTCGATGTTGACGCCGGGGTTGCCGGTCGAATTGGTGATGTCGGCTTCGTGGAAGACTGCCAGGCCGGCCGAATTCTGAATGTCGAGCGCCGAGGCGTTGTCGTTCAGTTCGTTGGCAATTTCCAGCTTGCCGGCCACCTGCACGACGCCGTCGGAGTTGTCGATGACCATGCCGGCGTCGTGGCGGTTGTGAATTTCGACATTGTTGAAATTCACGGTGGCACCGTTATTTAAGTCGGTGATCTCGATCGATTCCGCGCCGGCGCCGTTGACACGTGTGGTCCCGGCAAAATTGACTTCTCCCAAAACGTTGTGAACTTCAATTCCCTTGCCGGCGGTATTCTCGATGTCGACGTCTTTGAAATTGACAGTGCCGTCGGTCGTGTCGACGAGAATGCCCTGGCTGCCGCTGCCGCTGAATTCGGCCCCCGTCAGGTCGACGACTCCGCCGGTCGTGTTGCGGACGACGACGTCGTCTCCGTTGTTCGAAATCAGCTGGCCACTGAACCGGAACAAGCTGTTTCCACCGTTGACGACCAGGCCGTCGCCTCCTGAATCGGAGATTTGGGTGTCGCTGATGGAAATCGGGCCCGTCGGGTTCAGGAAGGCAATTCCGTTGCCGCCCGTACCGTCGACGTTCAAATGGCTCAAGACGACATTCTGCACGCCGGTGCCAAAGACGCCGCCGCCGATGCTGTCGGAGATGTTGAAGCCGGAGAATTCGCTGTTCGATGCCAGCGTGACCGAATCTCCGAGCGCGAGATTGAGTGTGGGTGCATTGCCGCTCGTGGGACCGTGCGGCAAGAGCAGGGTGCCCAGACCGTTCACGCTGACGAAATGCCGGGCATTGTTCCCGTCGCCGAGAATGCGCTCCCCGTTGTTCATGACAACGGTGGCATTGGCGCCGTTGAAGACGCTCCCGGCGTGGACGAAAATAATATCTCGGCCGGCGGCCTGCGCATCGGCAATGGTCTGAAACGGGCTGTTGACAGAGCCGCTGCCGCCTCCTCCCGCAACGCTGTCGACGTGCGCGAAGGTGTAGGCCTGACCCGTGCCAGGGTCGCGTGCCACGATGTTCTGTTCAAGCTGATTTTGCACAGGAGCCAGGACGGTGTAATTGCGTGTCACATGTTCGCCGAATCGTCCGCGAACCGTTCGCTGCGACATCTGAGAGCGGTGCAGCGGGCCGAACGTCCAGGAGAGATTGACGAACGCCCGCGTGTCGTAGAACGAGTCATTCGTCACTTGAACGCCGAGGTCGAGGCCCGAGAGGATGTTGGCCTGCGCACGCACCGACGCTCCCGTAATGGTGTTGTCCCGATCGTCTTCGAAGTAGTACACGCCGCCGTAAATGCGCACACCGTGATCTTCGAAGGCACGGCCGGGGATGGGGACGCCCGCCTCCAGGTCGATTCCCTTCATCGCGGCGTAAAACGAACGCACCTGGTCGTACAGCACGTTGTTGCCCGAGAAGTGCGTCGAATTGTCGATGAGGCGCAGCGAAGACTGCTGGAAGGTGTCGCCAAAGGGGAAATAGAGGTTGGTGCGAAAGTCGAACAGGTCGCCATACGTCTCGAAACTGACGCCGAACTGATTGAAGTAATTGTCGTCGCGCGAATGGTCGCCGTCGTACCAGCCGCTGATTCCCCAGATGCGGTCCATGCCGCTGCTGTAGTAGCGATAGCCGAACCCGGCGTTGCCGCCGTAATTCAAGTCGTACGTCGGATAGAAGCGCAGATCGCTGAAGAAGAGCGAATCGTCGCTGAGCACGTAGGGGAACAATTCCACCGGAACGAGCGATCGACTCTGCGAAATTCCCTGGCCTTCGTTCACGCCGAACCGAAACAGCATCGACGCGCGTTCGTCGGATTCGCTGTCGCGGCGACCGCGCTGTGGTGAGGACTGTGAATCTTCTCGAGACGGTCGCACTTCTTCCTGGGCGTCGGCCAGATCGATTTCCGACTGAGTCTTTCCCGCGGGTTTGCTCTCTGCGTCTTCCGATCCCTCGGAATCGGAGTCATCGTCGGCATCCGATTCCGCCTGCTTGTCTTTCTTCTCGGAAGAGGCATGTTGCGCCGCTGTGGACGTTGCCGGTTCTTCGCCTCGTAAAGGCTCTTCGGCTCTCGACTTGCCGCCCGGCATGGCGAGCCATGCTGCGAACAGCGAGAGGCAGAGCAATCGAATGAGCGTGGTCTTGGCCGCGCCACGGTTTGCCGTTGCGCAGCGTTCTCTTCCAATGATGTGCATCAGATTCTGCATGTCGGCAGTGGTCCTTTCCGCCGATGCGATGACGCATCGCCAGACAGGCGCGGTTGTCGCGTCGCGGGAGCGATCCTGAAGGCGGACGGACGACGATTGGTAAACCGCCGTCGGTTCGTCTGTGGCTGGAAAGGATCAGAATGAGATGTGAGGTAGTGGGAGAGGGGGGCTTAATACGCTGCCGACGCCCAATTGGTCAAGGGGAAACCACATGAGGCGGGCCAGCGGCCGACGTTGGCGACTCAGGATTTAGGGTCCCAGCCAGCACGGTTTGGCCGCCCAACTCGCGAACTGTCAGGCAATTGCAAACAAGCCCGCAGCATGCCGAAGCGATATGACTTTGCACTCTGGAATCCATTCCCCGCTACTCATTCGGTCGCCGAGACCGTCTCTGCCGGATTGCTTCGAATGTCCGCTTCAATCGGGATGTTGGGATTCGTTTTGCGCGCTTCCTTCAGAATCAGGCGACCCACATAGTCGCCGAACGCTGGAAAAATATGATCCAGCCGCCACAGGCGATACCACTTCCGCGGCAGGATAATCGTCGCTCGATTTTTCGCAATTCCTTTCAGCGCCTGAACGGCAAATGCATCGGCCGGCATAAACGTGGCCGGCGTGGGAACGGCATCTGGTTCGGGCAAATCGCGAAGTCGCCGAATCTTTCTTCCAAACGGGCCGCCATCCATGATCGGCGTGTCGATGAACCCCGGGCATAACACGCTGACACGCACGCCGTACTGCTCTGCCTCGACGCGCAGCGCCTTCGACAGGCCGACGACCGCATATTTTGAAGTGGAGTAGCCGACGAGATAGGGGGAACCGATTAATCCGGTAATTGAAGCCGTGTTGACGAGATGTCCGAAGCCCTGCTGAATGAAGACGGGGTATGCCGCGTGCACTCCATGGATCACTCCGCGGAGGTTGACATCCAGCACGCGGTCCCAGTCCTCCATTTCGTAGTCTTTCAACTCGCCGGCGAGGCTGATGCCGGCGTTATTGAACATGAAGTCGAGCCGTCCTTTTTCATCGAAGGTCATGTGCACAAGCTTTTGCACTGAGGCAAAGTCGGTGACGTCGACCCCCTCGGCCGATGCGCGCCCGCCCTGTGCGCGAATGCCGCGCGCCACTTCTTCGGCGAGTTCGCTCTGCACGTCGGCCAGCACGACGTCGGCACCTTTGCGGGCGAGTTCTTCAGCCATGGCCCGGCCGATTCCCGACGCGCCACCGGTGATAATTGCCACCGCGCCGTCGAAGACTCGCAGCCCGTTCACGTCGACCATATCTCCTCCGCCAGAATCGCGACCCGTTATTGCGCAGTTTATCCAGCGTACCGGGTTTGCCGCGAAAATTGGATGCAGAATCAGACTTTTAGAAAAATCTTCTTCCGTTCCATCGCCCACAGAATCAGCCAATTGACCGCGAAATAGACGGCAAAACCGACCAAGACGAAAACAACGGGAGCGTTGCGGCCGACGGCATCGGGCGGAAAGCCAAGACTCGGTCCCCATCGGGCCGATGTCCGTTCGATGAGCTTGGTAAAGATGTCATCGGTGGGCCATTGGATGAGGTACCCGGCCAGCGAATTGCGGCCGAGCGTACGAAACAAACCGAGTTGCAGGCCGCCGCCGTCGCAGGCCAGATAGAACAACATGTAGACGAACATGGAGAAGCCGGCGTTAAACGTCATGAACGACAGCGTCCCCGGTTTGACGCTCATCATCCAATAGTTCCATTTGCGGTGCCCCGTGTCGGGCGGGGGAACGAACGGCGGCTCGGCGACCACGGACGACCACTCACCCCGCTGAATATGCTGTTGCCATGAGTCGAATTGTTTCGCGGTGGGAATGACCGGGTTCGAAGCTGTTTCGCCGACCGCGTCCGCAGTCGTTTCATCGGCGGGAACGTCATACCAGCGTGTTCCGCACGACATGACGTACCCGATTGCCATCAGCACGAGAGACCAGGCAAACATGCGCCCGATGCGTCCTTTGCCGACGCCATCGAGGGCCCAGTCGCAGGCGAATGTTCCCACCAGCGTGGGAATGCACCAGGTGAGAAAACCGAGCGGACCGCCGGTATGTCCCTGGCCGGGTTCATACATCCATGCGTAGTAGAAATAGTGACTGATGAGCACATGCAACGCCGCAGAGGCCACAAGCCAGAGCACTCGCCAGCGCGCCCGCGCTCGAATGACCGGGACAACCCAGCACGTCGCCGTCGCAATTTGAAATAAGGTCTGCATCCAGTTCTTGCCGAATGGACGCCAGACTTCGTTCCACGCCTGCCGCGAGACGAGATCGATCCAGTAGCGGGGATCGAGTCGATCGTCCATCTGGAAAATAAAGAGACCGACCAAGCCCAGTCCGACCAGGCGCCGCACCACGCGGCCGTACCCCGCGCTCGCGCCCGGCTTCAATTCTCGACGGCCAAAACTCAACCGAAACGCAAATCCCACCGCAAACAGAAAGTGCGGCATGATGGTGTCGGCATAGCTGCAGAACGTGTAGTGGTGCCGAAAGAGAAAAGGACTGACCGCGAACCCGCCGATGAAGTTCACGAGGAACATGCCGGCAATGGTGTAGCCGCGAAACTGGTCGAGCGAAACGAGCCGCGGTTTAAGATTCGCGTCCTGCGACATGAACCGCAATCACTCCCGGTGAGATTCCTCGACTTTTTCGGCGCCGATGTCGGGGCCCTTTTCGATGGCGAAGAGCGAAATATCGCCGAACTTCTTGCCGCACTTCGGGCACTTCGCCTTGGCGATGCCCTTTCCGTTGGCCCCTCCGAGCTTTTCTTTTTTGCGCGCTTCTTCACTCACGACGAGGCCGCATTCGGCGCACTTGCGGCCCGTGAGCTGCAATGTGTAGGCCTTGTCGGCCTGGTAATATTCGACCTGCTCGAGCGACTTGACGATGGTCTCGCCGTAATGACACTTGAGCTCGGTGTGCACATTCGTCAGCGGAATGCCGCAATCTGCGCCGAAGTTTTTGATTTCGAAGACTTCGCGCATCGCCTCGGCAAACGCGCGGAAGTCGGAGATGGCGAACGAGGCGAATTTCTGTTCGGTGTCGGTTTCGTTTTTGGCATAACGGACCGCCACAATTCCCTTGCCGAATACGGGAATGCCGGCAAACATCGACTCGTACTCGGTGGGGGCGGGCTGCACGATACGAATTTTCTTGACGTCCTCGGCACTCAGCAGCTTGTGCTCGCCCGCGGGCAGCTGTTCGAGGGGCTTTTCGTCGGCGAGATGCTCGATGACCGCGTCGCGAACGGCTCCGGGATCCTGCTTCTTCGACGAAGCGAACAAGCCGCTTTTCTTTTTCGCCAGCGAGACGATCAGCATGCCGAACGGCGCACAGGCCAGGTCGACCAGCTCGAAGGCCTTTTCCAGGCTGCCCGGTTTGAGCTTGAGTTTCGAGACGTCGACCGCGTGATACTGCACGTCCCGCAGGTAGTACGTGTACTCGCCCGCCTTGACCTTGTAAGCCGCCTCGACTTGTTTTTCGAGAAGGTCTTCCTCTTCCGCTTCGGGCTTCTTGACCGGTTCGGCCTGCTCTTCGTGCCACGGACCCGCGGGAACGATGAATGGTTCTCGGCAGCGGGGGCAGCGCCCCGTCTTTCCGCGGTGACGTTCCTGAACTTCCACACGATGCCCGTTGGGGCAATACACCATAATGCCCGTCGACACCCCGCCCTCCCCGCGCCTTTGCCCGCTTTCAAGTCGCTTGCGACCGACCTCGGCCTCTTCTTCCAGCGCGACCTTCAGCAGAACGTCTCCGCCGGCCGTGCCCGAGTAGGCCTCGTCATTCTCTTCGCTGAATCGATCTCTGCGGCTGTTGGTTTCGTCTTCGTCTTCCTCGACCTTCGCGACGCGGGCCGCCTCTTCTTCGGCTGCCTTTTGGGCCGCCTCGATCTGCGCCCTCTTGGTAGCCTCTTGTTCCTCCTGTTCATCCTGCAAGAGTTTGTAAGCCACGTCGACTTCGTCGAACACCTTGTTCGACTGCTCCGGCTCGATCTCGAAATCCTCGTCGAAGTCTTCCTCGTCCGCGACGACGTCGGGTCCGAGTTCGAAATCGTCGTCGGTCGCGCTGCTGGCCGGCTCTTCGTATTGATACGTCTGCGACGCCTTTTTGGCCGCCTCGCTGAGATCCGTGTCGGTCCCCTGATCTTTATCCTTCTCGCCGACTTCGCTGTAAATGACCTGCGACGGAGTGCTCTTCAGCCGCTGGTACGATTGCGCGATTTCCCCCCGCATGAATGTCCCGCAATTGAAGCAGCGCACCAGCCCTCGACGCACCATTTCACCGCAACCGGGGCAGGCATCGTGCGTGACCGACGTTCCGACGGGTTCTTTTTCCGGGGGGACGGCCGACGCGGCGCGTTTCTCATCGAGGACGTGGTGACACGTTGGACACTGCAGTGTGTCACCGAGCAAGAGCGTGTTGCATTCCGGACAATGTACAAGCGAAACCGACATGCGAAATTATCTTCCTGCCATCTGCCTGGCTTACTGAAACGAAATCAACTCGACGTCGAAAACCAGCGTCGAGTTTGGCGGAATGATGGACCGGCCCTGACTGCCGTAGGCAATCTCCGCCGGAATGACCAGTTTGCGGCGCCCGCCAACCTTCATTCCCGGAATGCCGTCCCGCCAGCCCGGAATGACCATATTCAACGGAAACGTGATCGGTTCACCATTATCGCGAGAACTTTGAAATTTCTTGCCGTTGAGGAGTCGGCCCGAGTAATGGACCGTGACGGTCGCCCCCTTGGGGACCGGATCGCCAGTTCCGACCTTCACATCGGAAATGATCAGGTCGGCGGTCGCATCACCGTCGGGGACCTGCACCTTCAGCGTCTTCGTCAAATCTTTGATCTGGATGTTGCGAAAGTCAACACGCGTGTCGTGGCTTTGCATGCCGACGCGCCCGTACTCGGGCCGGTCGGCCAGCGCCGAATGATCTTTCCCATGAGAAGTCGTGTATTTGTCGAGGTCGACGTCGTTAATCACCTTGCCGTTCAGCACGACCTTAACCTGCCTGCCCAGGCAGGTAATCTCATACGAGTTCCACTCTCCATCGGGTTTTGCGGCGCCTTGTTTGGCGGCCGCCTCGTAATACAGGCTGCCGGTGTGCTGTGCCTCGATAATGTCTTTGTACTGGGGGTCGTCGTCATCGAGAATTTGAATTTCGATGCCGTCAAAGGCCGGATTTCCCTTGTCGGGGAATCGCAGACCGACTCCGCTGTTGCCACCCGGCGGGAGGCGGTACTCGAGCTTCAACACAAAGTCGCTGTATTTTTTCGCCGAACGCAGCCAGCCGCCGCCCTTCTTCAGGCAGCTCAACATTTCACCGTCGGCCTTCCATGCGCTGATGTCGCCTTCTTGAACTTCCCAACCTTTGAGGTCCTTGCCGTTATAGAGCGTGACGAATTTGGGCTCCGACTTATCGGCCGCATCGTCCGCGACACAGAATTGTGAAATGCCTGTCACGGCGAAGGCGACAACGAGACTTCCAAGTGTCGTATTGAAGCGCAAGTGGGCAATCCTTGGTGCTGGAGTCGAAAACTGAGAGGGAGAATCGGTGAGGGCGGGGCGAACTGCCGAATCGGCAAGAAACCTCTGCGATGCCTGCCCCGAACCGCCCTCCCCACAGTCCTTAACTTTAACACACCTCAGGGGGGATTTCAGCAATGATTCCCGTACTGTCGAGGCCGGCGGGGTGCCAATTTCTCCGGGTTTGCCGCCAAAGGTCGGGGCCGCTTGACGTTTTTGGGGCGTTTCCCTAATTTCTCGACAGCCGTACGGTGCCGGTCTGTTCCGGCCGAAATCGAAGCTGGCCCGAATAAACGACAGAACTGGAAGAGCGCAATGTCCGACCTGATCCCCCCGCATGGTGGCTTGAAAGAACCCGTTTGCTGCACCGTTTCGGCCGATGAAATTGCCAGCTTCAAAGCGGAAGCGGCCAAGCTGCCGAAAGTTCCCGTTTCGGCAGCCGACCTCTCCACCATCTATCGCTTCGCCGACGGCACTCTCAGTCCGTTGACCGGCCCGATGAATTCCAAGGTCTACAACCGCGTCCTCGATGAGGCGGTCATTGAGCACAACGGCAAGAAGTATGCCTGGACCATTCCCCTTTCATTCCCCGTGACCGCTGAACTCGCTAAGACCTTGTCGCCTGGAAAGAAAGTCGCGCTCACCAATCCGGCCGGCGAGGTCGTCGCCACGCTCGACATTAACGACGTCTTCGAATGGGACAAGCCGCGGTACATCAAGTCGGTCTACCTCACGGAGCGCACCGACCATCCCGGTGCCGACATGGTGCTGAAAGGCGATGCCGACAAGACGCATCTTATCGGCGGCGAAATTCGCGCGCTGCCTCAGCCGAAGAACGCCAAGTTCGGCAAGTACGTACTCACGCCGCGCGAAGTCCGCAAGCTGCTGGCCGAGAAGGGCTGGAACGCGGTCGTTGCATTTCAGACGCGCAACCCGCTGCACCGCGCTCACGAGTACGCACTCGTCTACGGGCTCGAGACGCTGCTTCGCGAAGGCAAAAATGCCGGCGCCGTCCTCAACCCGCTCATTGGCGAGACGAAGGGCGACGACGTGAATGCCGAGATTCGCATGCAGACGTACGAGAAGCTCATTGAGAAGCGTGAACTGGGCGACGGCGACAGCGATGCTGAGTTGTGGAAGAAAGTCGGCGGCAGCGTTCCCGACCGCGTGTCGCTGCTCGGCCTCGACATCAAGATGTTCTACGGCGGGCCGAAGGAAGCGGTCATGCACGGCATCTATCGGCAGAACATGGGCTACACGCACATTGTCATCGGCCGCAAGCATGCCGATGCTCCGTACGCGGACGGCACGCCGATCTGGGGCGACTTCGACGCGCAGGAAATCTTCGGCAAGCTGGGAGGCGACCTGAAGATTCAACCGGTGAAAGTCGGCTTCGCCGCCTACTACGACTCGATGGGCCGCGTCGACCTGATGCAGAACCACAAGGAAGAAAAGCCGGTCTTCATCAGCGGCAAAGACGTGCGCTCGACTCTCTTGAAAGGCGAACAAGTCGACCCGCGCATCATGCGCCCGAGCACCTCACAAATCCTCGGCGCAGCGATGAAGCAGGGGTGATTATCGCAGTCAAACCTGCCCGTTTCGCCGAATCCATTCGGTCTGCAGAGTTCTAGGCATCAACCTGTCTGGACGGATGTTCGTTTGCGCGCGACAATCAGGCTGCGTCGTGCGAATCTTCCCGCCGATCGTGAAACTGGTGAGTCCAGAAATGGCAACTCTCATTACCGACCCTGATTTTGCCCAAAGGCTGATTGCACAGCGCCGAGCAAATGGCACAGACAAATACGACGAAGTCTGGGAGGGCATGTACGTGATGGCGCCAATGCCCAATGACGAGCATCAAGGGCTTGTCAGCCGATTTGATTCTATCCTGAATGCCGTAATTTTCGACGCGGGCCTTGGAGATGTTCGCCCAGGCGTCAATACCTCCGATCGCGATCATGATTGGGAGCAAAACTTTCGGTGTCCAGATGCCGTCGTTTTCTTGAAGGACACAAAGGCGATCAATCGAGACACGCATTGGGTTGGTGGGCCTGATTTTGCTGTTGAAATTGCCAGTCGAAACGATCGGACGCGAGATAAACTGGACTTCTATGCCAAGGTCGAGACTCGCGACCTGTTGCTCGTCGATCGCCATCCCTGGTCACTCGAGTTGTATCGACTGGATCGGGGAAAACTTATGCTCGTCGGCAACTCGACGATGGAAAATGCTGTCGCGCTCTCCAGCCAGGTTGTGCCGCTCTCGTGGCAGTTAGTACTTGGTGACAAGCGACCACGGATTGCCGTTGCGCATCACGACGGCAAACAGAAGTGGACGATTTGACGCGCGGCGGATGGCTCTTGCGTCAGTTCGTACTATTGCGGTTCGCGAAACTTAGGTTTTCCTCAGTGCGACGTCACCGTCTCCACCAGTGTGCGCACCATGCAACCGGTGCCGCCCCCTTCGCGATACGGCTTGTTGCCGGATGCGAACGCCGGGCCGGCAATGTCGAGGTGCACCCACGGCGTCTGGCTGACGAACTTTTCGAGAAACTTCGCCGCCGTGATCGCTCCTCCCCAGCGCGGGCCGACGTTCTTACAGTCGGCCACGTCGCTCTTCAGGTACTCGCCGTATTCTTCGACCATCGGTAACTGCCAGACTGCTTCGCCGCAAGTCTTTGCAGAGGCCAAAACGGCATCACACCATTCCTGGTCGTTCGTGAATGCGCCGACAACCTCCTCTCCCAGCGCGACGACGCAGGCGCCAGTCAGAGTCGCCAGGTCAATGATGCGATTGGCTCCCTTGTCGACCGCATACGACAGCACGTCGGCCAGAACCAGCCGCCCTTCGGCGTCGGTATTGTGGACTTCAATCGTTACGCCGTTGCGTGCGGTCAGCACATCGCCCAGTTTGTAGGAATTTCCGCTGATCATGTTCTCGACCATGCCCATGTAGCCCGTGACGTTCACCGGCAGGTTCAATTTTGCGATCGCCGTCATGGCTCCCAGTACGGTTGCCGAACCGGCCATGTCGCACTTCATCGTCAGCATGCTGTCGGTCGGCTTGATCGAAAGGCCGCCGCTGTCGAATGTCACTCCCTTGCCGACGAGTGCATAGGTGGGGCTCTTGTCGGGTCCGCGGCGATGTTCCAGCACGACGACGCGCGGCGGACGATCGCTCCCCTGCGCCACGGCGAGCAGAGAACCCATGCGTTCGTTTCGCAAATCATTCTCATCGAGGATTGTGCACTTCAGGCCGCACGCTTCCGCTTCAGTGCGTGCCCGCTCGGCGACACTTTCAGGATAGGCGTCCGCCGGCGCCCGATTCACCAGTTCCCGAGTGAGATTGATGGCTTCGCCCAGAATCGTTCCGCGGTCGACCGATTGCCGCAGCGCCGACAGATCGGCATTCCACTCGGCGAGCAACGTGACAGACTGCAAGGGACGGTGATCGGGTTCGGCTTTGTAGAGATCCTGCCCCACGCTGCCAACCGTGAGTGCGACGGCTGCCGTTTGTGCGCACAAGTCGTCCGTAATCCCCGCATCGGCAACGTTGGGCAACACGAGCGCGACACTGTTTTCCTTTTTGTCGGAGACCTGCCGCGCCGCGGCCCGCAACGCCTTTTCCAGTTTGGCGACGGTCAAGTCGGCGACCTTGCCCAGGCCGACCAGCAGCAAGCGGTCGGCGGCAATCTGCGGGACGTCGCGAATGGCCAATAGCTCCGCATTCTTGGCTGCAAAATCGCCCCGTTCGCGCAATCGGCCAATCGGCCCGCCAAGCACTTCGTTCAGTGCAGCAATTCCGCCGCCAAGCTCCTGTTCCGCGAAAACGGGAACCACCAGCCACGATCCGACCGCATCCTTCAGCTCGCGCGACTCAATTTGAAACGTCATTTCCCAGTCCTTTGCCAACGGTCACCGCAACTACGCCAAGTCGTGTCACAACATCGGTTGATTCCGAATTGAATCCGAACGCATTCCCAAAAACAAGACTGCTCCGAAGACCGGTTCGGCAAACTGGAAATTGTCTCTGCGGCAAATTATCATCGCCCGGAGTGCGAAAAAGTCGGCTGAAAATCTCCCTCATTTCTGCTTGACCGGGAAACGTCCCCCATGCCCACGGTGAAATTCGTCAAGGAAAAGAAGACGGTTGAAGTTCCGGACGGCGCCAATTTGCGAAAAGCGGCCATGAAGGCCGGTGTGGAGGTCTACCCGGGAGTGCACAAGTACCCGCTGTTGCACTGTCCCGGGTTGGGCATGTGCACCACCTGCATGGTGCATGTGACAAAGGGGGCCGAGAACGTCAGCCCGCCGAGTCTCTGGGAGAAAATGAACGCAGGCAACCTCGTGTTGCACCCCATCACATTCCTCTCACGCCTCGGTCAAGAAAAGGAAATGCGCCTCTCCTGCCAGACCAAGGTTCACGGCGACATCGAAGTCGAGACCCAGCCCGAATTCAACTGGCACGGCGAAAAATTCTGGGGCTGAGACGAAGCGCGGAGTGCGAAACTCGGAGCGCGGAGTTAAGCCAAAACGGCAAAACTCCTTTGCTCGCGGCGGGTGGGCTTCTCAGAGTAATCGCGGCAATGTCTCGGTGCGAACGCGGCTGGCCTTATCGCGCCAATTTTCCTTGCCGCATTTCCGGGTGGCACGGGCCATGCCCGTGTCTTCTGAATACCGGGGCAATGACTTCACGGCATCTGGCGGATTGCCTTCCACAGATCAATCGACTGGTATTCGGCACATTCACAACCGGCTCAGAATTCTTTCACTTCGTCGGCCTGCTCAGACTGATTTCGTCCAGGGCGACATTTCGTCCGCAGATTTTCAGGAAGACCGGTCCCTGCGACGAGATTTTGGTCATCTGATGGGCAAAGGTCCCCAGCAAAGCGGCTGGGCTTTCGTCGTAGCCGCGATTGCCGGCGAAGACAGTGACTTGCTTTGGATCGAACAACAGCGTGTACCAGATCTCTGGGCCGTCGCCGACTCCAGGCTTCACCTCAAAGCTGCCATTCGTCACACCTTTCGAATCCTGATTCCAATAAGTCCGCAACGGCTGCGGCCCCTTTCCCGGCTCGGCAAACATGTGCGTGAAGTAGCAACCCGATCCCGCGGTCGTGATCGGCACTGTTCCGGAACCGATTCCGCAATCGAATGATCCGGGCAATGTGTTATCCGTCCCGCGCACGACGTGAATTTGCAGGCGGTAACGTTTTTCTGCGGTGCCATCCAGCACGTCATTGAATGTATTCATCGAAATCAGCGTCGCCATCGGTTCTTTTTCAAAAACAAGTCGGCCGTCGGCGACATTCGGAAGTCTGCCGCTTCCACCGGCAGTCGCCTCGATCCATTGATCCGCAAAAGCGGTCTCCTGCGTGAAATCGTCTGCGAGTCTGCCCGGCGTCATTTTTGGCCCGCTGAGAATTCGATGAAAATGAAACTCATCGATTCGCAGAGGAGCACCGGCACAGGTCAGTGTAATCACCGCGGTGTCAGCGCCCGGCGGCACATCCAACGTCGTATGGACGTTCTGCCAATCCGTCTTCGAAATAACTTTCGGAAGCTTGCAGTACGTCGGCTCTGCGTAGACAGGCTTTCCCGAAGCCTGCCAATCGACTCGCAGACTCCCGCTGAATGTCGCAGCTGTCGGGTGGGCCGATTGCAGCAGGGCCGCAAGCTTGTAGCGTTCTCTCGGATGCACACGAACGGTTTGAGAAATCGAAAATGAACTCGCTCCGATCGATTCCAGCGCGTAATGCCCGTGGCGCGATTCCGGTTTGACGATTTGCACGTAGCCGGTCGAGTTCCAGCCGGCAATCGCCCCGGATTCGAAATCGCCATTCGCCAAAATGCTCGGTTCTTGTTTCTCTAGGATCGCAAGCTGCGTTCGCGCCGAATTGAACAACACATCGTGTGGTTCGATTTGCTGCCAGTATTTCAGGGCTTCCTCGCGACCATTCGCGACTTCCAGGTGTTGCCGCGTCGCCACGCTGCACAGGTCGTCAACGAGCGTGCGCATGCGACTGAACAATTCCACGTTCGAAAGGCCTGACCAGTAGTAATCGGTCGTCAATGACGGATTGATATGCGGATACGATCGCAGGCGCCGCATGAATTCCGTTCTTTGCGCCTGCAAAGTTGCCAACTCGCGCGCAAGCTCGACGGCGCGCGCGGGCGTCTTTGAAGCTTCGGTGATGACCTCATTCCGGCGATCGTAGAATCGCAGCTTTCCCAGCAGCAGACAGCGATAATATTTCCATCCGTCCGCCACCCGCGCCACGCGAAACCGGTCTGCGTCGGTGCCGGCCTGCTTTTCGGCCGCGGCGATCGACCGGTCGAGGCCTTCGACGTCGGCCAACGTGTAATGGTCGAACTCGTCGTGGTTGTCGCTCCACCCGACCCAGTCGTAGAACACCAGCCATCGTGTGGGAGAACTTCTTTCGTAGACCTTCTCGATTCCATTCCAGAACTCGAGCATTGGCTTGCTCGCTGCTCCAAACCAGTCGCGACAATATTCCTGCATCAACACATCGGGGTCGGCATTCACGTTCCACTGTAGTGCCTGCATGTAGTGATACTTCGGCCCGTCGAACGACCAGTCGCCATACACTTCGGCCACGTGGCTGATCGCTCCCAACTCATCGTGCCCCCATTTCAGGAAATCGCGCATCGCGTGCGGATAGTGACGAAAGCCGGCGAAAACATTCGTGCCGTACGGGTACGAATAGAGATTCACCGACCGACACTTCTTCTTCCACTTCTTGGCCAGTTCCAGGTGGCTCTCGAGCGAGAACGTCACGGTGACGGCAATGTTCTTCTCCAACTCAAACCGCGGCGGCGTCGCGGGAGTGCCGTACGCGATGGTTGCCACCAGTTTTTCGGGATGCGTCTTCGCCAGTTCACGGGCGACCTGGTTGACCCAGTTCCAATACTGCTCTGATTGCGTGTAGGGCGGCGAAGCTGACTTGATGAATGCCTGGCAGCGCTCGCATTCGCACCATCCCTCGCCGTCGTTGTGCCCCATCGCAACAGCCGCCGCCTCGGGATTCTTGTCGAGCCAGGCCCGCGCGTATTCGACCGCGTGCTGCACTGTTTCAGGATTCGACGTGCAAATCTGCCAGCCGTTCCCATAGTCCCAATGCCAGCGCCGCTTTCGATCTTTGATTCCCACCAGCTCGGGGTGAAACCGGCTCAAATCCGAATCGGGGGCCGAAAACAATGCGAACCAATCCGGGTGCGCGACAAAGTCTTGACTGTCGAACGCATGTTGCAAGGCGTGCGACCCAAAATCGGCATCACTTGGCCCGAGCCGCAAATACGAATGCGTCTTGTCGAAGAAATACATCTGACAATTCGCGCGCCCGAGATACGATGGCTCATGCTTCTCTGCCAGCCCCGCCTCGACAGAGATCGTCGGTCGCGACGGAACAATCTCGCCGTACTTCGCATCGTTCGGAAACAACCACCGCACACCGCAGTACCGTTTCAAAAACGCCTCGACTGCCCACCGCGAAGCACTCCCTCGCATCCCCGCTAGAATGATGTGTTGTCGCTTGTCGACCACGAGCGTTTTCAACACATACCCGTCGGCAAAGAGCCCCTTCATCTCCGGCGCATGTTCGAGCGCGAACGCATCTGGTCCGACATGAATTGTCACGGCTCCCTGTGCCAACTCCCCACCTTTTGCAATCGTGCGCCCCGTCACCCGGCCGAGATAATCACACAAATCCTCCGCCGCAGACTGATGCACCACCCCCGCGGCCGCCACAACTCGCGGCAGCGGCCCATTCGGAGACACCACAACCGTCGACTCCGCGACTGCGATTCGCGACTCAGCACATAGCATTGCGATAGGCGACGCGACGGCGAGCAAGAATGCGACGGGGCGACACAATAGGTGATGCATCATTGGTCATCGCTCTAAAGGTGAGGTGGTCGAAGGGTGTGATTCGTTCGCGGGAACTCGATCGTACACGCGGCCAAACGAGATGCACAAGCGGGGCCGCGAAAGCAAAAGAGGTTGTATTCATGCCGCGCCGAAGGTAGCCTTACTGCTAAGAAGTCAGCACATGTCCGATACGCCGTGCGGGGTGGCGCTCAATGGAACAAATCAAAACTGCGCTGAAAACCGCGATGGGCCTCTCAACCGCGATTCGAATCACGATTGAAAGTCTGTTCGCAATTTTCGCAAGCTCAGCTCTCCATCTCAGCAGATGCAGTTCCTCGCTGATGATCTTGATGACAGCCGGCGTCGCATTGCTTTCAGGCTGCACTTCCGATCCCGTGACGAACTCCTCGGTAAGCGTCAGCAGCGACGGGCAAGCTGCGACAAAGGACGCCGAAGAACCTCCAAAATCCACCAAACCTACGGCGAGCTCCGGCAGTTCAGATCCGATCTCTGTGCCGGAACCGTCACCGCATGAGCCTGTCACGGCGACAATGGTGCTGCAACCGGCAACGTTGACGCCTGGCTCAGACGCCATATTGATCGTTTCCGTCCGCATTGCTCGGGCGCATTTCGTCCATGCCCCGAATATCAAGCCGGGTGAACCGTGGATTCCGCTGGAGATGAAGATGTCACTCCCCGATGGAATCGAGTTCGCGGGAGACTGGCAATTTCCTCCAGGCGAAAAGGGAAGCGGCGACTCACCTGTCTATCGCGATTCCGTCTTACTGCGTCGCGCATTGCGCGTTCGTGCAATACCTCCATCGTCTGTGGCAAGTCTTTCCGGCGAACTTCGTTACCAGGCGTGCAACGACGAACTCTGTTGGCCGCCGCGAACCATAAAGCTGTCTGCCCCATTCTCGATCCGAGTTCAGGCGAGGTGACCACGTGAAAACATCGATCGTATTGTCGTTTATTGTCTCGGTTTCAATCGGTGCCGCTGCGCCCGCTCCCGTCGGCGTACTCAATGATCTGAAAATCTTATACGTCGGGTCGGAACGCGCCGATCAATACGTCGACTTCCTCAAAGGAAAAGTCGCTCGCGTCGAGGCCATTTCGCGTGCCGCCTTCAAGCCGAAAGATGCGGCTGAGTTCGACGTCGTTCTGCTCGACTGGCGGCAAAGCGGGGAAACGCGAGAAATGCGCAAAGATTCCTCCCCGCTCGGTGCGCGCGACGAATGGAGTAAGCCCACCGTTTTACTGGGTAGTGCAGGGCTCAATCTCGCCGTCGCCTGGAAAATGAAAGGAGGCTCCGGTTGCACCTGCCTCGATCCATTGGCCTATGACGTGCGCGACCATGAAATCTTTTCGCAACCGTATGACATTCACGTGACCGAAACCGAGACGATTCCCACACCCGAAGACTTCAAAGAAGAGATTTCCGATCCCGAAATCAAAGTCTTGCCGCTCGTGCCTGGTCTGAAACGCCACGGGCGACCGGGCTGGTGTACCTATTCGAACGACTTCGCCCGCTATCCCGACGTCGAGTTCTTCTGCGGTGGCGTCAATCACAAAACGCCTACAGCCGCCGCGCTCTGGCGGCAAGGCAATCTGTTGCACTTTGGTTTCGAAGAGTCGCCGTCTGAAATGAACAAAACGGGCCAAATGATGCTGCTCAATTCGATTGTCTACATCAGCCGGTTTTCTGAAGACCGGCCGATCGCCGTGACGCCTTCCGTGTTCGGCGGCCCGGTCGCCCGCAGCCGTAAAACGCTGGCGAAATGGCTGCGGAACAAAGACTTCAAAATCGATTTCGCGCAGGACCTCGTTGCTCCCGACGTCTGGAACATCATTTCGGCGCTTACAGATCGAGAAGAGATGGCGAAATGGGCCGATCAGAACGGAAAGTTTCTGCATCCCAACGATGAGCAGCGCTTGGCGATTGACGAAGATCTGCAAGCGCTGGGCCTTGCTTTCGACGAGCCCGCCTTCTTTAAAACGACCTTGGCAGACTTGAAAGCAAAAGACTCAATACCGGTCGAACGCGCCGCGCGCTTGCTGCACCGTTACGCTCCCGACGGCCCGAACTCCAATTCCGCCGACGAATGGGCCAAATGGTGGAAAGACAACGAGCCGTATGTCTTCGCCTCCGACGCAGGCGACTACCGCTGGTACATCGACCCCCTCGCAAAAAAGCGCGGCATTCCCTCCGCCGAACTCAGAGGCCCCCGCCGCGCCGACGCAACATCGCAGTCCGCGACATCGAAACAATGAGATCCCAGAAGGCTGATCCACAGATTTCACGGCTCGACTGTCTTCGACCGTGAGGCTCGGCTCGACTGAACTCGCCGAAGTCAGACCCGAAGGGAGTTCGCCGAAGTCAGATTCGCCCAGTGCGGCCTCGCTTCGCTCGGCCGTAACCAAATCTCGGATTTTTTAACCACGGATGGGCACGGATCATCACGGACAAGAGGCGCAATCTGTCCGACGCGTTTTCTGAGGTCGGCAGTCATTAAAAAACCCGTAATACAAAGGCTTAAAGTTTTTGGCGGCTGCGCAAAATCTGGAAACAAACTGTGCAAGCAGTGGACGGACCGAAAGAAGAGTCTAACACGGAGATCGCAGAGGACGCAGAGAGGTCCACCCTCCGGTGCGAGACCCGCAATTGGGGGGGTCTCCGGTTTTGCCTCTGCGATCTCTGCGAACTCCTGTTCAAATCTTGATTTCTTTGGTTGCGGCTGAGCGAAGCGAGGCCGCGCTGCGAACATCTGCGCAATCTGTGGATGCCTGAATTTGCCTTTGCCGGGCTTCTCACTTCGTTGTGAAATTACATCCTCTGCAAGGTGCCGTTGCGTACGATCTGTCACATGCAAGTCCCTGTGACAATCACCTACCTGGAAATGACCGACCCCGCGCAGCTTCGGCCAAGCAGTGTCGAAACGAATGACGTCCAGATCCGCCGCGTTGAATGCCCGACTTTAGAACTGGTTCTCGCCCTCTATAAAGAAGTCGGTCGAGCCTGGCACTGGACTGATCGACTTGTCTGGACCGATGAGCATTGGCGGGGCTATCTAAACCGTCCACAACTCGAAGTCTGGCTGGCCCGCATCGCCGGCGAAACAGCCGGCTACTTCGAACTCGAGCTGCAATCCGGTGGCAACATCGAAATCGCCTACTTCGGCCTGATGCCGAAGTTCATCGGCAAACACCTCGGCGGATTCCTCCTATCGACCGCCGTTCAACAGGCCTGGCAAATGGGTGCCTCGCGAGTCTGGGTCCACACCTGCACCCTCGACCATCCCCATGCCCTCCCCAACTACCTCAACCGCAGTTTCAGAATCACGAGAACTGAAGAAGCATTCCAGACGCACTTGGGCCAAAGTCTCAACAGATGAGTTCCCAGAATTCTTGCGAAAATGATCGCTAAGAGGGTGAAATTGCCGCCGCAACTGATGCGTTGTTTCGCCTGAATGATTGTCCGACTTATATAGTGTGACTTACTACCTGGTTTTGGGCGGCGAAACCGGCTGGATTTGGCCGCTCGCGGCAGGCCTTGGAGTACTTGAAAAATGATGCGAATTCTCAGATTTTGTTTGCGTTAGAGAATTGCCACGATCAGAATCGGAACCGACATTGAGGCTCATCTCCATCTCGCCTCGGTGATCAAACTGTGATTCGGGACATGATCGTCCCATATTTGTCCGCAAGGGAGCGATTGGTTGCCGCAGTTGCATCCGCGACGGCAGCGCTTCTCCCTTGCCAGGGTCATTTGATATCACCCATGACGGGAACTGCCGAGGCACGCCACCGCCCGGGCAGCTTGAGATGGAAAGACGACGTCTGCCTCTGGTGCATTTCTTCTTCGCCGCGACAAATTGAGCGCGCGCCGGCATAGCGTTTAGATCAGAATTCCTTTGCGTCCCAAGTTCGACATCACCGCGTACAAATTCCATGAGTGAACCGGACAACTACATCGAACGGATCCGCCCGACACATCGTCGATTGCAAATCTTCGCCTTCGACCCCGGGCAAGAGCTCGACCTCGAAACGGCGCGCATCAATCGTGCGGCCATCAAAGTGCCTTGGGAGAATCTGAAACCCGGGCCGGTCGGCGACTACATCGAGGTCGTTGATGTCGACCCATCCAGCGGCTGTGCCTACGAGCCCGTTGATTTGGAATGTCATGAATTGCTGGCGAGTGACGGGCATTTCCCGTCTGAAGGGAATCCCGAGTTTCATCAGCAAATGGTGTACGCCGTCGCGATGCGCACCATCGAGAATTTCGAGCGTGCACTGGGGCGAACCGTGCATTGGTCGCCGCGACTGAAGGAAGGGAATACGTGGCTTTCGCCGGACAAAGCGTACGTACCACGGCTTCGCATTTATCCTCACGCGCTTCGCGAGGCGAACGCTTACTACAGCCCCGATAAGAAAGCCGTGCTCTTCGGGTATTTCAACTCGGACAATAGCGACGCACGCGACGGACTTCCCGGCGGAATTGTTTTTGGGTGCCTGTCGCACGACATCATCGCGCACGAAGTCACTCACGCCATTGTCGATGGAATTCACCGTCGACTGCTCGAAGGCAGCAATACCGACTCGCTGGCCTTTCACGAGGCTTTTGCCGATCTGATGGCCATTCTGCAGCACTTCACGCTGCCCGGGGTACTGAAAAGCCAGATTGCCAAGACGCGTGGCGATTTGAGCACCGAGAATGAACTGGCAAAACTGGCGGGCCAGTTCGGATACGCCACGCGTCGCGGCAATGCCCTGCGCGATGCGCTGGGTAAGAAGGACGAAAAAACGGGAATCTGGATGCGCGATAAGCCCGATCCCAGTCGTTTCGAAAAGACAACGGAACCGCACGCGCGAGGAGCTATTTTTGTCGCCGCCATCTTCGACGCCTTTCTTGCCGTCTACTCTTCCCGCGTTGCCGACCTGCGCAGAATTGCCAGCGGAGGCACCGGGATTCTGCCGCAGGGAGATTTGCATCCCGATCTGGTGGACCGGTTGGCAGATGAAGCCGCCAGGATTTCCCATCACTTCATGACGATCTGCATTCGCGCGCTGGATTACCTGCCTCCGGTCGACGTGACATTTGGCGATTACATCCGCGGGTTGATCACGAGCGACGTCGATTTGGTCAATGATGATCGGCGCGGATATCGCATTGCTCTCATTCGGGCATTTCGCGACCGCGGTATTTATCCCCGCGATGTCCGCACGCTCTCGGTCGAAAGCCTGCGGTGGCAGCGGCCGAAGAAGGACGATCAAGACCTGTTGCGGAAGCTATTGCCTCGCGTCGACATGTTGCGATTGATGACGTATGTCACCGATTATGCGCTGGTCGAGGGACTTTCCTATCCGGAGATATGGAAACGTGGCACGCCGCGGGAACGTTCCGATATCCAGCAGCTTTCCGATCGGATGGTTCGGGCTTATCGCAATGCTGAGCCGGCGCTGCGCGACGTTCTCTACGAGACGCGACGATCCACCGAACCACCGGCCGAATCTGCGACATCGATTCGGCGCAAGAACGAATTCTTGAACGAGCGTCAGTTTGCCGCCTATTTGCACGAGTACATTCTTGCGAAGGCGCATGAACTTTCTCCCGACGAGCGCCTCAGAGTCACGAAACTGCTGGGCGTCAATCTCTTCGAGACGGAAGAGAAATTCGAAGTCCATGCGGTCCGGCCCACGATCCGCAGGCACCGCGATGGCAAAACGAAACACGAGTTGCTGATCCTGATCACGCAGCGCAAGATTCGAACGCTGGGTCAAGGCAACGACAAGCAAGATGACGAGGATTGGGGTCCCCTGGAATACAAGTTTCGCGGTGGATGCACACTGCTGATCGACCCGGTCACGGCCGACGTTTCCTACGCAATCACCAAAAACATTGATATGGAAACGCGACTCGAACGACAGGAAGAGTACCTGCGTGAGCGACTGAGGCTCGAAGGTTTAGACGCTCTCGCGCGAAATTACCTGTGGCGCCAGGGTGAAAAAGAAGATCGGACGCGGCAAGAGCCGTTTCGATTTCTGCATCGAGGCCCTGATTGGGAGGAGCAGTGGTGAGCCGGGCAGATCATCAACCAGAAATCGAAGCGCTGCAGCCGCCTCCGTCGGGCGTCGCCATCCGCATGTATCGTGTGGGGTTGGGTGATTGCTTCCTCCTCGCGTTCGCTCGACCAAACAATAGTCCGGCGTACGTTCTTATCGATTGCGGCGTGCACAAGGCGCAGACCCGCGGTCCCGATGTCATGCAGGCGGTCGTCGCCGATATCATCCGCACGACGGGCGGGGAACTGAATATCGCGGTGGCAACGCATGAGCATACAGACCACCTGTCCGGTTTTCTGTTCGAAGCGAAGGCATTTCTGAGCCGAGAGTTGAAGATCCACAAGCTTTGGCGGGCTTGGACCGAAAACTTGGCCGACGAAGACGCGGAGAAACTGCGCCGGGGCCGTCGCTCTGCAGAGGCTGCCATTAGAAAGACCCTCGAACGCCTGCAGAACAATCCACTTCCCAGGAATGAAGGTCTCGCTCTCAGGCAAAGGCTGGAGGCCGCCCGTTCGTACTTCGAAGTGGAGGACGACAAGAATTCTCCCGCGTTGGCTGCCGCGGCCGACATCCTCGGACTTGGGGCGCGCGAATCTGGTAAGGTGACCGCCAATGAACTGGCATTTGCGGTGTTGGAGCGGTCTGCCGCACATCACGAGTTCCTGAACCCCGGCCAGGGGCCAATCGAAATCGGTGAAGACTGCCCGGCGCGGGCTTACGTGTTGGGGCCACCGCGCGATCTGTCGCGTCTGAAACGATCTGATCCCTCCGCGGGTGCGCGACGTGAGACGTATCTTTCTTCGATCATGAGCCTCGATTCTCTCGCAGCAGCAGTCGGCGCAGACGACATTGCCGGACAACGCGCAGGCGATCGGAAGGAGATGTGCTTTCCGTTTGATGCCAACTGTCGGCAGTTCTACTCCGACAAGAAATCGCCCGAGCTCAAATTCATCGACGATGTCTATGGCTTGAATGGCCGACTGCCTGCGGACGACTGGAGAAAAATCGAATCCGACTGGCTTTTCGCCTCGGATGAACTTGCGCTACAACTCGATAAGCACACCAACAATACCAGCCTCGTGCTTGCGTTCGAATTGGGATCGCCGCGACAGGGGCCTGTCTTGTTGTTCGCCGCCGATGCGCAAGTCGGCAGCTGGCTCTCCTGGAAAGATCTGCAGTGGCAGTCGGGCCGATACAAAGTCGACATGGCCGACTTGTTCCGCCGCACCATTCTTTACAAAGTCGGGCATCATGCGAGCCACAACGGCACGTTGCGGTGCGATGAAGCTGGAGCCGACTATGGATTGCAACTCATTCGCGACGGATTGATTGCGCTCGTCCCCGTCGATCAGAAAGTCGCGGCCAAGCTGCCCGGCTGGGACATGCCCTACCGCCCGCTGTATGAAGTTTTGAAACAAAAGACGCGCGGCAATATTCTGCGCTCCGACGACGGTCACGACGAGGATTTACCCTTGCCGCGCGTCCGTTTTGATGCCGTTCCCGGTGTTGCCGGCGCGCGCTGGCGCTGCTCGAAATCTGCAAACCCTGCCACCGGAAAGCCGCTGTTCTACGACATCGAGATTAAGTCGCCTCAATAACTTCTTGTTCGACAATCGACCTCACGATCGATTCACTGCGAATTCCACCGTTTCTTTCAAGGACACACATCATGGCCCACAAAGCTCTTCTGACAGGTATCAACAATTACAAATACATCAGCGATCTGCGGGGTTGCATTAACGACGTCCGCGACGTCCAAAAGCTTCTGGCGGAAGAATTCGGTTTTTCATCGGCCAACATTCGCGTGCTCACCGACGAACAAGTGACCAAGGAACGCGTTTTGAAGGAATGGAAGTGGTTGCTCGCCGGTGCGAAACGCGGTGACCAGCTCGTGTTTCATTACTCGGGCCACGGATCGCAGATTGCCGACAAAGATGGTGACGAGGATGACGGAGTCGATGAGCTGATTTGTCTATACGATATGGATTTCGACGATCCGCAAACGTATTTGCTCGATGACGAACTGCGCGAAATGACGTCCAGAGTTCCCGACGGCGTCAATCTCACGATTATTTTCGACTCATGCCATTCGGGAACGGCCACGCGAATGCTGCTTGCGCCCAACGCGTCGCGAGACGCCGGTGCGCCCGCAAAGGGGCCGCTGATGGACGTCGAGGCGACACTGACGCGCATGGAAAGTCGAACTGGCTCACGCAGCCTTTCGCCCGGTGGTCTCAACATGCGGGAAGCCGTCAAGAATGTCCTGTCGCCGCAAGATTCCGAGCAGATGCGGAATACGGTTCTCGTTCGCTATGTCGCACCACCGCCGCACGTACTCGCAGCCGTGGAACGCAATGGTGTGCGCAGCAGCTTTCAGGTCGGCATGCGCGACGCTGCCAAGATGAATCACATCCTGCTCGCCGGTAGCAAAGACTCGCAGACCTCGGCGGACGCCTACATTGCCAACAATTATCACGGCGCGTTCAGCCACCATCTGTGCCAGGTCGTGCGCGGCGCGAATGGCGATCTCGAATACTCGACCATGATGCGACAGGTGCGCAGCGCCCTCTCGGGCGCGGGTTTCAGTCAGGTTCCTCAGCTCGAGCCCGCAGACACGCACGGGCCGGTATTTCGAGGAAAGCAGAAAGGGAACGGTCCGGAAAAGGGCGTGCCGGGCGGTGGTGGACCGCAGTCGCTCACCGGGATGGACGAAGTGGTCGGCCTGCTGCGTGAAATTAAGGATCTATTGCAGCAACCCGCAGCCGGTCGACCGGCGGTCCGGGCGTCGGCCGGTCGCGGACTCGTCTACGTTCACGGTATCTGTCATCACGAAGCCGGATTCTCGGACGGCTGGTGGGACGCCATGGCGCCGCATTTATCTCCCGGCGTTCGCGCGGAACTCGGAACCAACCGGCACGAGGTGCTCTGGAGCGACCTGGTCGATCCGGATCGCAACGCGCGCGCCGCGCAATCGTCTCGTGCGGAAGATCGGGAGCGCCAGGAATTGCGCACGGCCATTCGCGCCGTGCTCCAAGATCGAGCCCGACGCGAGTCCCTTCCTTTGCAAAAGGAGATCAATGCGCCGGTTCCTCTTGCTGCGCGCGATCGCGCGTTCCTAGGCATTCCCGGTCTCGATTGCGTCGACGACTTCCTCAAGTACCTGCTCGATGACGATATTCGCGCAGCGGTCCAGAAACGATTTCTCGATCAGGCGCTCCCGCTGCTGCAATCCGGACAGAAGATCGAGGTGATCAGCCATAGTTGGGGGACGGTCGTCGCCTATGAGTCCCTCCGCCGGCTCGACAGCCAGAGCCTGAGTGGGCGCGTGCATGCATTCTTCACCGTCGGCAGCGCCCTCTCCATTGGTATGGTGCAAGATCGCCTGCGGCCCGACGACGGACGACGTCCCGCCATCGTCGACCGCTGGATCAACCTCGACGCGCGAGGCGACATCGTCGGCGGCCCGCTCGCCGATGCCTCATTCCAGGTCGACGCAGAATACTTGAACTTGCAGCCGATCGGCTGCGGCACATTCCTCGGCCAGGTTTCGCCCGCCTGTGCCCACAGCTCCTATTTCGACGCCGAGAACACACCAGTCAACGCCGAAATCTTCGCGGGGCAAATTGAGGACTGACTGATCGTGTGAAGTTTGAAGTCCCCTTTTGAAGGAATTTGCAACATGGGGCGATTTGTCGCACTGCGACCACGGGACATTGCAGAAGAAGGATTGAGGGCACACGCGGCCGGGAATGGCAATGAGCCAGACGGACCTATCAGTCGAGTTGTCAAATATGTGCCGACAGAAATCGTGAGCGGATACGCGGTCTTGAGCGGCCTCGTTCAAGCAATTCCGGTTGGAACACAGCGAATCATTCTCGCTTGGATATGCTTCATAGCTGGGCTGATTGTCACTCCGTTGTACCTCAGAAAGCTCGGTCCGAGTCCAGGTCAGGAGCCGCAAGTTTGGATTGCGACCGTCTCGTTTGTTTTGTGGGCGTATCTACTCGGTGGGCCGTTCGCGCTCCCTCCCTTGGAGAGCTTCTATTCAGCACCCATCGGGTCGGTGTTGGTTGGTCTCTACACCTGGATCGTTGGACTGTTTTACGCACCGAAGGAGCCCGCTCAAGTTCCGGCAACCTCTACCAGTTCGATCTGACGCATGTCTTCGATGTTGAAGACGAGGCAGGCGAGGCGTTCGAGGCCGACACCGGCGCCGAGGGCGCGTTGACGCTTGGGATTGCCGCCGAAGACTTCGACGATGCGGGGGATGTATTCGCCCCAGGCGAGGACTTCGGTCCATTCGCCTGCCGTATCGACGCTCAGTTCCCAGGCTTTGGTGCACATCGCGTACTCTGTCGGCGTGATGCGGACGCTTTTGCCCGGCAGAATGGTTTCGATCGATTTGAGAATTCGTGTGGCGAAGGACCACGGGTCGATGGCTTCGACGTCGTCGAGTTCGAGCACTTCGAACTGATGGAACGCTTCGAGATGCGTTTTGGTCACGCCGTCGTTACGGTAAGTCTTACCGGCGCTGAGAATTCGCAACGGTTTCCCCTGCGAACGGACCGACAGCATCACCGGCAACGACAGGTCGTAGCGGAGAATCTTGTCGGCATCGATCCGTTGCATCGCTCCGGGTTCGATGTAGACGGGGTCGAAGCCCATTGTGCTGCGGGCCTGCGCGAGGTCGATCACTTCCGGGACTTCGACCACGGTGAAGCCGGCGAACTGGGACTCGAGTTGTGCGAGCACACGGCCGACCGGGTTGTCGGGAACGTCGACCAGGCTGGGCCGCGAGAGAAGTTCGACAATCTTCGCCGGCAAGTCGCTCGGCAGATTTCCCTCGTGAAGTGACTGTTGTTCTTGCATTTCAATCGTCCTTCGCAGCCGGTCTCGCACTCGCTGCAGTCGCTTTCGCATCGCGATATCATTGACATTCGCGTCGGCGGCGAGTCGCGCGACGCTCCAACCCCAGTGATAGTGCCGGTTGCAAATCCGGCGGTCCTCCAAACTCAATTCCAGCAACGCGCGAGCCAAGGCCACCCGCTGGCTGGGACTCCAGCGAGTTTCCGCTTCGTCGAGCACCGGCGCACTGGCCGCATCGTCGATTTGCAGAAACGTTCCTCGCCGCCGCCTTCGAATATCGGCGGCGCATGTGATTGCAATCCGCCTCATCCAAATCGCGAAGGCCGCCGTGTCGTGCAAATCTGCCAGCCGCCGAAAGGCGAGCAGATAGGCATCCTGAACGGCATCGAGCGCATCGGCCGCATTGCCCAGCGCCCGGTGAGCAACTGCGTACACCATCCGCTCGGTCGCCTTCACAAGCCGACCGAAGGCCCCGACGTCGCCCCGTTGCGCGCGTCGAACGCAGTCCTGCAAAGGAATTTCGGCACTTTCTTCCTCGGCACCTGTCCGGAATTGTCGTTCCCACATAATAAGGACGCGGCCGCGCGGAAAAGGTGACACAGGAATTGAGAAGAGTGAAGGGTGAAGAGTGAAGTTGAATAAAATGCCAGAACTTTGCCCGTTTTTCTCTAGCTGGAGCCTGGCACCCGGTACCTGGAAGCTGTCTCCGTGCCCGGCCGTTTGCTTGCTTGTCGGGGTGGCGGTATCATGGTGCTGGGTCATTGCTTGCGACAATTACGGTCGGCCTGCCTGACTTTCCCGCCTTTTCACTGCGTTGAATTCACCCCGCCTCGCGCATCAGAGGAATAGAGGATGATTCAGTCATTTGCTGCGGTTCGCAGACAGATTCTGCTTGCCGGCATCTTCGCTTTCATCGCGGTACTCGGCGGGTTGACCTCGCTACACGCCGCCGACGAGGCGAAGAAGAAAGACGAAGCGCCCAAGATGGCGCCGGTCAGCTTCTACCGCCAGGTGCGGCCCATCTTGCAGCGCGAGTGTGCCGGCTGCCACCAGCCTTCCAAGCAGGGGGGGAAACTCGTTCTCACTGCGTATGAGGGATTGAAGAAGGGGGGCGACGCGGGCCCCGGGTTCGTTGCCGGCAAACCGGCCGACAGTGTGATCGTTCAATACATCTCGGGCGAGAAGCCGGAGATGCCGAAGAACAGCACGCCGCTCTCGATCGAACGCATCGCACTCATCACCCGCTGGATTGCCGAAGGGGCCACCGACGACACCCCGGCCCGGGTCGAAGACACGATTAGCGCCGAGCATCCGCCGACCTACGGAGCTTCGCCGGTCATCACGGCACTCGCCTATTCGCCCGACAGCAAGCTGCTGGCGGTCTCGGGCTATCACGAAATTCTCGTCCACAACGCCGACGGCAGCGGTCTCGCGGCCAGACTCGTCGGTCGCGCGCAGCGAATTCAATCGGTTCGATTCTCGCCCGATGGAAAAACTATCGGCGCAGTCGGCGGCGCGCCGGCCTTGTTCGGCGAGGCGCAGCTCTGGAATCTCGCCGAGAAGAAGCTCGTTCAGTCGGTCACAGTCTCGTACGACACGTTGTTCGGTGCTTCCTTCAGCGATGACGGGACGAAGTTCGCATTTGGAGGCGCCGACAACCGTGCCCACGTCATCAACGTGGCCGACGGCAAGGAGATCATGCGGTTCGACGCGCACTCCGACTGGGTGCTGGGGACGACGTTTTCGCAGAAGCTCGACCACTTAATCACCGTCAGCCGCGATATGTCGATGAAGCTGTCGATCATCGAGAACGCACAGTTCGTCGACAACATCACCAGCATCACGCCGGGCGCATTGAAAGGCGGCCTGGCTGCGGTGCAGCGTCATCCAAAACAAGAGCAGGTGCTGATCGGTGGATCGGACGGCGTCCCCAAGCTCTACAAGATTTTCCGCACGCGCGTGCGCGTGATCGGCGACGACTTCAACCAGATTCGCAGCTACGAGGCCTTGCCCGGGCGAATCTTCGGCTTGCAGTTCAGCGCCGACGGCAGCCAATTCGTCGTCGGCTCGAGCACTGCAATTGGCGGCGCGGCCCGCATTTACAAGACGGGCGAATATAAAACGGAAGAGATCAACAACGCCGGCGGCCTGGAAGATACGTATCGTGAAACGGCCGAGCGTTCGCGCGTACCGGCACAAATTCACGATTTGAAAGGCATTGACGGACCGGTCTTCGCAGTCGCATATCGTCCCGACGGCAAGCAAGTCGCCGTCGGCGGATTCGACGGGACAATTCGACTCTACGATGCCGCGACCGGCGAACTCGTGAAGAAATTTGCGCCGGTGGAGATTTCGGTGCAAGCAACGGCACAAAAATAGGTGACAGGCTACGGGCTGCAGGTCAGAAAGAGCGAACTCCCCTCTCCCGCCGGGAGAGGGGTTGGGGGTGAGGGCGAGCGGCCATAGATGATGTGGCTCCGCGGGCGACTCACTCTGCAGGTTAATGTACGATTCAAACAGTGCGTCAGTTCGAAGATCAGGATGGTCGTGGGTTAGTTGAGTGACGAGGAAGTCCGATGATGAAACAACAGTTCCAACTTCGCTCCTTAATTCTGCCGGTGCTCGCGGTCGGGCTTTGCTTTCCCGCTGCCGCATTTGCTGAAGATGCGCCGCGGCCGAAAATTGTGGAGTTGAAGGTCTTTCCCGAACGCCTCGACCTGACGAGCCAGGCCGATGTGCGCCGAGTTCTGGTCACCGGGCGCGGCGAGAACGGCGTGAGCTACGACCTTTCTCCTGAAGCGACGCTGCATGCCGACGGGGCCCAGGTCGCAATCGGCAGCGACGGATTTGTCGAGCCGAAGTCGGTCGGCGAAACGATGCTGACCATCAAGGCGGCGGGCTTGGAAACCAAGATCCCGGTGGCGGTCAAAGGTGTCGCGACAGCGCCGGTGAGCTTTGTGCGGGACATTGTTCCAACCATCAGCAAAGTCGGATGCAACCAGGGGACTTGCCACGGCGCCCGTGCCGGCAAGGCAGGCTTCAAATTGTCGTTGCGCGGCTACGACCCGCTGTACGACTACCGGGCACTCGTCGACGACATCTCGGGCCGGCGTTTCAATCGCTCGGTTCCTGCCCAGAGTTTGATGTTGCTGAAGCCGACTCAAGGCGTGCCTCACGAAGGGGGCTTTCTCTTCGATGAAGATTCGCGCTATTACCAACTCATTCATCGCTGGATTGCCGAGGGCTGCAAGTACGACACGGTTGCCCGCGTGAACAAGATCGAACTCTTCCCCAAGCAGCCTTTGCTGCAGAAGGCAGGAGACCGGCAGCAGATTCTGGTGATCGCCACGTATCCCGACGGCGCCACGCGCGATATTACGCGCGAGGCGATTTTCGAGACGAGCAATTTCGAAGTTGCCACTGTCAGCAAGTCGGGCACGATCGAAGCCGTGCGGCGCGGCGAAGCGGCGGCACTCGTGCGTTACGAAGGCGTCTACGCAACCGTTCCGGTCACGGTGATCGGAAATCGCGACGGATACAAGTGGACCGACAGCCCCGAATTCAACTTTGTCGATACGCACGTCAACAACAAGCTGAAGACTACCAAAACGCTACCGGCCGAGCTTTGCACCGATGCCGAATTCTTGCGGCGCATCTCGCTCGACCTCACCGGCGTGCCGCCGACCGTCGAAGTCACGCGCGCGTTTCTCGACGACCCGCGCGATTCGAAGACGAAGCGGGCCGCCAAAATTGAAGAGCTGATCGAAAGCCCCGGCTTCGTCGATCACTGGACGCTCAAATGGAGCGACCTGCTGCTTTCGAATCGAAAGTACATTCAGGAGAAGGGAGTCTGGGCGTTCCGCAACTGGATTCGCAGCGCCATCGCCGGCAACATGCCGTACGATCGCTTCGCCCGCGAACTGATGACCGCGAGCGGCAGCACGTTTGAAAACCCCGCCGCCAACTACTACCGCATTTCGCGCGAGCCGAAAGTCGTGATGGAAAACATGACGCAGGTTTTTCTCGGCACGCGGTTCCAGTGCAATCAATGCCACGACCACCCGTTCGAGCGATGGACGCAGCAGCAGTACTACGAACTGGCGGCCTACTTCGCGAGTGTGGGCCGCAAGGGCGGGGCGGTCGATGGAGAAGAATACATTTACACGCTGGCGACGCCTCAGCCGGTCGTGCATATCGAGACCGGGCAGGCTGTGAAAGCGACGTTCCCGTTCAAGCATGCGGGAATGAATGAAACTTCGCATGACCAGCGCGAGCAACTGGCGGCCTGGCTCACGGCGAAAGAGAATCCCTATTTCGCCCGCAGCGTTGCCAACCGCTATTGGAGCTACTTCACCGGCCTGGGAATCGTCAACCCGGTCGACGACATTCGCGCCAGCAATCCGCCCTCGAATCCCGAATTGCTCGACGCGCTGACGAACGACTTCATTGCGCACAAGTTCGATCTCAAGCATCTGATTCGCACGATTGCCTCGTCGCACACGTACCAGCGAAGCTTCCGCACCAATGACTGGAACCGCGACGACTCCCGGAACTATTCGCACGCATTGCCGCGGCGCCTGACGGCCGAACAGTTGTACGATGCGCTGATGATCGCCACGGGAAGCCCGGAAGAAATTCAAGGCGTACCCGCAGGATTCCGGGCGACCCAGCTCCCCGACCCCAACGTCGACGTGAGCTTCCTCGACATGTTCGGCCGGGCCCCGAGAGAGTCGCCATGCGAGTGCGAACGCTCGAGCCAGGTCAGCCTGTCGCAAACCTTGAGCCTGATCAACGGTCCGACTGTCTCGAACGCGATTATCCATCCGCAAGGATTGATCGCGCGACTTGCGGCAGCGAAAGCCGACGACAAGCAGACGGTCGACAACGTTTATCTCTCCGTCGTTTGTCGGCATCCGACCGATGAAGAGATGAAAAATGCCGAAGCCTACATCAAGCAAGTCGGCAACCAGAAAGAAGCGGCCGAAGACCTGATGTGGGCAGTCGTCAACAGCCCGGAATTCTTGTTCAACCGCTGACGTGAGTGCGGAATTCGGAGCGTGGAGTGCTCAGTTCCGCGCTCTAACCTCGTCGGGTGGCCCGGGTTGCCTCAACCCGGGTCGCACTGCGACAAGAGGTCGAAAATAGGTGATGTGTTGAGAACCGCTCGCGCCACCAGAATTCGCTTTCGATTCCAGTTGCTGGCGCTCATCATGTTGATATGAATCAACGCAAAGTCTTCGATGAAGAACTCTACGCGCATTTCGTCACATTTTCGTGCTATCGTCGTCGAAGACTTTTGGATCATGACCACTGCAAGCGAATCGTTCTTGGTGTGCTCAACGAGCAGCTTGCCAAGTTCAAGGCGACATGCGTTGGCTTTGTTTTGATGCCCGATCACGTGCATGCCATCGTGTGGTTTCCGCGAGTCAAACAGCTCAGCAGCTTCATGAAGGAATGGAAGCGACTCTCCAGCCGCCGCATCCGGGAGTGGTACCGTCAAGGTCATGCGAATTACGGCTATGGTCAAGAAGACGGAGAACCATTCTGGCAGAGTCGGTATTTTTCGTTTGAAATCTATGGCCAGGAGAAGTTGACCGAAAAGGCGAGTTACATGCACCTCAATCCGGTTCGTACAGGATTGGCAAAGCACGCCGTTGATTGGCGATGGAGTTCCGCCAGGCACTATGAGCTTGGTCGTTCGGTGGGCGTGCCGGTCAAGTGGGTCTTTTGATCGACCTCTTGTCGGTGCCCGACCCAGGTTGAGGCAACCTGGGCCACCCGCTGGTTACGGCTTCTTTTCTTCCGATTCGTTCGTCCGTTGAAGCTCTTCCAGCGTGCCGACGAAAAACTCATCTCTTTGTGGTTGTTTGCCGTACTGACGCAATCCAACAACGCGAAAAGCGATGATGTTCGGTGGATCGTGGCTTGTGAATAATACCGGCAGCACGTCAGCATTTTCTCGGACCGCTTCGATCGTTGTGACCTTGCTGCGGAGAATGTTCCAACCCTTAACAGCCGCCACGTGTGGTTTCTTTCCCACAATCAAGACTGTGGCGCGATCGTCAGCTTTCGGCAAAACCATACCATTGTCGTCGTCAACGACTGCAATATGTCCGCGAAAATCGTTTGCCACAACGAAGCGAATGATCGCTGTATTGGGGCGGAGAAGGAAGACAGCAATGGCTCCAATTGCAAGAAGGCAGAAGCATACTGCAGACAACCCTGCGGTGAGACTCCTGCGATCCAATGGTCTGTGAGTCATCGGTTTGGCTTACATCTAAAATCGGGCGAACCGGGATGTAGCAGCCCATGTCGCATCACGACGATGGGTAGATATTCGGTTTGCATGTCAGTGTTTCAACGAATTTCTTACCGGTGCGCCGACCGAGATTTAACAGAATTCTCCAGTTTCATCTCAAAACGAATTGAAGTTCCTTGCTGCAGGCGGTCAGTCCACCATTTTCAGGTGGTCCGAGTTGAGACAATCTGGGTTACCCGCGGAGGCTCGTGTGCGTTAGGTTACGCGCTCACTCTGAGACTTCTAACAACTCGACTTCGAAATCGAGTACCGAGTTTGGTGGGATTCCGGCGACGGCTTGATCGCGGTATGCGAGGTGCGGGCTGATCCGCAGGATTCTGATTCCCCCGACGCGCATGCCGATAACGCCGCGTTCCAACCCGGCGATGACGTCTCGCTTGCCGATTCGAAATGAGTCCGTCGCGCTGCCGACTACGTCTCCACGATTGAGCTTGCATTGCCAGCGAATGGTGATGAGACATCCCCGTTCAGCGACCCGCCCGTCGCCGGGTTTGATATCTTCGCCCCTAATACCGCTGGCGATTCGCTTTTTCATTCCGAGTGCCCATCCGACTGTGGCACAAGATTTTTGCTAGAACCCGTTTCAAAACTTGGGAGGGCGAGGCTCCCGCCGAGCCGCAGATGTTGGAACAGGCACAATTTGCGGCTCCGCAGGAGCGTCGCCCTCCCGAGCAATCTGAAATCCTCAGTTTCGAAATGCGTTCCAATTCTTCCCACAGACGGTCGCGTGTGAATTGTGGCAGGAATTTTTGCACTCATTCCACACTCCGAACTCCGCGTTCCGCACTTCTTCAGAGGTCAATTCCCAGTTCTTCGATCTTTCGATAGAGACTCGAGAGGCCGAGGCGGAGGCGTTTGGCGGCTTCGCGTTTGTCGGGCCATTGGCGGAGGACGCGCATGATGTGGACGCGCTCGTAATGGCGCAGGGCACTGCGCAGGTCGTCGGTGTCGGGGAGGGGCTGGCCGAGGCCGACGAGTTCGGGGGGGAGGTCTTTGGGTTCGATCCGCACGCCGTCGCACATGATCACCGCCCGTTCGATGGCGTTGTCGAGCTGGCGCACGTTTCCTTTCCACTCGGCCGACATCAACAATCGCATCGTTTCGCTCGTGGCGCCGGTCACGCGCTTGCCCATTGCCTTCGAATGTTTGCCGACGAAGAAATCGACGAGCTCGGGAATGTCGTCGAGTCGTTCTCGTAAAGGTGGAATGCGAATCTTGACGCCGTCGAGGCGGTAGAAGAGGTCTTCTTGAAAGTTCCCTTCGGCGACTTCACGCAACAGGTCTCGCGTGGTCGAGGCGACAATGCGGGCGGTGACGCGCACCGTTTCCGAACCGCCGATGGGCATGATTTCCTGGTATTCGATCGCCCGCAGCAGTTCGGCCTGTGTGCCGAGGGGAAGTTGGGCCACTTCATCGAGAAACACCGTGCCGTCGCCGGCGTTGCGGAAGATTCCGCGCTGCTCGGCGGAGCTGCTGTTGGAGCTCCCGCGCTGGGAACCGAACAACTGGCTCTCGAGCAATTGCACGGGCCGCGTGCCGCAGTTGACTGCGAGAAACTTTTCGTCCTTCTTGGGCCCGGCGGTATGAATGGCGCGGGCGAAGAGTTCCTTTCCCGTGCCTGATTCCCCCATGAGCAGAATGTTCGAATTCGTGACGGCGACTTTGCGAATCGTTTCCTGCAACTCGGCGAGCGCCTTGCTCGATCCGACGATTTGCTCGAAGTCGTCCCGCCGAGCGAGCTCGCGCCGCAGAAACAGGTTCTCGCGATGCAATGCGCGGTGTTCGAACAGCCGCTGCAGTTTCTTGTGCAGCTCGTCGAAGATCACCGGCTTGACGAGGAAGTCGAACGCCCCGGCCTTGAAGGCCTCGATGGCGTTGTCGACCGACGCGTATGCGGTAATGACGAGCAGAAACGTTTCCAGGTTGATCTGCTGCAACCGGCGAAGAAGCTCGATGCCGTCGCCGTCGGGAAGTTGCACGTCGCAGATGGCGACTTCGAAGTCGCGGCGGCGAGCGAGCGCGAGTGCCTCGGCGACCGTCCCCGCTTCAGAAACCTTGTAGCCTTCTCCGACGAGAAACTCGCGCAGCGTGGTGCGAATGATTTCTTCATCTTCGACAATCAGAACCGAGTGCGTTTCTTTCACGATGAATGAATCTTCTCGACCTCAAGCGGCTTTTTGGGCAAGTCGTCGTGCGTCGCCTCTTCGGTCGCGACGACCGTCGGCGCCAAGACATCGGCGTGATGGCGCACGTTTTCGCCGGTCAAATAAACTGTGAAGGTCGTCCCTTGTTCCGTCGTTTCCGTCAGCTCAATCCGACCTTCGGCCGAGCGTTCGACAATGTTGCGGCAAACGAAAAGACCCAGCCCGGTCCCGGTCTCTTTGGTGGTGAAGTAAGGCTGGAAAATGCGATCGCGGTTCTCGCGGGAAACGCCGTGTCCGTCGTCTCGCACGGCCACGCGAATCCAGCCGTCGACCAGCGAAGTCGAAATCTCCACAATCCCGCCCTCGTTGGTGGCGTCCATCGCGTTCAAGATGAGGTTGAGAAAGACTTGCACCATCTGGTCGCGAATCACGCGAATCTTCGGCAGTCCGGTGGCGTAGCGGGTGACAATCCGCTTTCCTTTTTTGCGCTTATAGTATTTGGCAATGCTGAGGGCGTTTTCGATCACACCGTGCAGGTCGCAGAGACTGTAGTCGTGCGTGGCGGGCCGGCTGAAGTCGACGAGCTCGCGCAGCGTGCGCTGAATGCGGATCAACTGGTCGTCGACCATTTGCAGTCGTTCGCGCGTGTAATCGTCGGTAGGCCGGCGATTGAGCAGTTGCACGAGCGAGCTGATCGCCGCCAGCGGGTTGCCGACTTCATGGGCAATTCCGGCGGCGAGCAGTCCGAACGCGGCCTGCTTTTCCTGCTGCACGAGAAGTGCCTGAGATTTCTGCAACTCTTGCGTGCGTTCGGTAATTCGTCCTTCGAGCAAGGCCTGATTCTGCTGCAGGGCTTCGTTGAGTTGCGTGAGTCGGCGGCTGGCGGCCTTCACGAGGCTGGCGAGCGCGGTACTGGCCCAGGTCACCCAGAACATGAAGACCAGCATCAAGAACAGGGTCGCCATTTCGTCGAGGGTGCGAACGCCGTCGCCGACCATCGGCAGTGACAGGGTTCCATAACTCAGGCAATGCAGCAGGCACGTGGAATACGTGATCCACGGCGAGTTCCGCATCGCGCAGACGACGAGCGACAGGAAATAGTAGAACCGAAACGGGCTCTCCAATCCGCCATCGAATTGGCACAGCAATCCAATAAAGAGCGCCTCGAGAACCGAAATCACCAGCGGCCAGCGGCTGAGGAACACCTTGCCGCGAATGCTCCAAAACGTGTCGACCAGCGCATAGCAGGCGCCGAGAGTCAGAATGGCATTCAACTCGGCGGGGTTTGTCTTGCGGCCGATGAAATTCACCAGCACGTAACCGACGCACAGGCCAAACCAGCGAATGCGCACCGTGATCGCTTCGGCGGCCAATTCCCAGGGAAAGTGGTCGCGTCCCAAATCGGCCGAGGGAATGTCGGCTTCAGCCGGCGCTGGAGTGAGAACTTCTGCGGTCTGCAATGCTGGTCGATGTTGGATAGTGGAATTCTTCGATGCGAGAAAGACGCGCCCGTCAACTCCATTCTAGCGCGGAGGCGGGGTGAATTGCACTTATGGACGGGGGAAATGAAACCCCCACGGCAAAAGACCGACGCTGCCGTCTGCCGCTTACGGCGAGGCAATCTCCGAGTTGACGTAAGAGTTTATTGTGCCGCAAATTACGCGATGAAGGCGATTTTGCTGCTACTTGTGTTTCTCGGGGATCTTCCATAGGCGTGCGAGTTCGGTCGCGATGCGCTCGGACATCAGGCGGTAGCCGTCAGAACGCCGGAAGTTGTCTCCCGCCTGCTTTTCGCTCGGGACGCAATGCACGCTGTCGCAATAGATTGTCTCGGGATGGTCTTCGAAGACATCGCGCAAGTCGATCAACGGCAAGTCGGTGGCGAGCATGTGGGCAGCGAGCGCATTGTAGGCATCGACGTAATTCAGTTTTCCGGCCACCCGCTTTTCTTCGTCTGTGAGCGTCTTGCCGATTGCTGGAACCGGCTGAATGACGTTCGCGCTTTTCGCGCCGTTTTGGGCCGCGAGTACGTCGATCTGACGAACGTATTTCTCGTACTGCTGCAAATTGAATTCAGTCCGCTCCTCGCGACTCCATTCCTTCGGCAGCGCGAACATGGTGTCAAAGTTGTTGCCATCACTCGTCTGGGACGTTGCCGATTGTTCCAATCGCTGACGCATGACCCATGTCGCGAAGTAGACCGTTCTCCAGCCGTGAGCCAGCGAGAAGTCTTTCAGCTTCTGTGCTTCCCATGCCGACCCAATTGGTTCGAATCCGCGAGTGGCCAGCGGGTTCAACTGAATGATGCTTTTGTTCGGCCACTCCAATCTCAGAACGCCGCCCATCATGGCTTGCTTTTCGTTAAATCCCGAGACCGTCACAACGGCATCGCCGACTTCTCCGTACAGGTTGTAGAGCATGTCGGCCTGTTGAATGAACCAGTTGGAGTTCCCGCCGCAGAGAATTTGCACCGGTCGTGGAAACTCGTATCGCTCGTTCAGAATCGATTCGAGGTATGGAACGTCCTCTCCAGCGAGTGCGATATCGCGAGCGACGCTGCCGCCGATCACGAGAATCGTGAACTTTTCAGGGTCTTTTCGCAGAGGCCACTCGCGACCGTTGAGGCCGATGTTGTTCACGCGGCGATAGAGCGGCAGATCCGGCGTCCTGCCTGCGGAGTTCACGACGTAGCCCAAATAGGGATGCGGGTACAGGGCTTTGACCGCAAAGCCTTCCCCGTCGACGGCAGCCGCATCCACATTGCCCACTTGAATGCGCTCGATTTCCCGAACGTCGACTGTCCCAAACCTCCATTTGGCCCATGCCGTGAACGCAACCTCACAGAGAGCGACGGAAATCAGGGAAATGCTCGCGATTTTGGCGCATTTGAGAACCATCGTCTTCACCGGCAGCACCTCCGAAAGCAGATCCTAGCGTTTCAGATTGAATGCCGCCAACGGGCTGGCGAGGAGACGTTTGCATGACGCGATTTCCGGGGTGCATTTTCTTCACGCCGACGCCGCATCATTGTCGGCATACGTTCGCAACGCACACGGTGTCGAGCGGCGTCGATGTCGTTGTTGTGTCAAAAGTTCTTGGCCACAAGAACGTCAGCACGACGATAAACACCTACCGACGGGCGATCAAATCGAAGGCCTCTGACGCGATTGATGCGATGCGGAGGATGCTTGGACAGCGGACTCGGTAGTTGCCGCGTCAGTGCTTTCAGGGCCGCGCAATCGGCGCAAAGGCATATGGTCTCTGCCGATAGATTGATTTGCGGGTTGACCGTGCCCTATGATACGCCCGCCAGGACGCGACTCCGACCCAATTCTGGCGAATGGTGTTGCGAAGAGTGAAAGAAATCCGGTTGGTACGGATTGGTAAAGTGCGGCGGCTGCGTTAACCTCTGCCGTTGGGCGGATCGCACGAAGAAAGGGACTGGGCGGCGCTCGCTCGAAGGTGGAGGACTTCCGCACGGATGAGAATCGTACTTGCGAGTTCGGAGGCGGTCCCGTTTTCCAAAACAGGGGGCCTGGCCGACGTGTCGTCGGCCTTGGCGAAAGCGCTCCGACAGCTTGGCCACGATGTCTGGCTCATCGTCCCGCACTATCCGAAGGTGAAAACCGGCGGACCGGTGCCGGAAGTGCAACAAACCGGACGTCGGATTGAAGTTCCTGTCGGTCAACAGCGCCGCACGGGGATGCTGCTGAAGTCGCAGTTGCCGGATTGCGACGTGCCTGTCTTCTTGATCGACCAGGCCGACTACTTTCACAGGGCCGAACTCTACCGCGAAAGCGGCCAGGACTATAAAGACAACTGCGCCCGGTTTGTGTTTTTCAGCCGGGCTGTGCTCGAAGTCGCGCGCAGTCTCGAATTGCGTCCCGATATTCTCCACGCACACGACTGGCAAACCGGGCTCATTCCAGCGCTGCTCGCCATCGAAGGCAAATCGACAATTGGTTTTGAAAAGACCAAGTCGGTTTTCACCATTCACAACATGGCGTTTCAGGGGCAGTTCTGGCACTGGGACATGCTGTTGACGGGATTGAGCTGGAAGTACTTCAACTGGAAACAGATGGAGTTCTACGACCATCTCAACCTGTTGAAAACCGGCATCGTCTTCGCCGACGCGATCACGACCGTCAGCCCCACGTACGCGCAGGAAATTCAAACGTCGGAGTTTGGTTGCGGCCTCGAAGGGGTGCTCTCGTCGCGCAGCGCCAATCTCATCGGAATTCTCAACGGGGTCGACACGGACATCTGGAATCCCGAGACCGACAAGTCGCTCCCCGCGAACTACTCGGCTGAGAGCTATTCCAAAGGAAAGGCCGCCTGCAAGGCGCAACTGCAGAAGCGACTCGGTCTGCCGGTTCGGCCCGACGTTCCGCTGTTCGGGATCATTTCCCGTTTGACCGACCAGAAGGGCTTCGACCTGATCTGCGACGGTGCAGCGGAACTGATGAAGTTCGACCTCCAACTTTGCATCCTTGGAAGCGGCGAAGCGAACTACGAAAAGAAGTTGCAGGATCTCGCCCGCGAACATCCCAACCGTGTGTCGTTAACGATTGGTTTCAACGACGACCTGGCGCACCAGATCGAAGCCGGTTCTGATTTGTTTTTGATGCCGAGCCGATATGAACCGTGCGGTCTCAACCAGATGTACAGCCTGCGATATGGCACGGTCCCCGTCGTGCGCGCGGTGGGCGGCTTGGCCGATTCCGTTGTCGACGCCACCGAGTGGAACCTGGCGAGCGGAAAAGCGACCGGATTTCGATTTTCTGATTACGACACCCGCGAGCTGCTGCGCCAGGTGACCCGGGCGGTCGATTTTTTTGGCGATCGTGACCGTTGGCCGCGACTCGTCCGTACCGGAATGCAACAGGACTGGTCCTGGAAACGAAGTGCCGCCGAATACGCTTCGCTTTACGAACGCCTGACGGCGCGCTAGGGCACGCAGCGAACGATTGTGGGGAAGGAACTATGCAACCCGTTCAACTCGCATTTTTCTGGCATCAACACCAGCCGTACTATCCAGACGACGTCTCCCGCGAAACGCTGATGCCCTGGGTGCGCCTGCACGGGACCAAAGACTACATCGGCATGGCGATGCACATTCGCGAGATTCCCGAATTTCGCTGCTCGATCAATCTGGTGCCGAGCCTGCTGTTGCAACTGCAGCACTACACCGATCGCGGTCGCAGCGATTTGCATCTCGACGTCTCGCGCAAGCCGGCGGACGGTTTAAGCGAAGTCGACGTGCACTACCTGCTCGACAACTTCTTCATGGCGAACGTCGACAGCATGATTCGCCCGTATCCGCGATATCACGAGCTGTATTTGAAGCGCGGTTTCGGCATCGACCCCATCGAGAACGCGGTACCGCGTTTTTCGCCGCGCGATATTCGCGACCTGCAGATTTGGAGCAACCTCACCTGGATTCATGAGCTCGTCTTCGAAGCCGATGCCGAGTTGCGAGAGTTTCGCAAGAAAGGGCAGGGTTGGACGGAGCGGGACAAGGCCTGGTTGCTCGATAAGCAACTCGATATTCTGCGCCGAGTCATCCCGTTGCACAAAGAGCTCGCCGACGGCGGACAAGTCGAATTAACGACCACGCCCTACTATCACCCCATCTTGCCGCTGCTGTGGGACAAGCGCTCGGCGCGGCAGGCGATGCCGTCGTGCAACCTGCCCAAACATCTCGACTCGTACGCAGAAGACGCGGTACTGCATCTCAATCGTGGAGTCGAATACCACACGAAGCTGTTCGGCAAGGCGCCGACGGGAATGTGGCCGTCCGAAGGCTCGGTCTCTCAGGATATTGTCGCTGCCATCGCCCGCGCGGGCATTCAATGGATTGCCACCGACGAAGAGATTCTCGCGGAATCGACGAATGGCTGGATCTCGCGTGACGGGCACGGGTATTTGCGGCACCCGGAAATGCTCTATCGCCCCTGGATGGTGGAAGACGGCGCGCACCGCCTGCAGATCATCTTCCGCGATCACGCCATGAGCGACTTGATCGGATTTCACTACCAGCGCAGCGACCCGCACCACGCGGTGGGAGACCTGCTGGGACGCGTCGAGGCCATCGGGCGCGCGGTGGAAAGCAACAATGCCGGCCGGCCGGCGTTCGTGCCGATTATTCTCGACGGCGAAAACTGCTGGGAGTACTACCCCGACGGCGGCGTGCAATTCCTGCGGACGCTGTACCGGCGCTGCGTGGAGAATCCGAACATCAAGCCGACGCGCGTGGGAGACTACTTGGTCAACCATCCGGCGACCGATCGCATCGGCCATCTCTACGCGGGCAGTTGGATTTCGCACAACTTCGCCATCTGGATTGGACATCACGAAGACAACACCGCGTGGGATCTCCTGCATCAGACGCGCGAATTTCTCAAGCAGGCGCAGGCCGACGGTTCGCACTCGGCCGACCTGCTCGAGAAGGCCTGGGCGGAAGTCTTCATCGCTGAGGGGAGCGACTGGTTCTGGTGGTTCGGCGACGACCATTCGTCTGCCCAGGATGCGCTGTTCGATCAACTGTTCCGCAAGCACCTGCAAAACGTCTATGTGCTGCTGGGGGCCACGCCGCCCAACGTGCTGAATCATCCCATTTCGCGCGTCGAGCATCGCCGCATGCATACCGATCCCACCGGCTTCCTGCCGGTGAAGGTCGACGGCCACTGCACGTATTTCGAATGGATCAGCGCAGGTCACTATGTCGGCGGCAATCAGCGCGGTACGATGACGCTCGTCACCGAAGGTCTGATTCGGGAAGTCTTTTTCGGGTTCGACGCCAATCGACTGTTGCTGCGACTCGACACGGCGCGCGATGCCGTGGAAGATTTGGCGCATCTCGACGAAATTCGCATTTGTTTTGTCGAGCCGGCAGAAGTTGATGTTCGCGTTTCGGGACTGCGAACGCGAGAACCGGTCGCAAAATTGTTCCGCAAGAACCGTGCGACCCCCAAGGCCGACATCAATGTGGGCATCGCCCAGATTTTCGAGATGTCGATTTCATTTGAAGACCTCAAGGTGAAGACGGGAGATTCCATTCAAATGTACATCGAGGCGGTCTCGCAGAAGCGCAGCCTCGATCGCGCTCCGCACGAGGGATTTCTCGACATGGTCGTTCCCTCGGAAGATTTTGAGCTCATCATGTGGCAGGCGTGAGCATTCATCGATTTGCAACTGTCGAACGAACTCGCCGGAGAGAGAGATGCCGGAACTAAGAAAAGACCCGATTGTCGGCCGCTGGGTGATCATCGCGCCCGACCGCGCGAAACGTCCCGATGACTTTCGGAATGAAACGCACGCTGCGCACGGGCGGTTTTGTCCATTTTGCGAGGGAAGCGAAGACACGACACCGCCGGAGATTTTCGCCTATCGAGAATCGGGCAGTCATGCGAACGGTCGCGGTTGGCGCACGCGCGTCGTGCCCAACAAGTTTCCCGCGCTGCAGGTCGAGGGGGATCTGACGAAGCGCGGCGACGGCATTTACGACTTGATGAACGGCGTCGGCGCGCATGAAGTGATCATCGAGTGTCCGCACCACGAACAGAATATGTCTCATCTCGCGGTCGACAACATTCGCGAGGTGCTCTGGATGTACCGCGATCGCCTGGTCGACCTGAAGCGCGACCCGCGCCTGGTGCACGGGCTGATCTTCAAGAACAAGGGACCGCTGGCGGGAGCGTCGCTGGAACATACGCATTCGCAGCTGATTGTCACGTCGGTCGTTCCCATTTCGGTCTGGGAAGAGATGACCGGGTCGCTGGAGTTTTACAACTATCGCGGTCGCTGCATTTACTGCGACATGATTCAGCAGGAGCTGGCGACCAATTCGCGCGTCGTGCTCGATACGCCGAATTTCCTGGTCTTCTGCCCGTTCGCCAGTCGCTTTCCATTTGAAACGTGGGTTGTCCCGCGCCAGCATTCAAGCCAGTACGAGAACATTCCCCGGCAGGGAATCGACGAGTTGGGCATGGTGCTGAAGAGCACCCTCTGCAAACTCGAAGCGGCTCTCGACGATCCTCCTTATAACTACGTGTTTCACACGGCCCCGTTCGATTCGGGGGAACTGGCCCATTACCACTGGCATATTGAAATCTTCCCCAGGCTGACACGCGTCGCCGGGTTTGAGTGGGGAAGCGGCTTCTACATCAATCCCGTTCAGCCGGAAGAGGCCGCCGCCTTCCTGCGGGAAACGGAGGTCGACACGAGTTCAGCCTCGTCGCGGCCCGCGAAGACTGCGTAAGAAATTCAGCCTCATTTCCGCCGAACTGACGGCAATGAAAAACCGGCGCCGGTACCACTGTCCACAACGACGCCGATACGATACAAATGGAAAGTCTGCTCGAATCGCAGGTTCCGGGAAGTGGGACCCTTCGAGTAGCACCGGCTCGCGCTCCGGCAAGGCCTTGGATGGCGGTGTTGCAACATTTGGACGTTCCAAAAGCATTTTGAGACGCGCATGAGCCTGCAGTTCAATTCGTTTGACCCCCTGAATTGGTTGGGAAAGAAAGGATTCTTTCCATGACGTCCCGTGTTCGGCTGATTCTGGCCATTCACAATCATCAACCGATCGGTAATTTCGACGGCGTCTTCGAACAGGCGTTTGTCGACAGCTATTCACCGTTCTTCGACGTCCTGCAGGACTATCCGGAATTGCCGGTGTGCCTGCACATGTCGGGGAGTCTGCTGGAATGGTTGCTTGAAGCGCACCCCGAGTACGTCGAGCGTATTCGTAAGCTCACCGAAGCGGGGCAGTTGGAAATCATCGGCGGACCGTACTACGAACCGATTCTGGCCTGCATGCCGTCCCGAGATCGAATCGGGCAAATCACGGCCTACTCGCGGCATCTCGAACGGCTGTTCGGCACCAAGGTGCGGGGCATGTGGGTCCCCGAGCGCGTCTGGGAACAATCCTTCGCCAGCGACATCGTCGATGCCGGCATCGAATACACCATTCTCGACGATTTTCATTTTCGCACGGCAGGGCTGCGCGACGACCAACTGCATGGTTACTACCTCACCGAGAACGAAGGCAAGCTGCTGAAGATTTTTCCCGGCAGCGAGCGATTGCGCTACACCATTCCATTCATGGAACCGCAGGCGAGCATCGATCATCTCCGCGAGATCGGTGAGCGGCATCCGAATGCGATCGTGGCGTTCGGCGATGACGGCGAAAAATTCGGCACGTGGCCGGGAACCAAGCAGCACGTTTACGCCAACGGCTGGCTGAGACGGTTCTTCGACACGCTGCGGCAGAACGCAGACTGGCTGAAGGTCACGACGTTCGGTGAAGCCGTCGATTATGTCGCGCCGCTGGGCAATTGGTACATTCCCGATTCCAGCTACCGTGAAATGACAGAATGGGCGCTGCCGACCGAGAGGCAGCAGCAGTATCAAGAGATCGTTCACGCAAAGCAGTCTCTGCCCGAATGGGCCACGTTAAAGACGTTCATGCGCGGCGGATTCTGGCGGAATTTCCGCGTCAAATATCCCGAAGCGAACGAGATGTACTCGCGGATGATGCAGGTCAGCAATCGCCTCGACGAAGTCTCGCGCGACCCGGCCGCGGCCGAACATCGCGACGTTGTCAATTTGGCGCGGCGCGATCTCTATCGAGCACAGTGCAACTGCTCTTACTGGCACGGCGCCTTTGGCGGACTGTATTTGCCGCATTTGCGCAACGCCGTTTATCGCTGCCTGATCAGCGCCGACACGCTGCTCGACAAGGCCGTCGGACGCACGGGCCACTGGGCCACGGTTGAAGCCGACGACTTCAACCTCGACGCCCGCAAGGAAATTCGCATTGCCGGCGATCGATTGATCGCCTTCATTGCTCCCGGGCGCGGCGGGCACATTTACGAACTCGACGTTCGCAGCACCAAGGTGAATTTGCTGGCGACGTTGAATCGTCGGCCGGAACCCTATCACGAGACCGTTCGCGAAGCGGCGAATCGCAATCACGACGGCGGCAACGGTCACGTGGCGAGCATTCACGACCAGGTCAATTTCAAGCAGCCCGACCTCGACAAGAAGCTGTTTTACGACAATTGGCCGCGCAAGAGCATGGTCGATCATTTCCTCGAGCCCGATTTGAGCGTGCAGCAGTTTCAGACCGGCGGCGGCGAGATGGGAGACTTTCTCACCGGCGTCTACGAGACACGATTGCGCCGATCGAGCGGCAGGGTGGAAGCCGTTTTGTCGCGCAGCGGCCAATTCGGACCGCACCGTGCCCGCGTCACGAAGACCGTCGCGCTCGATTCGTCGGCAGGCGGTCGACTGGAAATTCAGTACGAGCTGGAACAACTTCCGCCGGGCGTTCTCGTACACTTCGGCGTCGAGTTCAACTTTGCCGCCATGGCGGCAGGGGCCGGAGATCGCTACTACTATGACGCTCAGGGCCGACAACTGGGACAATTGCAATCGGTGTTGTCGCTGGAACAGACCGAACGCATCGGCCTGATCGACGAATGGCTGGGCCTCGACGCGGCGCTCGACGTCGATCGTCCCACTGGATTCTGGACGTTTCCCATCCAGACGGTCAGCCAGTCGGAAGGCGGTTTCGAGTTGGTGCACCAGAGTTGCGCCGTCGTGCCGCACTGGCAATTCGTCGCACCCGAGAACGGCCGCTGGACCGTGAAAATCGATCTCAGCATCGACACGTCAGCCGCCCAGGCCCGCGAACTCCGCGAAGCGGCAACCGCGCAGTTGTAGTTTTCGAAACACCCGCACCGAGTTGAAAGAACCGGGGCGTCGGCCACTCACCCTAGAACCGGAACGAGTGCCAGACGTTCGGGTAATCGCGTCGAATGTTCCTTGCATCTTTCGTGTGCGGCTCGACTGAGCTCGCCGAAGTCCACGGGCCCCGCCCGTGCTCTTTGACGCGTCGTTTTCCAATTCAGCGAGTGATGCCTTTTGACGCGATTCACCAGCATCGAAGACACGGCCGGTTGGCCGTGGCACTCGGAAAGAGCAAGGACGATCGTGCACTGGTTCAGCATTTGAACCGGGGCTTTGGCGAAGCGCTTCCCGCCCAGGCCCCTCACATGTGCCGCGGTGCGGCCGTGCCCGGAGCATCATCATTGTGATGTGATTGTCTTCGTCAGAACTGTCGTGAAGACACTGGCGAGACGCCAGAAGTGGCACCCAAACCGGACGCTCAACACCGAATCATCAGTGATTCGCGTGCGAAACTACTTTGTCGACGCGTTGGCAGTCTGCGCGTTGCTGACGCAGTACAGCACATCACCGCGGCGGATGAGCAGTTTGCCGGGCACTGCGGCGACGGCATAAAGAATGCCCGCCGGCGAATCGCCTTCTGCTCGCGGTGCGCCGCCGGATTTCTCGCCTTCGGCCGGGGGTTTCTTCTCAGCCTCTTTTGCCTCTTCCGGCCAGAGACGATTCTGGGCCAGTTGCAGAAACTCGCGTCCCGCCTGCACCACGGTCGTCGTTCCTTTGTGTCCGACAAAGTAGATGCGGTCGTCGACTGCAAGCGGAGTGGCCCAGATGCTGTCTCCCAACCGATGCGAATAAACCTGTTCGCCGCTCTGTGCATCGAGGCAGAACAACACGCCGGTCGCATTCACGTAGTAGGCCAGTCCCTGATGTGCGATTGGTGAACCGAACGAACAGCCGGCGTTCTTCGCCTTCCACGCCACATTTGCCGTAAACTTTCCCTCGCTGTTTCTTTCCACCTTCACGAGCGCATTGGACGGCGACGACTTGCCGCCGCCACCTTCGCCGCGACCGCTCGACGCGCCAAGCAGAAATTGTCCGTCGCCCACGGGTTGCGGTGACGGCGTCGTGTTCCCTGAAATTCCGCTGAGGGACCAGAGAATTTCGCCCGTTTTGGGATCGTGACCCCGCGCGAGGCCGCTGCCGGCCAAGACGAGATGTTGCGAACCTTGAACCGCCAGGAGAACCGGCGTGCTCCACGAGGCGGCCTTGAGTCCCTCAACCTTCCACTTCTGCTCGCCCGATTCCTTGTCGACGGCGAGCAGGTATGGGTCCTCCATCCGTTCAATCCAGACGAATACCAACTCTGCGTCTTGTGCCAGCGATGAGCCGAGTCCATGTCGCGTCTTGATCGGGCCGAATTTCTCGACGAGGTTCCACTGCCAGCGGTCGTTGCCGTCGTTGTCGACGGCGATCAGGTTTCCCCCTTCAAACAATGCGACAATACCCGCCTCATCGACAACCGGCGTGGGTGCCGCCTTGCTGATGTAGTTCGAGCTTTCCTGCGGCGTCGCGTTCGCGACTTGCTTTTGCCACAGCGGCTTTCCGGTTGTCAGATCGAACGCGGAGAGTCGGCAGATCTCCTTGTTGGGACCGACGACCGAGGTCACGTACACATGGTTGTTCCACACGACCGGGCTCGATTGCCCATAGCCTTCAATCTTTGCCTGCCAGGCGATGTTCTCCGATGGCGACCACGTCAGCGGCAATTGATTGCTGTGCACGCTCGCGGAAAGCGGCCCGCGAAAGCCGCTCCACGAGGCCTCCGCAGGATTGGCGGCAACCAGACTGAGCGAGACATACATCAAACAAGTCGGCAACATTTCCAGCGTCCTCGAAACAGTCCGGCCGAGTGATTGGGGCTCTGACTCATCCTTCAGCCGTCCGCGTCCATCCGTACCAAAAAACAACCCCGGTGGCGGAATCGAGTGGAGGTTCATCACTCGTTCCGGGCCGGGGTTGTTCGACTTGCAAACATCAGTTGGCCGATGCCTGTTTCAATGCCACAGGCACGCGTTCCAGCTCTTCGATCTTTCCGGTCGCCATCGAGGCTCCGCCAACAATCACGAGTTCGTGACCCTGCGACGGAAGGATGCGATGGAAGAAGCGGGGATGCGCGAGCTGTCCGATAAATTCCCAGCGGGAACCGTCGGAAGAGAGTCGTTGAATCGATCCCGACATGGTTGTGGCAAACAGGCGGTCGCCGCAGGCAAATGCCGCACAGCCGAAGCCGTCCATTCCCGAGCCGAGCAGGGCGGGGCCTTCGCTCCAGGTGTTGGCCGCCGGATCGTACACGGCGACGCGGGTCGTCGTTCCGCCGTCTTCCTGCATTCCGCCGAGCACGTACAGCTTGTTCTGCCAAGCTGCCAGGGCCAAGGCGCGGCGATGGAATTGCGGAGAAGCGATCGTCTTCCATTCAAGCTTCGGTGCACTCAAATCCACGGCGAACGCCGTATCGTGCCATTTCGATTCGCCGGCCCCTTGCAGCTGCCAGCCGCCGACGACATACAGCGTGTTGCCCACAACGGCGGCGTCGTGCGACGAGCGTCCTTCGGGAAGCGGAGGCAACGATTCCCAATTGCCGGATTTGGGGTCGAAACGCGCAAAATCGGGCTGCGACCAGAGGCTCTGATCTTCTTTCTCACCATTCTTGGCGGTGAATCCGCCGACGCGATAGAGCTTGCCGCCATGTTCGACCATGGCCAGGCCGGTGAGTTTCGGGCCGCCGGGAAGTGTTTCCCATTGCGACGGATGGTGGAGATTCAATCGCAGAAAATCTCCCGATTGTCCCTCGCTGGAGTAGCGATGCGCTTCGCCGTAGTGACCGCCGTAAATGTACAGCGAATCGCCGGCGATCGCGCCGCCGAAACTGGTGACGCCGCGGGGAAGATTGGCCCAGCTTTGACTGGCCGGAGAAATCTCAGTCGGGCTGTACGGAAGCGAGAGCGTCGAATAGTGACGCACCTCTTTGTACTTCTTTCCTTCGTGCTCGCCCGCTGTCATGTCAACTTTCTTTGCGCGAACGCTGTAAAGGCCGGCAGTCCCGAGCTTGGTCCGAAAATGGCCGTGCTCGTCGGTGGTCCCTTCGAGTTTCTCGCTGAGGCCGGGCCCTTCGATCGTGAGCATCGCTCCCTTGGCCGGCGTCCCTTCCCAGAGAACTTCGAAGACAACTTCCGAACCTTCAAGCTTTGGAACGACTTCGAGCGGCAGCAGCTCCGACTTGCCTACGGCGGTCCAGCTTCCCGGCAACACCGATGGGTAGGCCTTGGCATAATATTGTAGCAGAAACGGATCTTCACCCCGGCTGACGACGCCGTAGGTATGACGCAACACGACGGGTGCTGCGGCAGATTTCTCCGGAAGTTTGGCGACGAGCGCGTCGTCTTTCTTTTCAAACGTGAGAGTCGTCGGCTCGCTACGACGTCCACCGACGAGCACGGCTTTAACGCCGGCCACCTTATCGAGCAAATCGGGATCATCGGGCGCTGCCGATTCGCCGAAATACAGCTTAACCGAGGTGGGCCGCTCGGCAGGTTCGGGCACCAGCCAGAGGAAGTGCGCATCGGCGGTTCGTGCGCTTCCGGCGAGCAAGAGTCCGCCGAGCGTTAAAAGTTGAATCAATCGCATGGAAGCTCCTTCGGAAATATGTCTGTCGAATTCAGTTTTCTCTGTGTGTGGCAATTTCGAAGTCGAATGTGTTCTCGGTCCCCGCTTCGGTATGGCGCACGAGAGTCGACTCTTTGTTGTACGAGGGTGGAATCGGGTTCGGAGGAATGACTTCGTTTGGAACGGCATTCTTGACGACTTGTTCGGCATCATCGAGTGCGAACCCGAGATCCTGGTCGGCGAGAATTTCGACTCGCACCGAGCCGACAACAGGGCCGCTGTCCCGAGGGATGGCGTACGCCCCGTTTTCAATCGAACCGGCAGACCTGGGACCGCCGGTGCTTCCCGCTTTCCAGCACATTGGGATCCTAAGCTTAGAATTCCACGTGGACAAGTTGTCGCG
>JADMIO010955743.1_pt1 | contig 112027 bp, 92 predicted proteins | sample 8958161 | NCBI WGS metagenome assembly JADMIO01 (sample SAMN16585339, study PRJNA669376) | soil metagenome | isolation source: Crop rotation soil | place: USA: Cullars Rotation, Alabama | collected 2011
CGCGACAACTTGTCCACGTGGAATTCTAAGCTTAGGATCCCAATGTGCTGGAAAGGATTTTGGGAATGCCCTCGGCATGCTGGTTGGCTTTATCGTCGTTGTTTATCTGAGCGGGCTGGACCGGGCCATCGCCCGGATGTTTGGGGGAGACGGGCTCGCGCGCCCGGCCTGGATGCCGGAGATCGAGTTTCCGTGGCGGGTCTTTTTCGGCGCGTGGACCACGTTTGCCGTCGCCGTCTGTTTTCGCACGCCGGAACGCGTCTCTGCGGAACAACCCGTGGAGGCCGGTGAGGCCGTGAAATAGCGGGCCGCCACGCTTACACAATCGCATTGCCATAATCCCGTCACATGGCAAAACCCGCATGTTTCCAAGGCGAAATCGTCGCGAATCCGCGACGGGTGCGAGAAATGGGGGGGCATCGTATCGCGAGGGTGCGCGCAAGGTTTTTCTTCCGGAAAAAGTTAATCCCGATGGGGGAAAATCCTTGGCAGCGCGATGGGATATTTTCATGCTCCCCGCTGTCTTGCGGGCGACGAAATGCCCGTTGTGAATAACTCGTGAATAACTGCCCAATCGATTTGAAAACTCAGAATCTGTCGCGCTGCACAGCGGCGAACGGGGCCGGAGGATTGCACAATCATGTGGTTATCAGGGTTCCACACTCCATGCTATTGCATCCCCCTCATTATAAACGATTAATAAATGCATTTTTCGGCGCCTGCTGACGAATGCGTGGAACAAAAATCGCTATAATTCCGGCTTATTGCCGTTGACCCCCGAACCGCCACCAATTCAAAAACTGCCCATCTGTTATCCCTGTGGATAAACCGCCCACTACTGCTCATCTCGGACCGGTTTGGTCCGACATTTCGTCGGCCCTTCGTTCCGAAGTAACGCCCGATATTTACGACCGTTGGTTTAAGGAAACCGAACTCGTCGAACTGGATGCCGAACAGCTCACGCTGCGCGTGCCGAACGACATTTACCGCTATTGGATCGAGGATAACTACCTCGCCCCGCTGCGCACCGCCGTGCTCCTCACTCTGAAAGGAGCGCGTGAAGTGCGCTTCGTGAGTGCCGGCGTGGCCCACGTGCCGGCCCCCGCGGCGGAGAGCCACCGGGCGCCGGAGATTGAAGTGGAGGAGCCAGAGGAGCGCGCGATGGCCAATGGGTTCAACCCGAACAACACCTTCGAATCCTTCGTCATCGGGACGGACAACGAATTTGCCCGGGCGGCGTGCCATGCGGTCGCGGAGAATCCCGGGAAAGTTTATAACCCGCTCTTCTTCTACGGCGGGGTGGGGCTGGGGAAGACGCACCTCATGCACGCCATCGGCCAGCACATCCTGGCCACCCGCAAGATGAAGGTGTCCTACGTCACGAGCGAAAAATTCGCGAACGAGTTCATCGACGCCATCCAGACCAATACGCTGGTGAAATTCCGCAAACGTTACCGCCAGGTGGACGTGCTGCTGATCGACGACATCCAGTTCTTCGCCAACAAAGGGCGTTCGCAGGAGGAGTTTTTCCACACCTTCAACACGCTCTTCGACGGACGGAAGCAGCTCGTCCTTTCCTCGGACCGGCCGCCGTCGGAGATCGGCAACATCGAGCCGCGGCTCGTCTCGCGCTTCGAGTGGGGCCTGACCGCCGAGCTGCAGGCGCCGGAGATGGAAACGCGCGCCGCCATTCTCAAGAAGAAGGCCGCGGCCCTGGGCATCAAGCTCTCGCCCGAGGTGCTCCTCTTCATCGCGGAAAATATCCGCACCAACATCCGCCGGCTGGAAGGCGCGCTCATGCGCGTGGCCATGCTCACCTCGCTGGGCGGTCCCCAGCCGAGCATGGAGCGCATCGAACTGCTCCTCAAAGATCTGCTCGCCGAGGAAGCCCGGCGCAGTGTGAACGTGGAGCAGATCCAAAAATCGGTCGCCGAGCATTTCGACGTCCGGTTTGCGGACATGACGAGCAAGCGCCGCCCCAAGAACATCGCCTTCCCCCGCCAAATCGCGATGTACCTGGCGCGCGAACTGACGAAGATGTCGCTGGTGGAAATCGGCGAAGCCTTCGGCGGCCGCGACCACGGCACCGTGCTCCACGCCTACCGCCTCGTGCGCGAACGCATGACGGACGACGACAAGATCCGGCAGGTGGTGCGGTTTTTGAGCGATCAGTTGCATCGGTAGAGCGGGCAATTTCGCAGGCGTATTTGAAATTCGAGGCGCCGGTGCTGGGAGCGCCGGCGTCCTCGGCTGGCCATGTGTAGAGCGCGGAGCGCCAAAATGAATGACGCGCCCCACCAAAGGTTCGTCCTATTATTTGCTCACCAGCCCGGCCCTCACGTGCTGACAAGTTACCATTAATGGCGCGCGCAAACGCTCATTCACTCCCAGCCTTCCTCGCCGCACTGCTCCATCGCCAATCTTCGGCCTTCTTGCAGAGCCTCGCCTTCACGGGATTCTGCTCAATGTACCGCTTCGCATTCTCCAAATGCTCGCGGTCGCGGATGTAGCGATCGTGAAAATCTCGGCACCAGAAAATGCCGCTTCGTCCCAGGAATTCATTCGCACGCTTTGCGGTCCATGTTTTCCAGGAAGAGATGACCTTCTCCAGAGGCCAATCGGGCTTCATCTCCGACAAAACATGAACGTGATTTGGCATCACCACCCAGGCCAGTAACCGATAGCGATCGCCGTCGAAATATAGCAACGCCTCCTCAACCATTCCCGCAATGGGCGGCTTTTTTAGCCAGCAGGCACCAGCTCCGGCGTCAAGGTAAGCTGCGATGCGCTTTTGCCGCTCCACGTCCTGCTTGGAGGGCGGGAGCGCTTTCAACTCCTGGGCCCAGCGCTCCAATTGGATTGCGGGCATTGAATCGTGGAGACGAAAGGTGATTCCCTGAATCAATCCAGGGCGGTCGAAGTGCGGAAGGTAGTCGCGGGAGTACCAGCCTTTGGGGTCGGCCATGGCTCCGGAGAGTAGAATTCATTGAGGATGGTGCGAGTGTTTTTAAAGAGGCGCTGCGCGCTCTGCACGTGGCCGGCCGAGGACGCCGGCGCTCCCAGCGCCGGCGCTCCCCTTCCACGCCCGCCTTCGATAATCCCATTGGTCCTGTTATGGCCTCTTTATTTCCGTCATTCCTGCCCACAAACCACAAACTCTCCTCTGGTTCTGTGGCCACAGAAAATAAACTATTGACCATAAATTGCACAAAGTGTATCTTTCCCGCCATGAACACCTCTACCCTCATCAACATCGCCCAAACTTCCTTCCCGCTCCCCGCGGCCGCTTCCTCATCTTCCTCATGCCTCGCCCTTCACAAACCGAATCATGAACAAAAGCCCGCCGAAGCAAATTCGCCATATCCCACCGCCCTCCTTCCGGCCTCGCTCCGCGCCCTCACCCATCAGCTCGCCGCGTCCTGCCGCCTTCCCGAGGCGCACCTCGCCTCCACCGGCCTCGCCCTTCTTTCCGCCGCTATCGGCACCGGCGCCGCTCTCGCCCATGGGGCCTGCCTCACCCGCCCCAATCTCTTTTTCCTCCTTCTCGCCGACGATTCCGCCCGGGCCGCCGCCGCCTTTCGCACCGCTTCCGCTCCGCTCTTCGCTTCCTATCACAAGTTCGAGCAGACCATCACCACCGAGACGAACCCGGGGCTCCGCCTCGAACTCGCGGATCTGCGCCGCCGCCGGCGCGCCCTCCTCGCGGAGGAAGACTTCCGGGAGCGCAACACCCAGTTGCTCGGCGTCGAGAAAGAGATCGACTCCTCCGAGTCCTTCCTCCGTCGCGACTACCTCGATTTGGTCACCCACATTCCCCGTGGCCGCCTGCTTCCGCGCCTCCTCGGTCAGCCCGATGGCCTCGCCCTCTTCGATTCCGACGCCCGTCACGCCGCCGCCGCTTTCTGCGCCGCCCCCGGCTCTCTCGCTGCCCAGGACGAAGCCGCTCTCCTCGCCGGCCATCGCGGTCTCCCCATCCTCTCCGACCGCAAAATCAAGCAACTCCACTCCCATCAAGCGCCCTGCCTCACCGCCCTCTGGTCCCTCCGCCCCGCCGACTGGCAGGCCCTCGCCGCCAACCCCCGCACCGCCACCTCCCCCCTCCTCCCAAAATTCCTCATCATCAACTCCGCCGCCCACTCTGCCTCTAACTCTCACTCCCATCAAGGAGCAGCGCCCCATAACGTAGCTGCAAGCACCGCGGCTCAGCCGCATTCGCCGAAGCCTACACTTGAAAGCTTGCGGGCTGATCTTCTCTCCGCCGCGGCCTCCTCCCCCGCGCAATGCCCCGCCGCCTGGTCCGCCACCCTCGCCACCTTCCGCGAATGGAAACTCGCCGAAGAACCCTACACCTGCGGCCTCTCCCCCGCAGCCGCCGCGCTCCTCGACGCCTACGAATCCGAGTGCCTCGCCACCCCCAACGACTTCGGCACCCACCACCACTTCCCCGATCACGCCCACCGCCTCGCCCTGCTGCTCCACCTCGCCGACTTCGCCGATCCCGACGTCGAATCCTCCTCCGACGACATCACCCCCGAAACCGCCGCCCGCGCCATCGCCCTCCTCCGCTGGTATCAGGCCCATCAGGCGCCCATCCTCGAAACCCTCCATCAGCAACCCGACCCCGACCTCGAAAAGATCACCAAATGGCTCCGGCGCGCCGGCGGCCAGCTCACCCTCAACCACCTCCGCCAGCACCACAGCTTCCCGCCCCGCCGCGTCGAAGCCCTCGTCGAAGCCTACCCCGATCTCCTCCGCCTCGACGACGACCCCAAAACCACCCCCGGCCGCAAATCCCAATTCCTCACCCTCATTTCCACTTCTCCCATTTCTCCGAAATCTCCGATTTCTCCCGAAAACGATGAACCGGAAGGCGCCCAGCCGAACGGGAGCGCCGCCACTGGGAGCGCCGGCGTCCTCGGCCGGCCTCTTCAAAGCGCGCAGCGCCCATCTATAGAACCGTCCATCACCCACAAAGAAGCAGCCTCACGCGCCACCTCCTCTCCTATTTCTCCTATTTCTCCGCAACCCACCACCACTGCGGCCAAAACAACCGAGGTCCCCAAATCCGCCCTACCGCAAACCCCAACCGAGCTGTCCTCATAGACATAGCATCCCTATAAAATGGCGCTCCGCGCTCTACACGTGGCCGGTCGAGGACACCGGCGCTCCCAGCGGCGGCGTCCCCGATTTGCCCTGCGCTCTCGATTCGTCAGCCCCTTACTTCACCGCCCACCCCATCCAGAACCACACCTTCATGCCGAGCCAGCCCATGGCCATGCAGATGGGGAGGGTGAGCAGCCAGGCGGTGATGATGCGGCCAACGACGCTCAATTTCAGGGCGCTCCAGCGGCGGGCGCAGCCGACGCCCATGATGCTTGTGGTCATGGCGTGCGTGGTGGAAACCGGCATCCCGAATTGAGCGGCGACCAGCAGGACCGAGGCTCCGGTGGCGTCGGCGGCGAAGCCGTTAATCGGCAGGACCTTCACCATTTTTTGCCCCATGGTCTTGATAATCTTCCAGCCGCCGGCGGCGGTGCCGGCCGCCATGACGACGGCGCAGGTGAGTTTGATCCAGAGCGGGATGGGCGCGTCCTTGCCGTAGTTGGGCAGGTGGAGGAAGCCCAGCCAGTCGGGCAGATGATCCAGCGAGCCGGCTTTGGTGGCGGCCGCAAGGGCCAGGGCGATGATGCCCATGGTCTTTTGCGCGTCGTTGCTCCCGTGGCTGAAGCCCATGTAGGCGCCGCTGAAGAGCTGGCCGAAACGAAAGGTGCGATCCACGGTGGCCGGCCGCCAGGCGGCGACGAGCCGGTAAAAGATCGTCATCACCAGCATGCCGCCAAAGAAGCCGAGGAGCGGACTGGCGAACATGGGGATGATCACTTTGTAGAGCAGGCCGCCAAAGTCTTTCAACTGGCCGCCGGGTTTGGTCTGCGACCAAATGACGGCGCCCCAAGCGCTGTGACCATCCGCCATCATGTGTCCGGCGGAAGCAACGGTGGCGCCCACAAGGCCGCCGACGAGCGCATGCGAAGAGGAGGAGGGGAGGCCGAACCACCAGGTGACCAGATTCCAGACAATGGCGCCGAAGAGCGCAGTGATCGTGGTGGCGGTGGTCACGTACTGGTTATCCACCAAGCCGGACGAAATGGTCTTGGCGACCGCGGTGCCGACCAGGGCGCCGACGAGATTCATGAGGGCGGCCAGAGTGAGCGCCATGCGGGGCGTGAGCGCCCGGGTGGAAACGCCCATGGCGATGGAATTGGCCGTGTCGTGAAACCCGTTGATGTACTCAAAAGCGAGCGCCACGAAGACGACAATCAGGATGAGCGTCATGGTCGCGTTAAGAGTTCTTCAGGCAGACCTTGAAGACATCATTGCCGACGTCGCGGCAGCGATCCGTCACCTTCTCGAGGAGATCGTAGAGGTCCTTCCAGTAGACGAGGAGCCGGGCGTCTTGATCCGAGCGATAGAGCTCGCGCAGATGTTCGAGGAGCTTCTTGTCGGCGTCGCCCTCCAGCGCCTGCACGCGATCGTAGGAGTCCTTGATGTTGTCGAGATTAGCGCCCTGGCGCAGCGCGCGGACGAGCGTCTCGACGACGGTGCAGGCATGCACGATGGCGGACACCTCCTGGGTGAGCGTGCCGAGCTTGGCGCCCGGCGGGCAAATGGTAAGGCGCTCGGCGGCCTTCTCGATCGTTTTGCTGATGCGGTAGAGCGAGCCGGCGATGGCATCCAGATCTTCGCGGTCGATCGGCGTGATGAAGACCTTGGTCAGCATCTCACTGATGTCTCCGGTGACGCGCTTGTGCTTGCGCCGGCTTTGCGCCACGTCGCCGAGGATGGTTTCGATAAACTCGCTCCCGATGGAGGCCTGCAGTTTGCCGAGGAGGGTGGCGCCGGTGAGCGCTTCCGCGGCGCTTTGCTCGAGCAGGTCGTAGAAGCGGGTGTCGCGGTCGAAGAAGCTGAAGATTCCCATGAGAGGTGAGGTAGTGGTGTAAGTATGCGCCTGGGTGTTGAGCAAAGGCGGGCGGAGACTTGGGGATGAATGTTACGACTGCATGGCGCTCGAGTTACGAGCGTGGTGCAAATGGCGATCGCCCTCAGGGCGTGCCCCATTAGAGACGCCGCGGGCGAGAACAGCCGCCGGATTAAAAGAAGCAAACCTCGCCGGCGCCGCTTACTGCACGGGCCAGCCGAACCATATCCAGAGCCTCATCCCGAGCCATCCCATCCCGATGCAGAGGGGCAGGGTGAGGATCCAGGCGCTGAGGATTCGGCCCACGGTGCTGAGCTTGAGGGCGCTCCAGCGCCGCGCGCAGCCGACCCCCATGATGCTTGTGGTGATGGCATGCGTGGTGGAGACAGGCATGCCGAAATGGGCCGCGGTGACCAGGACTGACGCGCCGGTGGCATCGGCGGCAAAGCCATTGATGGGCAGAACCTTCACCATCTTCTGGCCCATCGTCTTGATGATCCGCCAGCCTCCGGAGGCGGTGCCGGAGGCGAGCACGAGGGCGCAAGTGATCTTGATCCACATGGGGATGGCAGAGTCTTTGCCGAAATTAGGCAGATGCAAAAAGCTGAGCCAGGCGGGCAGGTGATCGAGGGAGCCGGCCTTGGTGGCTGCGGCCAGGGCGAGGGCAATGATCCCCATCGTTTTCTGTGCATCATTGTTGCCGTGACTGAAGCCGACGTAGGCCCCGCTGAAGAGCTGGCCAATGCGGAAGGTCCGGTCGACGGTCCCCGGGCGCCACTGGGCGACAATCCGGTAAAAGAGACTCATCACCAGCAGGCCGCCGAAAAAGCCGAGCAGCGGGCTGGCGATCATCGGGATGAGCACTTTGTAGAGGATGCCGCCGTATTCTTTCAGCGGGGCACCGGGTTTGGCCTGGGCCCAAATCACGGCGGACCAGGCGCTGTGCCCATCGGCCACCATGGTGGAGGCGGTGGCGACGGTGGCGCCGACAAGGCCGCCGATCAAAGCATGCGAAGAAGAAGAAGGCAGCCCCGACCACCAGGTGAGCAAATTCCAGACGATGGCCCCGAAGAGCGCCGAGATGATGGTGGCCGTGGTGACGAACTGGCTTTCCACCAAGCCGGACGAGATGGTGGCGGCCACCTTGGTGCCGACGAGCGCGCCGATGAGGTCCATCGAGGCCGCCAGGGTGAGCGCCATGCGGGGCGAGAGCGCCCGCGTGGAGACGCCCATGGCGATGGAATTGGCCGTGTCGTGAAAGCCGTTGATGAACTCAAAGACGAGCGCGACAAAGACGACGATGAGGACGAGCGTCATGGCGCGCGCTACGAGTTCTTGAGGCAGACGTTGAAGACGTCATTGCCGACGTCACGGCAGCGATCCGTCACGCGTTCCAGGAGATCGTAGAGGTCCTTCCAATAGACGAGGAGCCGGGCGTCTTGATCCGTGCGGTAGAGCTCACGCAGGTGGTGGAGGAGCAGCTTGTCGGCGTCGCCCTCCAGGGATTGCACCCGCTCGTGGGCGTCCTTGATGTTGTCGAGGTTGGCGCCTTGGCGGAGCGCGCGCACGAGGGTTTCAACGACCGTGCAGGCGTGGACGATGGCGGCTACTTCCGGAGTGAGCGTGCCGAGCTTGGCGCCCGGGGGACAGATGGTGAGGCGCTCCGCCGCTTTCTCGATGGTCTTGCTGATACGATAGAGGGAGCCGGAAATCGCGCCGATATCCTCGCGATCGATCGGGGTGATGAAGACCTTCGTCAGCATCTCGCCGATGTCGTTGGTGATGCGTTTGTGTTTGCGACGGCTCTGGGCCACGTCGCCCAGGATGGTCTCGATAAACTCGCTCCCGATGGCGGCCTGCAGCTTGCTGAGCAGGGTCGCCCCATTCAACGCCTCGGCGGCGCTTTGTTCGAGAAGGTCGTAGAAGCGGGTGTCGCGGTCGAAGAAGCTGAAAATTCCCATGAGGCAAAAGGCTGACCAGCGCCGCTCAAGACAGCGATGGGAGGAGAGACTTTTGGCTGAATGTTACGAACGTGTGTCGACTAAGTTACGGTTATGAACCGTTTTTGTCGATTCGGTGTCGTTTTTGACGAATGAGTGACACACCCCGTCTGAGTGGATGATCAGCGACGGGACGGACGTGGCACCTTTACTCCACGCGGCGCAGGGCGATCACGGCGAGGTCGTCGTAGCCGGCGGCACCGTCGGAGCGTCTGGCGATGCGGGCGAGGAGGTCGGGGATCATTTCCTCGCCGAGGTGGCCTTCGGCGAGGACTTGCGCCACGACCTCGGGCATGAATTTTTCCCCGTTTGGCCCGCGAAAGCTATAGAGTCCGTCGGTGTACATCAGCAAGGTGTCGCCGGCGCTGAGCGAGACGGCGTTTTCGTCGGGCTTGAGATTGGCGTCCACGCCGAGCATCGCCTTGTCCGAGGCGAAGGACTCCACTTTGCCCGATTGCCGGCGCACGAGGAGGGGAGGCTGGCCGACACTCGCAAAGATCGCGCTGCCGTCATCCGCGACGATGGCGCAACTGGCTGTCATGAATGTTTGTCCGGAGACGACGCGCATGAACTCGCGGTTCACCTTGCTGATGACTTCCGAGGGCGAGACGGCAAGCTCGGAGGCCTTGTTGAAGAGATGCGCGGTGAGGGCCGAGATCAGGGCGGCGGCGGTGCCGTGGCCGATGGCGTCGGCGAGCCAGAGAAGGCAGCGGCCATCCGGGAGCTGCTCCCAGCCATACATGTCGCCGCCCACCTCGATGAGCGGCTGGTAGTGGGCCTGGAGCGACCAGTCGACCAAGGCCGGGGCGCTTTGCGGCACCAGGCTTTGCTGCATGGAGCGCGCGCAGGCGAGGTCGGCCGCCCGCAGTTTGTTCCACTCCTCGAGTTCGCGGGCGTGGGAACGCAGCCGGAGCTGCGTCTGAATGCGGGCTTCCAGGATGGCCATGCTCACCGGCTTGGAGACGAAATCATTGGCGCCGGCATCGAGGCAGCGGAGCTCATCCGTTTCGCTGGTGTGGGCGGTGAGCATGATGATGGGGAGATTGTGAACGTCGGGTGCTTCCGAGCTGCGAATCCAGCGGCACATCTCGGCGCCGTCGTGATCGGGCATCTCAAAATCCAGCACCACGAGATCGGGAAGGCGGGTGGCAATCATCTTCATGGCGCCGTCGGCCGAGGGGGAGGTCTCGATCTCGAAAGGGCTCGAAGAAAGAGCCAGGGAAATCATCCGGAGCGCGGCCTGGTCATCGTCGACCACGAGGATGTACGGGCGCTTTTCAGCGGAGCGAAGGATTTCGGAGGCGGGTACGATGGACATCTGCGTGTATTCGCATCCGGACAGTGTTTTGGCTGCAAGCCGTGGCAGGTTTCCGACGCGTTACCCGACGGTGTCAGGAAAGGAACGCTTCCCGCTCAGAGAATGTCGAAATTCCATACAGCCGCGGCGGACGACAAATCCGATGCGCTCTCGTGCGGTCTCCCATGCCCAAATTTCTTCCCTGCCAGTTGCCGGGAATCGCTGTCTGCCGTATAGGGAGGGCGCGCTGCTGCACTGTGCTTCCAAACTATGAAGACTCCAACTGCCGGAAAAGAGTCGGCCAACGGCAAGACCCGCCGCACCTCCACCGCGAAACGTGAGGTCATTCCCCCGCCTCCCCTCACTGCCCCCGGCCCATCGACTGGACGGACGGTGGACGAAAGCCACCAGCTCCTGCATGCGTTGCAGGCTTTTCGGCAGGGAGACTTTTCCGTGCGGCTGCCGGCGACGTGGACGGGCATTTACGGCAAGATCGCGGACGCGTTTAACGATGTGCTGAGCATGAATGAACGGCGCGCGAAGGAGACGGCGCGCGTGAGCCACGTGGTGGGACGCGAAGGGCGCCTGCGCCAGCGCATGTCAGTGACCGGCCTCATCGGCGGCTGGGCGAGCGAGGTGGACGCGCTGAATGTGCTGATGGACGACCTGGTGCGCCCGACGACGGAAGTGACGCGGGCCATCGGCGCCGTGGCGAAGGGCGACCTGGGGCAATCGATGGCGTTGCAGGTGGACGGGCGTCCGCTGGAGGGCGAATTTTTGCACTCCGCCAAGCTGGTAAACAAAATGATCGAGCAGCTCTCGACGTTTTCCTCGGAAGTGACGCGCGTGGCGCGCGAGGTGGGCACGGAAGGCAAGCTGGGCGGGCAGGCGCAGGTGCGCGGGGTCTCGGGTGTGTGGCGCGACTTGACCGAGAGCGTGAACCAGATGGCCGGCAACCTGACGGCGCAGGTGCGCAACATCGTGGAGGTGACCATTGCCGTGGCCAACGGTGACCTTTCCAAGAAGATCACGGTGGACGTGCGCGGTGAGATTTTGCAGCTCAAGGAGGCGATCAACACGATGGTGGATCAGCTCCGATCGTTTGCGTCGGAGGTGACGCGCGTGGCGCGCGAAGTGGGCACGGAAGGCCGGCTGGGTGGCCAGGCGGTGGTGCCGGGTGTGGCGGGCACGTGGAAGGATCTCACGGACTCGGTGAACGCGATGGCGTCGAACCTCACGGCGCAGGTGCGTAACATCGCGGCGGTGACCACGGCCGTGGCGCGCGGCGACCTTTCGCGCAAGATCACCGTGGACGTGAAGGGGGAAATTTTGGAGCTGAAAGAAACCATCAACACCATGGTGGATCAGCTCAACGGTTTCGCGTCGGAAGTGAGCCGTGTGGCGCGCGAGGTGGGCACGGAAGGCAAGCTGGGCGGCCAGGCCGAAGTGAAGGGCGTGGGCGGCACGTGGAAGGATCTGACGGACAACGTGAACTTCATGGCGAACAACCTCACGGCGCAGGTGCGGAACATTGCCGACGTGGCGACGGCCATCGCGCGCGGCGACTTGTCGCGCAAGATCACGGTGGACGTGAAAGGGGAAATTTTGGGGCTGAAGAATACGATCAACACAATGGTGGACCAGCTCAACGGCTTCGCATCCGAAGTGAGCCGCGTGGCGCGCGAGGTGGGCTCGGAAGGCAAACTGGGCGGCCAGGCGCAGGTGCCCGGCGTGGCGGGCACGTGGAAGGATTTGACGGACAACGTGAACTCCATGGCATCGAACCTCACCGGCCAGGTGCGCAATATTGCCGATGTGGCGACCGCCGTGGCGAACGGGGACCTTTCCAAGAAAATCACGGTGGACGTGCGCGGTGAAATTTTGGAGCTGAAGAATACGATCAACACGATGGTGGATCAGCTCAACGGCTTCGCGTCGGAAGTGACGCGCGTGGCGCGCGAGGTGGGCACCGAAGGCAAGCTGGGCGGGCAGGCGCAAGTGCGCGGCGTCGCCGGCACGTGGAAGGATTTGACGGACAACGTGAACCTCATGGCGGCGAATCTCACGGGGCAGGTGCGCAACATTGCGGACGTGGCGACGGCCATCGCGAAGGGCGACCTTTCGCGCAAAATCACGGTGGACGTGCAGGGCGAGATTTTGCAGCTCAAGGAAACCATGAACACCATGGTGGACCAGCTCAACGCGTTCTCCTCGGAAGTGACGCGTGTGGCGCGCGAGGTGGGCACGGAAGGCAAGCTGGGCGGGCAGGCCGAGGTGGAGGGCGTCGCCGGCACGTGGAAGGACCTGACGGACAATGTGAACTCGATGGCGTCGAACCTCACGGGGCAGGTGCGCAACATCGCGGAAGTGACGACGGCGGTGGCGCGCGGCGACTTGTCGCGCAAGATCACCGTGGACGTGAAAGGGGAAATTCTGGAGCTGAAGAACACGATCAACACCATGGTGGACCAGCTCAACGGCTTCGCCTCCGAGGTGAGCCGCGTGGCGCGCGAAGTAGGCTCGGAGGGCAAGCTGGGCGGCCAGGCCGAGGTGCCGGGGGTGGCGGGCACATGGAAGGATCTGACGGACAACGTGAACTCGATGGCATCGAACCTGACGTCGCAGGTGCGCAACATCGCGGATGTGACGATCGCCGTGGCGAATGGGGACCTTTCGCGGAAGATCACGGTGGACGTGCGCGGCGAGATTTTGCAGCTCAAGGAAACCATCAACACGATGGTGGAGCAGCTCCGCTCCTTCGCCTCGGAGGTGACGCGCGTAGCGCGTGAGGTGGGCACGGAAGGCAAGCTGGGTGGCCAGGCGCTGGTGCCCGGCGTGGCCGGCACGTGGAAGGATCTCACGGACTCGGTGAACGCCATGGCGACGAACCTCACCGGGCAGGTGCGCAATATCGCGGAAGTAACCACGGCGGTGGCGCGCGGTGACTTGTCGCGCAAGATCACGGTGGACGTGAAGGGGGAAATTTTGGAGCTGAAGAACACCATCAACACGATGGTGGACCAGCTCAACGGCTTCGCTTCCGAGGTGAGCCGCGTGGCGCGCGAGGTGGGCACGGAAGGCAAGCTGGGTGGCCAGGCGCAAGTGCCGGGCGTCGCCGGCACGTGGAAAGATTTGACGGACAACGTGAACTCGATGGCGTCGAACCTGACGTCGCAGGTGCGCAACATCGCGGACGTGACGATCGCCGTGGCGAATGGCGACCTTTCGCGCAAGATCACGGTGGACGTGCGCGGGGAGATTTTGCAGCTCAAGGAAACCATCAACACGATGGTGGAGCAACTCCGCTCCTTTGCGTCGGAAGTGACGCGTGTGGCGCGCGAGGTGGGCACGGAAGGCCGGCTCGGCGTGCAAGCGGTGGTGCCGGGCGTCGCGGGCACGTGGAAGGATCTCACGGACTCGGTGAACGCCATGGGTGCGAACCTCACGGCGCAAGTGCGCAACATCGCGGAGGTGACGACGGCGGTGGCGCGCGGCGACTTGTCGCGCAAAATTACGGTGGACGTGAAAGGGGAAATTTTGGAGCTGAAGAACACGATCAACACGATGGTGGATCAGCTCAACGCCTTCGCGGCCGAGGTGACGCGCGTGGCGCGCGAAGTAGGCACGGAAGGCAAGCTGGGCGGCCAGGCGCAGGTGCCCGGCGTCGCCGGCACGTGGAAGGATCTCACCGACTCGGTGAACGTGATGGCCGCCAACCTCACCGACCAGGTGCGCGGCATTGTGAAAGTGGTGACGGCCGTGGCGAACGGCAACCTGCGGCAAAAGCTCACCGTGCAAGCGAAGGGCGAAGTCGCGGCGCTCGCCGAGACGATCAATAACATGACCGACACACTCGCGACCTTCGCCGATCAGGTGACGAACGTCGCGCGCGAGGTCGGCGTGGATGGACGGCTCGGCGGTCAGGCGAACGTGCCCGGCGCCTCGGGCACGTGGAAGGATCTCACGGGCAACGTCAACCTGCTCGCGGCGAACCTGACGACGCAGGTCCGCGCGATTGCCGAGGTGGCCACCGCCGTGACGAAGGGCGACTTGACGCGGTCCATCCAGGTGGAAACGCGCGGCGAGGTGGCGCAGTTGAAGGACAACATCAACACGATGATCGACAACCTGCGCAACACGACGGAGCGCAACAAGGAGCAGGACTGGCTGAAGACGAACCTCGCGAAATTCACCCGCATGCTCCAGGGCCAGCGCGATCTTTTCACCGTGGGCCAGACGCTGCTCTCCGAGCTCGCACCGCTGGTGGATGCGCAGCAGGGCGCCATTTACCAAATGGCGCCGGAAGACGAGCCGGGTTCGCTGCAACGATTGGCGGGTTATGCGGTGCGGTCCACGCAGCCGGCCCGCTTCGCCCTCGGCGAAGGGCTGGTGGGGCAGTGCGCGCAGGAGCGCGAACGCATTCTGGTGACGAGCGTGCCCGCCGAATACACGTCCATTCACTCCAGCCTCGGCGAAGCCCGGGCCGTGAGCGTGGTGGTGCTCCCCGTCACGTTTGAAGGCCAGACCAAGGCGGTCATCGAACTCGCTTCGCTGCACTCGTTCACCACGGCGCATTTGAACTTCCTCGAGCAGCTCACCGAATCCATCGGCGTTGTGCTGAACACCATCGAGGCGACGATGCGCACGGAAAACCTGCTGCTCCAAAGCCAGCAGCTCACCGCGGAATTGCAGTCCGGACAAAAGGAACTCCAGCAAACCAACGAAGAGCTGGAGCAAAAGGCCCGCGAGCTTGCCGAGCAAAACGCCGAGGTGGAGCGCAAGAACGTGGAAATCGAACAGGCGCGCCGCGCGGTGGAAGAAAAAGCCGCCGAGCTCGCGCTGACGTCCAAATACAAATCCGAGTTCCTGGCGAACATGTCGCACGAGCTGCGCACGCCGCTCAACTCCATCCTCATCCTCGGCCAGCAACTCGCCGACAACAACAGCAAGAACCTGAACGCCAAACAGGTCGAGTTTGCCCGCAGCATTCACTCCGCCGGATCGGACCTGCTCAACCTGATCAACGACATTCTCGACTTGTCGAAAATCGAGTCGGGCACCGTCACCGTGGAGGTGGAGGAAATCACGTTCCATTCCCTGCGCGAGGCCGTCGAACGCAACTTCCGTCACATCGCGGAAAACAAAAACCTGCCCTTCCATATCGAATTTGAGCCGGGCCTGCCGCAGATCTTTACCAGCGACCCGAAGCGGCTGCAGCAAATCATCAAAAACCTGCTCTCAAATGCTTTCAAGTTCACGTCGCGCGGCCACGTGGCGATGCGCGTGAAGCATGTGAAGCAAGGGTGGAGCGCGGATCATCCGACACTCAATCGCGCCGTCGATGTGCTGGCCTTGGAAATCAGCGACACGGGCATCGGCATCGCCCCGGAAAAGCAGAAGCTCATCTTCGAGGCCTTTCAGCAGGCCGATGCCGGCACCTCGCGCAAATACGGCGGCACGGGCCTGGGCCTGGCGATTTCGCGCGAACTGGCGACGCTGCTCGGTGGCGAAATCCGCCTCTCGAGCGTCGCTGGTGAAGGCAGCAACTTCACCCTCTATCTGCCGCTGCATTACACCGGCCCGGCGGCCGAATCGGTCACCGCGGGAGCGATGCCCGCGAGCCGGCCGTTTCCGCGGCCGGCGGCCCTGCCCGTCCTGCCGGTGGCGCGCGAGGATCGCATCCCGGACGACCGCAACGACATTCGCGAGGGCGATGCCGTGCTGCTGGTGGTGGAGGATGATCCGCACTACGCGCGCGTGCTCATGGGCATTGCGCGCGAAAAAGGGTTCAAGGTTCTGGCCGCTCTGCGCGGCCAGCAGGCGCTGGCGCTGGCCCGCGAGTTCAAGCTCTCCGCGGTGACCTTGGATGTGTTCCTGCCGGACATGCTTGGCTGGACGGTGCTGAATAATCTCAAGCTCGATCCGAAGACACGCCACATCCCGGTGCAGATGATTTCCGTGGAAGAAGAGCGGCAGCACGGCCTGTCGCACGGGGCCTTCTCCTACATGGTCAAGCCCTCGACGACGGACGATCTCAGTTCGGCGATCGATCGCATCAAATCATTTTCGGTCCCGCGGACCAAACGTCTGCTGGTAGTGGAGGACGACGAGCGCGAGAGCCAGAGCATCGTTACGCTGCTGGAGCACGACGATCTGGAAATCACCACCGTCGGCAAAGGGCGCGAGGCGCTGCAACTCATGCAGGACCGGCCCTTCGACTGCTGTGTGCTCGATCTGCGCCTCCCCGATATGACGGGCTTTGAACTGCTGGAACAAGTGCAGGCCGAGCCCGCTCTGCGCGATGTCCCGATCGTCGTCTTCACCGGAAAGGAGCTTTCGCCCGACGAAGAGAAACAGCTCAAGGCCGTGGCCAAGAGCATCGTCATCAAGGACGTGCAATCGCCGGAGCGGCTGCTCGATGAAACGTCGCTCTTCCTGCACCGGGTGGTCGCCAACCTGCCGATTTCGATGCAACAGATGCTCGCCAAACTGCACAGTTCCGGAGAAGTCCTCCGCGGCCGGAAGGTGCTCATCGTGGACGACGATGCGCGCAACATCTTCGCGCTTTCGATTGTGCTGGAAGAACGTGAAATGGAAGTGCTCAGCGCCACCAACGGCCGGCAGGCCATCGAAATGATCCAGAATACGCCCAATCTCGCGGTGGTGCTCATGGACATCATGATGCCCGAAATGGATGGCTATCAGACGATGAAGGAAATTCGAAAAATCCCCGATTTCCGCACCCTCCCGATTCTCGCCCTGACCGCGAAAGCGATGAAGGGCGACCGGGAGAAGTGCCTCGAAGCCGGGGCCAGCGATTACATTGCGAAACCGGTGGATACCGAGGAATTATTATCGCTTTTGCGGGTCTGGTTGCACCGCTAACGTCCCTGTATGAACCAAACGAGCGATCCGAACGAACGGATGCCGGTGCCTGCGGGAACGGATGCACCCGTGGGGATCCTGTTGGTCGACGACGACGCCAACAACCTCGTCGCGCTGGAAAGCATCCTGAGTTCACCGGACTACCAATTCGTCCGCGCGCAGACGTCGGATGCGGCCCTCATCGCGCTGATGCATGGCGAATTCGCCGCCATCGTGCTCGACGTGCAGATGCCGGTCCTGAACGGCATCGAGCTGGCGCGGCTGATCAAGCAGCGCCGGCGCACGCAGAACATCCCCATTCTTTTTCTCACCGCGCATTATTTGGAAACGGAGCACGCCGTGCTGGCGTACGACGTTGGCGCCGTGGATTACCTGACCAAGCCCGTGCATCCCGCGGTGCTGCGCTCGAAGGTCGCGGTCTTCGTCGATTTGTTCCGCAAGACGCGCGCGCTCGCCGGCATGAACCAGATCATGGAAGCGGAGATCGCCGAGCGAAAGCTCGCGGAAGAGCGCTTCCGCGTGGTCGTGGAGGCTGCCCCGAGCGCCATGCTCGTCTTTACGGACGAAGGGGAAATCAAACTCGTGAACTCCCAGGCGGAGGCCATGTTTGGCCGCGACCGCGAGGAGTTGATGCAGAAAAACGTGCGGGCCCTGCTGGGCTCCAGCGTGCTCCCGCCGTCGGGCATGTTTACCATCACTGACACCCTGCATCGCGTGCATGCGGAAGAGCTGTCCATCGAGCGGCCGGACGGAGTGAAGGTGGCGGTGGAACTGAGCGTCACGCCCATTCAATCCACCGAGGGCCCGCGGCTCCTCGCGTCCATTGTCGACATCGGTGAGCGCAAGCGCGCGGAGGATGCGCTACGGACCGCCAATGCGGAACTGGAGGCCAAAAATCTTGCGCTCGAACGGCAGGCTGCCGAGCGCCTGCTGCGCCTGCGCGCCGAGGCGGCCCAGGCGGAGGCGGAGTCCGCCAATGCGGCGAAGGATCGCTTCCTGGCCATGCTTTCCCACGAGCTGCGGACGCCGCTTTCGCCGGTGCTCCACACGGTGACGCTGCTGGAGGAGACGGTGGTCGAGAACACCGAATTGCGGGAGCACCTGGAAACCATTCGCCGCAACGTGCAGCTCGAAGCCCGGCTCATCGACGACCTGCTGGACCTCGCGCGCATTCGGAATGGAAAACTCAATCTCCATCTGCAGCCGACCGATGCCCATGAGGTGTTGCAACACGCCGTGGAGATCTGCCAGCAAAACATTGCCACCCAAAAACTCACGGTGGATCTCCGGCTCAACGCCCACCGCGTCTGGCTCCGCGCCGATCCGGCCCGGCTGCAGCAAATCTTTTGGAACCTGATTTCCAATGCCGTCAAATTCACCCCGCCCAACGGCGTGATCCATATCGCCACGCGGGATGACGAAGCCAGCGGGTGCTTGAAGGTGGATGTCACCGACACCGGCGTGGGCATCGAGCAAGCCAAGCTCTCCCGCATTTTCAACGCCTTCGAGCAGGCCAGCCACCGGGGGTCTTCCGGCTTGGGTCTCGGTCTCGCCATTTGCAAGGCCCTGACGGAATTCCATGGCGGCATCATTGAAGCGCGCAGCCCCGGCGCCGGCCAGGGCACGACCTTTACCGTCAGCTTTCCGGCCGCGGATACGAGCCCCGCATCGTTCACGCCGGAAAGCGCGGCGCCGCCGGCCTCCGAGTCGCTCTCGCTGCGACTGCTCGTCGTCGAGGATCATGCCGACACGGCGGCCACGCTCTGCAATCTGCTGGTGCGGCGCGGCTACGTGGTCCAATCCGCGAACAGTTGCGCGGCGGCCCTCGAAAAGGCCCGCAATTTTCAGTTCGACGTCCTGGTTACCGACATCGGCCTGCCCGATGGCAATGGCGCCGATCTTTTCATGGAGCTCCGGAAGCAACCGGAACGCGCGCATCTGCAGGGCGTCGCGCTGAGCGGCTTTGGCATGGATGAAGACATTGCGCGCAGCGAGCGGGCCGGGTTCCTCGAGCACCTGACGAAGCCGATCGACTTTCATGCACTTGAGCGCTGTTTGATTTCCATCGGGCACGAACTGGCCAATGGAGCGGCGGCTCCGGCGTAGCGGAGGAGGGGACTCGAAGGGCCGGCATGCGAAGAGTGGTGAGTTTTTACATGCCGCTCCTCCGGAGCTTTGGTCTTCCCAAAACCTTGATGCTATAAACATGCCGCGCCTACGGCGCTAAGCAGTTTACGTTGAGTTATAGACGCTCGCGGAAGGCTCCGAAGCATTGTAGCCGCGGCCGGATTCGAGCGAAAAAGCCCGTCCCGCTTGCGGGACTGCTCCCGCGAATGCGGGGGCACGAGCGGAGCCGAGCGGCAACGCCGTGGACACACCGCGAGGCGGCTACGACTTTTCAGAAAATGCTATAGACGAGCGTCCGTTGGGCCCGGAACTGGAACTACGGGCCACCGAGTCTCTCCTACAGCAGCACCCGGGGCCGTCGGGCGTCCGTCGGATCGAGGCCGGCGCGCACTTCTTCGAGGCAATGCGGGCAGATCCCGTGGCTGAAATCCGTCCCCGTCTGCTGATGAATGTAGTGCTCGATTTCCTGCCAGTATTGCGAGTCGTCGCGCACCTTTTTGCAATACATACAAATCGGCAGAAGCCGCTTGAGACTGTGGATTTTCTCCAATGCTTCCTCACATTCCACGATGCGGCCCGAGAGCCGGTGTTCCAATTCCACGATCCGCTCCGCGCTCCGCACGCGCGAGAGAATCTCCACCGGCTCGCAGGGCTTGCGAATAAAATCATCGGCGCCGGCGGCAAAGGCTTCGGCGAGATCCTGCATCGTGTCCCGCGCGGTCACGATAATCACGTAGACGAAATGCCGGCCGCCGAGTTTGCGAATCTCGCGGCAAATCTCGAGGCCGCTTTGGTGAGGAAGCCCCCAATCCAGCAGTGCGATGGCCGGTCCGTCCGGCGCGGCCAGCGCCCCCTGGGCCATGTAGCCATCGTTGACGGCGGTCACGTGATAGCCGTGCCGCTCGAGGAGGGAACTCAACATAAATCGGGTCGCGGTGTGATCTTCGGCGATGAGGACATTGGTGGGGGCTTTCGCCGTTTCGCTGTTCATTCGAGAAATAGGTTGGGTTGAAAGTGGGCTGGCTTGCCGCTCATCACGGCCAGCGGAAGAAGGATCATGTCTACGCACGACGACCGGGGGCTGAATCGTTGATAAGTCGTTCATACATCGAGTGTTCTTCATGCCTAAATCGTGCCAACGTTGAATTCGTGGGTGGAATGATCGTGAAGATTCGTTACAAAACGGTAGTCATCCCATAAGCACAGGTTGCCGCGTCTCTTTGCAGAGCGCGGCTGCGTATGGGCGCCCAGCCCATGGAAAATATTGGTCCTTCCTTCGCCGTCGGGGGCGCGATCCTCATGCCCGGTCCCGCAACCCTTTCTCTCCCTGCTCTCCCGCACAATGGGCGCAGCAATACATTTTCCCCTTCGCTTCCAGACCGTGTCCGATGATGCGGCAACCGCAGGCCTCGCAGCGCGGCGCCAGCGCCTCGATGGCGCATTCGAACGAATCAAAATCGTGCGCTTTGCCCTGCACGATCACCTGGAAGGATTTGTCGTATTCGTTTCCGCAGGTTTCACATTTCGCCATGACTTTGGGTGGTTGGAAGTTGGAAAAATTTGCCGGGAGGAAAGAGCGGCCAGGCCCCACCGCGGGACCCGGCCGCCCTGTTTCGAATCAAGAACGCGGCTTTGCTATTCGTCCTTCGAATCCGTCTGCGCCGCTTCGGCGTTGATGGCGGATTCCGCCAGCTCAGTGAGCTTCTCGTCCGTCTCTCTTTCCTCCTCGAGGGTCTCCTGCAGGAGTTTGGCCACGTCGTCATGCCCCAGCGTTTCCGCGAGGCAGCGCGCCGTGCCATAGCCGGCGATTTCATAATGTTCCACGCGCTGCGCGGCGCCGATGAGGCCGGCATCCCGCACGGTGTCCTCGGCGTCTTCCTCGATCATTTCGCCGCCCTCTTCGATCAAGCCTTTCATGGCCTTGCAAACGTGACCGGTGAGTTTGATGTCGAGCGTTTCGGCGATCTCCTCGAGGCGGGAAACGTGGCCCTTCGTCTGCTCGAGGTGCTCTTCAAATCCCGCTTTCAGATCTTCGTTCGTGGCGGCCTTGGCCATTTTGGGCAGGGCCTTTACGAGCTGCGTCTCCGCGCTGTAGAGGTCTTTGAGTTCGTGGTGCAACAAGTCGGTGAGTGAGCTTAGTTTCATAGCGCAGGGTTATCGCGATGACTTGCGGTGGTGGTCGTCCGATATGCGAAGAATTGCTGCCGCTCAACGGCTCTTCTTCGCATGCGCCTTGCCGCCCTTCCGCCCGCCTTTGCGGGAGGAGGACTTGTCGGTCGTTTTGCCGCGGCCGGAGCCGCTTTTTTTGCCGCCGTGCGTGGACTTGTTGACGGTGGCCCAGGCGCGAGCCTTGGCGGTCTTCTTTTTGACTCCGCGCTTCTCGTATCCCTCTTCGATGTGCTCGGCCTGGCGTTTCTGTTTATCGGTGTAGCTGCTTTTGTCTCCTCTTGGCATAGTATGATGGGTTTGCCGTGTATCGCCACGGTGAGGCGGGCCGGACGCCTCACGGCGGCCGGTGGCCGCCTGGGAATTCATCCGGCCACGGGTTCCGCAAGCGGCGAAGCCATAGGGTATGAGCACACCTTTGATCCACGCGAGCGTGGCCATTCTGGCGACGGACGGCTTTGAACAAGTTGAATTGCAACAACCGATGGAAGCGCTGGCCCGAGCGGGCGCTGAAGTGAGCATCGTCTCGCCCAAGCAGGGCCACATCCAGGGAATGCACCATGCGGACAAGGGCGATGAATTTCCCGTGGACATTCCGCTCGCCGAGGCCGACGTCCGGGATTTTGATGCGTTGCTTCTGCCAGGCGGCCTCATGAATCCGGACGCCCTTCGCTCCAATCCTGAGGCGGTGAAATTTGTGCGCACCTTTGCCGAAGCCGGCAAGCCCATCGCCGCGATTTGCCACGCCCCGTGGGTGCTTATCGAAGCGGGGCTGGTCCATGGGCGGCGGCTGACCTCGTGGCCCGCGATCCAAACGGACATCCGCAACGCGGGCGGGGAGTGGGCCGATGAGGAAGTCGTGGTGGACGGCGGCATCGTCACCAGCCGCAAGCCCGATGACATCCCAGCTTTCAACCGGGAGATGATCGCGCAATTCGCGGCGTTCTCGGAATCGGGCCGGCCGTTTACGCCCGAGGTGCCACTCGAAGGGATGCCCTCTGTGCCGCCGATTCCCACGTAGCAGCGCGCGGGCTCGCGGCCCCTAGATTCGGCAGATCAGCAGTTCACGCTCGAAGAGCAGTTCCTTCGGCAGATGCGCGTGCAGATCGAGGAAGAGCTCCTCGTGGCCGAGCACCTCGGAGCGCCAGGCGTTGCGATCGAAGGCTTGCAGTTCCTCAAACTTTTCCGCGGAGAAATTGAGGCCCTTCCAATCGATGTCCTTGTAGCGGGGCACCCAGCCGATGGGCGTTTCTTTGGCGCGTCCGCCCGCGCGCACGCGGTCGAAGATCCATTTGAGCACGCGCATATTCTCGCTGAAGCCCGGCCAGATGAACTTGCCATCCTTGTCCTTGCGAAACCAGTTCACGTGAAAGACGCGCGGCGTCTCGCTGAGCTTGCGCTGCATGTTGATCCAATGGCGGAAGTAGTCGCCCATGTGATAGCCGCAGAAAGGCAGCATCGCCATCGGGTCCCGCCGCACTTTGCCGATCGTTCCCGCGGCGGCCGCCGTCATTTCCGAGCCCATCGTTGCACCGATGTACACGCCGCTCGACCAATTGAAGGCCTGATAGATCAGCGGCATCGTGGTCGCGCGCCGGCCACCGAATATGAAGGCGCTGATCGGCACGCCGTCGGGATGCTCCCACGCTGGATCCATGGTGGGGCATTGCTTCGCGGGGGCGGTGAAGCGGGCATTGGGGTGCGCCGCTTTCGTGCCCTTCTCTTTGGCCAGCGCGGGTGTCCAATCCTGGCCCTGCCAGTCGATCACGTGCGCGGGCGGTTCCTCCGTCATCCCCTCCCACCACACGCCGCCATCGTCGGTGAGCGCCACGTTGGTGAAGATGGTATTCTTCGCGAGCGAAGCCATGGCGTTCGGGTTCGTCTGGTTGCTGGTACCGGGCGCCACGCCGAAGAACCCGGCCTCGGGGTTGATCGCGCGCAGGCGGCCATGGGCGTCGGGTTTGATCCACGCGATGTCGTCGCCCACCGTCCACACTTTCCAGCCCTGCTTTTTGAAATGCGCCGGCGGAATGAGCATCGCGAAATTCGTTTTTCCGCACGCGCTCGGAAAAGCCGCGGCGACGTACACTTTTTTGCCCTGCGGGTTTTCCACGCCGAGAATGAGCATGTGCTCCGCCATCCAGCCCTCGTCGCGCGCGATGTTGGACGCGATGCGCAACGCGAAGCATTTTTTGCCGAGCAGCGCATTGCCGCCATAGCCCGAGCCATAGCTCCAGATCTCGCGCGTCTCGGGGAAATGGACGATGTATTTCTCCGGGTTGCACGGCCACGGCACGTCCTTCTGCCCCTTGGCCAGCGGCGCGCCCACGCTGTGCAGGCACGGCACCACGCGCTTCTCGGCTTTGTCGATCTCTTTGAAAACGGGCAGCCCGATGCGCGCCATGATCCGCATGTTCACGACGACGTACGGCGAATCCGTAAGCTCCACGCCGATCTGCGACATGGGCGAGCCAATCGGCCCCATGCTGAACGGCAGCACATACATCGTGCGGCCGCGCATGCAGCCATCGAACAGCTTGCGCAGCGTCCTGCGCATCTCGAACGGGTTCACCCAATTGTTCGTGGGGCCCGCTGCTTCCTTCGAGAGTGAGCAGATGAACGTGCGATCCTCCACGCGGGCGACATCGCTGGAGTCCGACCGCGCGAGGAAACAGCCCGGCCATTTCTTTTGGTTCAGCTTGATGAACGTGCCGCCGGCGACCATCTGCGCGCAGAGCGTTTCATTCTCCTTTTGCGATCCCGTCACCCAGTGGATGGCGTCGGGTTTGCACAGGGCGGCCATCTTGTTTACCCATTTCAGAAGGTGCACGTTGTGGCACGGCGGCTTCGGCGATTTGGCGGTCATGAGGCGCGGAGCTTGGTGTCCAGAGGCTCCGAAGAGCAATGCTGGACTGCCCTTCGGTGGCCGAATGGCAAATTAGGCTCAGCATTGGCCAATTGCGGATTGCCCGGGCGGGCGGGCATTGCTACCTGCACGGCGAACGTCTCGCCCTGCCATGAAACGAATCCTCTTCGCCTTCGCCCTCCTTTTCTCACTGGCCGCCGCACTGCCTGTCAGGGCGGACGATGTGGAGGACTTTCTGAAACGCTGCGCGGTCGGAGCGTTCACCCTGGAAGATTTCCATCCCAACTACACCGGCCTCGTGTTTATGGAGAACGAGGTCGTCACCGTCGATCGGGCCAAGGCCGGCGAGATGCTGGAGCAGATGAAAAAGGCGGAAGGCAAAATTACCCTCGATGATTTCAAGGTGGTCTCCAAGACGGAGACCCCTTTGCCGGCGGGGAAGGGGACGATGATCACCGTGGTGACGCACACCAAGACCACGATGAAATTTCCCGGCGGCGAGATGAAGCAAAACTTTGTGAATCACGACGTGCTGTTGCGCAAACCGGACGGTAAGATCGTCTACGTCTCGGGCGCGGAAGCCCAGGAATGAGGTCCCGCTATACCGGCCGCAGGATCTCCAGGATCCGCGCCAGCACCTCGCCCTTCGCCCCCACCAAGGTATTCGAACGGCCGTAGGACGGGGTGGGCTCGGGCAACTCGAAGAGATTCGTGAGCCATGCGCGAGGCGAAATGCGCAGGAAGCCCCGCGGCTCGCTGCGATACCGCAACTGGTGGCGGTTCATCAGCCCGCCGAGCGGAAGCCGGGCCTCCACAATCTCCGACCGCAACGCCTCGGGAAACGCGCCGAGCTCAATCTCGATGGCGCCATACTCCACCGGCAGTTTCGTTTTCGCGCCGTAGAGCACCACCTCCCGGCGGTAGTGTTCCGGTGTATGCTCGCACTGAATCACCCGGAGCAACATGTCATCCGCAAAAAATTCCTCCAGCTTCGACGTCATGTCACCTGCGTGCGCCAGCAGGCGGTAGGGCGCGGGCGGGAGGGCTTCCGCGTCCATGGGCTCGACGTCCGGCAGGGGGCGCTGCGCGGCCGCAAAAAACCGCGGGAGTGGATAAAGCAGGTCGAGCGAAGACGGCGCGGTGGTCACGTGTAACGGGCGTTTTGATGCTGCGGCAAAAAGAAGGCGTGGAGGATGACGTCGATTTTGAGCAGAGCGTCGCGGTCCAGCACCAGCCAGCCGCTCTGATCGGTGAGCAGGCCGCGGCGGCGCAGCTCCGCGAACTGCGCATCGAACCGCTGCATGATGTTCACGCCAAATTTTTCTACGAAGTAACCAGGCGAAACGCGGCCGAGCTTGAGCTGCAGGATCAACTCGCGAATGAGCCGCTCCTCCGCTGTGGTCTCCAGCGCGCGGCCAATGGGGAGATGACCCTCTTTCACCGCCGCCGTGTAGCTCTCGAAATCCGGCAGATTTTGAAAATGCACGCCGCCGAGATGGCTGAAGCTCGCGACGCCGAGGCCCAGCAAATCCGCGCCTTTCCACAGTTCATCGCGGTAAACAAACTTCGTCTTCTGCGCGTCGCGCACCGCCGTGGTGGCGCTCGTCACCGTGTAGCCTTGAGCCTCCAGCGCGGAGAACGCTTCATTCACCCAGCGGCGCTTCGTGTGCCAGTCGGCCACCGGCGCCACTAATTTTCCCTCCTCGTGCATCTGTTTGTAGATGGACGTATTGTAGGGGATCTCCATCTGGTAGATCGTCACGCAATCCGGCTGCAGCTCGAGCAGGCGCGCGATGTTGCGCTGCCAGTTTTCGTCCGTCTCCTCCACCATCCCCGCAATGAGATCGATGTTGATTTGCGGGAAGCCGATTTTGCGCGCGAAGTTATACGCGCGGTAAATTTCGTCCTCGCGATGCGCGCGGCCATTTACCTCCAGGATGTGCTTGTCAAAATTCTCCACGCCGAGCGAAAGGCGCGTCACGCCCATCGCGCGGATGGCTTCGAGCTTCGCCTCCGTGAGCGTGCCCGGCTCGGCTTCGAACGCGATTTCCTCCGCCTCGTCCCAGGGCAGCAATTCCTTCATCCGCGCCGTGAGCGCACCGAGTTGCGCGACGCTCAGGTAGCTGGGCGTGCCGCCGCCAAAATAAACGAACTTCGGCTTGCGTCCCGCGATGCGCGGCGAGCGCGCATACATCGCGAGCTCCGTCATCCCCTGATCGATGTAGCCCTTGATGTCCTCCGCGTTTTTATCCGTGTAGACCCGGAAGTAGCAAAAATGGCAGCGCTTGCGGCAAAACGGGATGTGAAAATAAACGCCCAGCGGCGTGCCCGCCGGCGGCGCCGACTCCAGCACGCGCTCCACGTCGCCCGTCAGTTCCTTTTTCCAAAACGAGAATGGCGGATAATTCGCCACGAAATAATTACCGGCGGTCGTCTCGTCGCCATCAGCGAGCAAACGGTCAAAAATCTCGGCAGTGGATGCAGGCATTGAAAAGGAGTATCGCCCACGACAACCCCGCAGGCAACGAGATATTGTGTATACGTAATAAATTTCTGAACCCCGGTAGCTGTGGCCGGAAGGCCATGGACCAAGGCTCTCGTCTGTCACTGGTGCACCGCCAGTCCTGTTCCGGTGCGCACGGAACGTCAGCGTGCCCAAGTAGGGGCGGCATTCCTGCCGCCCTCAGCCCCGGGAGGGGCTGCACTTGCCACCACCCTACCGCCCGCCGCGTTCCTGCGGACCAGTCCCACGACCCTGCGGATTCGCACCACCCGAGCCCCGCCCGCCACGCCGCCACCGCGGCTGAAAACGTCGTCCGCCACCGCCACCACCCGGCCGCTGCTGCTGCTGGGGCCGCCGCTCTCCCTGGCCCGCCGGCGAACCCGGCTGTCCGCCGTGCCCGCCGTGTCCACTGGGCCCGCGCTCTTGCGGCGGCTTCGGCGGCGGTGCCACAAATCCCTCCGCCGTCTTGCGCACAATCCCGCGGCCGATGAACCGCTCCAACGCACGCAGCGCCGCGCGATCTTCTCCGCTCACAAAGCTGATCGCATCGCCCACTTGATTCGCCCGGCCCGTGCGGCCGATGCGATGCACGTAGTCCTCCGCGTGCATCGGAAAATCGTAGTTCACCACATGCGAAATCCCGTCCACGTCGATGCCGCGCGCCGCGATGTCCGTGGCCACGAGCACGCGCACCGCGCCGCTCTTGAAGTCGCGCAGCGCCCGCAGCCGCTGGGCCTGCGAGCGGTTCGCATGCAGCGCCGCCGTGCTCACGCCATCGCGCTCGAGCTGGCGCGCGATGCGGTCGGCGCCGTGTTTCGTCCGGGAAAAAACGAGCACCATGTTCATCGCGGGATCGCGCAGCAGATGCCGCAGCAGTGCCGGCTTCCCGGGCTTTTCCACTTCGTAGATGAACTGTGTCACCGTCTCCGCCGGGTTCGACCGCCGGCCAATCTGCACCATCTTCGGCGCCTGCAAAAATTCATGCGTGAGCCGCTCGATCTCCGGCGAGAGCGTGGCGGAGAAAAGCAGCGTCTGCCGCTTCTTCGGCAGCGACCGCACAATCTGCCGGATGTTCGGGAGGAAGCCCATGTCGAGCATGCGGTCCGCCTCATCGAGCACCAGAAATTCCAGCCGGGAAAAATCCGCGCAGCGCCGGCCCATGAGATCCATCAGCCGGCCCGGCGTGGCGATGACCAGCTCCACCCCCGCGCGCAGCGCCTGCATCTGCGGGCGTTCGCCCACACCACCGTAGACCGTCGCAATCTGCAGCGGCAGATGCTTGCCGTACGCCCGCACATTTTCTTCGATCTGCACCACCAGCTCGCGCGTCGGCGCGATGACCAGCACGCGCGTCGCCGAGCCGCGTCCATCGGACGCCATGCCCGCGAGCTTGGCGAGCATCGGCAGCGTGAAGGCCGCGGTCTTGCCCGTGCCCGTTTGCGCGATGCCGATCAGATCGTGCCCCGCCAAAATCTGCGGAATGGCCGCCGCCTGGATGGGCGTGGGCTCCGTGTAACCTGCTTCATCAATGGCCTTGAGTATTCTCTCCCCGAGTGCGAGCGCGCGAAATGACATGAACCCTCACTCATACCACGTTTCGGAAATTTGACACGTGATTTCGCCGGGCGGCCACCGGCGCTTCACACGCAGCTGCGAGCGGGAGCTCGCGGGCCGATCAGTTTTTGCGCTGCCCCGGCGTCTCCGTCGTCACGTCAAACGCGCTGCAGCGCTCCGTTTCCACCGGCCGGATCTCGTAAAAGAGACCATACTTCAGCGTCGGGCTTGTCGCCGCCACCGCGGCCGCTTCCTCAAGGCTGTGCGCGATGGCAAACCAATACCCGCCCACGACCTCCTTGGATTCTCCGTAAGGCCCGTCGAGCAGCAGATTTTTTCGCCCCACCGTCCTGCCCCGGCTGCTCAACCGCTGGCCACGTTTCATCTTTCCCTCCTCCACCAGTCGCTCCAGCCACACGTAAAATTGATCGATGGCGTCCTGGATTTCTTCGCGCGAAGCCTCGGCGTCCCATTGGCCGCGGGAAATCACGAGATACTCGGATGGTGCAACGGTTTCATTCATGGCGGCTCCCACGTGCGCGGGGCCGCGCCACTTGGCAAGCGCTTATCGCTCCGTACAAATGAATCTCGATTGGCGCAGATTGACGTTCCCAAAGATCCCCGTTTCGTTCCATCCCACCGGCCTTTGGTCGAGGCGGCTTTGCGCTCCATCCGTAATTATCATACGTGAAATTTCGCCTGGCGATGGCGCTCCGATTGGGATCATTGGAATAGCATGATCTCCGTCAGATCTTCCCGCCACCGCCTCCCAGCGGCGCCGCCGAAAATGATCCGCCTGCTTCCGGAGCAGATTCCCGACATCCTCAATAATCCGCTCCGCTCCAGTGGGCACGTCCACCCGCAGGATGCACTGGCCGCCGTGCGCCAGCGTGGGTTACTTCGCCTCCTTGAGCGAAAGCAGAAACGCCACCAGGTCGCGTAATTCCGCGGGCGTTTGAATGAGCCCCTCGGGCATGGGCGAACGGTCTTGAAATTCCCGTTGGGCGATCTCCGCTTTCTTCACGGTTTGCCGGACCCCGGCGGGCAGCAGCAATTCCAGTTCGGCGCCATTCTCGCTCGTCACCAATCCGGCGATGGCACCGCCATCCTTCTTCGTTACCATGGTCCAGCGGAACTCGGGCGAAACCACCTTGTTGGGCATCATCACCGATTCCGCGAGATACGTCGCATCAAAGCGCGTGCCGGCCCCCGCGAGGGCCGGTGCGCCGCCGCCGACATCGCCCGCCTTGGCTGCATGGCACACGGTGCAGCCGTGCGTGGTAAAAATTTCCGCGCCTTTCTTGGCGTCCCCGGCGGCCGCTTCCCGGGCCCAATTGAGACCGCGAAAAGCGGGTGGCATCTCCGTGGCCGTGCCGGCGACGGCCCCTTTCAGCGGAGCGGCCAGCGGGCCGGGCGCCGTCTTCAGCCCAAGGATTTCCTGGCACCGCGCATCGGTGCGCGGGTCGCGCAGCAGCGAGAGAAAATAGGCGGCCTGCCGGGCCAGTTCGGGAGCGGGATCGTCGAGCCGCTGCTGCAACAGGGCGAAGCGCTGCTCCGCTTCGGCGGAATGCGCCGCCTTGGCCCACACGTCGGCCATGGTGAAGCGCCCGACGGGATTTCGACGGTCGCCCGGCTCGCCGAGTCTTACCGTTTCGCCCACGTATTCAATGGTGCACGGCATGGGATCGAGAGGCCAGTCCGCCGGCAGTGCGCCGGTGGACGGCGGCACGGTGAGCTGCTGGCCCAGGACGAGGATGGCGAGACGCCGCTCCGGGGCGTCTTTGGAGGAACACAGGTCGGCCAGCTCGGAGGGCGGCATATGGGCGGCGGCCAGCCCTTGCACGGCCGACTGGCGGAGCAACCGGTTGTCGCTCCCGCCGAATTTTACGGCAGCGGCCAGCGCGTCGAGACTGGTGATCTTCACTCCGAACCATGCCGCCACGGCCACGGAGGGCCCGGGGTCGGCCAGGGCGGCCTGCAGCAATTCCTCCCTCCCGGGCAGGCTGCTGGCCGCCAGCGAACGGATGGCCTGCAATCGCACGCCGTCATTTTTGGAATGGCACAGCGCCTTGAGCGGCTCGATTTGCTGCGCTACGCCGAGGAGCCACGCGCTGTGCTCGAGCCGTGCCTGGTTTTCCGGCGTGGGCGGCAGGGCGTGCAGGGCCTCGGCGCAGGCTGCGGGGCCGCGCCGCACCAGCTCCAGGTGGGCCCGCGCCCGGCGGCTCCACGAGGGTTGGGCGAGTTCGGCGGCGAGCTTTTCCACCGGCGCCGTGGTGGCGTCGTATCCGTCAAAGGGCGCTGCGGGTGTGTCGTCCGCGCGGGTGATCATCACGATCTCACTTTGATACACCGGCGAGGCTTCATTGCCCTTCATATGGCAGACGGCGACGAAGAGGCGTCCGCCGCGTCCGGTCGCCACGCTCACGGGTCGCGCATTCGGCGGGCCGCTCAGAAAATCCTGCTGCTCGGCCTTGAACGACGCGCCCTCGGCGCGGAGTGGGTAGCGCAGCACCTTGCCGCGCCCCCATTCGGCCACGTAGAGTGCGTGGCGGCACGGCTCTGGCAGATAGTCATCATCATAGTACGCCTGGCCTACGGGCACGTAGCGCCCCACGTCGGGGTGCAGCGTATCGAGCAGGTCGAGGCGCCCGGCCTGCTTCTCGGGCATCCAGCCGCGCGGCCAGCTAAAGAACGCGCCGGGGGTGATGTGGACCAGCCGGCCCGGGACATACTGCGCGGGCATCGACTCGTGGTCGTTGTCGTTGGCAAAAAGATTCCACTGCCGGTCAAACGCCATGCCGCAGGGATTGCGCAGCCCATCCGCGACCACGGTGAACTCTTCCCCGTCCGGGCTGATGCGAAACACACCGCCCGTGCCCGTGACCTCCGTGCGCTGGGTGCCGTGGGCATAGGTCCAATGCAGCCAGTGGTCCGGCCGCTTGAAGTCGCCGTAGCCCACGATTTCATCGCCATTGGAAAAATACAGGTCGCCCTCAGGACCGAAAGCGAGCGCGTGGATGCCCTGGTGCGTCCCCCAGCCGGCCATCATCGGCAGCCCCCACACGAGCCGCTGCGGCGCCAGTCCTTCCCGCTGTTTCACGCCATTCTTCAGCAGATAGATGGCCGTATGCGTGGCGACGTACAAATCATCTCCGCGGACGGCGATATCATAAACCCAGGCATCCTTGGGAAATCCGAAAAGCAGTTGCCTCTTTTGGTACAGTCCGCCGGGGGCCGGCTCATACACGAAGAGCGCCTCCCGGCACCCTGCAAAGAGGCGTCCCGCACTGTCCAACTGCAGACTGAGAAAAGACTCCTTTTCCTCGCGATCGATGACGACGGATTTGAGGCCCGGGACAGCGAGTTGGAAATCCGGGGGCGCGATCTCGGCATGCGTCGTAGCGGCGACCACGCTGGCGAGGACCAGAAGCGGCTGAAAAATCAACCACGCATTCACAGGGCGGTGCATCATAGAAAAGGCGATGGGCTAGACCGGGAGCGCGGGCAAGCCTTTGAGTGAAATCCGGCTGGGAGGGGAACCCGCTTCCGCGCGAGCCAGGTGGGTTAGGGTCCGATGTCCTCGATAATCCGCTCCGCTCCATCGGGCACATCCACCCGCAGGATGCACTGGCCGCCGTGCACCAGCGTGGCGCGCAGGGCAATCGTCCCGCGCGCATTGAATCCGCGGGCCGCTCCGAGCGCCCCCGGCACCCCGGCCAACGTCTGCAAGCCGGCGATCGCTTTGCCATCGATGAAGTCTCCGGTCCGCAGCAATTGGCGGAGTTGTCCCGCGGAATCCACCGCCCAGAGCCCGCAGTTATTGTGCGCGGTGATGCCGGTGCCCCGAACGTTGGCCAAGATGACCGGGCCGGCTCCGGGGCCGCTGGGCAGCGCATAGGAAATGAAGCGCTGCCAGCGCGCGTCACCCGGCTGTCCGGTCGGATCGGGCGCGAAGGAATTCGTCCGCGCGAGGAGTTTCAGATCCCCCGGCGGGCCGGACCACAGGCCGGTCTTATTGGCCGCCGTCACTTTTTTGCCGGACATCGTGGCCGTGAACGTGATCTCCCCCTGGTCATTCACGAGTGGATCGGAAAACGTCCCAAAATTCGCGCCGTCCGCCTCGGGAGCCGGCGAGCCTTCGCGCGCAAACATCGAGAAGGGCGTGGTAGTGTCCGGGCTGAAAGCGAGAACGTTGTCGTCCTTCGGCGTCACCACCGGCGGCACTCCCGGGATGACAAACGCGGACAGCGCTCCGCGCACTACGACCCCGTGCCCGGAAGGATCCAGCCCCGGCAGGCCAAACCCGGTGAGCAGCGCCGCATCCGGAAGATTCGGCAACCCATCGCCCACCGAAAGCGCGCGCGCCGCCGAGCCGTCCGCGGCGAAAACCAAATTCGCCTGGCGCCCATCGGCCACCGTCACTTTGGCGACCGCCGCGCCATCCCCGTGCCAGCGCCCCTGTCCGGGCGATCCCGTTGCTGGGAGCAGGCTGGCGATGGTCTTGATCCGGGAGGGGTCCTGGCCCGGAACGAGGGTCAAAGGGTCCCCCTCGCGCACGAGCACCGTCGCGCCGGCCGTCGTCACGCGCAGCAGCACCGTGTCAGTTCCCGCCGTTACGATCCGGCCCGCGGGTGCCAGCCTCACCAGCGCGAGCAATTCTCCGTCGCGAAGCGAAAGGCTCAGCACGGATTGCAAAATAAAATTGTCCGGCGCGCCGGCGATTTGCGTTCCCTTGCGCAGGACGAGCGCGGGCGCTCCACCGGAAGTCATCCACACGCCCAAATTCTGCGCCGCCGGCAGGCCCTTTCCTTTCACCGTCCCGGCAAACGCCACGCTGCCATCCGGCGCGAGGAGCGGATCTTGCAGCGTAGCCAGCTGCGCTCCCGCAATTCCCGGCGCGTCTTCCCCGGTCGCCACGAGCAGCGCCGGCGAAGTCCCCACAAAAATCCCGCTGCCGGCGACACGCCCGCTCTTCCACTTGCCGAGAAAGGCGACTTCGCGCCGATCCGCCACCGCGGGCAGGCCAAAGGTCGTGAACATCGCCCCACTGGGAATACGCGGATCCACGCCCGCGCCCGGCACCGCGCCACCGGCGGCGGCGAGATCCTTCACCACCGGGCCATCCAGGAGCACCACAATGGCGAAGCTCGTGTCGCGCGTATTTCCCGCCGCGTCATGCGCCGTGAGCGTCACCGTCGTCTGGCCAAACAACCGCACGTCCCCCGGCGGTGGCTCCTGCGTCACGCTGGTCACCGCCACATTGTCGCTCGTCACCGCCTGTGCGGTGTAGTCCGGCAGCGCTAGCATTCCATTGGCATCGGCGACCGGCATCGTGTTTAAGAAGCCGCCCGCAGGTGCGGCAATATCCGGAGGCGTCGCGTCATTCACTTGGACGTCGAAAGTAGCTGTCCCAATATTTCCTGCCGCATCCTTCGCTGAAATCGTGACCGTCGTGAGCCCCGCCGGTTGCAAACTGCCCGCCGCTGGATTCTGGCTCACACTTGTCACGCCGACGGCGTCGGTCGCCGTCACCAACGGTAGATAGTCTGGCCAGACCACCGTGCCACTTGGTCCCGTGGAGAGAACGAGGGGCGCAAAATCTCCGCTGACGGCAGGCGCCGTGGTGTCTTGGACCGTGACCGTAAAGCTGCCGTTTTTCGTATTACCAGCCGCATCGGTGGAACTCACCGTGACCAAAGTTTGGCCAATCGGAAATTTGCTCCCACTTGGATGGTCAACATTCAGGCTCGGATTGGGATCAAGATTGTCCGTCGTCGAGACCGCGAAATTGACCGGCGCCCCGTCCGCGCCCAGTGCCTCCACCGGATTCGGACTGGGCAGCGTTAAAACCGGAGCCGTCGTGTCGATGAGCACGTTCGTGGCGATATTGGACGCGGCGGCGGGGTTTCCCAACGAATCCTGATAGGAAATGCTTACGTTGTAGTTGCCTTCCGGAATGGCGGCACCACTCGCCACCTCGGGGGACAGGAGAGGATTTGCCGGATCGATCGTGAAGGCATGGGGCCCTGCCGTGGCCTGCGAATTCGCCAGCGTGACTGTATAATTGGATTGGGCGCCCGCAAAAGTCAGCTGCACCGAATTGGCGAACGCTTGCTCCGGCAGCGAAAACGCGATCGAAATTGGGTTGGTGGAAATGGCGCCCGACACCGGAGCCGTAAGCGCGGGAACCAGGGTGACGAAATCGTACGGGGCGATCGTCTCGATCAGTCCGGAAGATCCATTGTATCGACCGCCTGGGATTCGTGCTCGGCCGCGAATTTGCCCATTCAGGGGGAGATTAAGACCGGTAAGTTCCCACCCGCCCGAAATTCGCGTCCCTTGGCCAAGCATGGTCCACGCCGAACCTCCGTCCGTGGAAAGTTCGAAGCTGACCGACTGGGCCTCTGGAGAGCTCCCGCCGCGCAGCCATTGCACCCGCGATGTGCTCACGGCCGCCAGGCTCTGCGTTGCAGGACTATTTTGAAGACGCTCGAGTCCGTCGCTTCCAAGGACCAGGACTTTGCCGTCAGGCTGCAGCATCAGTCCGTAGAGTGAGTAAACGAAATGCAGCTTGAAGGTGTTGTCGAGAGACCCGTTGGCGTTCAGCCGTGCAACATTGGTATATTGAGTCCCTCCGACCACCGTCAGGTGATTGGTGACGATCATTTTCCCGTCTGCTTGGAGGACGACGCTCGGAATGTAACCACCTGAAATAGTGCGAGGCCAGTTGAACCCGGTATCAACCGAGCCGTTGCTATTGAGCCGGGCGAGGTTGGCGCGAGAGGTTCCGTTAATCTGGTAGAAATTTCCCGCCACCACGAATTTGCCATCAGGCTGAATGGCCACCGTATTCATGCTATCCAGCACTTCCCCGGCATTCAAACTGGTATCAAGGGTCCCGCCGGAATTCAGCCGTGCGATGCGGTAGCGCGTGGTCGTGCCGACCATCCCAAACATCCCCGCCATGACAATTTTTCCGTCCCCTTGGATGGCAATACTGTCTACTTCGGCGCTCGGACTGTCGAATCCTGCGTCACGGCTTCCGGAGGGCGTTAGCCGCGCGACGCGTCCGGCAACCCCATTCACCGTCGTGAATTTTCCGCCAATCACGGCCTTACCGTCCGGTTGAATTGCGCATGATAGGACACTGCCATCCACATTGGCGGAATACGAATCGAGCGAGCCAGTTGCCGTCAGACGACCAAAAAAGTTTACCGATCCGCCACTGAGCGTCGTAAACGCACCGCCAGCGAGAATCTTCCCGTCGGCTTGGACTGCTAAGCAATCCACTTCCGGTTGAGTAAGCCCAAAGCTGGTCGTGCCCGGAACAAAACTCGTATCGAGCGTTCCATTTGCATTAAGGCGGGCAAGATTCGACCGGTTGACCTGACCTATTTTGGTGAATTCTCCCCCCACCACAATCTTCCCGTCCGGTTGCAACGCCACCCCATATGGGTAAATCGCGGGGGTGGTGAAAGTGGGGTCCAAGTCGCCCGGGGCGGCCCGAACGAGCGGGGCGACACCTGCAACGAGCCCCAGAAAGGTCCAGATGATGTGGGCAATCTTCATTCAATGAGTCTTCCGTCCGTTGGAGATTGGGAAAAACGCAACGACAATGGGACGGGACGTAGCGAGGCTTGCTCAGGAAGGATGGTCTGTCCAGTGCACTTTGGATCCCTCGCCCTTCAGGCGCGATTAAAAACCGGGCTTTGAGCACGAATGGAACGAAGACGCCATCGTGGGGACCGCCCTTTCAAAATCATCAGGGGCAGAACCTGCCACCGCCGGGCAATTTCCTCTTGCTTTTCTGCGAAAACGTGCCATAATAGGGCCATCAAATGTTAATATTCGTTCAACCCAGCTTCAGCCGAATTCGCGTGCAGGTTCCCGCGGGTTGTCATTCCCATGCTCGCAAGCCATCGCTCGTCCCGCGAACGCGGACGACCCCGGCACCCGCCGCGGCCAGCGTGGCGGCGCCTGGCAATTCGCCGGCACCGCCCGCCACCCCCGCCAAGACCCCTTTCCCCAAGGCATTTCACCGCCCTCTCAACTCCATCAAATAATTCCAATAGTTCGCCAAACTCTTGCCTCCCAATGACCTCCGCCCCCCTCCAACTCCATCAAATAATTCAAATAATTCCCCTCCTCCCCACCAAGACTCGACACCGCCCTCTCCATTTTCTCCTGTTCAATAAAATGCCTTCAAAACTCACCACCGGCCGCGCCACCCGCCACCCGACACACACCACATTCCCAGCCACGCAAAACGCCGCATTTCTATTCGTCGATATCTCCCCGCCAACAGGTTCAAAACGCCCTTTCAAACTAATTCGTCCAATTCGTCGATATCCCCGCCCATCCACTATGTGGAACACCCTGTGGAACATTTCAAAACCGGAAGCCGAACTCCCGCTGCACAATTCGATAAACGGAGCGGAGCGACATCGCTCGCCGCAGGCCTCTCAACTCCATCAAATAATTCAAACAATTCGCCAGCCCCCACCCGCCACCTCCGCTAGGACCCTCTTCCCGAGACCTTTTCACCGCCCGCTCAACTCCATCAAATAATTCAAATAATTCGACCTAACCGCGCCCCCGCGAGCAGCCACGCCACCCGACACCCGCCACACGTCACGGATCCCTCCTCTTCTTCCGCCCCACTTCCGAACTAGCCAAAAACACATTCCTCCGTATCCTGCGCCCCCTTTTTCGACACGACTCTTTATGTACCGCACCACATCCTGCCACGCGCTCCGCGCTTCACACATCGGCCAGACTGTTACGCTCGCCGGCTGGGTGAATACCGTGCGTGACCAGGGCGGCGTCATCTTTGTCGACCTCCGCGACCGCGAAGGCGTGACGCAGATCGTCTTCCGCTCGGAAGACGAGCAGGGCTCGCTCGCCGGCTGCCACAAGCTGCGCGCCGAAGACGTGATCCAGGTCACCGGCGCCGTCACCGCCCGGCTCAAAGGCACGGAAAACACGAAGCTCGCCACCGGCGAAATCGAAATCGTCGCCAGCGAACTGCGCGTGCTCAACAAGGCCGAGGTGCCGCCCTTCCCGCTCGACGACCCGAAGGTGAACGAAGACCTGCGGATGGAATATCGCTATCTCGACCTCCGCACCGCCCACATGCAGCGCAACCTGAAGCTGCGCCACCGTGTGGTGAAGGCGACGCGCGACTTCCTCGACGAAGCCGGCTTTTTCGAAATCGAGACGCCCGTGCTCTCGAACCCGACGCCCGAAGGTGCGCGCGACTTTCTCGTGCCGTCGCGGCTGAACCCCGGCACGTTCTACGCGCTGCCGCAGGCGCCGCAGCAGTACAAGCAATTGCTGCAAGTCGCCGGCCTGGAGAAATATTTCCAGATCGCCCGCTGCTTCCGCGACGAAGACCTGCGCGCCGACCGCCAGCCGGAGTTCACGCAAATCGACATCGAGGCCTCCTTCGTCGGCGAAGAAGACATCGAGACGCTCGTCGAGGGCCTGTTGGTGCGCATCTTCAAGGAAGCGCGCGGCATTGAGATCCCGACGCCCTTCCCGCGCATGCCGTACTCGGAAGCCATGTCGCGCTATGGCAGCGACAAGCCGGACACGCGCTTCGGCCTCGAACTCGTCGAACTGACGGACATCTTTACCGCGTCGACCTTCAAGGTCTTCGCGTCCCTCGCCACGAGCGGCGGCACCATCAAGGCCATCAACGCCAAGGGCGCCGCGAGCCTGCTCAGCAAGGAGCAGCTCAAAAAATGGGAGGAATGGGTGAAGACCGAATTCGGCGCCAAGGGCCTCGCGTATATTAAGTGGAGCACTGGCGGCGAATGGGACTCGCCCATCGTGAAATTCTTCAGCGAAACGGAGCGGGCCGCGCTCGCCGAGCGCACGGGCTTCGCCGAGGGCGACATCCTGTTCTTCGGCGCCGACGCCAAGCTCGAGCCCGTTTGCGAAGTGCTCGGGCGTGTCCGCCTGCGCTGTGCCGATCTGCTCGGCCTCATCAAGGCCAATGCCGACCAGTTGAACTTCCTGTGGGTGGTGGATTTCCCGCTGCTCGCGTTCAGCCCGGAGGACAACCACTGGGTCGCCGTCCATCACCCGTTCACGCGCCCCAAAGCCGACGACGTCCCGCTGCTCGAAGCGGGTGACTACGGCAAAGTGCGCGCCGTCGCCTACGACGTCGTGCTCAACGGCGTGGAGCTCGGCGGCGGCAGCATCCGCATCCACGAACGCGAATTGCAGGCCAAGATGTTCGAGGTGCTCGGCGTCAACGCCGAGGCGCAACAGATTAAATTCGGCCACCTGCTCAAGGCCTTCAGCTTCGGCGCCCCGCCCCATGGCGGCCTCGCCATCGGCCTCGACCGCCTCGTCATGCTCATCGCCGGCGCCGAAAGCATCCGCGAAGTCATCGCCTTTCCCAAAAACAACCGCGGCGCCGACCTGATGACCCACTCGCCCGTGGAAGTGGACTTCAAGCAACTGCGCGAAGTCTACATCCAGAGCACGGCGAAGAAGGGTTAGCCCGCGATGGAAATGACGAATTCCGAATTCCGAATGCCGAATTCGGCAAGCCGTTGACGCGCCCCAATTCGTCATTCGTCATTTCTTCGCACCCACGCCAGGCTCGCCTTTACCACCGCCCACCCCTACGCTCCCCGCCCACCCATGAATTCCGCACGCATCGAAGAAGCACTGCGCACGACCGGCCTCACCGCGCGGGAGCTCTATGCGCTGTGGGAGCAGGGCCAGCCCACCGGCGATACCAAAAAGCGCCAGGCCGCCGGCGTGCAGTGGATCGCGGACGACCTCGACGTCGCGCGGCTCTTCGCGAAGCGCGCCCTCGATCTTGAAGAATACCTGCTGGTTTGCGACGTGGCCGTCGAAGCCCTGCACCATTGGGACAAGGCCGACGAGGAGGGGAAAGCTGCGCTGGTGAAACTGCGCATGCACTACGCCGATGCCCTCACCCGCCTCGGCCGCACGCGCGACGCCCGCGCGCAACTCGACGAATGCGCGCAGGATGACTTTCCACTCCAGCTGGGCCGCGGCTTGAAATTGGAAATCCTGCTGCAGCTTGGCGATATCCTGCGCGAGGAGGCGGGCCACGCCGCCGCCCGGGAAATGAAACTGCAGACGGCGCAGGAGGCGCTCAGCTTTTACGAGCGCGCGCTCACCCTCGCCCGTCCCACCGAGTTGCGCCCGCTCGTGCTCGCGGCCGCCGCCTCGCAAATCGTCAGCGCCCGCGAGCCCGCGTTGAAAAACGAGGCGCAGCGCAAGGCCCGGCAGATTTTGGAAATCGCCGCCGGCTTGGATGACGACCCCGGCCCGCGCTTCGATACCGAGGCCGACCGCGCTATCGCCCACGCCCTGCTCGGCGATCTCGACGCGGCGGCCGCCTCTTTCGCGAAGCTTGAAGGCTTTGCCGATGCCACCACCAGCAAGCTCGCGAGCATCCGCTATCATTCGGAGTTCCTCGCCGAGTCTCTGGGGCATTCGCGTGATCTTTTCCGGCCCGCCTTCCCGCCGCTGGAGCTGATTATTTTTGCCGGCCACCGCCCCGACAAACCGGGCGCTCAGGGCCTGCGCCGTTTCCCGCTGGAGGACATCGACCAGGTTCGCGCCACTCTGCGCGAGCGGCTCCAGCAGATGAAAGCCCGCGTGGGGCTCGTCGGGGCCGACGCCGGGGCGGACTTGCTTTTCGGCGAGGCGCTGCTCCAGCGCGGGGGCTCGCTGCATGTTGTCCTCCCGTGGTCGCGCGGCGAGTTTCATCGCACCAATGTGGCCCCCTTCGAGCCGCTGCAGGGCGATCCCGTGTGGAAGCCGATCTTCGAGCGCAATATCGACCAAGCCACCACGCTCCGCGAACTCGGCCAGGCCTACGAGCCCTCCAGCGATCTCGGCTTCGAGTATGCCATGGAAGTCACCGCCGGCCTCGCGCTGCACATCGCCCGCGTCTCACGTCTCGACGTGAAGCCCATGGTGCTCTGGGACCGCGTGGAAGGAGGACGTGTCGGCGGCACGTCTTCCTACGCCAGCTTTTGGAGTTCGCAACTCGGCCAGGAACTCGAAGTCCTGCCGATGCCCCGCCTCGAACACGCCCACGGCTCTGGCTACCCGGAGGGGCGCACACACCGCTGCGAGCGCGCCATTTTGCAGCATGAAGTCAAGAGCATGCTCTTCGCCGACATCGTGGGCTACAGCCGCCTCACGGAGCGCTCCATCCCCGATTTCGTGAACCTCTTCCTTGAGCGCGTCTCGCGGCTCGCCGCGGTGAGCAATCACGGCCCGCGCAGCCTCAATACGTGGGGCGACGCCGTCTACGCCGTCTTCGATTTTGCGCGCGATGCCGGCGCCTTCGCCCTGGAACTGATCCGCATGGTGCAGGAGGGCCGGCAGGAATGGCTAAAGGCCGGGCTTTATTGGGAAGAGATCAAAAACGGCGAGACGATCAAACACCCGCTGAATGTGCGCATCGGCCTGCACACCGGCCCTGTCTTCATGCACTTCGATCCCGTCGTCCGGCGTCTCGGGTTCACCGGCGCGCACGTGAACCGTGCCGCGCGCATCGAGCCCATCGCCCGGCCCGGCGAGGCTTATGCGAGTGAGGAATTTGCCGCGCTCGCGCAGCTCGACATGGAGTTGCGGAAGAATTCCGGCGGGCACCTCGGCGTTCCCTTCGTCTGCGAATACGGCGGCACCATGCCGCTGGCGAAAAACTATCCCGGGCGCTACCGCATCTATCGCGTGCTGCCCTATCGCGTGCTGGAACTCGAGGAACTCGCCAAGACCGTGCACGAGCTCTACTGCGAAAAGGAAGTTAAGCGGGGCGAAACCATTGCAGACAATATCGCTCTCCAGCCTTGGGAACGTCTTCCGGAGAACCTCAAAAACGCCAATCGCGCACAGGTCGCCGACATCCCGTCAAAACTGCGCCTGCTCGGCTACGAGCTCGCGCCCAACGACGGCCTGCCGGCGTCCGAGATCCGCTACGACGACGCCACGCTTGAGAAACTCTCCATCCGCGAGCATGCCCGCTGGATGTCCGACCGCATGCAAAACGGCTGGACGTTCGGCGAGAAACGGGACGACGCCCGCAAGCTGCATCCTTTGCTGGTCCCGTGGGAGCAACTTTCCGAGCCGGAGAAAGACAAGGATCGCGACACGATCCGTAACCTGCCCAAACTCGTGGAGAAAGCCGGCTTCCGAGTGCGGAAGTTGAAAACCTAGTCGGCCTTGCGCGGGAGTGCGACTTTGCCGGTCCGGGTCACGGCGGCAATGCCGAAGGGCTCCATGAGCGTGATGAACTTGTTGATCTTGCTCTCGTTGCCGGAGACTTCGATCGTGAAGTTGCGCGGCTGCACGTCCACGATCTTCGCGCGAAAGATGTCGCAGATCTGCATCACTTCCCCGCGGGTCTCGCTGGTGATGTTCACGCGCATCAGGACGAGCTCGCGATCCACGTATTCGCCATCGCGAAAATCCTGCACCTCGATGACGTCGATCAATTTGGCGAGCAGCTTGCCGACCTGGTCGAGCGTGCGGTCGTTCCCGCGGACGACGATCGTCATCCGTGAAGTGGATGGATCGAGCGTCGGGCCGACGTTGAGCGAGTCAATGTTGAACCCGCGCCCACTGAACATGCCGGCGATGCGTGTGAGCACCCCAAACTTGTTTTCAACGAGCACAGATAGCGTATGGCGCATAATTAAAGGGCGCGGAACGTGGCGGGCGCAGCGCGGGGCGTCAAATGCAAAACAGAAAGACTGCGCAAGGAACGAAAAAGTTTTGGGGCCGCCGGCGCCTAAACCCGTGCCGGCGACCCCAATGTTCCCCCCAGAACAGTGAGATAGACGGCGGGTGGGTGGATTTCGTTCAAAAGGATTTCTTCTAAAGAGAGAAAGAGGCTGGTTAGCTCAGGCGGACCTTGGTGCACGGACGCTCTCTATTTTGGTTGAGCTGGGGACCGCCTGCGCGGCATCGTGACCACGTGAAACGGCTCGGGCCAAGGTTCCTACAGCCGGTGCTGGCTCTCTTCGGCCTCTTTTCTCTGGCCACGGCCTGCGCCATGGATGTTCGTCGCGATGTCTGCTGGGTCGTTGGCATGGTGAAACGGCCGGCCAGATACAGCCTTCCCCTCGGCCGGACTTGGACTCTCGCCGAGGCCTTGCGAGTTGCTGGCGGCGGAGGGCAGGATCCCAAGGGGATCGATCGACCCTGTCTTCGGCGTGTCCGCGTGGACCGCATCGTGGATGGGGAAAAGAAAACCTTCTTCGTCGATGCCCGCCCCGGCTCCCAGGATGCCGAAGGATTTGTCGTCCTCGCTGGCGATGTCATTGCCGTGCCGACGGTGTTCGGCATTAACCCAGCCGACTTTCGGTAGATCATCCAGTTTAACAGGGGAAAGCAGCACGGCTCCTGCTTTCGCATGACGCAAATACCACTTGCCCGGGTGTCCCCATCGTTTATCATCCGCCCGCTCCATGAAGAAGTTGACGGCTCTCGTCGCCGGCATTTTTTGCCTCGCGGCCGCCCACGCAGAAAATCCCTACCAAAGCAGCACGGACTTTACGAAGTACGCCATGAAGTTGCGGGAAGAATCCCTGCTGCAATTGGAACCCCAGGTCATCATACCCACCGAATCGAACAAGGCGGGGGTGCGGGGGCTGTACCCGTGGCGGCTGAATATCGTCACCACGATTTTCTGGGTCGGCGAGTCGGCGTCGGTGAACAATCCGGTGCACAATTTTTCCAGCTCCTGGGACCGTGACTGGGCGCAAAATTATGGCGGGATCGACAGCGGTAATTCGCGGCGCGCCCTGCCGGAGGGCGGCAGCATCCCGGCGGGCTTCATCCCGCAGCAAAATCCCTTTTATTTTGCGCTGCCGTATAACGACGTGGAGCACGGCAATCACAAGCCCGAGGCCCGGACGGTGGTTCCGTGGTTCAACCAGGTTTTCGAGAAGGATGGCCAGAGCGTGCTGAAGGATCGCTGGATCGCCATCCGGAAGAATTATCCGAACGGCTCGTCGCGCGTGTGCTACGCGCAATGGAGTGACTGCGGCCCGTTCCGCACCGACCACTACCAATACGTGTTCGGGAATGAGCGGCCCGCACCGAACCTGAACCGCGGAGCGGGGCTCGATATCTCGCCAGCCGTGCGCGATTACCTCGGTACGGCGATGATCGACACGCTCGACTGGAAATTTGTAGAGTTCAAGGACGTGCCGATGGGTCCGTGGTCGCGCTTTGGGGAAAACAACACCTTCGTGATCGAAGCCCGGCACAGCCAGACGCGCGTTGCGCAAATTGAGAAGAAGGCCGCGGCGAAAAAGACGCCCGCGGGTCCGGCCAAGGCGGTGACGAAGGATGACCTGCCGCTGCCCAAGCAGGAAGACACGCCCACGGTGATCACGCAGTAGGCTTTCGGACCAGCCCGAGGGCTTTGATGCGGGAGGCGAGGGTGGTGGGCTTCATGCCAAGCAAGGCGGCGGCTCCATTTGGGCCGAAGACTTTTCCACCGGTCTGGGCGAGGGCGGCGGAGATGCTGGCGCGCTCCTGCTGCTTGAGTTCGCCGCGGGTGAGCACGGGCGCGGGGGCTCCGTCGATCGTGGGGCCGGGGATGGCCGGTGCCGGTGCGGGCGTGGAATTCTCAAACTGCAACGGTCCGCCTTGCGCGAGGATCACGGCGCGCTCGACGGCGTTTTGCAGTTCGCGGACGTTGCCCGGCCAATCGGGGGCGGCGAGCTGGCGCGCGGCGGCCTGGGTGAATTTTGGGGGCTTCACGCCGAGGCGTTTCGCGGCCGTGCGGATGAAATGCTCGGCGAGGAGCGGGATGTCTTCGCGGCGCTCGCGCAGCGGCGGGCTCTCGATGGGGAACACGCTGAGGCGATAGAATAAATCCTGGCGGAAACGGCCGGCCTGGACTTCCGCCTTGAGGTCGCGATTCGTGGCGGCGAGCAGGCGCACGTTGACCTGGCGGGTGCGCGCGTCGCCCACGCGCTCCACTTCCTGCTCCTGCAGCACGCGCAGCAGCTTGGCCTGCATGGGGAGGGGGATTTCGCCGATCTCGTCGAGAAACAGCGTGCCGCCATCGGCCAGCTCGAAGCGCCCCGGTTTGTCGCGGAGCGCGCCGGTGAAGGCGCCTTTGACGTGGCCGAAAAATTCGCTCTCGAAAAGCGCCTCCGGCACGGCGCCGCAGTTCACTTTGATCATGGGCCGGGCCGCGCGCGGGCTGCGCTCGTGAATGGCGCGGGCGATGAGTTCCTTGCCGGTGCCGCTTTCGCCGGTGATGAGCACGGTGGCCTCGGCCGGCGCGACGAGTTCGATCTGCTGCAGCACTTTGCGCAGGGCCGGGCTGGCGCCGATGATTCCGCCGGCGCCCGCGGCGGCGCTCACTTCTTCGCGGAGATAGCTGTTTTCCTCCTTGAGACGTTCCTGGAGAAATTCGATTTCCTCGAGCGCGCGGACGTTGGCGATGTTCACGGCGGCATGATCGGCAAAGATGCGCAGCCAGTAGAAATCGGCGGAGGCGAGCGGCTGCCGATCAAAAAGCGCGAGCACGCCGAGCACTTCGCCGCGGAAGACGAGCGGTTGCGCGGCGAAGGTGCGGATGCCCTCCCGGCGCACCCAATCCCGATCCGCAATCCAGTCCTCGTTCCCGAGCACTTCCGGCAGCAGCAGAGGCTGGCCGGTGGCCGCGACCTGCCCGATTTTCCGGTGGCCCATGGAAAATCGATGGAAGGCCCCTTCGATGCGCGTGAGATCTTGAGCGCCCTCTTTGGCGTTCCCGGCGCTGGCGACGAGGTGCAGGCTCCGCGAGTCTTCCGGGCGCACGTCCCGGGAGTGGCAAATGGCGCATTGGGTGTCCGGCTCGATGAGCCAGATGCGGGCGAGGGCCACGTTCCGGCAGGCGGCAATGCCCGCGACGATGGCGTGCAGGACCTCGGCCAGCGTCCGGTTTTGGGCGATGGAGACCATCGCCTTTGGCAGGTCGACGCAGTTCACACCGACAGACTACGAAGATTCGCGTGAACTGCAACGAATTATCGTAGATTACGAAAATTGGTAGTCGCGTCCGAATCCGGGCTCTCGATGGATTTTCTCTGTTAGCCCGCGGTCTGGGAGGTGTGGAGGGGCTTGGCATGCGCCATGAGATAGAAGGGATCACAAACCAAAATTCACTATGCAACCTGACGCCATTCGCCTCGCCCGCTTCATCGCCTTCCTCCTTTTTATCGCCGTCATTTTTGGCGGACTGCACCTGCTCAAAAATTACGAGCGGCTCTTTGGGGTGGACCCGAATCAGCCGAGCGAGAACAGCAGTTCGCGGTCGTATGGCAAGGTGCAGGCCCTCGTGGTGTGGCTGCATGCGATGCTGCTCACGGGCGGGTTCGCTTTCCTCCTGCACTAAGGCGGTCTACGTTCCCGGAGTATGAGCACGCCGCCGCGTCTGCCCTTGCCGCCTTTCACCGAGGAGACCGCCCGCCAGAAAGTGCAGATGGCGGAGGATGCCTGGAACTCGCGCGACCCGGAGCGGGTGGCGCTTGCCTACACGCCGGACACGGAATGGCGCAACCGGGCGGAGTTTTTGCGGGGCCGCCCGGCGGTGGTCGAGTTTCTGCGCCGCAAATGGGCGAAGGAGCACGACTATCGGCTGCGCAAGACGCTGTGGGCTTTTACCGGGAACCGCATCGCGGTGCGGTTTGAGTATGAGTGGCATGACGAGGAGGGGAAGTGGTGGCGCAGCCATGGGAACGAGAATTGGGAATTCGATGAGCACGGCTACATGGCGCGGCGGTATGCGAGCATCAACGACCAGCTCATCACGGAGGCGGAACGGAAGTTTCGCTGGGAGCGAACGTAAGGCGGGCGTATGCGCTGAGGGAGCAGAGGACACGACCATGGCCGCAAAATATATGCAGCTCGCGCTGACGCCCGCCGTGCAGGCGGCGCAGGACCGGTATTTCGGCCGGCATCACGCGGTGAACGATGCGCCGGAGCGCGATGAGTTTACCGAGGAGGAAGCGGCGTTCATTGCCCTGCGCGACAGTTTTTACATGGCGACGGTGAATGGCGAGGGCTGGCCGTATGTGCAGCATCGGGGTGGGCCGCCGGGTTTTTTGAAGGTGCTCGGTCCGCATCTGCTGGGCTTTGCGGATTTCAAAGGGAACCGGCAGTTGCTCAGCACGGGCAACCTGGACGGGGATGACCGGGTTTCGCTCTTCCTGATGGATTATCCGCGGCGCGAGCGGCTGAAGATTCTCGGGCATGCGCGGGTGCTGGATGCGCGGGAGCATGCGGAATTGGCGGACCAGCTCAGTCCGGCGCCGGAATGGCGGGCTCGGATCGAACGGCTGTTTCTGATCGAGGTGGTGGGATTCGATTGGAACTGCCCGCAGTATATCACGCCGCGATATACGGCGGAGGAGGTGGAGAAGATGGTGGCGCCGCTGCGGGCGCGCGTGGCGGAGTTGGAGGCGCGGGTGGCGAAGGAGTAGGGCGCGCTTTGGAAAAATCTTCTGACAAATCGCCGAAAATACGGGATAGGTCTCTTTCTGCGATGGTCCTGCACCCTAAAGCTTATGATGTGATCGTGATCGGCGCCGGCCACGCCGGCATCGAGGCCGCGCTCGCGTCGGCGCGGCTTGGGTGCGAGACGCTGATGCTCACGCAGAACCTCGACACGATCGGCCAGATGTCCTGCAACCCGGCGATTGGGGGGCAGGCGAAAGGCCAGATCGTACGAGAGATCGATGCGCTCGGCGGACTCACGGCGCTGAACACCGACGCCACCGGCATCCAATTTCGGACGCTCAATGGCAGCAAAGGCCCCGGGGTGCGGTCGCCGCGCGCACAGGCGGACAAGAAGGCGTATCAATTTCGCGCCAAGTGGGTGCTCGAGCGCACCGAGCGCCTCGATATTTTCCAGGCCAACGTCACCAAGGTTTTCCTCGATAACGATGGCGCGGCGGCGGGCATCGAGACCACGCTGGGCCTGCGCATTCGCGCGCGGGCGGTGGTGGTGACCACGGGCACGTTTATGCGCGGGTTGCTGCATGTAGGGATGCAAAATGAGCGCGGCGGCCGCATGGGCGACGCGGCGTCCACGTTCAGCGATTGCCTGCGCGAACTCGGTTTTGACGTGGGCCGGTTTAAGACGGGCACGCCCTGCCGGCTCAATGGGCGCACCGTCGATTTCAGCGTGTGCGAGCGGCAGCCGGGCGACGAGCCGGCGCGGCCCTTCAGCTATCTGCCGGAGCGGATCGCACGCTCCAGCGCCGGTGAATTTTTCACGCTGAATGAATGGCGCGACGGCCAGTTGCTTTGCGAGCAATTGCCCTGCTGGCAGACGCACACCACCGACGCCACGCACGAAGTCATCCGCGCGAACCTGCATCAATCGCCGCTTTACGCGGGAAAAATCGAAGGCACGGGTCCGCGCTATTGCCCGAGCATCGAGGACAAGGTGGTGAAATTTTCCGAGAAGCCGAGCCATCATCTTTTCCTGGAGCCGGAGGGGCGGCACACGGAGGAATATTACGTGAACGGGCTCAGCACGAGTCTCCCCTTCGAAGTGCAGTTGCAAATCCTGGCGACGATTCCCGGGCTGGAGCGCGCGCAGATCATCCGGCCCGGTTACGCGGTGGAGTACGACTTCTGCCCCCCGCAACAACTGCACGTCACGCTGGAGACGAAGCGCGTGCCGCGCCTGTATTTTGCGGGGCAGATCAATGGCACGAGCGGCTACGAGGAGGCGGGCGGCCAGGGCTTGCTTGCAGGCGCGAATGCCGCGCTGGCGCTGCTTGGACGGCCTGCGCTGCTGCTCGCGCGGGACGAGGCGTACCTCGGAGTGCTCGTGGATGACCTCATCCACAAGGGCGTGACGGAGCCCTACCGCATGTTTACGAGCCGCGCCGAGCACCGCCTGCACCTGCGCAGCGACAATGCGGATGCGCGCCTCACGCCTATTGCCGAGCGGCTGGGCTTGGTGGATGCCGGACGGGCCGAAAAATTGCACGCGAAGCTCGCCGGGATCGCCTCCCTGCGCGCCCACGCCGGGGTAGTGCAGTATGAAGGGACGTCCCTCGCCCAATGGCTGAAGCGCCCGCACAATACCTACGCGGCGCTGCCTTTCGAACAGCGGAAGGTGGCTGGCGACGAATGGTGGGAGGCTTTGGAAATCGAGCTGAAGTACGCGGGCTACATCGCGCGCGACCGCAAGGATATCGAGCGCCTCGCCGCCGAGCATGCGCGGGAAATTCCCGCGGAGACGGATTTTACCGCGCTGCATGGGCTGCGCACCGAGACGCGGCAAAAGCTGGCGCACTATCGTCCGCGAACGCTGGGCCATGCCGCGCAAATCAGCGGGATCACACCGGCGGACCTGGAGTTGCTGGCGCGGTTGCTGGAGAAGCAGGTGGCGTAGCCGCGGACGCGTAGGGCCCCTACGACCTATAGGTCTTATAGGCCCCAATCCCCCTGCTGGACCACTGGGCAAACTGAAAACCGAACTCCACCGATCCTAAGACCCCGCTCCTCCCGGAATTGAGAAAGGTAGCTCCAATCATTCGGTCTCCCTTATGAAACGAATCCTTGCTTCCACCATCTTGTTTGCCGGCACCGTCTTCGCGGGGTCGCCCAATGTTTCGACCATCACGCCGGCTGCCGGGCAGCGGGGTACGGAGGTCGAGATTACGCTTTCCGGCGCGCGCCTGGCGGACGCCCGTACGCTGCTGTTTAACGACCCTGGGATCCAGGTTCTCGGCATCAGCGATGCGGACAATGGGAAGTTCAAGGCGAAGCTGAAAATCGCCTCCGACGCCCGGCTCGGTGAATATGTCGTCCGCGCGGTTTCCAATTCCGGCATCTCCGACATCCGCCTCTTTTACGTCACGCCGTATCCGCAGAAGGAGGCGGACGAGGACAAGGCGGACCCCTACAAACCGCAGAGCGTGCCCATGGGCATCACCATTTACGGCAGCACGCCGGGCGAGGATCAGGATCACTTTGAAGTCGATTTGAAGAAAGGCCAGCGGCTCAGTGCCGAAGTCGTCGGCGTGCGGCTTTCCACCCAGCAGCAATACGATCCGTACCTCACCATCGCCAAAGCCGACGGCACGGTGCTCGCGGAGATGGACGATGGTTCCTTCACGCGCCAGGACCCCGCGCTCAGCGTCATCGCTCCGGCTGATGGCAAGTATCGCGTGATCATTCGCGAAGCCACGAATAGCGCGCAGGGTTCCGCCAATTACCTCCTGCACATCGGCAGCCACCCGCGCCCCGTGGTCGTGTTTCCGTCGGGCGGTCCCGTTGGCACGGATCTAAAAGTCACCATGCTCGGCGATGCGTCGGGTCCGCTGGAGGAGACCGTGAAGCTTCCCGCCGCGCCGGATGCCCGCTTCGAAGTCTTCGCGCAAAAGGACGGCGCCATCGCGCCGCAGCCAAACTACATCCGCGTCTCGCCCTTCCCGAATGCCATGGAAGGTCCCGAGCCGAACAACACCGTTGCGCAGGCGACGGTCATCACCGCGCCGCTGCCGCTCGCTTTCAATGGCATCATCGGCGAGCCGGGCGACGTCGACTTTTTCAAGTTCACCGCCAAAAAAGGCGAAGCGTTCGAAATCAACAGCTACTCGCGCTTCACGCGTTCGCCCATCGATACGGTCGTGGATCTCTATGATGCGAAGGGCAACCGCGTGGCCGGCAATGACGACCAGGGCGGGCCCGACAGCTACTTCCGCTGGACGGCCCCCGCCGATGGCGAGTTTTGTATTTCCGTGCGCGATCAACTTCTCCGCGGCGGCCCGCTCTTTACCTACCGCATCGAGGTGAGCCCGGTGGAAGCGAAGCTGCTGACCTATCTGCCCGAGATGGTGCAAAACAGCTCGCAGGAGCGCCGGGCGGTGCCCGTGCCCAAGGGCAATCGCTTCGCCTCCCTCGTGCGCGTGAAGCGGGCGGATATCGGCGGCGACGACACGCTCGATATTCAAGGACTGCCGCCGGGAGTCAGCGTTACCACCACCAACTTTGACAAGAGCGTGGATGCCGTCCCGGTGATTTTCGAGGCCAAGCCCGACGCCGCCCCGACGCAGAAAAAATTCACTGCCGTGGCCAAGCCCGTGGAAGCAGCCGCGGGCGCCAAGCTGCTCAGCAAGGTGGAGCATCGCGTGGAGATTTCCGAGAATGGCAACCAGCGCGCCTACTACGGCGTGACCGAGGATGACTTTGCGGTGGCCGTGGTGGACGAAGTGCCGGTGACCATCAACGCCGTGCAATCGAAAGTGCCGGTGCTGCAAAACGGCTCGATGAATCTCAAGGTCACCGCCGAGCGCCGCAATGACTACAAAGGCCCGATCCGCATCGAGGTGCTCTACGGCCCGCCGGGCATCGGCACGCCGGGCATCATCACGATTCCCGAGGACAAGAACGAAGGCATCATCACCATCAGCGCGAATGGCAATGCCCCGCTGAAAAAGTGGAAGACCTGCATTATCGGCAACGTCGACGCGGGCAAAGGCTCCACGTGGATCAGCACCGGCCTGATCGATCTCGAAATCGCGCCGCCCTTCGTCGGCGGCTCCCTCGTCCGCACCTACATCGACCAGGGCGGCGAAGGCACGATGACCCTCAAGCTCGATCAAAAGAACCCGTTCGACGGCAAGGCCAAGGTCGCCCTCGTCGGCCTCCCGCAAGGCGTCACCGCCGAGGAAAAGGAAATCACCAAGGACGACAAGGAAGTGAAGTTCACCTTGAAAGCCGAGGCCAATGCGCTCGTCGGCCAGCACAAGACGGTCTTCGCGTCCTTCACGCTGATGCGCGACGGCGAGCCCATGACCAACACCATCGCCACCGGCGGCATCCTCCGCGTGGACAAGGCGAGCGGCAGCGGCAAGGTGGCAGACGCGAAGAAGTAAGGTCGTTGCGCCGGGAGGCGGGAAGGTCAGCTGAGCCTGCTATCGGCTTGGGCCGGCCTTGGCTGGGGGAGAAGCGCTCGCGCGAATCCATTGGGTGAGGACGTCGAGGGCGGTGGCATCGACCACATTGCGCATCACCGGCGGCATTTGCTGAACCGGCGCGGTCGAGCTCAGGCGGAGGTGCATCATCGATTTGGCCGGGTCGCCCGGGGTCACGACTTTGACCTCCGCGAGGCTGAATGTATTGCGCACTTCGCCGTTGATGATGCCCTGTTTGGCCAGCGGAGTATCGAAGCGGGCATCCCACACGGCGCCGGCGCCATTGGGCCGGTGGCAAGAAGCGCAATTGGCATCGAGATACGAGCGAACGCGGGTTTCCAGCGATGCGCTGGTATCGTCGATCTTCACCGTGTGCGCGTAGCTTGGGAGGGCGCTTTCGTCCAAGTTGGGAGTGAACATTTGCAGATAATTCCAGGTGCGGAGCTGGTTGTCGGTACGCCCTCCGGGATACGCAAAATTGCCATTGAGTTGCCGGGTCTTGGGCCCGAGGACAAAGCCGGCGGTGGGCGTGTGGCACATGTAACACAAGCCGCGCGCGGGATAGCTCCATTTCTGATCGTGGGTGCCTCCGGCCGCATCGGTGATTTTCAGGACCTCGTCCTTGCCGTTGGCATCGACGAGATCCGCGTCGCGGTTGTCCTTTCGCCAGCGATAGGTCGCGCCGTAGCCGAAAGAACCTGTGGCATCCAGCACGAGCAGCCGGGTCTCGAGCCGGCGGCGCGTGCCGGTGGCCTGGTTAGTCACCAGTTCGAAGTGTTGCACGAACACGGTGCCGCCGGGCCACTGATATTCGCCGGTTGGAGCGAATCCGATCCGTCCTGACTCCGGCAGTATCACCCAATGCTGGAGCTGCGCGCCATCCGCCCACGCCGGGCTGTTGAGGGCGTAGGGGACCCCCACGCTGGCCGTGAAATCCTGGTCGCTGAAAATGTCAGTGCCCGAGAGCGTAGCCGGCAGGGCCTCTGCGGTAGCAGGAAGCTTTACGCCGCGGCCCGGCCGGCGAACAGTGAGCCCGTAAGGTGTGTGGCCGGCAATATTGATGCTCGCCTTTGCCGCCGTGCTTCCGATGAAGCCGTCCTTCTGGGCGACGGCTTTGATCACAGTGCTCCCGGTGACTTGGAAGAGAGCGGTAAAAGCCGGTGAGGTGGCCACGGGATCGGTGCCATCGGTGGTAAAGCGGATCGTCGCGCCAGGAGTGGCGCTGGAAATCAACACCCACACCGGGCCGCTAAAGCTGCCTCCCGGCGGCGTGATTAAGGGTGCGGCGAGTTCGTTGCTGATGTCGAAAGCGGCGCTGGTCACGGGCGGAAGTTTCCCGCTGCTGGCGCGCAGCGTGTAACTGCGTCCGGGCTGTCCGATGGTGAGTGCAGGGAAGGTCGCGATCCCGTCCACGGCCGCGACTTGGGCGTTGCCCGTCAGCACGCCCGCCGTGCCCTTGCTCTCGAGCGTGAGGCTCACCGTTTCATTCGCCGTGGCCACCGCTTTGCCGTTGGCGTCCTGCAGCGCCACCTTCACCACACCAATCGGGGAATCCACGTTCGCATTGCCCGGTTGCTGGAGCACTGCGAGCTTCACCACCTGGCCGCCGCCCGTCCAGCGCACGCGCCACAGCGAGCCATTGGCGCTGGCGCTGTTGGCCTAGTCCGAGCCGCCGGCGATGCCCGCGCGAGCGATGTACCACAGCGCGCCATCCGGGGCGATATCGACATCGATCGGCCGGTCGATACCGGATGCAAAATCCAGGCGAGTCTCCGGGTGCGCCGGATCGATCATTTTGATCCATCCCTTGTAGTCGCTGAAGAAAAACCGCCCGGTGTATTCCGCGGGAAAGGCATCCGCGCCCGGTTGTGCGGGATTGTAGAAATCACCCCCGCATAGCGCCGTGGCGTCGCCCTTGCCGTGGTCGTAGGCGTAGACGGGCGCGCGGTAGCCGGCCAGCGTCGGCGGCGTGCGTTGCGGGCCATCGAGGCCCGGCCAGCCATAGTTTATCGCTACGGGCGCCGCGCCCGTATCGTAGCCCTCGATTTGCTCGTAGATGTTCCCGACCATGCTCAGGTAGAGCAGCCCGGTCGTCCGCTGCACCGCGAGGCTGAAGGGATTGCGCAGGCCGAGCGCGACGATTGCCCGGTTGTTGCCCGTGTAATCCTGATAGTGCGGATTGTCGGTGGGGATCGATCCGTCCTTGTTCAGGCGGAGCAATTTGCCGAGGAGGTTGCCAGTGTCCTGCGCGTTGGGGCCATTCGCGTTCTCGCCGGTGCTGAGGTAGAGCTTGCCGTCCTTGCCGAAGGCCAGGCCGCCGCCGTTGTGCCAGCCGATCTTCGAGAGGTTGTCGATTTCCAGGAGCACCACCTCGCTGGCGGGGTCCGCCACGTTGCCCTTGAGCGTAAAGCGGCTGACGCGATTATTGCTGGAGAGATGGCTGGTGTCGGCCGGATCGCGGTTGTGCGTGTAGTAAATGTAGATCCAGCCATTGCTCGCAAACTGCGGATCGAAGCAGACGCTCAACAATCCGCGTTCGTTCCAGGTCTCCAATTTGGCGGAGAGATCGAGCACCGGCGCCGGGAGCATCGCGCCTCCGGAAACGACCCGCAGCAGTCCGTGCTTTTCGCAGAGAAACAACCGGCCATCGGGGGCAAAGGTCATGGTGGTGGGATTGAGTCCCTTGGCCACCTGCGTCTCCGCAAAACCCGGAGGCAGCGTTGCGCTGCGCCCGGTCGAGGTCAGCAGCAGCCATCCGGCAACGACGAGAAGCAACGAGGGGAGCCGCGGTGTTTTCCGATTGATCATGAGAGTAGGTGAAGTGCGTGGCGGGAACGTGGTTTTTCGAAAGTTTAGAAATACCGGAAGGCGGCCTTCTCTTTCTCCCGGCGCGAGGAGGGTGCAAATTCCCGGCACGGGGTCAACCGTGGTGCGCACGTAAGCCGGCTCAGCCCACCGGCATTTGCGGGGGAGAGGATTTTAGTGGAGGCGAATGGCAGGCGCAGGGAATTATTTGAATTATTTGATGGAGTTGGAGGGGCGTGGAGGTTGTTGGAGTTGAAGCGGTTGGCGAACTATTGGAACTATTTGATGGAGTTGGAAGTGGAAGCGGGAAGGGAGTCTGCGAGTACCGTTTCATGGAGAGGAGGAAACGGAGGAACACAGGGGGAGAAGGGGTTTTTGCGGTTTTTGCGGTTTTTGCGAAATCCGGGCGTGAATTGATGCACTTGATACGCGGGTTTTGGGACGGAGAGGGGAGCATTTTAGTTAAGGTGTATAAATGGGAGAAAGAGGAGAAAGCGGAGAAGCGCAGGGCGTCCGCGGGCTTTTCGGTGCACGGACGTTCGCTCGCACAGGCAGATCACCTGGAGGAGGCGTTGCGGATGCTCAATGGGGGCCGAGCGGGGTAACTTATCCAATTTATCAAATAAAACGGTACCAATTTTTAAAAGCGGGTACGGATTAACCGGTTTTTGGGCGGCACGTCGGGACTCCCGACGGCTCGCTGACGGGCCGGCGGAAGGGAGTGCAGGTACTTCAATGAATGGTAGTGATAATGGCCTAATATGGCACATTTTTGCACATTTGTCAAGAGCCGAATCGGGAAACGGTGCGGGCGTTTCTCGAGAGGCGTGATTTAAGGTGAGAGCGGTAACAGCCGGGGGGAGCGCTTCCGGCCTGCGAGTGGCCTATCGCGAGGGCCGATGGGGGCGCTCGCAAACTCACACTTGGGGAGAGGAGACGCGCGTTCGTAAATAACGAGACGTCATGTTTTTCCGCTCGAAATACGGACTCTTGCTGCTACAAAACGCGCCCGCCGCCCATCCACCCTGTTACGGTGTTTTCTCTGATACTTATAATTTTTATCAAGCATACGGCACCTGTGGCACGGATTATGGTATTTCATAATTCGTAGCGATGAACGCCCAAGCCAAGCCATACACTAAGTCAGCCGCCCACAAGGGGTTGTGGTTGCTGCTTTTTGCCCTCCTATTGGGCAGCCTGCCCGTCCGGGCTCTCACTTTCACGCCTGAGGAGCAGAAGATTGCCAATTACCTCGTGAATTCTTCCGGCCAGCGCCGGGATCGTTCCAAGATGCACCCGGATGACCGTCTCACCCAGGTCGCCCGCGCCCGCGCCATGGACATGGCCAAGCGCAACTACTTCGACCACGTCAACCCCGATGGCGTTGGACCGAACTATCTCGTCCGCCAGACGGGCTACCAGCTCCCGTCCTTCTGGTCCACTTCGCGCACCGCCAACAACGTGGAGTCCATCGAAGCCGGTTACATGACCGCCGATGATGCGTGGAGCGGCTGGATGGCCTCTTCGCCCCACAAGACGCACCTGCTCGCCACCGACAGCTTTTACCGCGACCAGACGAGCTATGGCGTGGGCCACTACTACGACGCCAACAGCAAGTACAAGCACTACTGGGTGGTGATTACCGCGCCGCCTTCGCCGGTGATGACCCTCACGATTGCCACGCCCACGGCCGGCGCCCGGGTGACGGGCCAGAGCGTGGCGGTGTCCGGCAACGTGTCGGGTGACGCCGTTTTCTCCTCGCTCCAATATCGCCTCGAACCTCCGGCGGCGACGCCGGGGGCGTGGACCGAGCTGCCGCTGCCCAGTGGCACCGAAGTGGGCAAATTTACCGCCAACGTCGCGGGCCTCAAACCGGGGGTGAACACGGTGCGAGTGCGCACCATGAGCGCCGGCGTGGTGGCGCGGGAAACGACCCGCAGCGTGAAGCTCGTGATCCTCAAGCCGCTCAACGTGGCGGTGGATGGCGACGGCTCGGTGACCGCCGGATTTGCCGGGACCACGCAACGCGAATTGGGCGCGCCCTTCACGATTGTGGCGGTGCCGAAACCCGGCTCGATTTTCTCAGAATGGACGGGCCTGCCCGCGGGCACCGATACGTTCCGCGCCGCCCAAACGGTGACCATGACCGAGGGCCTCTCGCTCACTGCGCATTTCGTTCCCGATCCTTACCCGGCCCTCGCCGCCGGCTATGGCGGGGTCTTTACGGACACCAGTCCAGCCCACGCAACTACCGGCGCCCTGTTCGCGAAAATCACGTCCGGGGGCGCCTTCACCGGTGCCCTTTTTTTTTCGGGACAGCGCCTGGTCCTGAAGGGGAGATTCAATTCGCAGGGTGATGCGGTGCTGGTGCTGCCGCGCGCCGGCAACAACCCGCTCACCGTTGCGCTGCATATCGACACGACCGGCGTCGACCAGCAAATCACCGGTTCGCTGACGGACGGAACCGTTTCGCTTTCTCTCGCCGCCGCGCGCGGCCCGGCCACGACCACGCCGGCGCAGTACAATGTGCGCCTCGCGCCTGCCGCCGATACCGCCACGCCGGGGGCTGATGCGGCGACGCCGCGGGGCTACGGCTATGCGATGGTCATCGTGAGCGCCAATGGGATGGCGCGCATTTCCGGCATGCTCGCCGACGGCACGCCCATCGCCGCCGCCAGCTTCCTGACCAATAACGCGGTGCCGCTCTACGTGCCGCTCGTCGGCGGGACGGGTTCGCTCGCGGGAACCATCGCGGTCGATGGCAGCACCGCGCAGGCGACGCTCGACTGGCATAAGCCCGCGCGCCCCGGGACTCGCTTCCCCGCGGCTTGGGATACGCAAAACACGCTCGCAGGCTCGGTCTATCATGCGCCCGCGGGGACGGATTCCGCGCTCACAGCGGCGTCGGCCACGTTGCAGGTGGATTCGCCCGAACTCGATTCGCTGATCACGCTGCCTTTCAATATCGGCCTGGCCACCCGGGTGACCTATCCGGTGCAACCACCGGCCGGCTGGCGCCTCGCCATCAATCCGCGCAACGGCCGGTTCGCAGGCAGCTACGTGCACCCGGGCGCGGGCGTGCGCGTTTTCAGCGGGCTGGTCGATCAGCCATCCTCCTCGGGCTTCGGCTATTCGCTGGCGCCGGCGCAGAGTGCGGCCATTACGTTTGCGCCGTAAGGGTCCAAAGATCTCACTGCGGCGGAGCAAACGCGTCGTGGAAGGTCGGGTTTACGTGGTAGTAGCACCAGGCCCCGATGATGAAGATCACGATGACATTCATCCAGATCACCCAGAAAGCGCGCCGCTTGCCATGAGTCCATTTCCGTTTCGTGCGCACCTGGGCGAGCCCGCGGAGCGCCATTAGTCCGCTCAGGGAATGAACTCCCACGCAGCCGAGCAGCGCGTAGAACACGATGCGCTGATCCATACCCTGCCGGCCATCCAGCACCCACATGACGGAGCCCACGAGCAGCGCGATGAAAAAAGCCATGCTGGCCGCGCCGCTCCACGGGTTCAGGCCGTGTTTGTTCATCGTCACTCCGCTCACGATCAAGCCCACGGTCGGGACGCTCACACTGAGGATAAGCGTCACTCCAAAGGACAATCCGTCGGAGAAACTGGCGAGGAGCGTCATGCGGCAAAAGCTTCCAGAAATGCCACTTCCACCGCAAGTTGTTCCTGCACATTGCGGCCAAAATTCTCACGCAGCCCGGCAATGGCCGCCGCGCGCCGCAGCACCGTGGTGACGGGCAGTCGCGCGGCCAGCGCCGCGGTATCGGCGGCAAAATCCGGGAGGTCCAGATGCTCCCCGCCATGTTGCTGGCGGAGCACGTCAGCCCACCACTGCTCGAGCATCTCGACCAGCGCGAGGCGCTCCTGCCGATAGCGCGCTTCACCGGCGGCCTTGAAATACTCCTCCCGGTCGTCCAGCCACGCGGCGCTGACTCCGCTTGTTTGCTTGTAGTGTTTTTCCTCCGCTTTGTAGGCGGCCTCCGCGTCGTCGCCGGCGGCCTCTTTCATCTCGGCCAGCAGCCCTTTGAAATTCTGCGCCAGCGTGAAGATGCCGGCTAGATCCGCTTTGGCGCGGGCAGTGAAAGTGCGCAGGGATTCCAGCAGCCGGAGCTGGCGTTCGCCCGGCAGCCGTTTCTCCACGGCGCGCAGCGGCACCTCGATGCAACGCGAAAGGATGGTCTCCAGCAACTGATCCGGCAGCGCGCTCACGAGCAGCAGGTGCGTGTTGCGCGGCGGCTCCTCGAGCGTTTTCAGAAAAGCGTTTGCAGCCTGTTCCTGCAAGCGATCCGCATCAAAAATGAGGCCCACCTTGCGTCCCCCGCGCAGCGAGCGCATTTGCAATTCGCGCTCCATCTCGCGCATCTGCTCGATCACGATGCGGCGCGATTTCGATTCTGGCTCGGCGGTGTGGACATCCGGATGTTTCAGCGGATTGGTCTCCGCGCCGACGATCAGCCCTGCAAGGCGGGCGGCCAGTTCCCGCGCCCCGCTGCCCTCCGGGCCGGTGATCAAATAGGCATGCGCCAGCCGCTGGCCTTCATCGGCTTTCCGGAGGAGGTCAAAGGCGTCGTGGGCGGTGAAGGCCATGGATGGTCTTGGTGCTAACGCACCGGAGTGGGGCGGTTCAATAGAAACTCATGCCTCTACCACGTTGGGCGAATAGCGGTCACCAAAGTGGGGTCATATTCGTACCGGTCCATAATGGAGGAAGCTTCCGGGGCGCCTCGTCTTTGCACAGTCTTGATCGTGATGACTTTTGGTCCGTAGTCACCACGGGAAGTGAAAAAGACCCGTCGCTCAACACTCGCCCCAAACATTTCGAGCTCGATTTGGTTTTTGCCGACGATTCGGTAATGGCCGACCTCCGCGAGGCTATTGAGAGTGATTTGGGTTGATCCGGGATGAAACGTGAACATCCCAGCGTGGGCCGCCGTGCCATTCTGCCAGAGCAGGAGGACCAGATAATATCGCTGAACGCCGTCGCCCCATACAAAACTATTCAGATACGCTCTCGGTGTTCCAGCAGGAGCCTCCGAGCGTGGGATGGAGAATTGCCCTGCGAATTTGGTCGGAACGATCACTCCGTTCCGCTCGGCGGAAACACAACCTGCGATGAGGAGAAGGGGAATATTAAAAAGGAGGAGTCGTCTCATCGGCTTCATCAATGAGGTCCAGGAATTTTTTGGTCAAATGCCAAAGGGCATCCCTCAACGTCGTAGAGCGACATTTGGGCGCCGAGGTCCGCCGACTCCCGCCTGCGGCTATATAATGATGGCCGCGACGCGGAGCGTCGGGCCATCAAGCGGCTACTGGAAAAACTCCTTCGCCCGCTGGAAGAAACTCTTCTGCGGCGGCGGCACATCCTCGCCGAGAAGTTCAGCAAACTCTTCCAGCTTCTTCCGCTGCTCGGCGGTGAGCTTCTGCGGGACGGCGATGATCAGCCGCACCATGAGATCGCCGCGGGCGGAGCTGTTCAGCACGGTCATCCCTTTGCCGCGCAGCTTGAAGACCGCGCCGCTCTGCGTGCCCGTGGGCACTTTCAGCATGGCCTCGCCATCGAGCGTGGGGACTTTGATTTCCCCGCCCAGCGCCGCGGTCGTGAACGTCACGGCCACTTCGCAATACAGGTTCTCGGCCTCGCGCTCGAAGACCTCGTGTTCCTTCACATGCACCACCACATAGAGATCGCCCTTGGGGCCTCCGCGGATGCCCGCCTCGCCATTGCCGGTCACGCGCAATCGCGAGCCGTGTTCGATCCCGTGCGGGATTTTGATTTTGATGCGTTTCGTCTGCTCGGTGCGGCCTTCGCCCCGGCATTTCTGGCAGGGGCGCTCCACCATCTGGCCGGTGCCGCGGCACTTCGGGCACGTTTGCGAGACCTGGAAAAATCCACGGCTGCTCACCACCTGGCCGCGGCCCTGGCAGGTGTTGCAGGTGATCACGCGGGAGCCGCCCTCCGTGCCGCTGCCGCTGCAAACGGTGCACGTATCCATCTTGGAAATCTCCACGTCCTTCTCCGCGCCAAAGGCCGACTCCTCGAGCGTGATCTGCATGTCGTAGCGCAGGTCGCTGCCACGCTGCCGGCTCTCGCGCTCGCCCCGTCCGCCGCCTCCGCCCCCACCGCCGCCAAAGAACTGCTCGAAGATGTTGCCCATCCCGCCACCGCCACCACCGCCACCTCCGCCGAACACTTCGCGGAAGATGTCGAATGGATCGTGCATCCCGCCGCCCCGCGCGCCGCCGCCCTGTTGGAAGGCCGCATGGCCAAAGCGATCGTAGGCCGCCCGCTTTTGGTCGTCGCTCAGCACATCGTAGGCTTCGCCAAGTTCCTTGAACTTTTCCTCCGCCGAATGGTCGCCCGGATTTTTGTCCGGATGGTATTTTACCGCGAGCTTGCGGTATGCCTTCTTCAGGTCATCGGCCGTGACGGAGCGTTCCACTCCGAGGATTTCGTAATAGTCGCGTTTAGCGGACATGAGATTTTGGGAAGGTAGACCAGGCGATGGGCGTTGCCGAGCCTTCGTTTAGGATGGCCGGGAATGGCGCGGCGGATGGCTGCGCCTCACCTGCGGGCATATCTAAGAGGCTCACTCGCCCTTCCCCTTGCTCACCACCACCATCGCGGGGCGGAGCAGGCGGTCGCGGAGCTTGTAGCCCTTGCGCACCTGGCGGATGACGGTGCCTTCCGGCACGTCGGCGCTGGCTTCCTGCGAGACGGCTTCGTGCACGTTTGGGTCGAACTTCGTGCCCGGCGCATTCACAGCCTCGACGCCGGAGGTCGTCATGAATTCCTTGAGCTGGCGCTCGATCATCTCCATGCCGATGACGATGGGCGACTTCGGGTCGCCTTTGCGGACTTCCATCATGCCCAGCTCGAAATTGTCGATCACGGGGAGCAGGTCCTCCAGCATCCCGGCGCGGGCGCGCTTCATGTCTTCCTCGCGCTCGCGGGCCACGCGCTTGCGGTAGTTTTCCAGTTCCGCCTGATTGCGGGCGGCCGTGTCCTTCCATTTGGCGGCCTCGGCCTGGGCTTCCGCGATGGGGTCCTTGACAGCAGCGGCGGCGGCGGCGGAGTCGTCGTCGGCGCCGGTGGTGAGAATTTCGTTGTCGGTCATTTCTTTTTGATAGCGATTAAAGTGATGTCGTCATGTTGGGCGTAGTCGCCGACAAAGGCCCGCACCTCCTCCGCCACACGGCGGACGACGGCGGCGGCTCCTTCTGGCGCGCTGGCCTGAATGGCGCGTTTCATGGCGGCCACTCCAAATTCATCCCCGGCCCGGTCGAGCGCCTCGGTCACTCCATCGGTATAGAGCACCAGGCAGTCGCCCGCCGCGAGCGGCAGAGAAAAATCCAAGGTGCTTTTATTGAAGGCGACCCCGCTGTCAATGCCCACTGCCATCCCGGGTGGTTTCACGATTTCGATCTCCCCGGTCGCGGCGCGGTAGACCACGGGGGCGTCATGCCCCGCGCGGGCCAGCCGGATATTCGCGTCGCGGCGGTCGATAATCACGTAGGCCATGGAGATAAACATGTCCTCCTTGATGTCCGGGTAGAGCTGCGCATTCAGCCGCCGGAGCGCCTCGGCGGGGGATTCGCGGTCGGGCGCAATCTGGCGGAGCGCGCCACGGCACATCGCCATGATGAGCGCGGCCGGCACGCCTTTGCCGGAGACGTCGGCAATCACGATCCCGCAGCGAAATTCGTCCAGGGGGATGAAGTCGAAATAATCGCCGCTCAGGTGCCGGGCGGGCACATTCATGCCGGCGATTTCGAATCCCGGCAGGTCCGGCGACTCTGTGGGCAGCAGGATGCGCTGCACTTCATTGGCCGTCGCGAGGTCCTTTTCGATCTGCTTCTTTTCGGCGGCCTCCTGGTGGAGGATGGCATCCCAGAGGGAAAAGGCGGATTGCTCCACGATGGCTTTCACCGTGCTGGCGTGCTCCTGGCCAAAGGGTTCCCCCCCGCAGCGGGCCAGCGCCAGCACGCCCAGGTGCTGCCCGGCATAGGTGAGCGAGGCGACAAAGGCCGAGTTGGCTCCAAAGGCGCGGGCCGGGGAGAGACGGGCGTCGCCCTGGCGCAGGAGGGTCGTGGAGTCTTTCTCGTACGCTTCGCCCACCATGCCATCGCCCGCGGCCACGGCGTGGATTTTCAATTCATTGTTCACCGCGCGCTGGGTGGCCCCGGGCATGGGCGGCAATTCCACAAAGGGCACGCACGTTTTGGAAATATAGACAGGCTTGAGGGTGGTCCCGTCTTTATTGGCGAGATACAGCGCGCCGCCCTGCGCCTCCAGAATGCCCAAAGCGCCTTCGACAATGCTCCCGTGCAAGTCGCCCGGTTTGGCGTCCTCCTTCAGCGCCGTGCCGATGCTGTGCAGGAATTCGAAGAGGCGGCGTTCCTCCGTTTGAATGCGCACCTTCTGCCGCTGCACCTCCCGGATGATCCGCTGCTGCCGCCGGAACACCCAAATGCTCCAGCACGCCAGGGACGTGAAGGCGGTGACAGACGCGATTTCGGTAAGCATGGGCAGCGGTGCGCGGCCTCCCGGATGACCACATGGCGAATCGTCCGCGCACGGGAGGCAGCCGGCATTGCGTCGCCCGGCCGCGCGCGGACACCGGTGGACCGCCCGCGTGCGTGGAGGGAAAGCTCTGCGCTGAGTTGCATAAGATTGCAAGAGGCAAGTCAACGGGCTGGCGACGGTGGTTTTGCGAACGCGTGGTTCGGGCTGGTGCGAGCGCGGAGCGAGTATTCAGTTTTCAGTCTCCAATTTTTAGTCCCCCGCCCCCGGGGCACGTAGGACGGAATGCTGGAGACTGAAAACCGAATACGGTTCGCATTCCGTTTCGCAGTTCTTGCAACCTTCCCGTTTCCTTTTCCGCGAGACCGCGCATAGTGCGGTCTGCATGGACAACGATTTGGGCAATGTGACCGAGGCGATTCTCCGCTCGTATGCAACGGGCGGAGGCACGAATCACGTGGACGGTGCCAACCTGCCCAGCAAATGCGCCATCGCGAGCATCTCGCACGATCTGCTCCAGCTGCTCTTTCCCGGTTTCCACGACACCGATCCCATCCACAGCACGCATCTGCCGCGCGTAACGACCCACCGCGTCTTCAGCATCAGCGAGCGGCTCGCCGAGGAAATCTGCAAGAGCCTGCGGCTGGATGAGCCGAACTGCCCCAATGAGCGCGCCATCTGGCTCGCGCGCCAGTTTCTCGGCGGGCTGCTCCGCGTGCGCGAACTGCTCGCCACCGACGTGCAGGCGGCCTTCGAGGGCGACCCCGCCGCGGGCGGCCTCGACGAAGTGATCCTGAGCTATCCGTTCATCGAGGCCATCGCCATCCAGCGCAGCGCGCATGTGCTCTACGCACTGGAGGTCCCGCTCATCCCGCGCATGATGACGGAGTGGGCGCACTCGCGCACGGGCATCGACATCCATCCCGGCGCGAACATCGGCTCCCACTTTTTCATCGACCACGGCACCGGCGTCGTCATCGGCGAAACGAGCGTCATCGGCCGGCACGTAAAGCTCTACCAGGGTGTGTCGCTCATCGCGAAATCGCTCGCGGGCGGGCAGTCCTTGCGCGGCCAAAAGCGGCACCCGAGCATCGAGGACGATGTGACCATTTACGCGAATGCAACGATCATGGGTGGCGACACCGTCGTCGGCCACGGCTCCACGATTGGCGCGAGCGTCTTTCTCACCCACAGTGTTCCCGCGCGCTCGCTCGTCCTGGCCGAAGGCCATGGCGTGCGCGTGCTTGAAAAGGATCGCCGGGTGGCGGATGACTGGGTGATTTGACCGGACATGTTTTTGGATGGAGTGATAATGGAATGATCTACCTCGATCACAACGCGACGACCCCGCTTGCGCCGGAGGCACTGGAAGCCATGCTGCCGTATCTGCGGCAGCATCACGGCAATCCGTCCTCGATCCACGCCGCCGGTCGCGAGACCCGCGCGGCGATCGACGACGCCCGCGATCGCCTCGCGCGCCTGCTCGGGGCCAAGTCGCACGAAATCATTTTCACCGGCGGCGGCACCGAGGCGGATAATCTTGCCATCCTCGGGCTGGCCCGCCGCCACGCGGACCGCGGCCGCCACGTTATCACCTGCGCCACCGAGCATCACGCCGTGCTGCATGCCTGCGAAGCTTTGCAGCGCGAGGGCTTCCGCGTGACGGTCCTTTCCGTGCAAAGCGATGGACGGCTGGACCCGGCCACGCTGCGGGCGGCGCTGACGCCGGAAACCACGCTGGTCTCGGTGATGACCGCCAACAATGAAACGGGCGTGCGCCACCCGATCGGCGACTTGGCGGCGATCAGTCGCGAGCATGGCGTGCTTTTTCATACCGACGCCATCCAGACTTTTGGCAAGGAAGCCCTCCCGCCGCTCGGCGCCAGCGCCTTCGACGCGGTGTCGCTCGCGGCTCACAAATTTGGAGGCCCGCCGGGCGCTGGTTTGCTGTGGTTGCGCGCGGGGATGGCCATCGACCGCATTGCCCACGGCGGCAGCCACGAAGGCGAACGCCGGCCGGGCACTGAGAATACCGCGGCCATCGCCGGGATGGCCCGCGCCGCGGAACTCGCCCTTGGCAAGCTCGATGGCGATCGGCTCAACCCCCTGCGCGAGCGCCTGTGGGACGGCGTCCTGGCCGTCTATCCCACGGCCGTTCGCAATGGCGCCCCCGCGCATTCGCTGTCCAATACGCTCAATGTCAGCTTCCCGGGTCTCGATGGTGAAAGCCTGCTTATCGCGCTGGATCTCGCCGGCCTTTGCGTGAGCAGCGGCTCAGCCTGCATGGTGGGCAGTATCCAGCCTTCCCACGTGCTGCTCGCCATGGGCGTCCCGGTGGAACTCGCGCAGGCGACCGTGCGTTTCAGCCTCGGCTCGACCACCACGGCGGAGGAAATCGAGGAAACCGTCAACCGCTTGCCGCGCGTATTTTCCCGCCTGCGCGCCGCCGCTTAAAATTTATGCAGTTCAACTTTTTAAATCGCCTTTTTGGTCTTCGGCCCGCGACGCCCCCACCGGTCGCCCCGCCCAAGACGCGTCGCAAACCGCCGTCCAAGTCCGCCAAACCAAAGCAAGCCGCCGCAGCGCCCGTGCCCGCGCTGGCCGGGCTTCCGGCGGTCTCCACGCTGCTCCAGCAATCCCGCGCGCTGCTCGCGGCCGCCGGAGCCCCGGCCCTCGCGGCGCGGGTGCAGGTCCGCTGGAATCCGCGCATGCGCAGCACCGCTGGCATGGCGTATCCCACGAAAGCCCTCGTGACGCTCAATCCGCGCCTGCGCGAATTTGGGGAGGGGGAGATCTCCCGGACGCTCCGGCACGAACTCGCCCACCTGCTCGCGCATGAGCGGGCTGGCCGCCGCCGCATTTCCGCGCATGGGGCCGAGTGGCGCCAGGCCTGCCGCGACCTCGGACTGCCCGACGAACGGCGCACCCACGAACTCCCGCTGCCCCGCCGCGAACTCAAACGCCGCTACCACTATCGCTGCCCTTCCTGCGGGACCCAGATTGGCCGCGTGCAGCCGCTGCGGCGGGATTCGGCCTGTGTGCAATGCTGCCGCGTGCACAACCGCGGGCGGTATGATGCGCGTTTTCGGTTCGTGCGCGTGGTGCCGAAGGCGGAGTAAAAGACGTGGCGCCATCGTTGAGCCGCGTGGGGCTGCGGTGTTCGGCAGCGACCTGAAAATCCGACGCTCGCTCTTGAGGGTTGCCGCCTCGGGCGCAAACCGCTACGTACGTTCATGCCCGTCAAGCGCAGCCAGCCCGCCACGCCCCCGCCGGAGTCCGCCAACGAACGCTTCATCCCCGGCATCCACTACTACTGCGACCGCTGGTGCGAACGGTGCGCTTTCTCCCACCGCTGCCTGAAGTTTGTCGTCACGGAGGATCTTTGCGACCGGGAAACGGCAGCCCGCGCCGGCCAGACGCAGACCGTGTTCGATGCACTCAGCCGCGTCTTCGAGGAAGCCCGGCGGGAGTTGGAGAAAGCCGGGGGCAAACCGAGCGGCGAGGCGGACGATGACGCCCTCCGCGCGGGCATCGCCGTGGAAAAACGCCTCCAGCGCCGGGCTCTGCGCACGGGAGCGCGCGAAGCGAAGGCCGCGCTCACCTATGCGCACATGACGGACGAATGGTTCAACAACGAGCTTAAGGTGCCGCTGCGCCACGTGCGCGAAATGGAGAAGCGCGTCCGCCAGGGCACGCTCAGCGTGGCCCGGGCCAAGGGCGATCTCGTGCGCCTCAATGACTGTGTCGAAGTCATCCGCTGGTATCAGCACTTAATCTATATAAAACTCTGCCGCGCCTTTAGCTCGCGGGTGGAGGAAGAGGGGCGCAAGGAGCGCCAGCGCGATTCCGACGGCTCGGCCAAGGTGGCCCTGCTCGCGCTCGATCGCAGCCTCGAAGCCTGGGGAGTCCTGCGCGAGATGTTCCCCGACAAGACCGATTCCGTCCTGGAAATGCTCGTCCATCTCGCCCGTCTCCGCCGCGGCATCGAGGCGAAATTTCCGAGGGCCCGCCGATTCAAGCGGCCGGGGTTTGACGAGCGGCCTCCGCGGAAGAAGAAGCTGCCGGCCTGAGCCTGCAGTGTATGGCCTGCCGCGTAAGGCCCGCGGCGTGGCCGCCGCCTATCCCCAGCTTTTCTTCAACGCCTCTTTCAGATCCGCCACGTAGGACGGATTTAGCTCAAACGTTTCCGCGAGATAATCCTCCAAGGACACCCGTTCTCGCATCGTCGTGGTTTCGACGTAGCCGATGTCGAGCAAGGTATTCAGGACGTCGGAGAGATCTTCGTGCGCCATTTGCATTCGCTCCTGCAGTTCCTGGCCGGTCACGCCGAGTCCAAATCCGATGGATTTTAGGACGGCCGCTTCGCGGCCGTTCAGGCGAATGATGCGAGACATGATAAAGCTGAACGCGAAAACCGGACCAATTGCACGCCCCACTTTTTCTCTTCCGTAACAACTTTGCGCAAATTCCATGCCCGAGTTTCTTCCCGCATCCGTATAATAGGCGCACATGAGCCACCGCCTGCCTGACTACCACGCCGACCGGGGCGAGAACCCGCGCAGCATCCGCCCCATCGCGGAGCGCGCCGTCTCCCGCGCCGCCGGGGCGCCGTTGGTGGGCGGTAATGCCGTGCGGTTGCTGATCGATGCGCAGGGCAATTATCCCGTCTGGCTCGAAGCGATTGCCCACGCCCGGCACGCCATTTTTTTTGAAAACTACATCATCAGCCCGGATCGGACTGGCCGCGCCTTTCGCGACGCCCTGGCCGAGCGTGCAGCGGCCGGGGTCAAAGTGCGCGTACTGCAGGACTGGTTTGGCTCCTTGCGCGCGACGCGCAAATTTTGGGCGCCCCTGATCAATGCCGGTGGGGTCATCCGCACTCACAATCCGTTTCGCTTCGAGAGCCCGCTCGGCTGGCTCAGTCGCGATCATCGCAAGACCATGGTCGTGGACGGCCAGACGGGGTTTGTCTCCGGATTGTGCGTCAGCGATCGGTGGCTCGGCAAGCCCAGCGAAAATATCGAACCGTGGCGGGACACCGGCGTGGAAATCCGAGGCCCGGCCGTGAGCGATCTGCTGAAGGCTTTTGCCGAGGTGTGGGCCGAAAATGGCACCAAACTCGACCCCGAGGATCTGGAACTGCCACCGCCCCGGGAAGTCGGCGATACTCACCTGCGCGTCATTGCGACGGCTCCGAATCTCGCGGGCGTCTATCGCCTCGATTTGCTGGTGGCCGCCCTGGCGAAGAAGCGGTTGTGGCTTTCGGATGCCTACTTCGCCGGCATGCCGGCCTACATCCAAGCGCTCCGGGCGGCAGCGCGCGATGGCGTGGACGTGCGCATCCTCATCCCCGGCGGCAGCGATCTCCCCTTTCTCCGGCCTCTCACCACGGCTGGATATCGACCGCTGCTGGAGGCTGGGGTGCGCGTCTTCGAATGGAATGGCTCGATGATGCACGCCAAGACCGCCGTGGCGGATGGCCGCTGGGCGCGGGTGGGCTCCACGAACCTCAACATCGCCAGCTGGATGACGAACCACGAACTCGATGTCGCGATTGAGGACACCAATTTTGCCGAGCAGATGGAGGCGCAGTACGAGCGGGACGTGACGCACTGCACCGAGGTCGTTCTCCACGCGCGCAAGCGCGTCCGCCAGACCGTGCCCGACGAGCGCAAGAGCCGACCCGGTGGCGGCAGCGTAGCCCGGGCGACCGCCGGGGCGCTGCGCCTCAGCCGGACGCTCGGCGCCGCCATGATGAACCGCCGCATTTTCGCCCCGGACGAAGCCCGGACGATTGGCTGGGTGGCCTTTGCGCCGATGATTCTCGGCCTGCTCTCCATCTTTTTCCCGCGCCTTTTTGCGTGGCCCCTGGCCGTGCTCCTCATCTGGTTCTCCGTGGCGCTCTTCCTCCGCGCCAACCGGTTGCGGAAAACAGGGAAAGACAAGACGGCTCCGCCACCTTCCGCCTAGCCCGGACCTGCCTGAGCGCCGCATTTCACGTCGTTGCCAAAATGAAAGACGGGAACAGAGACCGGCGCAATTTCTCCGCAACAACCCCTTGACGTCCCAGCCGACCTCACCCATACGTCCGCCCCCGCATGAAAAATGCCCCTTTTCTAATATCGACGATTTTGTCCGCCCTGTGCCTGATCCTGGGCGCCACGCTCTTTATCCGCGCTGGCTCCAATCGCTCCATCAGGGCCGCGATCGTGGAGCAGCAGATGCAAAACCAGCAGACGCAGGAAGAAATCCGCGCCTTGGACAAGGAGACCGCTGACCAAAACAAGGTTCTCAATATCAGCCAGGGCATGCTCCAGAACCGGCAGGCCCAGTTGCAGATTCAGAAACAGCTCTACGAGCGCGCCGTGAACATCAAGCAGCGCATGGATCAGATCGTCATGAACACGGGCTACCTCGCGGCGAAGAACAACAACGAGAAGCTCCGCGATTTGCTGAAGAAGTTCGACTTGAAGGACGCCATCTTCACTCCGGAGCAACTCAAGAGCGTCGAGGAATCGATCAAAGCTCAACAGAACCAGGGGAAAGCCCCCGCGCCCGCGCCTGCTCCTCACTAACTTCCACTTTTCCTCACCATGGATTCTTACGATTCGCCCAGTCCCGCGCCTACGCCGGGAGCCCACATTCCGATTGCGCTCGTGGCCCTTGCGCTTTCCCTGTTCTTCTTTGTCCAGATTCAGGATGCAGGCATCGACGAGCGGGTGCTCTCAAACCAAAAGCGGTCCCTCGACACCTTCACCGAAGATCTGAACAAGCAGCGGGACCAGAAGAAGGAAGACCAAAAGGATCGCCAGGAGCAGACGGCGGTGGCCAGCAAACAGCAGGACGCCAACGACGACGCCAAGAAGGAAGCGAAGGAAGTGGAAACGGCGCTGAAGCCCGCTTCCCGGATGAAGCAGCTCAACAACCAATTGGCCGAGGCTACCAAGGTGTTCAATGACCAGAAGCCGCTGATCGAGAAGACGGCCAACCTGGAGAAGCAGTCGACGGAGATCGTTCAGGCCATCGATGTGCTCGCCAAAGCCGGCGACAAAGATGCGACGGCGCTGATGGAACTGGTGGCCCGCACGGGCATCAACGTCCAGAAGCCGGACGACAGCAAGGATAAGGACAAGGCTCCGGAGAAGAAGAACCCGTAAGGTTTCGATTCGAGGGCCGCAGAGCGTAAGCTCGCGCCGTCTTCAGGCCTTCTTGAGCGAAGCGAGCAGCGCCCGGGCACAGGCCTGGGCGAACTCCGGAGAGTTGATCTCGCAGTCCATCTCCACGACGGGGATGCCGGGCTTGAGATGCTTTTTGATGGCGCCAAACAAGGCGGCGTCGGCTTCGGGGCTGTGGAAGGGCTGGCCGGCGGCGCTGATGACGCTGATCGCACGGAGCGGGATGAGCACCGTGACTGGCGCGCGATAGGTGTTCACTTTTTCCGCGAGGATGCGGCCGAGCTCGGCGCATTCCGCAGGGGTGGTTCGCATGAGGGTGACCTGCGGGTTGTGCTGGTAGAAAAGGCGGCCGGCGAATTTGGCGGGCACCGATTCGCGGGCGCCGAAATTCACCATGTCCAGGCAGCCCGGGGTGACAATCGCGGGCAGGCCCGCGTGCGCGGTGGCGTCGAGCCGGGTGGGGCCGGCGGTGAGCGTGCCGCCCACCAGTTCGTCGGCCCATTCGGTGGTGGTGATGTCGAGCACCCCGGCCACGAGCCCACTTTCGATGAGTGACTCCATGGTGCGGCCGCCCGTGCCGGTCGCGGCGAAGACGAGCACCTCGTAGCCCTCCTTTTCCACGATGGCTTTGGCGGCCTGCACGCAGGCGGTGGTATTGCCGAACATGCTGGCGACGATCACCGGTTTGTCGGACGCCGCGGGGATGGCCGTCTCCACCATCCCGCAGATGGCTCCGGCGGCGCGCGCCAGGATGACGCGCGAGAGGCGATTGAGCCCGGCCACGTCGACGATGGCGGGCATCATCACGATATCTTTCACACCCACAAATTCCGCGGTGTTGCCGCTGGCGAGGGTGCTCACCATGAGCTTCGGAAAGCCGAGCGGCAGGGCGCGCATGCCGGCGGTGCAGATGGACGTGCCACCGCCGCCGCCGAGGGAGATAACGCCATCGATGGCGCCCTCGCCCTGCAGTTTCGTGAGCATTACCGCGGCGGCTTTTCCCATCGCGGTGACGCACTCGCCGCGGTCATGCCGGGCGACGAGGCCGGTGAGATCGAGCCCGGCCAGGCGGGCGACTTGTTCGCGGGTGACATCGGGCTTCAAGCGCGGGGATTGGTCGCTGCCGACATCGATGACCAGCGTGGAGTGGCCGCGGGCGCGGATGAGCTCCGCGACGTAGCCGTGCTCGTCGCCTTTGGTATCCATGGTTCCGAGGAGTGCGATGGTTGCCATGTTCGCAGGGTTGGGGGTTTGGTGGGTGGGTTTCAATCCCGAATGCGCGGGGTGTGGAAATAGGTGCGGTGAATGTTGAGTTTCGATTCTCCGCGCCTGGCGGGAGCAGCAAGCGCTCGACAGGCGAAAGACGCGGGGGATAGGTGAGAGCCATGGAACCCGCGAAAATCGTCCTGCGTGCGCTCGCCATCTTTTGCGGGTACGGCCTGCTTTTCGGCCTCGTGAGCTCCTGGGTTTGCCCGGAGGCATATGTGGACCGCGCCAAAGAGTTTGGCGAACGGTCGGTTCCGGTGCTGGGGATGCTGTGGGGCATGTACGATTTTCTCATCTACTCTGCGGCCGTGGGTATCGGCACCGCGCTCGCGGCTTTCGTGGGCCATCGTCCCACGGTGAAGGCTTTTTTCTTCACCAAGCCCATGCTGATGCTGGCGGCGATCGTGGCGGTCATTGGTGCGGTGGCGGGAGTGTTTGGGCGGTATATGGTCATTGCAGGAAAGTACCAGTATTGGCTGCCGCCGGACCGGCACGCCGCGTACCTGAGCACGTGGTGGGGATTGCTGGCGAGCCAGGGGGCGCTGATCATTGGCGGGGTGACGCTGGCGGTGTGGACGTGGCGGAAGCGGATCGTTTTCGAGCAGATGGTGCAGGCGGGCGAGATTGGGGCGGGGAAACGCTCAACGCCCCATACTTAGCGTTCGGCGTTCGATGTTGAGTGTTCCGCTTAGGCGGCCTTCTTCTTTTTCGCCAGGTCGCGGAAGGCGGCGATGATGAAGAGGCCGGCGGCGGTGCAGATGCAGACGTCGGCGACGTTGAAGGCGGGGAAGGGCCGGGCGCCGGGGAAGTGGAGATTGAAGAGCAGAAAATCCACGACGTAGCCGTGGAGGAGGCGGTCGGTGACGTTGCCGAGGATGCCGGCGAGCAGCAGCGCCACGGCCCACCGCGAGGGGCCATCGGTGAAGAGCTTTTTGTGCCATCCGATGAGCAGGCCGACGAAGGCGGACAGCGCGAGGGTGATGAAGAGCCAGTTCTTGCCGGTGCCGAGGCTGAAGGCGGCGCCGGTGTTGGCCCAGTGGACGATGCGGAACCAATCCGGCGAGATAACCACCGAGGCGATGGGCAGGTGCGCTGTGGCTTCAATCATGGCGGGGAAGCGCGCGAGATTTTCGTCACTCGGATCCAGCGCGTAGTGGGTGAAAACCCACCACTTGGTGAACTGGTCGAGCGCGAAGAGCGGCAGCGCGATGAGGGCGAGAAACTTCATACGGCCTCGGCGCAGCGGTTGCAGAGGTTGGGCTTGGTCTGGCCGGTGGTGGCGTCGTAGCGCCAGCAGCGGGCGCATTGGGCGTGGCCGCTGCGGATGACTTTGGCGCTGGCTTCGGGGCCGTCGGAGACGGTGAGTTCGCTGACGATGAAGAACTCTTCGAGCTCGGCGAGATCGGCTTTGATGTCGTCCACTTCGTCGGCAGGGAGCTGCACGGTGACGGCGGCTTCGAGCGATTTGGCGATCGATTTGTCGCGGCGCGCGGGTTCGATGGCCTGCTGGTAGATGAGGCCGCGGAGGCGCAGCCAGCCTTCCACCTTGGCCTCGAGGATGAGGTCGCGGAGGGCCGGGTCGGTCTGCGGGAATTCCTCGAGGTGGATGCTCTTGGGCTGGCCGGAGAATTCCCAGGCTTCGTCGGCGGTGTAGGCGAGGATGGGGGCGAGCAGGCGCGCGATGGCGGAGAAGCAGGCCTGCATGACGGCTTGCGTGGCGCGGCGGCGCGGGCTCTGGGCGGCGTCGCAGTAGAGGCGGTCCTTGGTGAGGTCCACGTAGACGGCGCTGAGATCGACGGCGCAGAATTGGTTCAGCGTTTCGAAGACCTTGCGGAAGTCGTAGGCTTCATAGGATTCGCGGCAGACCGCGATGACTTGCTGGAGCTTGCTGAGGATCCATTTGTCCGCGGTGGTGGCGCCGGCGAGGTCGCGGACCGACGGCGTGTAGCCATCGAGATTGGCGAGCAGGATGCGGAGCACGTTGCGGAAGCTGCGGTAGGCTTCGCCGGTGCGCGCGAAGCTTTCCTCGCTGAACGGCACGTCGTTGGTGAACTCGACGCTGGCGGCCCACAGGCGCACGATGTCGGCGCCGTACTTGTTCACGAAGTAGTCGGCCTCCATCGGCTTCTTGTAGTTGCCCTGCTCGGATTTGCTGACCTTCTTCTTCGTGTCCTTGTCCACCACGAAACCGTGGGTGATCACCGTCTTGTAGGGCGCGTGGCCGGTGAGGGCGACGCTCGTCATGAGGGAGGACTGGAACCAGCCGCGGTGCTGGTCGGTGGCCTCGAGGTAGACGTCGGCCACGCCGTGGGTGTGGAGCAATTCGTGATGGCGCTTGAGCACGGCCTGGTGCGAGACGCCGGAGTCGATCCACACGTCGAGCGTGTCGTTGCGGCGCGAGGTGCCCGCGGGCAGGTCGAGTTGCGCGGCCCACCACGCGTCGTCGTTTTCAAACCACAGATTGGTGCCGCCGCTTTCCACGAGATCGGCAACCTTGCGCGCGAGATCGGCGCTGACGATCGGGGTGCCTTTTTCGTCGTAGAACACGGGCAGCGGCACGCCCCACGTCCGCTGGCGCGAGATGCACCAATCCGGACGGGACTCGACCGTGCCGTAGATGCGGTTGCGGCCCCAGGCGGGGATCCAGTTGGTCTGATCCACGGCCTTCAGCGCGTCTTCGCGGATGGCGTCGACCTTGATGAAAAATTGCTCCACGGCGCGGAAGACGATCGGCGTTTTGCTGCGCCAGCAGTGCGGGTAGTCGTGAACGTATTTGCGCACGGCGAGGAGCGAGCCGTTTTCCCGCAGGAACTCGACGATCTCCTTGTTCAGGTCGAAGACGTATTTGCCGGTCCATTGGGGCATGCCGGCTTCTTCAGTCATCTTGCCATAATCATCCACCGGCGAGAGCACGGGCAGATCGTTTTGCTGGCCGGCGATGTAGTCGTCCTTGCCGTGGCCGGGCGCCACGTGCACCTGGCCGGTGCCGGTATCGAGCGTGACGAAGTCGGCCTGGATGATGCGCGAGGTGCGCGGCAGGAAGGGGTGCTGCGCCTCCATGTTGAGGAACTCGCCGCCGGTGAGTTCGTCGTGCACTTCCAGGAGCGTGAGGCCGGTATCGGCGCAGAACGCTTCCACGAGCGCCTTGGCGACCACGAGGTTCACGGGCGCGCTGTGTTCGGTGACCTGCTGTTCGTGCGCGGCGCTCGACTGGCGGGCCACTTCGGCCGCGACCTTGGCGCGTTCTTCGGGGGTGAAGCCGCCTTCCACCTCGATGCCCTGGGGGCCCGCTCCGGGCGCCCCGGCCGGCGGCTGCACGGTCACCTGGGTCTGCTTTTCAAATTTCCCGATGATGTATTCCGCCTTCGGATGCACGGCGATGGCGAGGTTGGCCGGCAGGGTCCAGGGCGTGGTGGTCCAGATGACCATGCTCACGTCGTCGAGGCCGGTGGAGAAATCGGCGCCGCTGGTGAGCTTGAACTTAACGTAGATGGCCGGGTCGGTGCGCTGGAGGTATTCCACCTCGGCCTCGGCGAGGGCGGTCTGCGCGCCGGTGCTCCAGTAGACGGGTTTCTTCGATTGATAGACGAGGCCTTTGTCCACGAAACCGCCGAAGGCGCGAATGATGTCGGCCTCATAGGCGGGCGCGAGCGTGAGGTACGGATCCTCCCACGAGCCGAAGACGCCGAGGCGCTTGAACTGCCCGCGCTGGATGTCGATGTACTTGCGCGCGAAGGCCTCCGCGCGGCGGCGGATTTCGGCGGGTTCCAGGCCCTTTTGTTCCTTCACCACCTTGAACTCGATGGGCAGGCCGTGGCAGTCCCAGCCCGGGACGAACGGCGCGCGGAACCCGAGCATGGTGCGCGATTTGACGATGAGATCCTTGAGCACCTTGTTCAAGGCGGTGCCCATATGGACATCGCCATTGGCGAAAGGCGGTCCGTCATGGAGCACAAAAAGCGGGGCGCCGGAGCGGGCGTGGAGCACCTGCTGGTAAATGCCGGACGCTTCCCATTTGGCGAGGCGTTCGGGTTCGCGCTTCACGAGATCGGCCTTCATGGGGAAGTCCGTCTTGGGCAGCAGCAGCGTGTCTTTGTAGTTGTCACTCATGGCGTGTAGAAAAAGAGCGCGGAACTTAGTGGGGAGTGGGGGTGGGGTCAAGGAGGGTAGGAGAGAGCAGCGGTCAGAATTCAGCGGTCAGCGGTCAGCGGTCAGAAATGGGCCTGGAGTCAGTGGCGAGCGGGGCGGCGAATGAGGAATTATGCGAATTATGCGAAATTTTGGCGAGGAGGGTGGTTTGGGCGGCGGGATGGACTTTCAGGGGAGGGACGACTTTGCTTTGGCTGGCTCGGCATCGACCTTTTTGAGTTGGCCGGACTGGGTTGGCCGCGTGGGAATTCCGGCGGGGTGGCGATTGCTGCGGGTGATATCGTCGAATAAAGCGCGTTTGTTGAAAAGGGCGTTTTGAACCTGTTGGCTGGGAGATATGATCGAATAGAAATGGGGTGGTGTCGGGTGTCGAGGGGCGTGGCTGCTCGTGGATGTCGGAGGCGTTTTTAAAGAACAGGAGAAAACGGAGAAAACGGAGAAGGGGTGGTTAGGGGAGGGGAAGTGGACGGGATGGACGATATGGACACGATTGGACGGGCTTGTTGCGGGGATGGGGGCTTTGGTTTTGAACAGGAGGTCGCAGAGGGAGCAGAGACTCAGGGCATCGCCTTTTGATTCCAGCTTGGGCTGGATGGGGACTGGGCGAATTATTTGAATTATTTGATGGAGTTGGAGGGTCGCGGAGGTCATTGGGAGGCAAGGGGTTGGCGAACTATTGGAACTATTTGATGGAGTTGTGCGGTGATGTTTTGGGCGCTTAGCGGAAGGTGATTTTGCGGGTGGTAAAATGGGGCGGGTGTCGTGGTTGGTGGCGGATTTGATGCACTTGATACGCTGAGTTCGATGATTGGTTGGTTGGCGGGGGATGGTTGGGAGCTGGTTGTGGCGGCTGCTGGTTGAAGTTCAGGGGGTTCTTCGTCAGCCAAGGGGCTTTCTCTCATTTTGACCGGACTTCTTTTTTAGTGGCGCGTCGCGCTATGTTTACGGCGACAGGAATGACTTCGTCGGTCTTCGATTGTCGCCGCTCCGGTGCTTCAGAGCGCCGAAAGGGGTTTGGATTGTTATCTGTGTTATTATGGCACATTTATGGTCGTTTTGCAAGTGGTATTTTCTGGGGTGGGCTACGGAGCCCTGCGCTGGGGCCACATTTCTGGCCGGATGCTGAATGGGTGGGATTGCGGTCTCGTCTGAAGGGGCCTGCGTCTGTAGATTCCTCTTTGCCCGCCATGAAAGTCCTCCGATTGGTTCTGTTGCTGGTTTCGTTGCTGAGCGCGAGTTGTGCGCCGGATCGCGCGGCAAAATCTTCGGGGCCCGCGGCGGGGCCAGGGCCGTCTGTTCCATCGGTACGTCCGGCGGGGAACCGGCGGGTGGTGCGCGAGGCGGATGGGCTCCGCGGGCCATCGAGGTGGCGCTGCGGCGGCTGCCGAAGCTTCCCAAGGGAACCAAGGATTTTTTTGCTTACCTGGGGCTCAAGCCGGCTCGTGAGGAACCTCTGGCCAAAGAGGGCTTGGGCCGGGTCCATTCTTTTTGGGAGCGATGGGATGTGGGGTTTGGCTCGAAGTACGTTTTAGAATTCTCCGGCTATTATCCTCCGGGATACGGGGGGGTGTCGATTTTCTCCGACATTACGCTGCTGCGAAAGCTGCCGAAACCGGGCGCGGATGGCCGGGCTGAATACCGCGAGTTGCCGGGCGGGCAATGGAAGCGTTCGCAGCCGGGGCCGCAGCAGCTCCTGTTTGCTGAGGAAGGGCTCGGAAAGGATCTTCCTCCGGCGATCCAGGAAGCGCGCAAGCGTCTCCCGAATATTACGGGGGATACGAAAGATATTTTTGCCGCGCTGGCACTCGAGCGCGCGTCCGGGGCGCCGGTGGCCACCGAGGGGCCGAGGGCTGGCCCGAATAGTTCCTTTTGGCAACGCTGGGAAGTCGGGTTGGGCGCGGAGTTTGTCCTGGAGCTTTCCGGCGATCATCCGGCGGAGAATCCCAAGGCGACGAGTTTCAGCAATGTGGCCTTGTTGCGAAAAGTCCCGAAACCCAATGGTGACGATGAGGAGCCGGAATATCGCGAGTTGCCCGGCGGCCATTGGAATTGGAGCGACGCCAAGCCCGAGCGTCCGCAGTGATGGTGGGTGGCGGAACTTTTGTGCGGGCCGTGGTTTTCACGGACGTGGCAATTTTGCGAAAGCAGCCGAAACCGAATGGCGGGGACGAGGAGCCGGATTATCGCGAGTTGTCCGGCGGGCATTGGCTCCGTGCCACGGCCGGGCCGCCGCAGTTTTAGAGCGGATTAAATTGAAGTGTCGGCGTGAGGGAGTGCTGCCGCGGACCGCTTGGTGCGGAAATGGGACAGGCGAAGGCTGGAGTGATTTCTGGCTGGGTGGGGGCGAACGTTATGTTAGGCGTCGCGACCATGCTAAACCGACGACACATTATTTTCTCGCTGTTTGGCCTCTGCGCTGGGTGTTCGTCGGTCACGGAGTCGGGCCTGACCAAGCAGGAAATTCGGGATATCAAACGGGCGGTGGCGCAGCAGACCGCGACCCCGATTGCGCACTTCGGGGTCCCGAGACCACTAAAACCAAATGACCTGCTGTTTGCGACGACGGAAGACGGTCAGGATTTTGCGCTGCGCCGTTCACCAGACGGTTGGAAGGCTGTGAAAACGAAAGCAAATAAAGCGGGCTCTTTTGCCGGACCCCTTCCAGAGGAATGAGGTCGCTGAGCTTTGTGGTGAGCGTTTCTAGACACGTCCGATGACTTGGGCAGATTACCGTCGCCAATTGTGGAGTGAGTTTGAGGACCGAGAAGAGCCGACCAATGGCCGGCGACTCGACGTCGGTGGGTTTGTGTTTTGTGATCCACCGGAAGCCATTTTGCGGGGGATCGGTGCCGATTACATCCGGACCGCGTAGAATAATCTTCACCGGGCGCTGGCGCAAAACCAAATCGTCGTTGATGACCTGCGGTGGGGTTCGATGCATTCGGGGGAAACGTATGTCGCAGAAGCGGAAAGCGAAGGGTGATGGGAAGGCGTAGACGGCGGCACACGCTTGCACCCTGAAAACATTTGTCACAGCGTTCAGCAGCCTCAGCCCGCGATTGATTTATGAGCGATGCACAAGAACTCACACCGAAAGAGAAATATCATGCGAGTCTTTATAAAGACCCACAGCGGCTCTTCCGACGTGCGCTGATGCATAAGCTTGCCTTCCTCATTCCCTCGGCCGTGATGATGGTGGTCTGGCTGGTCACCCGAGATCCAGCCTATGCCATGGTAGGTTATGGCATTCTGTTTTACCAAGCGGTGTACGGGATAGTATTGATGAAGCGTGGCATTGGGACCACCAATCGGCTTCTGACGAAATATGAAGCGAAGGGCCAAGGTAACCAGAATGCCGTATAACAAGGCGCGGGAGCGAACCCGGCGTGAGCGTTGAATGAAGCTATGAAAATAATCGTCCTGGCGCTGACTTTCCTGCTCATGCCATTGCTCCTCCGTGCGGAGGAGTATGATTTCCGTTATGACCGGTACGGGGACATCTATCTCTACACCGACAAAGGCAAGGAGCGGGTGGTGATCGTGCGGACCGGCAAGACGCCCGGGGATCAGGAAACCATCTTTGAGTCGCGTCTCACGCGTTCCGACGCCGGCATCTATGTGACGCCGCAGGGCACGATCTTCCGGCTCAAACAACTGAAGGAGCCGATCATCAACGATGAGAACCGGCACATTAACAGCGGCGACTGCCAGCTCACCGTCAGCGGGCGTGGGGCTGAATTCACCCGCTTAAAGCCCAAGATGCCCGTGGTGGAGCTCGGGGACACTCCGCCGCTCGTGTATCTTGGCGTAAAGGCGAATCTGAAGCTCCTCCACCCGTGAGCGAAAGCGTGCAGCGAAAACGGCTGGTTTAATTTTTCTATGTTCCAAGAGACGCACCCGATTATCGGCACGCGCGACATCAAACGCGCGATCGAGTTTTATACCCGGCAACTGGGCTTTCGGCTCGCCTTTGGGGACAAAACCGATCCGCCGAACTATGTGGGATTTCGGCGCGACGCGGTCGAGCTGCACATGCAGTTTCAGTTCGAGCACGAGATGGACACGATTCGGCTGCGGTTTCTCGTGGAGGACCCGGACGCACTGTTTCACGAATACCGGGAACGCGGAGTCGAGTGCAGTGCCAGCGGCATCCGCGACACGCCCTGGGGGACACGGGAGTTTGCACTCTACGATTTGGACCGCAATGCCCTCACGTTCTACCGCGATTTGACGAGCTCTGAGAAGGAGCGGCAGCCTGGGGCTAGACCGACATGAATGACTCACTTGCAGCCTTGAGTGTGGATTACGGCATTCAGTGTGCCGCCGCAGACGAGAAGGAACTCGTCAAGAAGGTGAACGCATTCCTGGCCTCTTTGAACTACCGGAAAATGTACAAAATGGAGGACGTAAGCGTGAAGCCGCCTGGCCGCGCTTACCGGATTTTTCATTACCATTGCCAGTTCCTCAAGACGCATCCGCGCTGGTATTTTGACTTGAGGCCGAATGTGGATTTGGACGGCAAGATCCGATTTCCGGAGCACGTGGATTGCGGCTGGACGTTGTTCACCCACAAACCGTTTCCCGAAACGTATTCGACGGTGGACCATGAGGCGCTCGATGGTTTCTTTCAGCAACTCGTGGGTGGCATGGGTTTCCCGCCAGGGTCATCCACGTTTATCAAAAGGGGGAAGATCGATTTTGAGACGACGGGCGAACGGCGCGCCGACAGTGAATCGTTCTAACGGTTTTCGCGATCGCCACGAAGGAAATAGATGAGGCCCAGCCCAAAGAGCAGGGACACCACGCCGAAGACTCTCGCCAACTCCTTGCTGACGCGATAGGCGCCGCTGCCGGGAGTGCGCCAGGTGGAATTGTAGCTGAGAAGGCCTTCGAAGGGCCAAATGATGGCGTAGAGGCCGACGGCAATCAAAAGCGCACTGACGGCGTAAACTCCTAGTTGCAACCCGGATGGCTTCTTCACGTGGGCGCGGTCTACTTGATCACCTGTACGCGGTGGTTCTCGCTGTCGCCGATATAGATCGCGCCGTCTTTATCCACGAAGATGCCGTGGGGACGAGTGAGCTGGCAGGCGGTGGGGTTGCCGTCGGGGCCGTCGCCTTTTTGGCCGGTGCCGGCGATGAGTTCGACGGTGTCCTTTTTCAAATCGAGGCAGCGGATGCTGTGGCTCTCGGTGTCGGCGAAGTAGATGCGGCCATCGGGGCCGATACTGATTCCTTTGGGGCCGCCGAGCACGGCGGCTTTGGCGGGGCCGCCGTTGCCGGCGAAGCCGGGTTTGCCCCCGGCGCCGGCGATGTGGTGGAGGGTGCCGTCGGCGAGGTCGAGGCGGTAGAGGGCGTTGCCTTCGCGGAGGGCGAGCCAGAGGGTGGCACCGTCGGGCGAGAAATCCATGGCGCGCGGGCCGAAGATGGGGGCGCCGGAGAACCTGGCGCCATCGGGGGCGGTCTTCTTTTCGCCGGTGCCGGCGAAGGTGGAGATGGTGCCGGTGGCGAGGTCGACGCGGCGGATGCGGTGATTCGCGATGTCGCAGATGTAGAGGCTGCCCTTGCCATCGAGGGCGATGCTGTGGGGCTGGCTGAGCTGGGCTTTCGGGCCGGGGCCGCCGTCGCCGCTGAAGCCGGCGGTGCCCGTGCCGGCGAGGGTGGAGACGGTGCCGGTCTTGGCGTCCAGCTTGCGCACGGTGTGGCTGGCGCGCTCGCACCAGTAGAGGTTGCCGGCGGCGTCGAAGCGGACTTCGTAGGGCTCGTTCAGTTTCGCGGCGGTGGCGGGGCCGCCGTCGCCGCTGTAGCCTTTCTCGCCCGTGCCGGCGACGGTGCTGATGGTGCCGTCGGGCGCGATTTTGCGGATGCGGTGGTTGTCGGTGTCGCAGAAATAGAGGGCGCCATCGGGGCCACGGGTGAGGCCGAAGGGGTCGTTGACCTGCGCTTTGGCGGCGGGGCCGCCGTCGCCGGTGAAGCCTTTCGTGCCGGTGCCGGCGAGGGTGTGGATCTCGGCGGCGGCGAGTGGCGCGGCGAAGGCGAGGAGCAGGAGGAGTGGGCGCATGGGAGGAACATCCAACATTCAATACAGAACACTCAACACTCAATGACGTGGGCGGGCGGCGGAGGCACAAGGAGCCGGGGCGCCTCGCCCCGGATAGCTTCACGCACCGGTACGGCGGCGCGCTGGCTCAGAGTTCCGCCTTGAGGCGGCTATCGCGCACGCTTGCCGCCTCAAGGCGGAACTCCGAGCCGATCCCTCGACGCTCGGCCACGCCACCGGAAACTGAAAACGGAATGCCCGTGTCGCTCCTGTAATTTCCCAAACTCCACCAATTCGTCACCAATGTTCTGGATACTTTGGGCGGGGCTCGGAATAGTTTGGTGACCATGCACGGACACAGCATCATCGCCGGCAAGCCTGCGCCGGATTCCGCAAATACGTTTCAAGCGCACAGCCCGCAGACGGGGAAGGCGCTCTACCCGCATATTCACGAGGCCTCGGAGGCGGAGGTGGATAGCGCGGTGCGGCATGCGGAGGAGGCGTTTGAGATTTATCGGCGGCGCGATGCGGAGGCGCGCGCGGTGTTTTTGGAGACGATCGCGGAGGAGATTCTGGCGCTGGGCGACACGCTGCTGCAGCGCATCCACGAGGAGACGGCGCTGCCGCTGGATCGCCTGAAGGGCGAGCGCGCGCGGACGGTGGGGCAGCTCAAGGGTTTTGCAGAGCTGGTGCGCGAGGGGTCGTGGGTGGATGCGCGCGTGGATACGGGAATCCCCGATCGGACACCGCTGCCGAAGCCCGACCTGCGCCGTATGCTGGTGCCGCTGGGGCCGGTGGGCGTGCTGGGGGCGAGCAATTTCCCGCTGGCGTTTTCGGTGGCGGGTGGCGACACGGCGTCGGCGCTGGCCGCGGGTTGCACGGTGGTGGTGAAGGGGCATCCGGCGCACCCGGGGACCTCAGAGCTGACGGCGGTGGCGATCTACAAGGCGCTGGAAAAGTGCGGGCTGCCGGCGGGCGTGTTCTCGCTCATCCAGGGCCGCGAGGTGGAGACGGCGCAAGCGCTGGTGCGGCATCCGCTGCTGAAGGCGCTGGGCTTTACCGGCTCGGTGAAGGCGGGCCGGGCGCTGGCAGATGCGGCGGCGGCGCGGCCCGAGCCCATCCCAGTGTATGCGGAAATGGGGAGTGTGAATCCGGTTTTTCTGCTCCCGGGCGCGCTGCGCGAGCGGGGCACGCAGATTGCGGCGGGTTTGAAAAATTCCTTCACCGCGAGCGTAGGGCAGATGTGCACGAAGCCGGGGATCGTGTTTGCGCTGGGCGGCCCGGATTTCGATCAATTTGCGGCGGAGTTTCGCGGACAGGTGCGCACGGCGGCCTGCGGGACGATGCTGCACAAGGGCATCGCGGATTCGTACTATGCGGGCATCGAGCGCGTGCGGGAGATCAAGGGCGTGTCAGTGATTGGGGAATCCGACGCGGAGGCCGATCCGGAGCAGAGCCAGGCGGAGCCGGTCGCGTTTCTCACGGATGCCGAGACTTTCCTCCTGGAGCGCGATTTGCGGGAGGAGGTCTTTGGGCCGTATACGCTGCTCGTCCTCGCGCACAGCACCACGGAATTGGAAGCGGCGGCGCGCAGCCTGCAAGGGCAGCTCACGGCGACGGTGCACGGGAATGCGGAGGACCTGGCGGCGTTTGGCGATTTGACGTCGATCCTGGAGCGCAGGGCCGGGCGGATTATCGTGAATGGTTTTCCCACCGGGGTGGAAGTGTGCCCGTCCATGCAGCATGGCGGGCCGTATCCGGCGACGACGGATTCGCGGACGACGAGCGTGGGGACGGCGTCGATTCATCGCTGGGCGCGGCCGGTGGCGTACCAGAATTTTCCGCATGACGCGCTGCCGGTGGAATTGCGGGATGATAATCCGCGGAAGTTGCTGCGGACGGTGAATGGGGTGCTGGGGAGGTAGCGGGGCGAAAAAGCGGAAAGTGCAGAGAGACAGGCGCTTCGCGCGATGAGGGTGGCCGGTCGAGGACACCGGCGCTCCCAGCGGCGGCGCTCCCGCTCGAACGTGCGCATGGCCTGAATATTATTAAATGCGCGGCGTCGAAGATTGGCGTTGCCGCCATGTATCCATCTGCCATAGAGGCGGCTTTCTCATCTACTCATGCCTTTTATCTCCTCATTGCGGGCCCTCAAGGGAAACACCAAAGCCAAGGTCGAAGCGGAATTGGGCCGCACGGGGGGATTGCTGCGTTTGGCGCCTTGCTGGGTGCCGCGGTCGTTTCTCCAGCCGGGCAAGCGGCTGAAGCTGCATCCGGATGATCTTTATGCCTATGGCCTGAACCGCGGGGGCATCGACGAGCGGTGGTTTGCGAGCACGACGCCGGCGGCGAATGACAACCGGACGCCGGACGAAGGGCTGAGCTACTGCGTGGTGGGCAAGGAGCGGTTCACGCTCGCGAAAGCGGTGGAGGATAATGGCGCGCTGCTCATCGGTGCGAAGATTTGGAAGAAGTATGGCAAGTGGCCGGTGTATTCGAAGTTTTTTGACAACATGGGGCCGATTCCCCACCACATGCACCAGAGCGCCAAGCAGGCGAAGCTGGTGGGGCAGGAGGGGAAACCGGAGAGCTATTATTTCCCGCCGCAGCACAACAATGTGGGCAACAATTTTCCGTACACGTTCATGGGGTTTGAGCCCGGGACGACGCGCGCGCAGGTGCGGCGCTGCATCGAGAATTGGAACAAGGGCGACAATGGCATCCTGGATCTTTCGAAGGCGTATCGCCTGAAAGTGGGCAGCGGCTGGCTGATCGACCCGTGCATCCTGCATGCGCCGGGCTCGCTGTGCACGTATGAGCCGCAGTGGGGCAGCGACGTTTTTGGCATGTATCAAAATCTGGTGGAGGGCCGCGAGGTGCCGTGGGCGCTGCTCGTGAAGGATATGCCGAAGAACAAGCACAAGGACATCGATTTCATCGTGGACCAGCTCGACTGGGACAAGAATGTGGACCCGAATTTCAAGGACAACCACTACCTGGAGCCGGTGCCCGTGGCCGATACGGCGAGCGAAGGCTACATGGATCGCTGGATCGTTTACGGCAAGGTGGACGGCGAGCAGCTCTTCACCGCGAAGGAACTGACGGTGGATCCGGGCGCGACGGCGTTTGTGAAGGACAGCGGCGCGTATGGGCTGATTTGCGTGCAGGGCATCGGGCGCATCAACAACGAGCCGGTCACGTCGCCCAAGCTGATCCGGTTCGGCGAGCTCACGGAAGACGAGTATTTCGTGACGGAAGAAAGCGCGAAATCGGGCGTGACCTTTACGAACACCAGCGCGACGGAACCGCTGGTGATGCTGCGCTACTTTGGCCCGGAGGTGAACCCGAATGCCCCGGCCATGGGGGCCTATAAAGCGCTCCTGAAATAATTTGAGTCCACAATTAACCAACACAAACCAATGAAAACCATTCGTGCAATCCTCCTCGCCATCGCGGTGGCCTTTGGAGCCAATACGTCGCTCCGCGCCGACGCCGCGCTTGACGGCTTCAAGAAGGAGATGGAAGCCCTCGAAGCTTACACCAAGCAGCAGGAAGCCGCGCTCAAAGAAAACCCCATGGGCGGCATCGCCATGATCCGCAATATGATCGGCAAGATCAAAGCGGTGAAGACTGATGGTCTGCCGGACGATCTGAAGGCGGGCTTTGGCGATTTCGTGACCGCGATTTCCAAGGTCGGCGACATCTTCAAGGACTGGCCCGAAAAGCCGGAGGAGATGATGGCGTTCGTGCAGAAGAAGGCCGCGGAAGATCCGAAGTTCATGGAAGCCTTTGGCGAGAAGATGGCCGGCATTGAAAAAGAAATGCAGCCCGCCATCGAGAAGCTCGACGCGCTCGGCAAGAAGTACGGCCTGGACAACCTGGGCAGCCTCGCCCCGGGCAAGTAAACCTCCCACGAAACTTTAACCCTTCACGAGCTGGGAGCACGCAGGTGCTCCCAGCTCTTTGGTTTTCGGGAAGCGCCTCCTGCGGCTTGCGTCGGGGCGCGGGATTTGCCACATGCCCCGCATGAACGATTTCGCCCGCATTCGCTCCGCTGTCCGTGACGTGCCCGATTTTCCGCAGAAGGGGATCATCTTCAAGGACATCACGCCCGTGCTGGCGGATGGCGCGCTCTTTCGGGAAGTGATCGACGGCTTCGTGGCGCAGCTCAAAGGTACCGGCGTGACGAAGGTCGCGGGGATTGATGCACGCGGGTTTATTTTCGCCGGCGCGGTGGCGGACCGGATGGGGATTGGCTTTGTGCCGATTCGCAAGAAGGGCAAGCTGCCGTGGAAATCGCGCTCCGCGGCGTATGCGCTGGAGTATGGCGAGGCCATCATCGAGCTGCACGAAGACGCGGTCGGCGTAGGCGAGAAGGTGACTCTGATTGATGATGTGCTGGCGACGGGCGGCACGGCGGCGGCGGCGGTGTCGCTGCTCAAGGACAGCGGCGCGGACATCGTGGCGGCGCAGTTTGTGATCGAGCTCGGGTTTCTCGGCGGGCGCGCGAAGCTGCCGGGAACGCGGGTGGAGGCGCTGCTGGAGTACTGACGGTTGCCGTTCGGCGACGCGGGGCGTTACGCCCGGCTCCGCATCCGCAAAAACCGGAAGAATTCCATCCCTTCGCGCAGGCGGCGTTTCATCTCCTGCCAGTCGGTGAGCATGGTTTTCACGATGCGCGCGATGGGGCGGAAGCGGAAGAAATAGGCTTTGTAGAATTTTTCCACCCACGCGAAAATTTCCTCGCGGGAGAGGCCGTCGTATTCGAGCGCGGCGAGCTGCGTGCCGCCGGCGGAGATCAGGGCCGCATCCTTTGCAAACCAGCCATTTTCCAGGGCCTGGCGGTAGAGCTCGGTGCCGGGATAGGGCGCGGCGAGGCTCACCTGGATGCTGAAGACGTCGAGCTGCTTGGCGTATTCGATCGTTTCGCGAATCGTCTCCAGTGTCTCGCCGGGGAGGCCCAGGATGAAGGTGCCGTGGATGGTGATGCCGAGCTTTTTGCAGTTCGCGGTGAACTCACGCGCCTCCTCAAGGCGGATGCCCTTTTTGATGTTATCGAGGATGCGCTGGTTGCCGCTCTCGTAGCCGACGAGCAGGAGGCGCAGGCCGTTGTCGCGCATCGTTTTCAGTGTCTCATAGTTTACGTTCGCGCGGGCGTTGCAGCTCCACGTGATGCCGAGCTTACCGAGATGCTGCGCGATTTCGCGGGCGCGCGGCTGGTAGGCGGTGAAGGTGTCGTCGTCGAAAAAGAATTCCTTCACCTGCGGGAAGAGCGCCTGTGCGTGGGCCATTTCGCGGGCCACGCCCTCCGGGCTGCGCGCCCGGTATTTATGCCCGCCGACGGTCTGCGGCCACAGGCAGAAGGTGCATTGCGCGGGGCAGCCGCGGCCCGTGTAGTGCGAGACGTACGGGTGGCGGAGGTAGCCGATGTCGTAGCGCTCCACGTCGAGGTCGCGCGCGTAGACATCCATTACGCTCGGCAACTCGTCGAAGCTTTGGATGAGTGCGCGCTCGGGGTTATGGACGATGCGGCCGTCGCGGCGGAAGCTGAGCCCTTCCGTCTCCGCGAGCGGGCGGCCGGCGGCGACGTCGCGGCACGTGTAGTCGAATTCCTTGCGGCCGATCCAATCGATCGCCTCGCTCGCGGCGAGCGTGTCCTCCGGGAGGACGGCGGCGTGCGCGCCGACGAAGCCGATGGACGTCTCGGGCCGCTGGGATTTCAGGGCTTCGGCGAGCTCGGCATCGCCGTGGAGCGTGGGCGCGCTGGTGTGGATGACGACCACCTCGTAGTCGCGCGCGATTCTCAGGACGTCGTCGCGGGAGAGGTCGTGTGGCGGGGCGTCGACAAGGCGTGAGCCCGGGACGAGCGCCGCCGGCTGCGCGAGCCACGTGGGATACCAAAAGGAGCGAATCTCGCGCTTGGCCTGATAGCGCGAGCCGGCGCCGCCATCGAAGCCCTGCCAGCTTGGCGGGTTCAGGAAGAGCGTGCGCTTGAAGTCCATGGGAGTGAGGTAAGCAGAGATGCGGTGGGAGGGAAGGATGGAGATCGGAGCGCGGCTGTGTCGCAGACAGCCGCAGCCGTGCGCGGATCGCTGCGGCTGGTCTCCGACACAGCCGCGCTCCGAACGCGCGTGTGACCACACGGTCGCGCTTGCGAGGGGCGTGATGTTCTTTACGATGCCGCCATGAATAACAACCGCATATGGATCCGCGTGGTGCCGATTTTGCTCGCGGTCATCGTGGTCGTCTTTCGGCAGTGCTCCGCCGAAAAATTTACGAATGACATGGGGCGGACGGCGAAGATGGGATTAACTCCCGGCCAGGAGGCCACGCTGGGCGAGCAGGCATATCGCGATACGCTGTCGAAAAGCTCGGTCATCACTTCTGGGGATGACTACGACATGGTGGTGCGCTGTGCCCGGCGGCTGGCGGGGGCGACGGGAAAAGCGGGTGCGAATTTCAAATGGGAGGTGTCCGTGGTGCGGAGTCCGCAGGTGAATGCGTTCTGTCTGCCGGGCGGGAAGATTGTTGTTTATACGGGCATCCTGCCGATCGCGCGCACGGAGACGGGGCTGGCCGTGGTGCTGGGGCATGAGATGGGGCACGCGACGTTGCGCCACGGGAGCGAGCGCATTTTGCAGCAGGAGGCGGCGAATACGATTCTCACTGGGGTGAATTATTCCATGGGCGACATGGATTACGGCAAGCGGCAGGTGATTATGGGGGCGCTGGGCGCCGGCGCGCAGTACGGCGTGCTGAATCCCTTTGGCCGCGAGCACGAGAGCGAGGCGGACGCCATCGGGCTCACGTACATGGCGCGGGCGGGGTATGATCCTTCCGAGGCGATTGCGTTTTGGAAACGGATGTCGGCGGCGGGCGGAAAGTCGCCGCCGGAGTTCTTGAGCACGCATCCGTCGCACGAGACGCGGGTGCACGATCTGGAAGCGCGGCTGCCGCAGGCGATGCAGATTTATCGCGAAGCTTCGGCCCGGCTGGGAGTGGAACTGCCGTCGAAATAGTGGAAACGGCTCCATTATCTCTCTTGCACTTCGGGCGTTGGGCGGTTGACTGGCGAACACCATGATTCGCCACCTCCTTATTGCCCTGGCCTGTGCGGCCACGCTTCACGCCGACGACGTCGTGCTTGGCCCGGACGGGAAGCCGCTGGCCGGCCACAGCGTGCATGGCGGGGCCTTTAACGAAGGGCCGCGGCAGGCCGCGGTGCTGCTGCCCGGCACGGGCAAGGTGCACATGGAGGTGACGACGAAGAGCGCCGAGGCGCAAAAGTTTTTCGACCAGGGGCTCGGGCAGCTCCACGGGTTTTGGTATTACGAGGCGGAGCGGAGTTTCCGGCAGGCCGCCAAGCTGGACCCGGAGTGCGCCATCGCCTACTGCGGGATCGCGCTGGCCAATGTACACAACGTGAAGCGCGCGGCGGATTTCATGAAGGAGGCGGTGAAGGCGCAGGCGCACGCGAGTCCGCGCGAACAGGCCTGGATCAATGCATTCCAGGCCTTCCTCGGCGATGGCAAGGAGCTCACCGCCGCCAAGCGCAAAGCGCTGATCAAGGCTCTGGAGAAAATCGTTTTCGAATATCCCGACGACATCGAGGCGCGGGCGTATCTCGTTTACCAAATCTGGGACAACCTGGAGGCGCGCATTCCGATTGAAAGCTACACCGCCGTGGAGGCGCTCGCGCAATCAGTGCTCGCGAAAAATCCGGAGCATCCCGGGATGCATCACTATTTGATCCATCTGTGGAATTTTGAGGACGACCGCCGGGCGATGATCAGCGCGGCGATGCTGGGGCAGACGGCGCCGGGCATCGCGCACATGTGGCACATGCCGGGGCACACGTTCACGCGGCTGCACCGCTACGCGGATGCGGCGTGGCAGCAGGAGGCGAGCGCGCGCACGGACCACGCCTACATGGGCGCCTCGCGCATCATGCCGGAGCAGATTCACAATTACGCGCACAACAACGACTGGCTGGTGGAAGACCTCGGCTACATCGGGCGGGTGCGGTCGGCGATTGATTTGGCGAAGAACATGATCGAGCTGCCGCGGCTGGCGCCGAAGAGCATCGCGGTGGGCAAGGACGGTCTGCCGGGAGAACGCACGGGCTTTTCCATGGGGCGCCGGCGCCTGCTCGATGCGCTGCTCGCGTGGGGCCACTGGGAGGATTTGCTGGCGCTGGAGAGCGGCCCGTATTTGGAGGCGAGCGAGGATTCCGCGGAAGAAGCGGTGCGGCTGCGCATCCTCGGGATCGCCGCCTTTGAGAGCGGTAACACGGCGAAGGGCGCGGAGAAAATCGCCGCGCTGGAACAGATGATCAAAACGGCGCGCGAAAATCGTTTTAGCTCCGCCGAAACCGCGGAGCGCGAAAACAAAAAGGCCGGCAAATCGCTGGACGATATTGCCTCGGCGATTACGCAAACGTTCCGCGGAGCGGGGGACAAGATTGATCGGATCGAGCGGCAATTGGCCGAATTGCGGGTTTACGAAGCGCTGGCCGCCGGCAAGCCGATGGGCGAGGTGCGACCCCTGCTCGATGCCGCGAAGGAGATTCCGCACGTGCGCCTCTCGCGCGTGTATTTGAAACTGGGCGACCACAAGAAAGCGCTGGAGCAAGCCGAACACGGGGTGAAGGACGCCGAGGGACAGGTGCTGCCGCTGGCGAATCTGGCCGACATCCAATGGCGCGCCGGCGACAAGGAGGAGGCCAAAAAGACTTTTGAAAAACTGCGTCCGCTCAGCGCGCAGGCCGATTTGGGCGAGATGGCCTTTTCCCGCCTGCAACCGATCGCCAGCGCGCTCGGGCTGCCGAATGATTGGCGGCCCAAGCTGGAATGGCCGAAGGACAGCGGGGTGCGCCCGGAGCTCGATACGCTCGGGCCCTTCCGCTGGCGGCCTTATACCGCTCCGAGCTGGGAGGCGGTGGATCAGCACGGCGAGAAGCATTCGCTCGACGAATACAAGGGCAAGCCGCTGCTGCTCGTGTTCTATCTCGGCAGCGGCTGTTCGCATTGCGTGGAGCAGCTCAACACGATTGGTCCGCTCGCCAAGGACTATGAAGCTGCCGGCATCAATATCGTGGCGGTGAGCATGGAGAATCCGTCCGACCTGCAAAAGACGTTCGTGCAGGCGAAGGATGCGCAGGGATTTCCGTTCCCGATTATCGCCGACCCGAGCCTCGCGGCCTTCAAGGCCTACCGGGCGTACGATGATTTTGAGAACATCCCGCTGCATGGGACGTTCCTCATCGACCCCGCCGGGTACGTGCGCTGGCAGGATATTTCCTACCGCCCGATGAATGACGTGAAGTGGCTGCTCGGGGAGTGCAAGCGGCTGCTGGCGCTGCCGGTGGGGCCGGCGCCGGGATTGAGTGCGCGGTAACGTGGCTGCGGCCGGGAGGCCGCGGGCTGATTGGCCCGCAAGCTTCCGCTTGCAGCTACATTAAAAATTCATCCGCCCAATCAGCCGCAGGCCTTCGAGGGTGAGGTGCTCGTGCACGTCGGAGATTTCTTTCACGCCGGTGGCGATGAGCGCGGCGTAGCCGCCGGTGGCGACGACGCGCATTTTCTTTACATCGAGCGCGCGGCGGATCTCGGCGAGGATTTCGCGCACCATGCCGCGATAGCCGTAGACGGCGCCGGCGAGCATGGCGTGCTTGGTGGATTTGCCGATGGGGCCGGGCGGCTCGGTGAGGGAAATTTTGGGCAGCAGCGCGGTGCGCTGGTGCAGGTAGTCGGTCATCGCTTCGAGGCCCGGGGCGATGACCCCGCCAACGTAGCCAGACTTCGCGCGCAGGATGTCGAAGGTCACTGCCGTGCCGAAATCCACCACCACGCACGGCACGCCGTAAAACGCGGCGGCGCCAGCGGCATTCGCCAGGCGGTCGGCGCCGATCGTGCGGGGCTTGGGGTAGTCCACGCCGACCCCGAGTTTACTGCGATACGTCACATCGTGCAGCTCCAGGCCGGTGAAGCATTTCTTCATCAGCGCCGCCTTCTCCGGCACCACGCTGCACAGGACCACGCGTGCAAACTTCCACCCGCGCAGCACGCGGCGCAGCGAGGCGGCCTCGAGCTCACGCGTGCGCACGCGGCGCACCGCGCCGAGCTCGTCCGCGGAGGCGAGCGCGAATTTCGTGAAGGAGTTGCTGTTGTCGATCAGCAGGAATTCGGAGGTGGGCATGGGGATCAGTATTCAGTGTTCAGTTTCCAGTATTCAGTGGGCGCATTCGAATCCGGTAACTGAATACTGGAAACTGAACACTGAATACTTGGCGTCATCCTCCCACCTCCACCGCCCGCTTCTCCGCATGGGATTGCAAGGCGGCGGCGAAGAGTTCGTGGCTGAGCACGGCTTCGTCGGGCGTGGCGCAGCCGAAGCGATCGCCGAGGGCGCCGGCGCGTTCGGCGGCGTAGGCGGCGAGCATTTGCTGGAAGCAGTCGGGGAAGCCCGCTTCGAAAATTCCTCCGGTCACCACGGGGAAGGCGCTCTCACTCATGCCGGCGTCGTAGCGCTCCCACACCTGCTCCTTCCCGCGGCGGAATTGCCACACGGTCTTGGTTTCCTTGGTACTGAAGCGCACGCCACCCTCGGTGCCGTAAACTTCGAGATACCACGAATTCATTTCGCCGGGCGCGAGGCGTTTGGTTTCGATGCGCATCGGCACGGTGCCGTTGGGGTGGCCTTCGCTGGGCACATCGCAATGGAGCAGCGCATTGTCCCACGTGTCACACTCCGCCATCCCGCCTTTGCCATCCGGGCGCTGCGGGTAGATTTTTTGCAGCTGCGCGTAGACGCGCGCGGGCTTCCAGCCGAGGCGGAACGGTACGTGCACGGTGTGCATGCCGAGGTCGCCCATCACGCCGATGGCGCCGCAAAACTTCACCTGGCGCTTCCAGTTGATCGCCTTCGTGGGATCGAGATCGCTCGCGTGCCAGAAGCCGCTGCGAATCTCCAGCAGATGCCCGAGCGTGGCCGTACGCAAATAGCGGATGGCCTTTTGCGCACCGGGGAAAAAAGGCAGCTCCGACGAGCAGCGGACGAAGCGGCCCAATTCTTTCGCGGTGTCGCGAATCTTGCGCGCCGCGGCGAGATCGATGCCGAAGGGCTTTTCCGCAAAGAGATCTTTGCCCGCGCGGAGCACATCGAGATACAGCTCCTCGTGCAGGTGATGCGGCACCGCTACGTAGACTACGTCCACGTCGCTCGCCAGCAGTTCGCGATGGCTGGCGGTGAGAAGCTTGACGGATGGGATGCGCTGGAACCACTCGCGCACTTTGTCCGACAAGTCGCAGACGGCGGTGAGTTCGAGGCGCACAGGGGCGTCGGTGAGGGCGCACCAGCGGCCAATGGCGCTGGCCATTTCGCGGCCCATGAGGCCGCCGCCGATAATGCCGATCTTGATCGTGGACATAGGGCCACGCTGGTTAGCGATTCCCCGGTTACAGTGCCAGATCGGCTTTCAAAAAGCTGCGGAGCAGGCGGAGACGGTCCCCGACGTCACCTTCCTCGATGAGCTGCTGGCGCCGCCCCGGCTCGCGCACCATGGCGTTGGCGAGGGTATCGGCGAGGATGCCGGGGTTGCGCAGATTTTCGAGATGCTGGGCAAATTCCGGCGGGACTTCGCCCATCATGCCCGCGGCTGCCAGCGCCAGCATGCGCACCTCGTCCATCAGCGCGGGGTTCTCCGCGTCCGTATGCCCGCGGTCGCGCAGGGGCGTGATGCGCGCCATCCAAAATGGATCTTCAAATTCCAGCTCGGACAATTGCACGCGCGCCAGCCCCTGCAGCAGCACCTGCGAAGTGCCATCCGGCTGGCCCACGGAGGCGCGAATGAGCCCGAGACCGGCCGTGTGGAAAAAATCCTTCTCGGTGTCGGAATCGTCGGCGCCGGGCCGCAATTGTGTGAGACAAAAGACCCGGTCGTGCTCCAGCGCCCATTCCAACATGGCCCGGTAACGCGGCTCAAAGATGCGCAGCGGCTGGATGGTATTCGGAAAAACCAAGGCCGTGGGAAAAATCATGAGCGGCGCGTGGTCAGGCAGCGCAATTTCGTTTTTGGAAGCCATGGCTAGAGAAAGTCCGCGCGGGCCTCATCGAGGCGCCGCGAACTATCTCACGAGACCGGTCTGCGGGCAAGCGCGCGCCAGCACCGTTGCGTGCTTCACCAATGCGTGCCGTTGAAACTTTTCAAGTCATGCCGGACCGCGGGTTCCGAAGTCTCCAAAATGAAGGAGTCCGACGAATCGAGATAGACCCGGCCGAGCGCGTTGTCCCCCAAAGCCATGGACGCTCCGCCGGCTCCGTAGCTGCTGCTGGCGCTGGCTCCCACCGCCCATTGCCGGGAGCCGTCGCGGCCGATTAGTTGTACCGCATCAATCTCGTTCCAGCCCGGCACCTTTTTCGTATCGAGATAGATCTTCACGCGATTGGTAAGCACATTTCCGGTGGCGCCGAAGGGCGTGTTGGAAACGGGGAGGACCTTGGGCGCCTCGCCCTGCCAGAGCGGGACTTCGCTGCCCCCATCGTTCACGGCGGAAATTCGGACGATGGCGCCGGGCGCGCAGTTTTCGCGGACGATGATGGTGGCGGCCTCCACGGGACGCTCGAAATCGACTTGCAGCCATTCCTGGCCGCCGTCCTCGGTGGCGGGCGCCCAGGCGGTGCGCTGATCGCCGGCGGCACTATCCGGCGGGCCGGCCGCTTGCATCGCGCCCCAAGCCGGTGCGTTGGCGCGCTTTTGCGAAAGATCCATGCCCTTCAATCGATCGAGCAATGCCTCGATGGCATCGGCCTGGCCATTGGCCACGCGCTCGAGGTCGGCGATGCGTTCCTCATCGCTCGCGAGCCCGTTGCCGAGACTGAGGCGTGGTTCGCTGATCTCCGGCGTGAAAGATGGGGAACTAGTCTCCGCCACGGCAATGCGCGGGGCCGGCTGGGAGAGGGCGTCCAGCCGGGCGCGCAGCGCGGCGAGCTCATCCGCCATATCACTCTGGCGCCACAAGAGGACAATGATGAGGATCGCGGCGATTCCGCCGGCGCAGGCGACCATATGCGAAGTTTTCATGGAGGTAAGCCCGAGTTTCCGCGAGGCTGGCACGATTGGGAAAGGCGGGCAACGGGACAGTTGTAAAAGAATTCTGTTTGGTAGTGGGAGTTCCGCCCCCAACACAGAGCGGCCCGAGCGTCACAGGATCGGCTCGGAGTTCCGCCTTTAGGCGGTAAACGTTTTGAATTCCACAACCCGTCTGCCTAATTAAGCTGCGCCGTGTCCGAACTCCATTACCACTGGCGAAAACTTACCCCCAGCCAGCGAGAGACCGTCCTCACCCGCCGAAAAATTCAACGGAATCCGTGGCATTCTCCGCCGCATCGTGCGAATTTCGGCGCCCAGCAATTCCACATCACCGCGGCGTGTTTCGAGCATCACCACGTTATCGGGCAAACCCCGGAGCGTATGGATGCGTTCGCCCAGGATTTGCTCTCGGTATTTGCCGAGTACGCCACGCGGACATACGCATGGTGCCTGCTCCCAAATCACTATCACGCGCTGGTAAAGGTGCCCAATATTTTAAAGCTTCTTCACCAACTCGGCCAGCTTCACGGCCGCACCTCCTATGTGTGGAATGGGGAGGAAAAGTGTCGCGGGAGAAAAGTATTCTATCGAGCCGTAGATCGGGCGATGCTGAGCGAACGGCATTACGGGGCGACGTTGAACTACGTTCACCACAATCCGCTGCATCATCGTTACGTAAGCCGTTGGGATGAATGGCCGTGGAGCAGCGCGTCCGACTTTCTTGCGCAAACGGGGACGGATGAAGCTGAACGGATTTGGAGAGCTTACCCGCTTCGAAATTATGGGAAGGGCTGGGATGAAGCGGACGATTAGCGATTGGCTTTTGCGGGAGGCGGGCGGGTTCCCGAGTGGGAGCGCGCTCGCCGCCTAAAGGCGGAACTCTGAGCCGATCTCGCGACGCTCGGAAGGGCTCTGCGGAGGCGTGCTCGCTGCCCAAAGACTGATCGAGGTGCGGAATCAGCCAAAGGAATTTCCGCGCGGGATTTGCACAGTGGCCTGACGTTTGTATTCATTCCCCCGTGCAATTCAAAGACTACTACGCGACACTCGGGGTGCCGAAGACGGCCACGCAGGATGATATTCGGAAGGCTTTCCGCAAACTGGCGCGGCAGCATCATCCGGATATGGCGAAGGAGCGGGACAAGAAGGCGGCCGAGGCCAAGTTCAAGGAGGTCAACGAAGCGAATGAAGTGCTGGGCGACCCGGAGAAGCGGAAGCGCTACGATGAATTGGGCGCCGATTGGGACAAGGTGCCGCAGCAGCGCGGGGGCGCCGGCCGGGGCGGGGGACAAGGCTGGGAGAACATCTTCCAACATGGCGGGGCCGGCGGGGACGAGGAAAGCGGCAATGATTTCTTCGAGATGTTTTTTGGCCGCCGCAACAAAAAGAAACGCGCGCAGAAAGGCCAGGACGCCGAAGTCGATGTGGCCGTGAGCATCCAGGATGCGCTGCACGGCGGGAAACAGGCCTTCAGCCTCGACCGTGGCGGTGGGCGCTCCGAAACGGTCACCGTCTCCATCCCCAAAGGTGTGCGCGCCGGGCAGCGGATCCGGCTCGCCGGGCAGGGCGGACCCGGCATCGGTGGCGCGGCGGCGGGCGATCTTTATTTGCGGGTAAATATCGTTGGCGGAGACGGCTATCGCATCGAGGGCCACGATCTGGTGCGGCCTTTCACGCTGCCCGTCACCACCGCGGTGCTCGGCGGCGAGGCGGAAGTGGTGACGCCGGACGGCACGGTGAAGCTCAAGGTGCCCGCCGGCACGCAGCCGGGGCAGAAGTTCCGGCTGAAGGGCCGCGGCCTCCCCAGCGGCCCGGAAACGCGCGGGGATTTCTTTGCCGAGGCGAGGGTGGCGATTCCCACCTCGCTGAATGAAGCCGAGCGCGAGCTGTGGGAGGAACTGGCGGACAAATAGAGGAACTCAACGGGGCGCGCGAAACAGGGCTGGCCGGCCCCTGCCGCGCTGCCCCCGAGGCCTCCTAGATGGCCTCGAGGGCAGCCACTCCCCCCGTGATAGCGTGAATGGGGACGCCTTCACTCGATCGGATTCTGAAGGGAAAGGGACCGTCGGGCTGCGGCTGGGTGGGGCCGCTTCACGGGTGAGAGTGAGAGTGATGAAATTCATGATGAGCGGAGGTGGCGCTCTCTTGAACAGGCGTGGCGCGCGGCTGAAAAGGGACATCAAATTTTCAAAAAGTTGGAGATCACCGGTGATTCCCGGCCAGGCCCGGTGACGGTGCGAAGCCGCCGCTTGCTTTTATAGGCAAGCGCTGGCACGTTCCGCCCCCTTTCAAAATGACCAAAGAATCGCTCATCTACCTCGACGGCCAGCTTGTACCGGAAAGCGCGGCGAAGGTTTCCGTCTACGACCACGGCTTGCTGTACGGCGACGGTGTCTTTGAAGGGATTCGCTTTTATAATGGCCGCGTCTTTCGGCTCGAACAGCACACCCGCCGCATCTTCGACAGCGCCAAGAGCATCCTCCTCAATATCCCGCTCACGCCCGAGGAATTGATGCGCGCGACGTGCGAGACGGTGAAGGCCAATGGTCTGCGCGACGGCTACATCCGCACCGTGGTAACCCGTGGGACGGGACCGATGGGCCTCTCGCCATACAAGTGCCCAAAGGCCTCGGTTTTCATCATCGCCACGAGCATTCAGCTCTACTCGAAAGAGGCCTATGAAAACGGGCTGACCATGGCCACCGTGGCCACGCGCCGCCCGCGCCACGACATTTTGCCGCCGCTCGTCAAGTCGCTCAACTATCTCAACAACGTGCTGGCCAAAGTGGAAGCCATCCAGGCCGGCGCCGAGGAAGGCCTGATGCTCAACGATCAGGGCCTCGTGGCGGAATGCACGGGCGACAACATCTTCATCGTCCGCGACGGCGCCGTGACCACCCCGCCGCTCACCGCGGGCGCGCTGGATGGCATCACGCGCGGCGTGGTCATCGAAATCTGCCGCGAGCTGGGCATTTTCTGCCAGGAGCGCGACCTCACCCGTCACGAGATTTTCGTGGCCGACGAATGCTTCCTCACCGGCACCGCCGCGGAAGTCATTGCGGCCGTGAAGCTCGACCAGCGCATCATCGGCAACGGCAAGCCCGGGGCGATCACGCAGCGCATCATCGCGCGTTTCCGCGAGCTCACGCAGACGACAGGCACGCCGGTCGGGTAGCGGTGCTTACGCCGTCATCTCCCGCGCCGCTGCCTCCAGCCCCGCAAGCAACTGCTCCCAATCCTTGGGCGTTGTCGTCCAGCCCGCGCTAAAACGTAGCGCGCGCCCCGCGTCGCTCGTCCCGATGCCCATCGCCGTGAGCACGTGCGAAGGCTTTTCCTTCCCGCTGGCGCAGGCCGAGCCGGTGGAAACCGCGAGGCCGAGCCGGTCGAGCACCACCACCCAGCGGCGCCGGCAATCCGGCGTTTCCGGCATCAGCGCCGCCACCGTATTCCACAGCCGCGGCGACCCCGCCCCAAGCACGCGCGCGCCGGGCAGCGCTGCCAGCAGCCGGCGCTCGAATTCATCGCGCGTCGCGTCGAGCACGGCGTGGTCCGCCGGGAATTGCTGCTCAATTTCCTCCAGCGCGGCGACCATGGCGAGGATGCCGGGAAGATTCTCCGTGCCGGCGCGGCGGCCATTCTCCTGCGGGCCTCCGCGCAGGAGTGCCGGGAAATCGCGCGGGCACTTCAGAAACCCCACGCCCACCGGACCGCCAAATTTGTGCGCGCACCCGCTGACCAAATCGCACTCGCCCAAGCCGCGCGCCGGGAGCTTCCCGATCCATTGCGCGGCATCGCAGAAAAACGGCACGCCAGACTCGCGGCAAATTTCCAGCGCCTCGCGCCACGGCTGCAGCACGCCGGTTTCATTATTCGCCGCCATGAGCGCCACGAGCCCCGGGCGCGCTTCCGCCAGTTGCCGCCGCAGGTCGGCCAATTCCGCCACGCCCCCACGACTCACCCGAAACTCGCGTCCGCACCCGCGCTCGCGCGCCGCCTCCCGCACGCACGGATGCTCGATCGCCGAGTGCAGCACCGGGCCATATGGCAAGAGCGCCATGTTCGCCGATTCCGTGGCCCCGCTCGTAAAGACGATCTCCTCCGCAGAACAGCCGAGGATTCCACTGAGCCGCGCTCGCGCCTCGTCCAGCGCCTTCTCGGCCCGCTGCCCGAGCCGGTGCGGCGACGACGGATTCGCCGGAAAACGCTCCACCGTCTCCAGCCAGGCCGCGCGGGCCGTGGAGGTGAGGGGATGGGTAGCGTTGTGATCGAAGTAGAGCACGCGGTGTAGTATTCAGCGTTCAGTCTTCAGTATCCAGTCTTTCAGCCGCGAGAGATTGGCTCAGAGTTCCGCCTTTAGGCGGCAGGCGCTGACGATAGCCGCCCCGTGGCCGCGGGACGGAACTCTGAGCCAGCGTGCCGCCGTACTCACTGAATACTGCCGCCGCCATCATTGGAGGTTGAATCCTCCGCCACCCGTACCCGATGTTCCCCGCCTCGTGCCGACTTCCTTTTACAAGCGCAGCAACTTCGTGACGCACCTCCCGACCGAGTGCGTCTACAGCCCCTCGCACTTTTGGCTGTCGCAAATCGGCGAGACGCGCTGGCGCGTCGGCTTCACCAAATTCGCCACCCGCATGCTCGGCGAAATCGTGGAGGTCCGCTTTGAAAAAGCCATGGGCCATCCGCTGGCCAGCGGCGAAATCGTCGGCAGCATCGAGGGCTTCAAGGCCATCAGCGATTTATACAGTTGCGCGGTCGGAATTTTTGCCGGTGCCAACCCGGCCCTTGCCAACAACGTCAGCCTGGTCGGCGAGGAGCCGTATGGCGCCGGCTGGCTCTACGATATTGACGGCTCGCCGGACATCCGGTGTATGCCGTTGAGTGCATACAAATCCCTCCTCGATGCAACCATTGATCGCATCCTGGAAAAGCAAGCTTCCGAAGAATCGCCATGAATCCGTCCCAACCGTCCGCGGCCAAGGCCCGTTACATCATGCTGGGCGGATTTCTGGGCGCGGGGAAGACCACGGCGGTCGCCGCGCTGGCGCAGCACCTGGACGCGCGCGGCCAGCGCGTGGGACTCATCACCAATGATCAGGGCAGCGAGCTCGTCGATACCACGATGCTGCGCGCCCGCGGCTACCAGACCGAGGAAATCACCGGCGGCTGCTTCTGCTGCCGCTTCAACACCCTCACCGACGCCGCGCAAAAACTCACCGAGCGCACGCGCCCCGACGTCTTCATCGCCGAGCCCGTCGGCAGTTGCACCGACCTCGTCGCCACCGTCACCTACCCGCTGCGCCGCATCTACGGCGACGCCTTCACCATCGCGCCGCTCAGCGTCCTCGTGGATCCCATCCGCGCCGAGCGCGTGCTCGGGCTCGCCGAGGGCGGAAATTTTTCCGGCAAGGTCACCTACATTTACCGCAAGCAACTCGAGGAGGCGGACCTCCTCGTCATCACCAAAAGCGATCTGCTGGATGCCCCGCGCCTCGAGCGCCTGCGGGCCGCGCTGGAAAAAGAATTTCCCGGCCGGGAAGTCATGGCTGCCAGCGTCCGCACGGGTACGGGCCTCTCGCCCTGGTTTGAAAAAATCACCAGTGGCGAGCAGCCGGAGCGCAGCACCATGCTCGTCGACTACGAAGTCTACGCCGAGGGCGAAGCCCTGCTGGGCTGGCTGAATGCGACCATCCAGCTCTCCAGCACCAACCCGTTTGATACAGATACCCTGCTGAAAAAATTTGCCACCGGCATGCAGCGGCAGCTTGGCGCCAAAGGCGCGGAGATCGCCCACCTCAAAATGACCCTCAGCCCCGACGGCGGGCTCGGCGACATCGCCGCCGTGAATCTCGTGCGCAGCGACTTCGTGCCCGAGCTCTCCCTGCGCCTGGAGGAGCCCATCACCAGCGGCCAGCTCATCGTCAATTGCCGCGCCGAAGCCGCGCCCGAAATCATCCGCGACGCCGTCACCGAGGCCGCCGCCGAGCTGGAGCGCACCGGCATCAGCGCCCGTCTGGATCACCTCGAATTCTTCCGCCCCGGAAAACCCCAGCCCACGCACCGCGACACCGTGGCCTAGAAGCCGGTTTCCAGCCGCTTTCGAGAGCTACCAAACGACGCCAGGCAACTGGAAGCCGCTTCTGCGCTCCCGCAGCCTCACCATCCACCCCCTGTCTGCTTTTGCTCACCTTGGGAGGAATTGGCTATTTCTTTCCACGGATCAGAGGGGGCGGACACGGCCGAAATACACTATTTTCCCCTGTTGGAGTGAGGTGCCCGCCGGGCTGGCATAGCCGTTGCTAAAGGCCGCGCAACCAACCGTCCTGCATAAACCAGACAATAGCCAAACCCGAATGGCGTTTTTTGGACAGCACGTGGCGGAAGGATGCAACCAAACCTACAAACCGACCAACTAAACACGCATGAAACTGATCCGTAAAATTGCGAACCTTGCCATGGTGGCCACTATCGCCATGGGGTTCGGCATAGCCAGCGTCCAGGCGGCCCCTGACGACGCGCCCAAACCGCCCGATGCGACGGCCGCGCCCGCGGCACCCGACGCGCCCAAGCCCAAGACCGACAAGGAGCAAATCGCCGACGCCACCGCCTTGGGGGGCGACACCTCGGCGTACTTCAACAACGTCGCGCCCACCGGCCCGCTCGTCGGTCTGCCCGGCCCGGGCCACAACGGCTTCATGATGATCTGCGCCGCGCTGGTGCTGTTCATGACGCTGCCCGGCCTCGCGTTGTTCTACGGCGGTCTCGTTCGCAAAAAGAACGTCCTTTCCGTGTGTGCCCAATGCTTGGGCCTCGCCGGCCTCGTCACCATCCTCTGGTGGGCGATTGGTTACAGCCTGGTTTTCGGCAAGAGCATGAATAGCCCCTATCTTGGCGGCACCGAGTTCGCCCTCCTGAAGGGTGTCGATGGCAAGCCAAACACCGACTACGCCGGTTGGGTGAGCCACAATGTCTTCTCGATGTATCAGCTCATGTTCGCGATCATCACCCCGGCGCTCATCGTCGGCGCCATCGCGGAACGCATGAAATTCTCTGCCATCTTGCTCTTCATGACCCTGTGGATGTTCATCGTCTATTTCCCGATGGCCCACATGATCTGGGGCGCCACCGGCCTGATGAACGGCGTGTGGAACGGTGACGCGAAAATCGCGGCCATCGACTTCGCCGGCGGCACCGTGGTGCACATGACCTCCGGTTGGAGCGCGCTCGTCCTCTGCATCCTGCTCGGCAAGCGCCTCGGCTTCGGCAAGGACAACATGGCCCCGCACAGCATGGTGCTGTGCATGGTTGGCACCGGCATGCTCTGGGTCGGCTGGTACGGCTTCAATGCCGGCTCCGCCGTCGCCTCCGACGTGGTGGCCAGCCAGGCCTTCATGACCACCACCCTCGCCGCGGCCACCGCCGGGTTTGTGTGGGCCATGATTGAACTCGTCTTCCGCGGTCACGCTTCGATTCTCGGCTTCTGCTCGGGCATCGTCGCCGGCCTCGTCGTCATCACCCCGGCTTGCGGCTTCGTCACCTCCAGCGGTGCGATGATTATCGGCGTGCTCGCTGCCGCGGTTCCGTACTTCTTCGTTTCCGTGGTGAAAAAGAAGTTCGGCTACGACGACGCCCTCGACACCTTCGGCGTCCACGCCGTGGGCGGAACGCTCGGCGCCATCATGACGGGCATCCTGGCCGCACCCGAAGCCAATGCCAACCTCGCCGGCGCCCCGGCCGTGAAGAACGGCCTCAAGGCCGCCGTCGAAGGCCACACCCTGGTCTTCGCCCAGCTCGAAGCGGTGGCCATCACGCTGGTGATTTCCATCATCGGCACCGTCATCATCACCTTCATCACGAAGGCCGTCACCGGCCTCCGTCCGACTGCGGAAGAGGAGACCGCCGGCCTCGACATCACCGATCACGGTGAAGAGGGCTATATCCTCTAAAAAATCATGTAGGGGGGAAAACCGGCCCGGGCGGTGGCAGCTAAGGCGCCCGGGCCGGACACCCAGCAAAAACCCAACACCAACACACCCATGAAAAAAATCGAAGCAATCATCAAACCCTTCAAGTTGGAGGAAGTGAAAGACGCCCTTTCCGAAATCGGCATCGAGGGCATGACGGTCACCGAAGTGAAAGGCTTCGGCCGCCAGAAGGGTCACACCGAAATCTATCGTGGCTCCGAATACACCGTCGACTTCCTGCCGAAGATCAAACTCGAGACCGTGGTCTCCGAGGAACTCGTCGACCAGGCCTGCGCCGCCATCGTCAAAGCCGCCAAAACCGGCAAAATCGGCGACGGCAAAATCTTCGTGAGCGCGGTGGAACAAGCCATCCGCATCCGCACCGAAGAGACGGGCGAGAAAGCCGTGTAGTGTAGCCATAGGGAGAGCGAAGTCCGCTCTCAGACTCATGCAACGCCGGTTCTCGGGGCTCCAAGCCCCGGGACCGGCGTTAAGTTTTTTCCGGGGGAGCGTCTTCCAGACGCTTGCCCCACAATGCAGCAGCAGCCGGCAGGCTGCGGTCCGACTGACCCCTGACCCCTGACCCCCGGCCGCTGACCGCTGACCGCTGACCGCTGACCGCTGACCCCTGACCGCTGACCGCTGACTCCTGCCCCTCGCCCCCGCTCCGCCCCCAACCCTCCACGATGCCCGGCCAGGCGCAGGAGACCTTCATCCTTCATCCTTCTACTTTCATCCTTTTCATGGATCATCCCCCCATGCCCATCTGCCCCACGTGCCGCCAAGGCTACGACGCTCACGAACCCAGCTGCCCGCACTGTGGCGAACTCAAGCCCCCCGTCCGCGAGCGCTGGGAATGCAGCCCCTTCTCCCTCGCCTGCATCTGGATCGCCCGCCTCCTCGCCCTCCTCTCCTGCGTCGGCGCCCTTCTCGTCGCCGGCCTGGAAATCGTCGATGCCGGCCACCGCACCACCACCTTCTTCGAGATCCCCATCGGCGGCAGCACCGGCTTTTCCCTCTGGCGCTTCCTCCTCGACCTCCTCGGCGCCGCCGCCTCCTGGGGCGTCTTCGCCGCCCTCGGCTTCGCCACGCGCCGGGCGGTGCGGGAGTATTGAGGGTAGGGACCTCGCGCCGCGGGGTCCGCAGTTAACCCAAAAAAATGTAGCTGCGCCCGGAAGGGCGCGGGCACTCTTCCCTCCCCACACTTCCCACGTGACGCCCCCGCCATCTTCCGCTTCACTCCGCCATCCCAATGACCCCAGAGGAGCGAGCCCCAAAAGTAATCATCGCGGTTCCCATCGCGCGCGCCTCTTCCCCAAAAAGCTCATCACCGACAGCGACTACCAACCTCGCTGTGAAGATCCCTCCGACGCCAGAATGCTCAAGGCTCCAACCCCCGATCCGGCTCAACCATGAGCTCCCCTAAAGTCTTCATCAGCTACAGCCACGATTCACCGGCACACAGTGAGCGCGTGCTTCAATTTGCCGACGCTCTCCGCCGTCATGGCATTGATATCGAACTCGACCGCTATCACGTGCGCCCGTCCAGGGGCTGGCCGCACTGGTGCGAGGAGCAATTGCGGCCGGAAAATTCCGCCTTCGTATTGGTCATCTGCACCGAAACCTACTTCCAGCGCATTCACGACAAGGTCCCTCCCGATCAAGGACGCGGAGTCTTTTGGGAAGGCGGGATCATTTATGACTATCTCTACGATCAAAAGGGAAATACCCGTTTCGTCCCTATTCTTTTCGCCGATGGAAACGCCGATTTTATCCCGGTTCCCATCCGCCATCACACCCGCTATTGCGTGGTGGAGTTTGAACTCACCGATCCTGGCTACCAAGATCTCTATCGTGAGCTAACTGGGCAACCGCTCGTCACCAAGCCGCCTCTCGGCGAAATCATTAAACTGGGCTCTATGCTCGCGGTCAACGCGAGCCCCCTCGAGGTGCGTGCCGTAAAGACCACTTTCCCCTCCGCCGATATTTTCCGCATCTTTAAATATGCTCCCGCCAAACTCATCGGTCGTGAGTCTGAAACCAAGCTCCTCCACGAAGCATGGTCCAAAGTCCAAAACCACGTAAAGGGCCGTCCGCACATCCTCACCTTCGTTGCCCTCGGTGGAGAGGGTAAAACCTCCCTCGTTGCCAAATGGGCTGCCGAACTCGCCGCGCAGGATTGGCCCGGCTGTGACGCCGTTTTTGCTTGGTCCTTCTACAGTCAGGGCACGCGCGACCAAGTTGCGGCCTCTTCCGATCTCTTTCTCAAGGAAGCCCTCATCTTCTTTGGCAACGACGAAGACAAAGTCTTTGCTGCCAGCAATGCTGGCGCGTTTGAGAAAGGCCAGCGACTGGCAAGCCTCGTCCGTCAGTCGCGCAGGCTCCTCATCCTGGATGGAGTTGAACCGCTGCAATACTCCCTTGCCTCACCGACACCGGGCGAATTCAAAGACCAAGGACTCGCCGCGCTGCTCAAGGAATTGGCTATCGACAGTCACGGTTTGTGCATTGTCACCACCCGCTATTCGTTATCGGACTTAAAGGCATTCAAAAATGAGACCGTGGCGGAAATCGAGCTCAAGCGATTGTCCCGCGAAGCCGGTGTCCATCTGCTCCAGGCCCACGGCGTAAAAGGCAGTGAACTTCGCAATCTCTTACTAAAAGACAGTGACGCGAAGAGTGAAAAGGTGAGCGAGTTTGAGAAACTGGTGGAAGATGTGGACGGCCATGCCCTCACGCTTCACATCATGGGTGCATTTTTGAAAAAAGCCTTTCATGGCGACATCCGCTGTCGTGACCGCGTTACGTTTGAGAAAGCCAACAAAGAGATCGATAAGGGCCACGCCTTTCGAGCGATGGCCGCCTACGCAAAATGGATGGAAGACGGCAGTGACGAGGCTAGGCGCGAGCTCGCCATCCTTCGATTGATGGGCCTCTTCGACCGGCCCGCAACGTCCGACTGTGTCGACGCCTTGATCAGAGAGCCCGCCATTTCTGGCCTTACTGAACCTCTCGTCGGTCTGGAGGAGGAAGACTGGAATTGCAGCGTCGATTCATTGGAATTCGCCAAACTCCTCACCGTTTACCGTGAGGCGTCGGCCTCTCCGTATTCTTTGGACGCGCATCCGCTGCTGCGTGAGTACTTCGCTTCGCAACTGCGTGCACGAGAACCAGACGCCTGGCGAGCGGCGCACTACCGACTCTACAAACACCTCTGCGCCACCACGCCGGAAAACAAGAAACCCGCACTCGAAGACCTCCAGCCGCTCTACCAAGCCATCATGCATGGATGCGCTGCCGAAGAGTTTGCAGACGCGTTCAACGAGGTTTTCGAGCAAAGAATCCTGCAAAAGCAATCGCTCTACAGCGTCATGCGCCTGGGTGCCGTCCAGTCGGACATGGGCGCGATGGCGGGATTTTTCTCTTCATTCAGTCCACCAAAACTGAATCCGAAAGTCGAAACGTCGGCGGGAGGATTTTTGCTCAAGCACCTGGGCTATTGTTTGCGTGCTGCCGGTCGCCTGCACGACGCGGAGAACTCGCTCGAGGCGGCTAGCAACGTATACCGTGAAGCAAACGACCTTCCGGAAACCGTGGTTGTTTTGGGCTTACTTTGTTCGACCAGAACTCTTTTGGGTAACCTTCCTGGTGCTCTAAAAACGGCTGAGGAACAACTAAAGCTTTTGGAGCCTGGAGCGCTTTGGTGGGTCAAATTCACTGCCTTGTCCCGGTTGGCAGAAATTTCATCCTATATCCGCCCATATAGTGAGTGCATTCCGCTTTTCGACGCTGCCTTTGATACGTTTTGCCCCCAGGGTGAAGATCGAGAGAAAAGCATTAAGTCATTTTATTCGATGGTAAAAGACAACGAACAGGCACGGAGTTCTATTATTGGGTCGCTGTCGAGATGGGGCGAATTCTGTGTAGCAAGCGGAGCGATCGAACAGGCGATTATTTGGGCGGAGTTTGTGGAAAAACTGATGAGAGAAGAACCTGAGTTCCCGAGTGAACTGCATAAAGGACTGATGAGCCTTTTTGTGGGGCAGGCATATCTGGCGCAGCTCGAATCGCCTTTATTCTCCGATGCCGGCGACGAGAGCAGAAGGGCCGCGATGATTCATCAAGCTCGAAGGCGTGTAGACGACGCATTGAAATGGCTCCGAAGCGGGTCACGCATGCACGAGTTACCGCGCGCGTTGTTCGCTAGCGCCAAGCTACGCTTTCTCGAAGCGGGCTACTCCGACTTCGACCGCGCGAAGGCCGATCTCGAGGAAGCTTGGGAAATTGCCAGGCGCGGCCCAATGAAGCTTTTCCTTGCCGACATTCACCTCCACCGTGCCCGCCTCTTCTTTCGCGTCGAAAAGTATCCGTGGATCTCGCCGCAAGCTGATCTCGCCGCGGCGCGGAAGTTGATCGAGGAGTGCGGCTATCGTCGTCCCAAAGAAGCGTTGGCAGCCGCCGAAAGAGACATTGGGGCCAACCTTGTCAGCCTCTCACCCGTCACACCCTTAAAATGTCGTACTATGCTCAAAACCGTCCTCGAACTCGACCTCGTCGGCTACAGCACCATCGGCGACAACATCGAACAAGCGTTGGATGTAAGATCGGTGTCCCAACTCAACGCGCAAATCCAAGGTTTTATCGATGCCGGACTGCATGCCGTCAGCGCCGCACGCCAAAAGGCCGTGATCAAAACGACGGGCGATGGCGCGATTCTGGTATTCGATTCCGCCGCTGAAGCGCACGGTTTCGCCGTTGCCGTTCATCAAGCCACCGCCCAGCATAACGCCACCCGCACGCAACCCATCGCCAAGCGCGTTTTCCGTATTGGCGCCGCCACCGGCGAAATTGTGATGGAGCCCAAACCGGGTGGCGGTTTCGAAATTGCGGGCACCACCATCGCGCGCGCCGTCCGCCTCGAAGCCAAGGCCCACCCAGGCGGATTCTTAATTGACCAAGCGACCTTCGACGCCTTGCCTCCGGAGCAAAAAGGCGCCTTCGGCGAACCGCAAACCGTCCCTGGTAAGCGCGACGAAGTCTTCACCGCCCGCGCCACACAGCCAAACGCCAACGGTCCGCAAGATGCCGCGTTTTTTACGGCCCAGGCACCAAAAGCGACGCCTTCTGCTCTAAGAACTTGGCTTGAGAAACTGGAGTTTCTCATGGAACAAGAGGCCATTATTACCGACCCGGCGCAGAAATTTGCGTTGAAGAAACAAATCGAAGAAGCGAAAGCGAAAATTCGCGAACACGGAGGTGAGGCATGAGCGAGGAAGCATTGCGTATCTGGCGGCAGCGGTTGGACCACTTGCTAGATGAAGAGGCTAAGTGTGCGGACCCGAATCTGATCTTCAGTATCCGACAGAGTATCGTCGACGTGCGCGCGAGAATAGCAGAACTGGCTGACCTCTCAAAAGCCCCGGCACCAGCCGAAATAACCCTCCGCGCCGACATCTCCCGCATCCTCAAATACGCCCCCGCCGAGTTGATCGGCCGTGAGGACGAAACCAAACTCCTTCACGACGCGTGGGCCAAAGTCCAAAGCCACGAAAAGGGCCGCCCTCACGTCCTCACCTTCGTCGCCCTCGGCGGCGAAGGCAAAACCTCCCTCGTCGCCAAGTGGGCCGCCGAACTTGCCGCTCAAGATTGGCCCGGCTGCGACGCCGCCTTCGCCTGGTCCTTCTACAGCCAGGGCACACGCGACCAAGTAGCCGCCTCTTCCGATCTCTTCCTCAAAGAAGCCCTCATGTTCTTCGGCAACGAAGAAGACAAAGCCTTCGCCGCCAGCCCCGCTGGTGCCTACGAAAAAGGCCAGCGCCTCGCCCGCATCGTTGGCCAGCGTCGCAGCCTTCTCATCCTCGACGGCCTCGAGCCCCTGCAATACGCGCCCACCTCCCCCACACCGGGCGAACTCAAGGACCAGGGCCTCGCCGCGCTGCTGAAAGGAGTTGCCGCCAACAGCCACGGCCTGTGTGTCGTGACCACCCGATATTCCGTCCCGGACCTGAAGGCATTCCATCAGACCACCGCGCGAGAGGTGCCGCTGTTACGCCTTTCCCGCGAAGCCGGCGTACACTTGCTCAAAACCCTCGGCGTGCGCGGCAGCGAGCTCCGCAACCTCCCTCTCAAGGAGGGAGATGACAGAGGCGAAAAGGTGAACGAGTTCGAAAAGCTTGTGGAAGACGTGAAAGGTCACGCGCTCACGCTGACTCTGTTCGGCGGATTCCTGAAACGTGCCTTCCAGGGCGACATTCGCCAGCGCGACCGTGTAAAGTTCGAGAGAGCCGACGAGAAGATGGACGGTGGACACGCCTTCCGGACCATGGCTGCCTACGAGCAATGGCTTCTGCGCGACGGTGGCGACGAAGGGCGGCGCGAAGTAGCCGTGCTGCGGCTCATGGGCCTGTTCGATCGCCCTGTCGACGTCGGCTGCCTCACGGTTCTGCGGAGCGAGCCGATCATCCCCGGCCTCACTGAACCTCTCGCCGGATTGGCCGACGACGATTTGGAATTCTGCGTCACCGGCCTTGAGGCCGCAAAGCTCCTCACGGTGAACCGTGGCGCGGACGGCGTGCTCGTCTCTCTCGATGCGCATCCGCATCTGCGTGAGTATTTCGCTAAGCAACTCCGAGAAAGGAATCCCACCGGCTGGCGTGCAGCCCACCGGCGGCTCTACGAATACCTCTGCACGAACACAAAGGAGGGTGACCGGCCTACACTCGAAGACCTTCAGCCCCTCTACCAAGCCGTCGCCCACGGCTCCCAGGCGGGCTTACAGCAGGAGGTCGTCCATAAGGTTTACCACGCTCGCATCAAACGAGGGAATGAGAACTATAGTTCAAGAAGACTTGGCGTCTTCGGTTCAGATTTGGGCGCTATCGCCTGCTTCTTCGAGCAACCGTGGATTCGTCTCGCAACTTCGATTGGGGAAAGGGAGCAATCTTGGCTACTCAACGAAGCCGCATTCCGCCTGCGCGCCTTGGGCCGGCTGAACGAGTCCCTTGAACCGATGCGGGCCGCCATGAAGGAGGTGGCCAAGCGCGAGGATTGGACGAATGCCGCGATTGCAGCGGGCAACGTGAGCGAGTTGGAGTTGACGCTGGGGGAGGTGGCTGATGCGGTGGCGGACGCGGAACAGTCCGTGACCTATGCCGACCGCAGCGGTGATGGATTTGAGCGGTTGTGCCTTCGCACGACCCACGCCGACGCCCTGCACCAGGCGGGCGGCCGGGCTAGCGCGGAAGCGCGCTTCCGCGAGGCTGAGCAAATGCAGGCTGAGAGCCAGCCCGCCTACCCGCTGCTCTCCTCGGTGCAGGGCACCCAGTATTGCGACCTGCTCCTCGCCGCCCCCGAGCGCGTCGCGTGGCGACGTACGCTTGACTCATCTTTCATTCCCCATCTTTCACCCTTGCTCTCCTCCTGCCGCGCCGTCTATCAGCGCGCGGCTCAGACGCTTGATTGGTCAGAAAAAGTATTCAACTTTGGCCTCCTCACCATCGCCCTCGACCACCTCACGCTGGGCCGCGCCGCGCTCTACGCGGCGATTCTGGAAAACGCTGACCTCCACCCCCTCCGCTCCGACCTATCACACATTGACACCGCCGTGGCTGGCCTACGCCGCGCCGGCCAACAAGTGATGTTTCCTAGCGGTCTTCTCACCCGTGCTTGGGCCCGCTTCCTCACCGGCGCCCGCACCGGCCCCGACGGCGCCCAAGCCGACCTCGACGAAGCCTGGGAAATCGCCGAGCGCGGCCCCATGAAACTCCACATGGCCGACATCCACCTCCACCGCGCCCGCCTCTTCTTCCGCGAGTCAAACTACCCCTGGCAATCTCCCCAACACGACCTCGCCGAAGCCAGGCGTTTGATCGAACAATGCGGCTACCACCGCCGCGACGAAGAACTCGCCGACGCTGAAGCCGCCCTCAAACAATTCGCGACCATCGCCGAAGACCCCAAGCGCTAGCCCCGAGGACCGAAGGTCCGGCTCATACCAGCCCACGGCGCAAGCCGTGGGATTGCCTCTTATAAAGCGAAGCTTCCATCGGGGCGGGAACGCTCGGCCCAAAACCCGGCCCCTCCCGCTGCAGCCGCCCGCCAAGACGTCCGACCAGGATTCGAACCGAGACTAGGTTAGTCAAAGTCACCTTTGCCGAGTTCAGAGGCCTCTACTCCACGGTTTGGACCCTGAAGTTCCTGAACACCGTCACCGCGTTTTAGCGCCATCTTTCTTCCGTCGCGTCTTCTTTGCCTTGGGTGCGGTGGTCGACGACTGGTAAAAATCGCGAAACGCCCAGTCCAGGTAGTGCGCCAATTGCACGTCGCGATCGGTGACGGCATGCATCCCTCCGTCCCATGTCGAGAGATACACCCTCAAGGTTTTGAAGATATTCTCCCATCGCGGATGGTGCATCGCCGCATCGCATCCTGCGGCTGTTTGATTCATGAACCGGATCGCGTCCGCGAAGGTATGAAATTTGAACTCTCGAAATAATTCCGTCCGCGTCTTTTCGGGGTTCTCGGGCAGTGGGGACTCTTTGAATGCCCACTGCCGCAACTCGCTTTTCAAAATGCGGGCGATACGGTCCTCCCTCAGTTTCTCCGGCGGTTGAAATTTGCTCTTCGGGTAGGGGCCGAGGGAGTCATGTTTGGTCCCGACGACATTATCCTCGGTCGCCAGCTTGATCATCAGCAGCTTGATCTCATGGTCCCAATAGTCCGACCGAATTGGGAAGGCCTGGGTGGAGGCGAGCTTGCGAATGCCTCGTGGGAGTGCTGCTGCCGGCGGCATTTTGCCCCCGCGAACCAACAGTGGAAGCACCTGAATCTTCTTCCGAAAAGCATACTCCAGTTCCAGGCGCACCCAGTCCTTTGGCTGGTCGATGCGCCGTCGGCCCCACTCATCCATGCCGGCGCGCAACCACTCAGGGCCAATCACCGCAATCAACACATTGGCCCGTTCCAGTTTCGCTTTAATCTTCTTCGGCCACTCGTCTCCCAGTTCGATCGATTCCACATCCATGAAGACCCGACCCGCTCCATATTCGGTCACCAGCGCATTCTTGATCAGCCGTGCTTCGGAGATGCTGTCGTCCCGGCGGTAGTTGATGAACAGGGCGTATTTCATGGGATCAGCGGGAGGATGAGGAAGTGGAGGGACATTTTCCGCAGATTTTTGCGTCGCCGGTCTGCCGCTGCAAAGTCCGGATTTCACCAAAAATTCGACGTGGCGCGCGTTTGGGTCGCCGACGAACAGAGGCCAAGCGTCTCGGAGTCGAATTGGAAGCGCCAGCTCTCGGAACTGCCTCTGTAAAAAGCGAAGCTCCATCGGGGCGGGAATGCCCGGCCCGGAACCCCCACGCCTCCGTCTCCAACCGCCCGCCAAAACGGCCGACTAGGATTCGAACCTAGACGAGGTGAGTCAACCTCACCTGTGCCACCTTTACAAAAAAGACCACAAAAGGCGCAAATTCTACTGGAGTTTTACACAAAAGTGTGCCATATTCCGAACCACGAGACCCCCCATGGTTTCCCCCAGTCAGTTTACCCGGGAAGCGCGAGAGGGTTGAATCCGCTCAGCACAGTAATGGCTGTTATTTGCGCGAACGCGGAACGGCCACCGAGAAACCCTATGGGAAAACCAGAGAAACCGTCCGAACAATTCGAAACCCAAACAGAATCACGTGGAACCA